>OJJK01000212.1_pt1 | contig 33669 bp, 31 predicted proteins | sample 1596271 | NCBI WGS metagenome assembly OJJK01 (sample SAMEA4350142, study PRJEB24818) | metagenome | biome: human; feature: gut; material: faeces | place: Denmark | collected 2013-09 | reverse complement strand
CTTTTGCCGTTACGCACCACCCCGTCAGTAGCTGAACAGGAGGGACAGCTGATAGAAACAGAAGCCACTGGAGCACCTCAAAAACACCATCATACACTAAATCAGTAAGTTGGCAGCATCACCAAAACAGCATAACATAAACGTGGTAATCGTATTTTCAATTTCAGGCTGCAATCGCTTTAACTCCAGCGCCGGACGATGCTGTCGATTACTGGAAGCAACCGCCCCCGCCATCTCTTGCGCCGGATTGTAATCAATTAACCCGCTTTGCACTGCATAACGCATGATGGCCGTGGTGCGCTGTTGAAGGCGGGAAGCCACTTCAAGACGTCCGGATTTCTCCACGGCCTTAATAGGAATTAACAGATCGCGGGTGCCTAGTTCAGCAATGTTGCGAGCACCAATTGCCGGGAAGATATTGTCCTCCAGGCTCTTTTTTACACGATTAGCATGATCTTCCGACCATTTTTGGTTGGTTACGAGCCACTCTCTGGCAACCTTCTCGAAAGTAATAATCTCTTTCGCCTGCTCTTCTTTCACAGCACGCTTATGTTCACGAGGATCGATACCAGCAGCTACCAGCTTTCTGGCCTCTTCCCTTTTCTTCCGCGCATCCGCCAGCGAAACATCCGGGTAAACACCGAACGCCATCAAATGTTGTTTACCGCCAAAACGGAAACGAAATCGCCAATACTTTGAACCGCCAGGTTTTACAAGTAAGGACATGCCGTCGCCGTCAACAAGTGAATACTCTTTCTCCTCAGGTTTCGCAGAGCGAACTTTAGTATCCGTTAGGGCCATAATGGTCTTCCTTCCATTGGTATCTCGTGAGTATACAAGCAATATCGAATCGGCAAATATACTCATTAGTATACTCACAAGCCTGTTGATGTGGGTTGAGTCAGGTTGACTTCAGTTGAGGAGAAAAGCTGGAAAAGCCTTGTGTGGCGCGGATTTCAGGCATAAAAAAAGACCTCAGTTGAGGTCTATTTACATACTTTTGGTGCGAAGGCCGAACTCGAACATCGCAACTATCCTTATGATCTTAAAAGGTTAAATTTTACCACATTGAACATGATACCATCATTGATACCATCAGTCCCGATTGGTGATAATCGAACAAACTATATAAATTATTCCGACTTGGTAGTGTAAAATGTATACATACTGTAATCAATGGTCTTAAACAATAGTTTATTAATGGAATTATAAACAATGTATAGAGTAAATCAAATCATCAAAACAATAAGTAAAATGAATTCTTATGCTCCTTATAATCAAATAAATAAAAAAAGTAACTTACTTAGAAAGGTTCAAGTATATTCATTTCTCATATCACTCATTTCTCTTGTTTTAATGGTGATAATGGCAGTTATCTATAAAATTTGTGAACTTCCCAAGGAGCCATTTCTTTTACCAGCACTCGTACTGTATGCCCTCAATTCCGTTGCCGGTATAGTTTATTTGTTTACACCTATAATTCCAGGTGTGAAGTTCATGCTCAATTTCAAAAAAGAAATTTTCAATGATCTAATTTGTGAAATTGACAATGATGAACAAAATATAGAAAAACTGATGCCTTACTCGTTGACTGAATTAAACTATTCAATAGATTGGTTAAACATAAAGATACAAAGAGTGAAATCAAGAATAAATGATTTCTTTGGAGAAAAAACTGCCGTCTTATCAATAATAGGATTAGCATACTCAGCAGTTCAAGGTTTTGGTGGGTTAGACAAATTGGGTGATACCATATCAAAAGGGATCTTCAATTCCGGCACAGCAAATACATTAATCGTATTTGGACTGGCTTTTCTTTTAGGGTTATCACTTGGAGCATTAGCACTTAAAAATGTAGCAAATCATTTGCAATATCTGAAAGAGATGATTGAATTAGCTAAAAAAATAAAGCAACAGAATAATGAGTAAATCATTAGCATTTGCAACACCTTTTACTCACAAAATGAATCCACAAATCATCTTTATATTTGATGGATTCAATGTGGGTAGTATGGTAAAATTGCGATTATTTTTTACTGAGTTGATAACGGATGCCAAAGCCTTCTCATTTCAAAACTCCCCTCCGTTATCCCGGAGGTAAAGCAAAATTCTCTCCACATATAGAGCAAATTCTCCGTTGTAACGACTTAGTCGGAGGTTGCTATGCGGAACCCTATGCTGGTGGAGCAGGTGTTGCTTTGGGTTTGCTACTCAACGGTCTTGTTGAGGACATTTTTATTAATGATATAGACCCAGCACTTTATGCTTTTTGGTCGGCTGTTGTAAATTATAACGAATCATTATGCGAAATGATTAACGAAATCCCTGTAACTATTGAGAACTGGCATATACAAAGAGACATACTACTTAATAATGATAAATATAGTATGCTTGAAGTCGCTTTATCAACTTTCTTTTTGAACAGGACAAACCGCTCAGGCATTCTCAAAGCCGGAGTTATTGGCGGTAAAGAACAAAAAGGAAAGTGGAAATTAGATGCTAGGTTTAATAAACAGGACTTAACCAAAAGAATAAAACTAATTGGCACCTATAAAGATAAAATTCATGTATCGAATCTTGATGCTGTGGATTTTCTGATGGCTCAAAAAAGTTCATTACCTAAGAAAAGCCTAATCTATCTTGATCCTCCCTACTATGTTAAGGGTGCCGAACTATATCGCAACTTTTATCAGCATGATGACCATGTTAAAATTGCTAAAACCTTGCGAAATATCACGCTTCCCTGGATTGTTTCTTACGATAACGTTAATGAAATAAGAGAAATCTATCGGGGCCTTAACATGGCTGATTATTCATTAAGTTATACGGCTCAGGATAAGAAGAAAGGGCTTGAAGTTATTATTTATAATGACGGGGTAAATATCCCTGAGATTTGATTTTAAGGATGAGTTGAAATGATCAAAGATATTAGCTTCAAAAAATTCAAGAAACTTATCGACATCGATTTTTCATTCGATAAGGATGTTAACATCATCTCAGGGACAAATGGAACATGTAAGACAACCTTGCTTCACTTAATAAGCAACGGATTTCAGATGCCACCATCCCGCTCTCCCAATTACTCAAATAATAACTGCATAAAAGTAATAAAATCAATCAACAAAATTGCCAATCCAAAAATGGAGGCAATAGTAAGGGAATCTAAAAATTATACTGACCCTGCCGGTGGAGCGAAAGGGGTATTATTTTCTATAGATTATTTAGACAATAGCATACTAAATTTCAGGAAACATAATTCTCAAAATCCTGATGAAGCAAACAGATATGCAATAAAACCATTATACCCACGTGGTGGTCCTAAACAATCCCTTCCCTCTAAGCCAGTATTATATCTTGGTTTATCTCGTCTATTTCCAATTGGGGAAACAAAAGATGGCGATCTTTCAGCAATTCCCTTAAATTTACCTGTGGAATATGTCTCTATAATATCAAAAATATACAAAGACTTTTTGGGGATTAATATCACAAACATAGAGTCAAATAATATCGGAGATTTTAAATCAGGGCCGTTGTTTGACACTGATAATCCTGAAGTTGACTCAAATACAATTTCATCAGGAGAAGATAATTTATTCATAATAATAAAAGCATTAGTCAGCCTTCGTTATTATTACGAATCATTAAATGAGTCAAAGGATGAAAAAGAAAGCATATTATTGATAGATGAGTTCGATGCGACACTTCATCCATCATTACAAATTAGACTCCTTGATAAAATTTATGAATTTGCGAAATTATATAAAATACAAGTTTTTTTCACTACTCATAGCTTGACACTTTTAGAATATGCTTTCCAGAAAAAACAACATGTAATCTACTTAATCAACAACATAACTAAAGTGCTTTTAATGGATGATCCAAATCTATTAAAAATCACTATGCATTTAAAAACACAAACGAAGGATGAGACCTATACAAGAAATAAAATACCTGTTTTCACTGAAGATAACGAGGCGAGATTCCTTTTCAACGAGATATTTAGCTATTGGGTAACAAAGAATAGTAAATTAGCAATCGTTGAAAATTATTTACACCTAGTACAGTGCTCAATTGGCGCAGATAATCTAAAAACAATATTTGCCGATCCGCACTTAAAAGAAACATCACTAAAATCTATCTGTGTTTTAGATGGTGATCATGGACCTGATATTAAAAAAGGCATTATATCATTACCCGGAAACATGCCTCCTGAGCAATTAATTTTCGAACATTGTGAAAAAACATTTAATAGTGATGATGCTACATTTTGGGAAAACGAAGACATTTTGAACAATGGGTTTACAAAAGAATTATACCTATCAAACATTCGCCCTAAAATTTTTGCAATAGAGGAGGCTATCAAACAAAAAATCGCCAATGGTGATTCAACATCAGGAGTTAGACGAGCACTCAACAAAGATCTTTTCAATACAAATTTAGAATTCTTTCGGATGATATTTAGAAATTGGTTGGGGAAAGAAGAAAATCAAAAAGCCTTAGAATTTTACTATAAAGGATTGCAAACTTTATTTTTCAAAGTTACAGCAACGACTGGAATTGATAGAAAAGTATGGGATTATGATTATCAATTAATTTATAAAAAAGAATCCTCATAATAATCCGAAGTTAGCATGTAGGGAGAGAATTCAATCTACATGCTAATAGTAAATTTTCAGATTATTTAAATTAAGTAGATTTGTAGTGTAGAACTCAATATACATTATATTATTCTTTATATGAATGTTGCGCTCATTTGCTAATAGCATTAGGTAATCCTTAGCCAACATTTTACCGATATTATTATCCTTTCCTGAATGGAAAATTATATACTGTAATATATGTAGTGCAGTATTAATTTCATTACGGCACAGAAAACTCAGTAAAAATTTTGACTCCATATCACCCCACATTCCTTGATTGAGTTTTTTTAGGTATTTCTTAATCAGACTCATTGTGAAGTCATTATTTTTTATATTATCGAAATAGAAATTAGAATCGAACCCGTAATTTAATTTATCAATGTATGAAATATTTTTATTAAATATCTCATAATATATATAATTAGTGCCACTACTTTTTCGCTCCTCATCCATTTTAGAAAGTAGCAAGTTATTATCTTTTTTAAGTTTATTTATTTCATATGATATCCATATGTTTTTAAGTCCATTGATAGTAAGTAAACCTTTGGGATTTAATAGTACCCTGTAATGCATATTTTCATTTTCTAATAAATTTAACCCCATATAAATTCTCTCTCTTCACAATAAATTATCAATATATACCTAATACCTTCTTTTATTTTGTCAAGGTATGACTTGTATTTTTTAATGAACATTTCTATACTAATGGAACTATATGATATTCAAGGAATTGCTTTGATGAACAAGTATCAGTTAAAAATTCATTCTGTCTGCATTCCCTTTTCTTTCTTCCCTGTACCTAAAAGTCTACTATGCTTTCTCTATCAAGATGTAGAATGGGTTTGCTCTGAAAATCATGTTCTCTTGTATGTTTTAACCTCGTCTAATAAAGAGATAAAAACTTTATGCTTTACGTCATTTGAACAAGCCAAGAGAAAATACAAAGAACTTAATAGCGAAAACTACCCTAATAAAAAAATAACCAATCTAAAATTGTCATTATCACAAGACTGGTTTTCATATTTTGATAACGAATCTGAACCGGATATTGAATACCCTTATGGAAATGATTTTGAATCTTCAGAAGAGATGAATAATCATAAAGAAATAACGATTGAAGCATTATTAAAATTAAGAAAAAGCTTTATATCAGAACATGATGTAGATATAGCGTATGAACTGCTTGAAATAAATCCCAATGATAATACTGCTCACATTAATCCGAAAGAATCATATATTAAAATGAAAATCAAATAGCGAATATAATCAAGCGAGGGCTAACTCAGAGAAGCGGAGCTTCTCTGAGTTGCCTTGCTTTTTCTTGCTCTACGATTGAAAAAGTAATAATAAAACGATAACATTAGTGCCCTATTCCATTTATAAACTTGCTTAAAAACCAGGCAGTCAATGACCTAAATCATAAATAGTCGCACCTGATCCTGATAACACATAAATCCTATAAAACTAGTTTTATCATCAGGTTACGAAACATATTGCAAAATGTATCATTGCTGACTTGACTGAATTCCTCAATTGTTTAGTATATGATAGCTTTCTTATTTATTTTACTCACAGCTTTTAAAGGGTGTTTATACATCTTAATATACGCTTAGTTAATATTTATTAATAAGAGGTTGATAATGGCTACCCCTCCGATTTACCTTAAACAATCCTGTATTAAAACTTTAACCGCAGTTGAAGCCAATAGAAATGCCTCAAATCAACACGAGTTTAACGGTGTTGCTCAGCTAAAACAGATATTTGGTAACACCAAGGTTAGCAAAGATGTAGTATTCTCTATTAGAGGAACGGATGTATCCTGCGGAGATACCGTCACTTGGTATGACGCCAGAGAGAAAAACCCTGACAGAAGTGCCGAGTTTCGCCTATATTTTCGCGATAATTATGTTATGGAGCGGGCAGAGGAAGGGGACAATATTATTGTAGGCATCGACAAAAGCGATAGAATTCATATAATTTTAATTAAGCAGAGCAACTCCGACTATGAGGGTAATATACCTAGCTGGCGTTAATGTTTATTTGATATAGAGTAAAAAACAAATGGAACTAAGTAAATCACACCCCAGCAAAACATTGCTGGGGTGTGATTTATTTTTGTAAGGTGTTAATTTTTTTTATAGAAACAGCTTTCTGAATATAGGGTTCGAGCAATTTTGCAACCGCTTCAAATACAGGAACCACGACTGAATTTCCAAACTGCTTGTAAGATTGCATATCTGAAACCGGAATGTTGAAAGGTTTGCCACCAGGTATCTCAAATCCCATTAGGCGTGCACACTCATGGGGAGTTAACCTTCTTGGCCGATTTGACATGTTTTCCGCATTATAGAAGTCTATTTCGCCTAGTTCATAATCCCATCCACGGTCAATCAAGATCTCAGAACCATCTTTATAATATCTCGCAGATAATGTACGAGTGACAGTATCAACATTATCAGGTTTCACCAAGCCGAATCCAAAACCATTACCTTTCGCCGCATGCTTTTTAGCATACTTATAAAGATAATCCCACAGTTTAGGAGAAAGGATATATTTACTATCAACATCGTTATCGAGAAGTTCTTTAAAAGAAGGTCTTTTTGACGGGAAGAAATTTTTTATATTTCGTAATGTAAATCCTTCATCTATTTTTAAATCACGACGAAATCCAACCAATACGATTCGTTCTCTATGTTGAGGGAGGAAATTTTTACCATCAATAATTTTAGGATCTGAAGAACCAGCAATCGCAGAATCAGCAACTTCATACCCAAGCTCGTCAAGGGTATTCATGATTACTCGGAAAGTTTTTCCTTTATCATGACTCTTAAGGTTTTTTACATTTTCAAGAACAAATATTGATGGTTTTTTTGACTTTATAATTCGTGCAACATCAAAGAATAGAGTTCCCTGGGCATCACATTCAAATCCGTGAGCCCTTCCTAATGAGTTCTTTTTACTCACTCCCGCAAGACTGAAAGGCTGACAAGGGAAACCAGCCAAAAGCACATCATGGTCAGGGATGTTTTCATTTATATATTCATAAGCTTCACTTTCTGAAATGTCATCTCTATTACTTAAAGTAATTTCACGAATATCGGAGTTAAACTGGTGTGATTTTTCATCGTTATACCAATTAGCTTTGTATGTGCGCACAGCTTCTTTATTCCATTCGCTTGTAAATACGCACTGCCCTCCAATAGCCTCGAAACCTTTACGGATTCCGCCGATTCCGGCAAAGAGATCAATGAACCGGAAAGCATAATTAGGATGGTTTTCTGGCGGTTCAGGAAGCATCTTTGTGAGTAAAAAAACTTCACCCGCCGTTAATAGCTTCGCTTCACATTTGTCATTAATCCAGCGATTAAGTGTTTCTCTACTCCAATCATTATCACCAACTTTCCTCAGTGATTCAGCAACATGCTTTTGACTATAAATCTCCAGAATTTTTTCAACCAGTTGCCGATCTCTGATTTTCTTGTTTTTGGTTTCACCCGCCGATTTCTGAAAGAGATCATGCGTAATTACTGATTCGGACATAACACCTCCTATGGGTCATAATAGTGATATTATATCACTCATTTAACCCAGATAATACAAAGTAGTGCATAAACTTTTAAACAGATGTTAGAACACTAGTTATCTACTCTTACGAGGGCTGCTACTAGTTAGCAGAATCCACTCTTCAATCTCGCGTTCCACTAAGGCAGCAGCACATGCACTGATTTTGACAGGAGCAGCAAGCAGCCCCTCGTTGATAAGATGATAAATCCAAGATTTGCCATACCCAGTGTATTCAATGACAACAGGTAAGCGAATTAAACGAGTAGGCTGTGTATACATTTTGTTCTCCTGTGTTTCGCCAAGATCAAAAATACGAGCTAGTAATGAAAGAGATTACAAAGTCCAGTGTGTTACCTATATCTTCTTGCCCATACTATATAAAATATGATAGGTTGGAGTAAAACTGGGATAAAATAATTTAAATTGAACATCCTTATCCATCTTAATCACACATGGAATGAAGAAAGATATGTTATTCAAATATTGCCCAATTAGTGAATACTCAATTAAATCTTTAGTGGAAAATAAAATATATCTTAACCATCTTAATATGATGAATGATAGTGCTGAGGGTTTTTGTAATGTATTAAGTGGCTTCCCTGACTACAATGAAAAAACCGAAAGATATGATTTGATATTAAAAACATGGTATGGAGAATCCGGTTGGTTACCTTCTGAAGATGAATATAACGAATATATCGGTTCAATGAGAGAGATAGAGCCCAGTGTTCCCGAATTGTTGGACTCTGCAAGGATATCCTGTTTCACAAATACGGCATTAAATCCTACAATGTGGGCGCATTATGCCCGCGACAGAACAGGAATATGTATAGAATTTGATGAGGATAAAATTAAAGAATTAGAAGATGCTTACATCTTCAATGTTAAATATATGGATCGTCCTCCAACTGTTGATACCGCAGTGCTAACATTAATAGCAGATCAGGTCGAATATAATAATGATGCACTTTTCAAAGGTTATACAGATGGATACGAGCATCTATATGAACAAGCATTTGAGGAAGGGAGGAGTGTACTATGGGAGATTTTTAATGGAATGCTAGCAACTAAGTCTCAAGAATGGTCTTATGAACAAGAAAAACGGCTAATATATCTTTTATCCTTCCCTAAAGAAGAGCAATTAGCAAAAAGAGATAAATCTGGCATAAGCATATCTCTCCCTGAAGGATGCATTAAAAGTGTTATTTTAGGTGAAAGAACAACTGCACATGATAAAAGCCTTATAGTTTCTGCAATAAAAAAACATAAGGGCAACATTATACTGAAGAGAGCTGTAAGAACACAAGGGGATTATCTGTTATCTATTCGTGATGAAGATTTTAACTGAAATTATTATAATCGAACAGATATCAGCCTCCAGTTTGATATTGTTGTATAATAAACAGAGAAGCAGTTTCTTTGCATAAGTATCTCTAAGAAATGATACTGGATTTACTGAACAAAACTATTTTGAGATGCTTTTCCCTACACAAATAATCAAAAGGATGATTTCGTATTATCCTTTTGATACCTTATAGATACTAACAACTTATTATAGTAGTAATTTTTTGAATCATAACGACTCTAAGATGCTCAGCCAAAAGATAACTCTGATTTAAACGAAGCAAGGCAAACTCAACGAAGCTTAGATTCTCTAAGTAGCCTTGTTTTTCTTCTCTACGAGTGAAAAGGAAATATTTTTCATGCAAATTTATCTAAGTAAATAAAAATATAGTCACCTGCCATCACATATACCCCATCTGTATGCCGCATGAAGATCATGTAAATAATCACATAGATATTTAAGATTTTTATTTAAATCTGGAAATACATCTATGTCAAATGAGTCAACTATGTTATCCTCGTCATCAACTAATAGCAAAGCCTTCACATACTTCCCTTCTTTTTTGTTCATCGAGTTTATAATATCCTCCGTACTTTTTTGCCTTACAGATGACTTTCTCATATCATGGATGTGATCTCCCGTTTTTGGATAACGAAAAAAAGTACTCTTAGAATCAATGGAGTTTATCTTATTGATCTTATCTAAAATATCCTTTTCAATTACACCTATTTCTAAGTGAAAAAAACAAGGTATTAACTTATTGTGCTGACCGATTAAATACATGGTTAATAATCTGATGTCATGCATGTTTTCTAATTCCAAATCCTTTCCCAACACTTTAATCTTTGGTTTTTCAAGAGTACCACCACTACTGAATGGGATTTTAAAATTTCGGTGCAAAACATAAATTAATGATTTTAGGTAAAGTTCGATTGCATGTCGTCTAAGATAATTGACTGGCATACCTAAATCTTTAATTGATTCAGAAGTCGATAATATATCTGCTGATTCTTTAAACTGTTCTGCTGTTGCACCAAAACCATAGTCTATGTGCATATGCAAAGGCATCATTAAATACATTCACTCTCCTTATAATTGATTTCATCATCACATTTCATTGACTTTTACTTGTAACTTATTATAAATAAGTTATTACACATGGAATGAGTAATCAATCTAATAAAAGGAATTTTTATGAATCAATCTAATATCATCCCACGATCATTGCGAACACACTGTGTCAGTGTCCGTCTTAATAACTCGGAACTTCAATTACTCAACACAAAACGAGGTTCTACATCTAAAGGCGAATGGTTACGTATGGCTTCCTTGCATAAGCTCCCCACGATTGTACCTCCTGTAAACATGGATACATGGAAGACTCTGGGTGAGATCAATCAGAAGCTAAACCGTATTGCTCTTCATATCGATAGTAAGAGTAAAGATAGCCAGCTTACTCATACAGAGCTTTTCGTTGTGAAGCGACAACTGGAAGAGCTTCGCCAGCACCTTCTAAATGCTGACATATGGAGCAAACCCTATGAAGGGTATGCAGAAGATCAAAAGGGGTAAGAGCTTCGCTGGTGTCGTTCAATATGCATTGAAGCCAGGTTCACATCATAAAAGTAATCCAATCGTCATTGGCGGGAACATGTTAGGCGATTCAGCCTCTAAACTGATCACTGAATTTGATGGCACAAAACAGCTTCGGCCAGATGTTCAGAAACCGGTTTGGCACAACTCACTTCGCTTACCTGATGGTGAATCATTATCGAATGACCAATGGGTAACCATAGCTGACGACTATATGAATAGGATGGGGTTCAGTGATACCCATCTCCGTTGCTATGTACTTCATGACGATCCGGCTGGTCAGCACATACACATTATCGCAAGTCGCATAGATCTCAATGGTGGGAAGCTCTACTTGGGTAGGAACGAAAACCTCATCAGCACACAGATCATCAGTAAACTCGAAGTCGCTCATGGCCTGACAGTGACCAAAACTGCATCTCCCCCCTCGCAAGCACAACCGAAGCGGAAGAGAGTGTCCCGTAATGAGAAAATGCTATCGGAACGAACCGGTGTTCCCTGCCCCAAGAAATCCCTTCAACAGATCATTGATAAAAGTTTGGAAGATAAGCCTGACCTTTTAACTTTTATCAAGAGGCTGGAAGAAGCAGAAGTCGGCTGGACGGCGAATGTCGCAAGCACAGGTAAAATGAACGGCTTCTCATTCTCTTACCGCGATATAGCTTTCAAGGCTTCGCAGTTAGGTAAGGGTTACTCTTGGGCTAATCTTCAAAAGCAACTTAACTACAATCCTGACCACTTAGAAGCTATACGAGCGACCAAGAAGGCTATCCCTGCTCCTGCTCCTGCTCCTGCTCCTGCTCCTGCAAAAGATGTTGCAACAACGGATATTCCAAGGGAAAGCATAAGTGAAAAAATTGTCGAACTGGAACTACGGCTCAGAGAAGACAAACGGAATGAAATCGTAGAAAAGATTCTTCAAAAAAATGCCGTCAAAAAGCAAAAGCATCTCAGGCTCATCGGCTGGATTCCATTTATCAGAAGGTTCATAGAGCTTCTGCGAAGCTATGGTAAGAGCATTCTTCATAAGACCCCTACAAGCTTCTCAAAAGTCTATTCAACACATCATCTAAAACCTGCAAGAAAAATTCGTTTATAGACAGTCAATTACAAATACTTTTCGTAACCGCACTCTATCTGTAGTAACAAATTTGTGTTTAGTCAAGAAAACATTGATCGTTATTACAGATCGATAATATAGTTATGATAGCCATAACCTATCAAGCGCCAATCATCGATCGGTACAAGCAATTTTACTAAAGCGAGTCGGTCATCGAGAATCTCTGTAAACGCACCATTTAATCTGCAACCTTGAGGTTGATATGAAAAACGAAACAATAAAGTGCCCGTTCTGCTTCAAAGAGAGCCAGTTTGGAGTTAGCGTCTGCACTGGCTGTCATTCAACCATCAAATATGGAGCCGTTTCAGCTTGGTTAGCTTTACTAATAGGAATTGTGCTGTTGACGATAGCTTTCTTCATATTCGCTGTCAGTCAAAGTTTTATATTTGCTGTCGTTATCTATTTTGCATCAGCAATTTCTTTAAGATTCTATTTACGTAAGAAATTTGCACACAGAGCTGTTTTCACACATAAAAGCTAACCCTAATCAAATATAATAAGGAAGATAAAATGAATAAATTTATTGTAACCTCCTTTTTCATTGCAATATTTTTAATTTCTGGCTGTTCAACATCAGGGAACCAGAACCTTAAAAAGGAAACACCACAAAGTCTCCAGTCAAAAATCATTAAAAACAAAACAACTAAGACAGAATTACTCACTATGTTAGGTGAGCCTGATACAAGAACTACACTCGACAGTGGCAATGAGCAATGGAGATACTTTATGTATAACAATCAGTTCAATGCCTCAACTTTCATTCCGGTCGTTGGGCTTCTAACTGGCGGTTCACAGACTCAGTCTAAAACTCTTGAAATAGATTTTAAAGGCAAAATTGTCAGTAAATGGACATTCTCTACTGATAATAATAATACAAAATCTGGCATTCTTCAGTAACATTCTTGATCAGGATTAAGTCTAATGAAAATAGCTTCGGTCCTTGCTGTTATTATTTCCGTATTTCTTCTTACTGCATGTAGTAGTGAGCCTTCCCAAGATGATATTTTTAAAGCTATGCGAAAATGGACTGGAAGCTATCTGACCTCAGTAAAAAAAGTAGATTGCACAAAAGAATCTGATAAAAGCTATAAGTGCAATGTAGTGATGGATATTAATGGTTCGAAGCAAGCTGGGACAGTTAAATTAATAAAATCAGATGATGGCTGGCAAGTAGGAAGTTATTAATAAAGTAAATTAGTAAAATGAAGCTCCCTTTCGGGAGCTTTTATAATCTAACATTCCTTACTCTAACAACCTCATGGGTTAACTCTTTCTCGATAACCTTCACTTCATACTGTGTTTTTACAACAGCATAAATTTCCTCTGCTTTTTCTTGATTGTTATCAATATAGTTAACGAGAGAATTTAGCTCCCTAAGAACTGCCTCTTTATTGTTTAACTTCTGCAAAAGATTACTTGTCAGACCTTTGTATACCGAACTGAACATGGTCATCACATTGTCTATATTACGATCCGATTTGGAATAAATTCTTTTAGGATAGAAATACTTTAAATGATAGCCAACAAAAAGTAGATATAGTTGGTATGAGAAACTTTTATCTCCGGGCTGGTATCGTTTTGATATATATTTATCAATTATAATGATAAGTTGCTCTTCCAGAGTAAACTCTGGGTTTATTTTGTTTTTGTCCATAAAATGCATCCTTGCATAATTTAAATAGTCGTCCTGACCATATATTTATATTTATCGCATTTATTTAACTTGTCAATAGGTGTAACCTATCAATTATTATTTTTTATTAAATGGCCTATTCAATTGTTCCATAGTAAGACCATGTCTATAAGCATTATATTGCCAATAACTAAACTGCTCTTTGTATCTATTGTTCTGTTTTTTCAACATTTCATTTTCGGCTTTAAGGTTTATTATTTGTTGTGCCGCAATCGTTAAATTAGCTGGTTTCTTTAAGCCTGATTTTTTCAAGTTGAGCAAGTTCTTCTTTGTTCTATATGCTTCAACAACTTCATCATGAGCACTTAAAGATTGCCTTGTGATAGTTCTGTTTAGATTCTTATAAACTGATTCACATAAATCACTCCATGTGATTTTACCGTCCCAAGTCAGTATAATGTTTTTAATTGCCTTTATTTCACTCCTGTTCAAATGTTTTGCCATCAGAATCTCCTGTTTTAATTATTCAAAAGCTTATTAATTCTTTCCAAATTTTTTTCATGGTGTTGCAACCATTTGTCTGCACCATAATCACCATTTTCATAAGCGATCTTAGTTATTCTCTTTAATTGCATTATTTTCTCTCGGACAGATTGCAGTCTAATTCTATCTACTGATTTCATGTCCAGTGTTTCATTATCACACTCAACAAACTGATTAATTTTCGCACAAGGATTAACTAAATAGTTATGTACACAGTAACCAAATTCTGTTAAGTGTATTGCACCTTGATTAAGGTTATCAAAATCAATTGTCAATTCATTTGTGGGTATTGACTCCCTTTGACAATAATTACTCCTATTCAATTTAATAGCTTTAATTTTATCTAACATATCTTCTTCCGAAACATGGTTATAGACTCTGTTCTGATTCACATTGACACGACCAGACCATTTAGCTATATCCAGTTCAGACATTTCACCATAATGGGCTATTGTATTTAAAAGGTGCCGTGGTTGGTGTGACCGGATAAGTAGTGGCCTACCTTCAATATCATAATATCCGTATCGGGCGAAAATATTTTTAAATCCAGACTCGTGACGCATTTTATTTTGTATATCATTAAAAAAGAATCCTTTAGTAGGTTTGTAAAATGAATAGATATCACTCATTTGGGATAAAGAAAATTGGCGAGGATTCAATAAACATAATGCATTACTAAATCTTATAGATTTTTCTTCATCATACCAAGGAAAGTCTCTGCTAAAACCAGAGCTAATCATTTCCCATAGCTCACTCAATGAATAGTTATAATCATTGGAGTTTAAGAAACTTTTCCCACCATCCAAACTCGTTCTTTTAATTTTTAGAACGCATGATTTACGATCATGTAAAGGGTAACCAAGTGCATGACAAACTTGTACAACAGTCAACTTTAATTTTTCATCAACTTTTGGGCAAAGTTCATGCCGGTAAAATTTATCAGGGTATTTTTCGCACCATTGAGCTAATTCCCTTGCATTTTGTGATAAGGAAAGCAGTCTCCTAATCGCTTTCTTCGCAACTGGTATCATAACCTGTGGAATCCACTTGATATTAGGGCCATACCCCTTAACCGAATAGAATCTCAGACCATATCTTTCGACACCCTTCTCATCTTTTTGTGTAATCTCACAATCAGCAGGTAAGGCTAAAATCTCAGAAATTCTGCTCGGACAACAAAGCAGAAGTGCAAATACTGCACTGGTGAATTTATCCCTTGGACTCAGTAGCTCATCATTTTTAGAAAAAATATCAGCAATAGCAAGTAATGCCGTTTCATCTGGTAACTTATCGTTTCTGTGATAGTCCTCAATCTCAGGAAGATAGTTGTTTTTGACCTTCTGCTTCACATGGTTTTTCCAGGATATGTATCCTGATTTCACAAGGTTATGTTCACATAGAAATTTTGATAATTTTTCAAGCTGTATCCCACATTGAGCGAGAACATTACCTTCAAAATATTTACTTCCGATTTGCATTGCCTCATCAAAAACAACGGCTGTAACATTATAAATGAGACCACTGTTCAGAACTTGCAAAAGAGACTGTTCGAGACATCTCAAGGCCATCATTGTAGCCCCATAATTTTTCAAGGGTTTCAATGAGTGTTGATATCTGATATATGCTTTTGCAAAATCGAGAAAATCTTCATTCATTGCATCTTTGGAGTTAAATGCTTTATGTCCAACCCCTATCTTTCTAAAGGTTACATACCCTTTCCAGACATATTGTTCCCAATCCTGAGTTTGGGTTAGCCCAGATAGTTGATAGCGACAAAATTTTATGAATTCATTATAATTGTTTTCTGCCGTAAGTTGTTTTTTAGACTTAAATAAAATGATATTGTTCATTGGGCATTTACCTCATCAATATCAACTGGCATAAAGAAAGCACATTTATTACAAGGGAAATTTGCATTTAAATTCTGATTTTCGCATTTTCTCGAAGAGCAAAATTTGAAATCTTTTTCCTCTTTAGACTTTATTCCATTCATAAAAATATCAGCGACAAATGACAATTGTTCTGAAACAGCGGAATCAATTCTTTCAACACTCTCAGCAAGATTTTTAATATAAATGCCCGTACTTGAAGTAGAAGAATGATCCAACAATTCAGCTATAGTATTGGCATTATGTCCCTCTCTAGCCAGCATGGTTGCTATCGTATAGCGAAGCCTGCGAGGAGTAGCATTGAGTAGAGAACCTGTACGATTTGAAATTAAGTTCCCAGTATTAATAATGTTCTTCAATGCTGTATTAGCAATTGTTGGTTTTGCATATATTTTATTAGACTCCAGGAAATTAGAATCTATTATGGCTAAATCAAGCAGTTTTTCCTCGTTCAAGAAAACTGGAACCTTTCCTTTGTTATAATCATCAAGAGTTTTACCAAGGGTTTGCTCAACAAACCTCACGGATTGATTAGCTTGCAGTTGAACAATTGATGCAACCTCTGAGATTACGGGCAGTTCTCGATATTGTAGTTGTTTACCCCTTTGTTTAACTCGTGGTACTGAAATTAAATATTCTACTTTACCATTATCTAAGTTCTTTTGAAGAAGGTCTTTATATTTCAACATAACTAACTGCTGAGGTCTTCTACCTGTCAGACTCATTAATAGCGATATTGCATAATCTGACAGTGACAGTACGCCTATTCTATATGCATGATTCATAGCCCTGATCAAGGAAGTATGTTCCTCTTTAGTTAGTGGGCCCTTTGTTGGATCATCTTGTAACACAGATTGACAAGCTTTTTTTATTTTTAGGTCCAAATGCTTTAACAGTTCTACTGCACTTTCATCTATTCCAGGATATCCAAACTCAAACCATTTAATCAAAAATGGTCGTAAAACACGAAATGATGCTGGGGCTTTTGATGATTGCTTATTTTGATATTCAATTAGAATCCTATCATCAATATGAGTAGGAGATAGTTTACGGATAAGACTCTCCATATTTCTAACAATACTTTTTACATACAAATAGCTGTTGCTATTAAAATAATATTGTACTGTATATACAAATCCACAAACCAATTTTTCATTCATGAAACATATCAATTCTCTAATGTTGATTCCATTGTTTTCAATCGAACTGACGATTTTATGTTCATGCAAAGACATTTTATCAGAGTTATATTTAATCAAATTATTCATCAAATCCTCCTTTGAATAGTTGCTCTTGTTGTTCAAGTGCAGTTTTTTTCGATAGCTCAAAAATATGCCTGCGATTATAAATTATTGAAGTATCTGAACCAGGTCGCCATCCCATTAGATAAGAACGGATTTGTTGCTCTTTTTCGTCGGATATGTCCTTAGCCTTATCTATTGTTTTCGAGAACTCATAATTCCATGTGTGTCGTAATTTATGGCCTGTTAATCCACTTAGAAGCGAGGATGATTGACGAACAACACTCACTATCTTATGGTATGAAGAAAATGACAGCGGTTGCCCTTGAGTCTTCCCTTCTTTATAGGTAATAAAAAGAAAGTCATGCTTATTAGCATTTTTGACTTTCCTGCGATCATTCAAGATATAATCTGAAATTTCACATATAAGGTTCGCATCAGCAATTAACTTCCTCTCACAAGTCTTCACTAATGGCTGATAAACTCGTGAATCTGTTTTATCATTTGCTCTCCTCCTTATTGCTATTGTTGATTCTGCAAAATCTATGTCACCAATTCGCAGATTCAAAAGTTCACCCGCTCTCATGCCAAAGCAATGTAATAATAGGAATATTAGGTTATTTCTTTTTTGTACTATTTCCGTAAACGGATTCAAGTTACTTCCTGGCGAAAGAATGCTAAACAAAGAATCCAGTTGAGCTTTGTCTAAGCTCTTTTCGATATCCATAACATATTTGTCATTGTTTCTTGGTTTCTTTCTTTTTATGTTGTTAATGAAAACAAGTATCTCTTTGATTGTATCTTTCTGACATGTATGAGAAAGAAGTATTTTACATAGCCATTCCAGATAGTTAGCTATTGTTGTAATCCGAAAATACTTAGTTGGTTTTTTGACATTTGAAACGCAAAAATCACTATCTACACCACTTTTAAAATTGAATGAAGTAAACTCAATCAAATCATCAATTTCATGAGGAGCCAGAAATATCCTTTTCTGAATTCTTTCCTCAATATTGATCTCTTTCCTCATAAAGAATCGATATAACAATGAAATGCTACCGGCTATAACTTTCATTGTTGATATAGACTCTGACCGATTTCTGACTTGTGTTGTTATATACAAATTTGGATAATACAATGGCTCACCAGTTTTTTTATTTACAACATGGCAATACCTCTCACCATTTTCCAACATAAACGAATCTACACAAATACTGCTCATATTTACCTCCTAAACCTTACAAAAAGTATAATTCCAATATATTAATAATAAGCATTTTGTAGATTTACAAATTTATTTGAATAGTTAGAATCATTTATTTAAATTAAAACAGTGAGATAGACGAATATTCCTGTCAAATTATCATCTGGTAGATCTAGTTAATATTATGTACACCTAATACTTCGAAAACTATCTCACTGCCTTGCTAATAAACGGCATCCAAAATAATGTAAGCAATTTTGTAAGGTTTTAAGTTAAAATATGGAGTCAAACTTTACATTTTTACAAAAGAGTTCTCAGTCCAATGTGGTATTGGATTATTCGCTTTGAAAGACTTTTCATCTCAATAGGACATTTAATTAGCGAGAACCATGTCTCATAAACGTAAAACTGATTGAACATATTAAGCTCAGAGATCGCATCTAGCGGTTCTCTCAGATTCCCTACTAAATACTGGCTTAACCAGTAAATAATCTTTCTGTTAAATTCATTATCAGGTAAATCATAGATTGACCCCAACTCGAAGATCTTGTAAAAAAGATCTTCGCCTAAATTACACATATGGTTTTCTTCACTCACAAATTCTTCGATATCCATAAAATCTCTCCTAAGTTCAATTAAGCAACATTATTTCGACTTGTTTCGATAACAGACTGAATCCAGGCATCAATCTCACTTTCGACGAAAGCTACTGCACGAGTTCCAATTTTGACAGGGGCAGGAAACTTACCATCTTTGATCAGACGATAGACCCAGGCTTTGCCGAAACCAGTTCGTTTCAAGACTTCTGGTAAACGAATTAAGCTTTGATTGGTTGTATCGGTTGTATTCATTTGGCTCCTCCTCCGCTTCCGTTACGAAGATATTAGCCACACAGATTTGTATCTATGAAGGGAATGCTGATAACTGAAAAGTTAGATGAGGGAAGAATGAAAGGAAATTCCAGGGAAGAAAAATATTTATGCCCTCCCCTTGACAATTAACATGATGATTTACAACTAGAAAGAGCCTAGTTCCGAAATCGGTATGTTGAGGAGATGGCTGTTTTTGCTGATAAAATGTTCCAGACTACGGGTTGTTTCTCCACTCAATGACTTCTCTGCAACAGGCCTGTCTGTATCTTTAATGTGATCTTCTCCTCTGATCTCACTTGTAAAGTCGGGATACAAGACACGAGACAAGACCATATTTGAGATTTTTACTTTTTTAAATTTTGCCCAAATCAATAGATCCATCATTGGGATAATATTGTAATCGACAAGTTTTCTTATTTTTGCAAGTCCAATTTTTTCTGTTTTGACTGGCTCAATTTCATATTCTTTCCTAAGATCTGGTAGCATCGTTTGTAAGGCTGTTATAATTTCTTCATCGCTGGATAAGCCTAAATCAAAGGAAACATACATCTTGCTACTATTTTGGTTTAGAAAAAAGTCTCTCATAGTTTTTGTTATTGGTTTCTTTTTCAACTCTTTTTTGAAATCACCATTTTCTTCAAAAAAATCCATGCTAAACATTATTAACTTGTTCTCTAATTTTTTTATATCACCAAAGCTAACCTGCGCAACATGCCTTTGCCCCTTGCCAAAATGACCATGATTATTATCTCGTCTGCTTAAAATAGGATTGCCTTCCAGGATAGACCTTAAATTTTGATTATCATCTTCCCATCCAAAATTTACACTGTCGAAAATCGCTTCTCTAAATGCAAGCTCAGTATGCAGTTCTTTGATTGTAAGTGATTTTAACTGCTCATAGTTTTCGAGACTAAACCAGCTTTTTAATTCTTCATAAGGGCTTACTACTTTCATTAATCCCTCCACTGTATTCAAAGCTTGAATGAGTTAATACTGCTTATTTAAATTAATTCTCCCTTAACAAGGTTGATAAGGGAGAGCGATTAATTAACTACTTATTCATAGTTAAGTCTTTTTAAAATCAAATGGTGAAACTTGTCGTATTCTAAGGAGGTCAAGGTAATCGGCCCACCACTGCAACATAAGCTTTCTCTCATCAAGGTGCTCTGCTTTATGTATGTAGGCAGCACGAACTGAGTTCCGCTCCTGATGGCTCATTTGCCGTTCAACAGCATCTTTCGACCACAAGCCGGATTCAATCAAGGCACTACAAGCCATAGCTCTGAATCCATGTCCACAGACCTCCACGGTTGTGTCATAGCCCATAGACCTCAAAGCCTTGTTTACCGTATTTTCACTCATAGGCTTTCTGAAATCATGGTCGCCAATGAAAACAAGTTCATGATCACCGCTGATCTCTTTAATTTCCATCAACACAGCCAATGCCTGACAACTCAAAGGAACAAGGTGTGGAGTTCGCATTTTCGAACCACGGTGCGAATGTTTTACTCCGGGTAGTGGTTCTCGTTCAGCGGGAATAGTCCACATTGCATTCTCGAAATCGATTTCCGACCATCTTGCGAATCTGAGTTCACTGGAACGAATGAAAATGAGCAATGTCAGCTTTACGGCTAACTTCGTGAGTTTTCTACCCTTGAAACTATCAATTCGTTCTAAAAGTTCTGAGAATCGTTCGAATGGCAAAGCTGGCCTGTGGACTCTTTTAGCTACCGCAATAGCTCCTGCCATCTCCTGGGCAGGGTTGTAATCTATCAGCCCGTTCTGGACAGCATATCTCATTACTGCCGTTGTTCTTTGCTGTAGTCGGGAAGCAACTTCCAATCGCCCGGAAGCTTCAACAGCCTTGATAGGGGCAAGAAGATCTCTGGTATTAAGCTCGGATATTTTTCTTTTACCAATAGCAGTAAAGAGACCATCTTCCATGCTTTTTAGAACTCTCTCGCTGTGGGAGTCAGACCATTTCCTTTTACAGGCAGTATGCCAATCCCTTGCGACAGCCTCGAATGTCAGGGCTTCGCTTTGGTCGATCTTGTCGGCTTTTTTCTTCTCGGAAGGGTCGATACCATCAGATACCAACTTTTTGGCCTCATCTCGTTTCCTGCGAGCTTCACCAAGAGAGACCATTGGATAAACACCCAATGCTAAAATTTTCTGTTTGCCATCGAAACGGTATTGGAGTCGCCAGTATTTTGAACCATTGGGATTGATCAGCAGGTGCATACCCTGCCCATCGGTGAGTTTGAAGGGTTTGTCGGAGGGCTTGGTAGTCCTAACTTTGATATCGGTGAGAGCCATCAGTTGATACCTCCAGTGTTGGTACCAAAATCAATCGAACCGGGAATACCATCAGTTATACCATCATCAGTTGGTATATGTTCAAGGAATTGAGTAGACGTGGACAGACTAAGAAAAGCCAGAAACCTGCTTAACTTACTGTTTTTATGGACTAAAGTAGACGTTAGTAGACTTGAAAAAAGCTTTGTATGGTGCCGAAGGCCGGACTCGAACCGGCACGTATTTCTACGGTTGATTTTGAATCAACTGCGTCTACCGATTTCGCCACTTCGGCACTGAAGAGGTATGCGGAAAACGTTGTGGATTATACCTGTCGCACGCCACCATGCAAGCGCCAGCTTGCACCCACCTCGCTAAGTGCTGAAATTTTCAGCATTACACTCAGCGATATGTAACCTTTGTCACACTCCAGGCACCCCGCCCTGCCATGCTCTACACTTCCCAAACAACACCAGAGAAGGACCCAAAAATGTCGATGATAAAAAGCTATGCCGCAAAAGAAGCGGGCGGCGAACTGGAAGTTTATGAGTACGATCCCGGTGAGCTGAAGCCACAAGATGTTGAAGTGCAGGTGGATTACTGCGGGATCTGCCATTCCGATCTGTCGATGATCGATAACGAATGGGGATTTTCACAATATCCGCTGGTTGCCGGGCATGAGGTGATTGGGCGCGTGGTGGCACTCGGGAGCGCCGCGCAGGATAAAGGTTTGCAGGTCGGTCAGCGTGTCGGGATTGGCTGGACGGCGCGTAGCTGTGGTCACTGCGACGCCTGTATTAGCGGTAATCAGATCAACTGCGAGCAAGGTGCGGTGCCAACAATTATGAATCGTGGTGGTTTTGCCGAGAAGTTGCGTGCGGACTGGCAATGGGTGATTCCACTGCCAGAAAATATTGATATCGAGTCCGCCGGGCCGCTGTTGTGTGGTGGTATCACGGTCTTTAAACCACTGTTGATGCACCATATCACTGCTACCAGCCGCGTTGGGGTAATTGGTATTGGCGGGCTGGGGCATATCGCTATAAAACTTCTGCACGCAATGGGATGCGAGGTGACAGCCTTTAGTTCGAATCCGGCGAAAGAGCAGGAAGTACTGGCGATGGGTGCTGATAAAGTGGTGAATAGCCGCGATCCGCAGGCACTGAAAGCCCTGTCGGGGCAGTTTGATCTCATTATCAATACTGTGAACGTCAGCCTCGACTGGCAGCCTTATTTTGAGGCGCTGACCTATGGCGGTAATTTCCATACGGTCGGTGCGGTTCTCACGCCGCTGTCTGTTCCGGCCTTTACGTTAATTGCGGGCGACCGCAGCATCTCTGGTTCTGCTACCGGCACGCCTTATGAGCTGCGTAAGCTGATGCGTTTTGCCGCCCGCAGCAAGGTTGCGCCGACCACCGAACTGTTCCCGATGTCGAAAATTAACGACGCCATCCAGCATGTACGCGATGGTAAAGCGCGCTACCGCGTGGTCCTGAAAGCCGACTTCTGATCCCTTTGCCGGGTGCCTGTCGCCCGGCACTTAAATCTCTTTGGAAGGCGTCTCGCAATCTGCTGAATTTAGCGGTGAAGAGTGCACAGCCGTTGCCTATACTCCAGGCAGGAAACTGGAGGAAATCTCATGAGCGAACCCCTGTTAATTGCCCGCACGCCGGACACAGAACTGTTTTTACTGCCGGGAATGGCTAACCGTCACGGGCTGATTACTGGCGCAACGGGGACGGGTAAAACCGTTACGCTGCAAAAACTGGCAGAGTCATTGTCGGAAATCGGCGTGCCGGTGTTTATGGCTGATGTGAAAGGCGATCTGACCGGTATCGCGCAGGCAGGAACGGCGTCGGAAAAACTGCTCACAAGGCTTAAAAATATCGGCGTCAATGACTGGCAACCGCATGCCAATCCGGTGGTGGTGTGGGATATCTTTGGCGAGAAAGGCCATCCGGTGCGGGCGACGGTTTCAGACCTGGGGCCGCTGTTGCTGGCGCGGCTGTTGAATCTCAACGATGTGCAGTCTGGCGTGCTGAATATCATCTTCCGCATTGCTGACGATCAGGGGCTGTTACTGCTCGACTTTAAAGATTTGCGGGCGATTACCCAGTACATCGGCGATAACGCCAAATCTTTCCAGAATCAGTACGGAAATATCAGTAGCGCATCGGTTGGTGCCATCCAGCGCGGACTGTTGTCGCTGGAACAGCAAGGCGCAGCACACTTCTTTGGCGAGCCGATGCTGGATATCAAAGACTGGATGCGCACCGATACCAACGGTAAAGGCGTTATCAATATCCTCAGCACCGAGAAGCTTTATCAGATGCCGAAACTGTACGCCGCCAGCCTGCTGTGGATGCTTTCAGAGTTGTATGAACAATTGCCGGAAGCAGGCGATCTGGAGAAACCAAAACTGGTGTTTTTCTTCGACGAGGCACATCTGCTGTTTAACGATGCACCGCAGGTACTGCTGGATAAGATTGAGCAGGTGATACGGCTTATTCGCTCAAAAGGCGTAGGCGTCTGGTTCGTTTCGCAAAACCCGTCTGATATTCCGGATAATGTGCTCGGGCAGCTCGGTAATCGCGTTCAACACGCTTTGCGTGCTTTTACGCCCAAAGATCAGAAAGCGGTAAAAGCTGCGGCGCAAACCATGCGGGCCAATCCGGCATTTGATACCGAAAAGGCAATCCAGGAACTGGGGACCGGCGAGGCGTTAATCTCGTTTCTTGATGTGAAAGGAAGTCCTTCAGTGGTGGAACGGGCGATGGTGATTGCGCCTTGTTCGCGGATGGGACCGGTGACGGAAGATGAGCGTAATGGCTTGATTAATCACTCTCCGGTGTATGGCAAGTACGAGGATGAGGTGGACCGGGAATCCGCCTATGAGATGTTGCAAAAAGGCTTTCAGGCCAGTACCGAGCAGCAAAATAATCCCCCCGCGAAAGGGAAAGAGGTAGCGGTGGATGACGGCATTCTTGGTGGATTGAAGGATATTTTGTTCGGCACTACCGGACCACGCGGCGGTAAGAAAGATGGTGTGGTGCAAACAATGGCGAAAAGCGCCGCCCGCCAGGTGACGAATCAGATTGTACGCGGGATGTTGGGGAGTTTGCTGGGGGGGAGAAGAAGGTAAGTCAGGTGCGGTCTGTGCCCCTCACCCTAACCCTCTCCCCAAAGGGGCGAGGGGACCGATTGAACTCGTATTTAACTTTATCAACAATGTGAAAGGGAGCTTTCGCTCCCTTGCTTGGTTACGATTTTCTCATTAACAGCCACAGGCTGATTAAGAAGAAGCTGGCGCTTGGCAACAGTGCGCCGATGATCGGCGGGATGCCATAAACCAACGTCAGCGGGCCGAAGATCTGGTCCAGTACGTAGAATACAAAACCGAAGCTGATACCGGTGACCACACGCACGCCCATCGGTACGCTACGCAGTGGGCCAAAGATGAACGACAGCGCCATCAGCATCATCACCGCCACGGATAGCGGCTGGAAGATTTTGCTCCACATATTGAGCTGATAACGTCCGGCATCCTGACCGCTCGACTTCAGATACTTCACGTAGTTGTGCAAACCGCTGATTGAGAGTGCATCCGGGTCCAGCGCCACCACGCCCAGTTTGTCTGGCGTGAGGTTGGTTTTCCAGGTGCCGCTCACCGTCTGCGAACCGGTGATCTGTTTCGGATTGGTCAGATCAGATTCATCAACCTGCGACAGACGCCAGACTTTATGTTCCGGGTCAAACTTCGCAGTAGCGGCATAGCGTACGGATTGCAGACGACGATTTTCGTTAAAGGCATAAATGCTGATGCCACCTAACTCTTCGTCACCTTTAACCCGCTCAATGTAGACGAAGTTGTTGCCATCTTTCGCCCATAAGCCTTGCTGGGTAGAGAGCAACGAGCCGCCGTACATCGCCTGCGCACGGTAGTTACGCGCCATCTGCTCGCCCTGCGGCGCGACCCATTCACCAATCGCCATCGTCAGCAAGACTAGCGGAATGGCGGTTTTCATCACCGACAGCGCAACCTGCATACGGGTGAAACCAGAAGCCTGCATCACCACCAGTTCGCTGCGCTGCGCCAGCATCCCAAGACCAAGCAACGCCCCAAGCAGAGCTGCCATCGGGAAGAAGATTTGCACATCTTTCGGCACGCTCAGCAAGGTATACATTCCTGCGCCTAACGCGTCGTAACTCCCCTGCCCGGCTTTTTTCAGCTGATCGACAAACTTGATAATGCCCGACAGCGACACCAGCATGAACAGCGTCATCATGATGGTGGTGAAAATAGTTTTACCGATATAGCGGTCAAGTACGCCAAAAGGTTGCATCACACCGCTCCTTTACGCGAAAAACTGGCGCGCAGGCGGCGGACCGGCACGGTGTCCCAAAGGTTGAGAACAATCGCCAAAGCCAGATAAATCAGGTTAACGGTCCACATCCACAGCGTCGGGTCCAGCTTACCTTTACCGCCGTTCGATTTCAGGGAGGTCTGGATCAGGAAGAACAACAGATACAGCAGCATGGCTGGCAGCATCGATAGTACGCGCCCCTGACGCGGGTTAACCACGCTCAGCGGTACGACCATAAGTGCCATCATAAACACGGTGAACACCAACGTGATACGCCAGTTCAGTTCTGCGCGAGCACGATCGGTGTCAGTGTTCCACAATGTGCGCATGTCCATCTGGTCGGTATCGTTCGGGTCGAGCGCCACCGCCTGGTGACCAATGATCGCCTGATAATCCTGGAAATCCGTAATGCGGAAATCACGTAACAGTGCAGTGCCTTCGAAGCGCGTTCCCTGGTTGAGAGTGACGACCTGGGAGCCGTCGCGCAGCTGGGTTAAATGTCCGGAATCGGCCACCACCACAGAAGGACGTGCATTACCTTTTGGTCGAATTTGCGCGAGGAACACATCTTTGAAATCGCTGCCGTCAACGCTCTCGATGAACAGCACCGAGCTGCCATTAGTCGCTTGCTGGAATTGCCCTTGCGCCAGCGCCGCCATGCCAGGGTTCGCTTTCGCTTCTGCTAACACTTCATCCTGATGACGCGATGACCACGGTCCCGCCCACATCACGTTAACCGCCGCGACGATTGCCGTGAATACCGCAAGGATCATTGCCGCTTTCACCAGAACCGCTTTGCTCAGGCCGCAGGCATGCATTACCGTAATTTCACTTTCGGTATACAGTTTGCCCAGCGTCATCAGCAGCCCGAGGAACAGGCTTAATGGCAGGATAAGCTGCGCCATTTCCGGCACACCCAACCCGAGAAGGGAGAGCACCAGATTCGCCGGAATATCGCCGTCAACCGCTGCGCCGAGGATCCTCACTAACTTTTGACAGAAGAAGATCAAAAGCAAGATGAAGAGTATCGCCAGCTGGCTTTTGAGCGTCTCCCGCACCAGATATCTTATGATTATCACTTTAAATACGCCCGTAAAAACTCGTCTTTTGCAGGATTTTAGCTTGTTTCATGGCTTAAACGTCATTTATTCTCTTGAGTCGTCGAAATCGTCGCTAAGATAATTATACTCAACGGATTCACCTCTCAGATTTTGTTCTGACGTGCCAATGCCGTAATAACGTTAAGATTAACACGAAGTCATCGCAACAGCGGACATGAGTTACGAAAGCTTGCAATTCTATCTGTAGCCACCGCCGTTGTCTTTAAGATTCAGGAGCGTAGTGCATGGAGTTTAGTGTAAAAAGCGGTAGCCCGGAGAAACAGCGGAGTGCCTGCATCGTCGTGGGCGTCTTCGAACCACGTCGCCTTTCTCCGATTGCAGAACAGCTCGATAAAATCAGCGATGGGTACATCAGCGCCCTGCTACGTCGGGGCGAACTGGAAGGAAAACCGGGGCAGACATTGTTGCTGCACCATGTTCCGAATGTACTTTCCGAGCGAATTCTCCTTATTGGTTGCGGCAAAGAACGTGAGCTGGATGAGCGTCAGTACAAACAAGTCATTCAGAAAACCATTAATACGCTGAATGATACTGGCTCAATGGAAGCGGTCTGCTTTCTGACTGAACTGCACGTTAAAGGCCGTAACAACTACTGGAAAGTGCGTCAGGCTGTCGAGACGGCAAAAGAGACGCTCTACAGTTTCGATCAGCTGAAAACGAACAAGAGCGAACCGCGTCGTCCGCTGCGTAAGATGGTGTTCAACGTGCCGACCCGCCGTGAACTGACCAGCGGTGAGCGCGCGATCCAGCACGGTCTGGCGATTGCCGCCGGGATTAAAGCAGCAAAAGATCTCGGCAATATGCCGCCGAATATCTGTAACGCCGCTTACCTCGCTTCACAAGCGCGCCAGCTGGCTGACAGCTACAGCAAGAATGTCATCACCCGCGTTATCGGCGAACAGCAGATGAAAGAGCTGGGGATGCATTCCTATCTGGCGGTCGGTCAGGGTTCGCAAAACGAATCGCTGATGTCGGTGATTGAGTACAAAGGCAACGCGTCGGAAGATGCACGCCCAATCGTGCTGGTGGGTAAAGGTTTAACCTTCGACTCCGGCGGTATCTCGATCAAGCCTTCAGAAGGCATGGATGAGATGAAGTACGATATGTGCGGTGCGGCAGCGGTTTACGGCGTGATGCGGATGGTCGCGGAGCTACAACTGCCGATTAACGTTATCGGCGTGTTGGCAGGCTGCGAAAACATGCCTGGCGGACGAGCCTATCGTCCGGGCGATGTGTTAACCACCATGTCCGGTCAAACCGTTGAAGTGCTGAATACTGACGCTGAAGGCCGCCTGGTACTGTGCGACGTGTTAACTTACGTTGAGCGGTTTGAGCCGGAAGCGGTGATTGACGTGGCGACGCTGACCGGTGCCTGCGTGATCGCGCTGGGTCATCACATTACCGGCCTGATGGCGAACCATAACCCACTGGCCCATGAACTGATTGCCGCGTCTGAACAATCCGGTGACCGTGCATGGCGCTTACCGCTGGGTGACGAGTATCAGGAACAACTGGAGTCCAATTTTGCCGATATGGCGAACATTGGCGGTCGTCCTGGTGGGGCGATTACCGCAGGTTGCTTCCTGTCACGCTTTACCCGTAAGTACAACTGGGCGCACCTGGATATCGCCGGTACCGCCTGGCGTTCTGGTAAAGCAAAAGGCGCAACCGGCCGTCCGGTAGCGTTGCTGGCACAGTTCCTGTTAAACCGCGCTGGGTTTAACGGCGAAGAGTAATTGCGTCAGGCAAGGCTGTTATTGCCGGATGCGGCGTGAACGCCTTATCCGACCTACACAGCACTGAACTCGTAGGCCTGATAAGACGCGCAAGCGTCGCATCAGGCAATGCTGTTATTGTCGGATGCGGCGTGAGCGCCTTATCCGACCTACACACAGCACTGAACTCGTAGGCCTGATAAGACACAACAGCGTCGCATCAGGCGCTGCGGTGTATACCTGATGCGTATTTAAATCCACCACAAGAAGCCCCATTTATGAAAAACGCGACGTTCTACCTTCTGGACAATGACACCACCGTCGATGGCTTAAGCGCCGTTGAGCAGCTGGTGTGTGAAATTGCCGCAGAACGTTGGCGCAGCGGTAAGCGCGTGCTCATCGCCTGTGAAGATGAAAAGCAGGCTTACCGGCTGGATGAAGCCCTGTGGGCGCGTCCGGCAGAAAGCTTTGTTCCGCATAATTTAGCGGGAGAAGGACCGCGCGGCGGTGCGCCGGTGGAGATCGCCTGGCCGCAAAAACGCAGCAGCAGCCCGCGCGATATATTGATTAGTCTGCGAACAAGCTTTGCAGATTTTGCCACCGCTTTCACAGAAGTGGTAGACTTCGTTCCTTATGAAGATTCTCTGAAACAACTGGCGCGCGAACGCTATAAAGCCTACCGCGTGGCTGGTTTCAACCTGAATACGGCAACCTGGAAATAATGGAAAAGACATACAACCCACAAGATATCGAACAGCCGCTTTACGAGCACTGGGAAAAGCAGGGCTACTTTAAGCCTAATGGCGATGAAAGCCAGGAAAGTTTCTGCATCATGATCCCGCCGCCGAACGTCACCGGCAGTTTGCATATGGGTCACGCCTTCCAGCAAACCATCATGGATACCATGATCCGCTATCAGCGCATGCAGGGCAAAAACACCCTGTGGCAGGTCGGTACTGACCACGCCGGGATCGCTACCCAGATGGTCGTTGAGCGCAAGATTGCCGCAGAAGAAGGTAAAACCCGTCACGACTACGGCCGCGAAGCTTTCATCGACAAAATTTGGGAATGGAAAGCGGAATCCGGCGGCACCATTACCCGTCAGATGCGCCGTCTCGGCAACTCCGTCGACTGGGAGCGTGAACGCTTCACGATGGACGAAGGCCTGTCCAATGCGGTGAAAGAAGTTTTCGTTCGTCTGTATAAAGAAGACCTGATTTACCGTGGCAAACGCCTGGTAAACTGGGATCCGAAACTGCGCACCGCTATCTCTGACCTGGAAGTGGAAAACCGCGAATCGAAAGGTTCGATGTGGCACATCCGCTATCCGCTGGCTGACGGCGCGAAAACCGCAGACGGTAAAGATTATCTGGTGGTTGCGACTACCCGTCCGGAAACCCTGTTGGGCGATACCGGCGTGGCCGTTAACCCGGAAGATCCGCGTTACAAAGACCTGATTGGCAAATATGTCATTCTACCGCTGGTTAACCGTCGTATTCCGATCGTTGGCGACGAACACGCCGACATGGAAAAAGGCACCGGCTGCGTGAAGATCACCCCGGCGCACGACTTTAACGACTATGAAGTCGGTAAACGTCACGCCCTGCCGATGATCAACATCCTGACCTTTGACGGCGATATCCGTGAAAGCGCCCAGGTGTTCGATACCAAAGGTAACGAATCTGACGTTTATTCCAGCGAGATCCCGGCAGAATTCCAGAAACTGGAGCGTTTTGCCGCACGTAAAGCAGTCGTTGCTGCGGTTGACGCACTCGGCCTGCTGGAAGAAATTAAACCGCACGACCTGACCGTTCCTTACGGCGACCGTGGCGGCGTAGTTATCGAACCAATGCTGACCGACCAGTGGTACGTGCGTGCCGATGTACTGGCGAAACCGGCGGTTGAAGCGGTTGAGAACGGCGACATTCAGTTCGTACCGAAGCAGTACGAAAACATGTATTTCTCCTGGATGCGCGATATTCAGGACTGGTGTATCTCTCGTCAGCTGTGGTGGGGTCACCGTATCCCGGCATGGTATGACGAAGCGGGTAATGTTTATGTTGGCCGCAACGAAGAAGAAGTGCGCAAGGAAAATAACCTCGGTGCCGACGTTGCCCTGCGTCAGGACGAAGACGTTCTCGACACCTGGTTCTCTTCTGCGCTGTGGACCTTCTCTACCCTTGGCTGGCCGGAAAACACCGACGCCCTGCGTCAGTTCCACCCAACCAGCGTGATGGTATCCGGCTTCGACATCATCTTCTTCTGGATTGCCCGCATGATCATGATGACCATGCACTTCATCAAAGATGAAAATGGCAAACCGCAGGTGCCGTTCCACACTGTTTACATGACCGGTCTGATTCGTGACGACGAAGGCCAGAAAATGTCCAAATCCAAGGGTAACGTTATCGACCCGCTGGATATGGTTGACGGTATTTCGCTGCCAGAACTGCTGGAAAAACGTACCGGCAATATGATGCAGCCGCAGCTGGCGGACAAAATCCGTAAGCGCACCGAGAAACAGTTCCCGAACGGCATTGAGCCGCACGGCACCGATGCCCTGCGCTTCACCCTGGCGGCGCTGGCGTCTACCGGTCGTGACATCAACTGGGATATGAAGCGCCTGGAAGGTTACCGTAACTTCTGTAACAAGCTGTGGAACGCCAGCCGCTTTGTGCTGATGAACACAGAAGGTCAGGATTGCGGCTTTAACGGCGGCGAAATGACACTGTCGCTGGCGGACCGCTGGATTCTGGCGGAGTTCAACCAGACCATCAAAGCGTACCGCGAAGCGCTGGACAGCTTCCGCTTCGATATCGCCGCAGGCATTCTGTATGAGTTCACCTGGAACCAGTTCTGTGACTGGTATCTGGAGCTGACCAAGCCGGTAATGAACGGTGGCACCGAAGCCGAACTGCGCGGTACTCGCCATACGCTGGTGACTGTACTGGAAGGTCTGCTGCGCCTCGCGCATCCGATCATTCCGTTCATCACCGAAACCATCTGGCAGCGTGTGAAAGTACTTTGCGGTATCACTGCCGACACCATCATGCTGCAGCCGTTCCCGCAGTACGATGCATCTCAGGTTGATGAAGCCGCACTGGCCGACACCGAATGGCTGAAACAGGCGATCGTTGCGGTACGTAACATCCGTGCAGAAATGAACATCGCGCCGGGCAAACCGCTGGAGCTGCTGCTGCGTGGTTGCAGCGCGGATGCAGAACGTCGCGTAAATGAAAACCGTGGCTTCCTGCAAACCCTGGCGCGTCTGGAAAGCATCACCGTGCTGCCTGCCGATGACAAAGGTCCGGTTTCCGTTACGAAGATCATCGACGGTGCAGAGCTGCTGATCCCGATGGCTGGCCTCATCAACAAAGAAGATGAGCTGGCGCGTCTGGCGAAAGAAGTGGCGAAGATTGAAGGTGAAATCAGCCGTATCGAGAACAAGCTGGCGAATGAAGGCTTTGTCGCCCGCGCACCGGAAGCGGTCATCGCGAAAGAGCGTGAAAAGCTGGAAGGCTATGCAGAAGCGAAAGCGAAGCTGATTGAACAGCAGGCTGTTATCGCCGCGCTGTAATCAAAACACAGTAATGAAAACGAAGGCCGGAGCATGCTCCGGCCTTTTTTATCTCTTACAGAAATGGTAAAGAAGGCATAATTCCCCGTGAAATCCTGGCTAAGAAGCCTTTATCTGGTTGTTCTTCTTTATTGATTAAAGGAAGGTCATCCAAATCGCCCAGCCAATACGTATTTTTTGCCTGCCAGTCAATCATCCATATTTTCAGCAGTGGATAAGCCAGACCGCCCGTAATCCCGGATATCACCACCAACGCACACATGCGATAAAGCATACCGTGGTACGTTAAAGTTGAGCGAAAACGAATACGCCCATCATTCAGTGACAGGTTGCTCATAAAATGATTTCGCAACGACACCGTTAAATAACTGGTGCTAACAGCAATCCCAAAATAATAGATTAACTGCGCGATTATCATTTTACGTTGCATTTCCATAAATTGCTGTAAATTCTCAATATCATCATTTGCATACACAGAACTATCATACGCATTTAATATTTGATCGAAGATAATATAACCAGCAACAGCGAGAAAAGGTAATAAAGCTAAAAATGCGAGAATGGCATATTTTATACAATACGTAGTATCTAATTTCACCTTGAAACGATGTATACCGAAACTGGTATTGCTCCAGAGAAAACTCATTACCAGGCTATATAAAGTACCATTAAAAATACCAATGGAAACAATACCAACTATTGCCATCAGAACCACAGATATAATAACACTACTTGAACTATTGGCATGTAGCATCTTTGTCGAGATAAAGAAAACAGTCCCCATCCCAATGGCCATTAAAATCGGCAAGAAAAAGGTTACCCACCAGGGTGATGCTGCCAACTTACTGATTTAGTGTATGATGGTGTTTTTGAGGTGCTCCAGTGGCTTCCATTTCCATCAGATGTCCTTCCTGCTCCGCTACTGAAGGCGTGGTGCGTAACGGCAAAAGCAC
>OJJK01000207.1_pt1 | contig 35042 bp, 42 predicted proteins | sample 1596271 | NCBI WGS metagenome assembly OJJK01 (sample SAMEA4350142, study PRJEB24818) | metagenome | biome: human; feature: gut; material: faeces | place: Denmark | collected 2013-09 | reverse complement strand
ATGTGGAAATTTGGGAAGCGACAAATGGCAACCGAAAAGTGTTAAATTTTAGAATATGCTGGTAATTAAAGATTTACACTCGGATATTTCTGATTAGTTTTGGTTGTTCTATGGTTATAAATACAATGTTGGACTATTGTAATGGGTGAAAGTGAAGAACCTGTATATGATTGCAATGAATTAGAAAAAGCTTATCAGGAATATATATCGAATACAGGAATTAAAAGAAAAGATTTAATAGCAGAAAAATGGAAAGGAGTTATGGTTCATACTCCAATTTATCCGGACGGTGCAATTATGATAAAGGTTGATGATAATATAGAACGGCCTATCGCTATTATTCCTCTACCGGTAGGAGGACACAAAAAAGGGACAGAACTTCAGTTTTTTAACGCATCATTGATTGCAGCATCTCCTGAATTACTGGATGCTTGTGAAGATGCACTTTCTTTTTTCACTCCTGACGATGATATTTATAATACACTATTTGATGTAATTGTTAAGGCTCAAAGAAATTTAAAATCAAATTAGAAATGAAGATAGCTAAACTTATTGATACTTGCACTGAGTGCCCGAATTGTAAAAGGTATATAGATGATACAGCCAATCATGGTCACGTGTTAATCTGTACTAAGTCTGAACGTTTGATATGCTTAGATAGAGTATCAAATCATCAATACACTGTTAATTCGGTCAATATTCCCAAGTGGTGTGAACTGGATGATTATAACGCAATAGAAAATTCGAATAGCTAAAATCAAGAAAGTAATGAATACATTGTACGGTCAAACCAAAGAGCTAACACGCGTTTTGCAACGGAAAGGGCTTTTTATAAACGAAAGATGGGGCTATGTGCTTTGCAGTGGAAATACATTAATGGGACACCCATTAATAGTTGTTATTGATTTAGTGAAAGAGATAGCACGCTTTGAAGTAAAAGTACGATATAATGATAAATTATATACGGTAGTTGCATCGTTATATTATACAGGTATTCCGGCTCTCGAAGCGGCTGTAAATCGCGTAATAGAACGTTTAATATCAGAGATTAAAAAAATATGGAAATAAAAATATGGAAACAGAAATACCCGATAAAATAGTAGAGAAACTGAAAAAGTTAATGCGCCTTCAAGAAGGTGCAAAAAAGATTGGTTCGGAAGGTGAAGCAAATGCAGCGGCCGCCGCGATCAGCCGCTTGTTGACACAATACAATCTTTCATTGATGGATATTGATCCCGAAGAAAGAAAGGGAACTTTACAGATACAGGAAACCGGTTGTATTAGCTTCAAAGACACATACGGCCTTTGGAAACGCTCGCTTATGAATGTTCTTTGTGAATTTAACTATTGCAAAACATTCCTTATTTCCGGGCAAACGAATATGATTGTAGTCGGAACGGAGGCAAACACTTCAACGGTGATTTACTTGTATGATATGTTGCGTAGTACATTCAGAAAGTTAGCACCGGTCAGATATGAAGAATTTGCAAAGGGGAAACGTGGGGCTGCACGAACTGAAAAGTATAAACGCAAATACATTGCTTCCTACCTGAATGGTTGTGCTTATGGTCTGAAAGCAAAGCTAAAACTTGAAGCGGCAGCAAACGAAGTGCAGGAAAAATCACTTGTAGTTTGCCATAATCAACTAATAAACGACTACATGAGTAACTATTCACCCGTAGAAAGAAAAGCCCCCAAAACGAAAAAGAAAGATATTGCAGAGGCTTTTTGCAATGGTTATCGTGATGGAAAGAATACTAATATCAACAAAGCAATAGACAAATAATCTTATGAACTTAATTATCGTATCAATAGTAATATTTATGCTGTACATTATCTGTGTGGTTTGTTTGTTTAATATCCCGTGGTCTATCAGTAATACATATTACCTTTTAGAAGAAAGACGTAAGGGGTTGGGTTGGTTGTTTACTGTGTTTTGTTACGGTGTTGGCGGTTTCTTGCTACCCGGTTGGCTGGATATGACACCGGAAAGCTATCAATATACCTGTTTTCTTTCCGTTGCCGGACTGGCCTTTGTTGGAACGGCTGCACAATTCAAGGAAAGCCTAACCAATACAGTACACTACACAGCGGCCGTTATTTGTTGCCTGTTTTCTCAAATTTGGTGCATTATGGCAGGCTATTGGATTGTATCTTTACTATCCTTTGTTTTCTTCCTGTGTGTGGCCGGATTTAGCAAAAAAAAGAATTGGATGTTTTGGGTAGAAGTGGCGGCAATCGTAGCAACCTATATTTCGGTTATAATGGCATTCTAATCATGGCGGAACTGAAATATAAATCAATCATACCCAATGATAAACCGCGCTGGTTGAAAATCATTCAAACGTGGGTAGATAAGCAGTATAACGGCCTGATAGTTCAAAATAATGAAAGCGACTTTGATGCACTTAAATTCTTTATTGATACTGCAATAGTCAGCCTAAAAGAAAATAAGACAATCACCCGTAGCGAAGTAACAACGGAAATTCGTACAGATGAAGGAAAGACGGTATTGTTTATCAAACGAAACGGAATGATGTTACAAACCTATTATATCGAATGATAGGGAAAAATATAGGTTTGTTGCTTTACAAAAAGCGGGTTAAGTAAATTTAGCCCGCTTTTCTTTTGTAGTCCTGTATCTTTTTGATAATTTTGTACTTATTATAAATCCCGATTAATAAATGGCTTTACAAGGTTGTTCATACGTTAAGCGTGTTAAAGAAGTCAATGCAATATATGACGAATATGCAAAGACCGGTTTGTCTAACCGGGCTATTTGGAAGCGTTATATTTGGCCGATATATGGCATATCGGAAAAGACTTTCTATAACTATATCAATGCGGCGGCCAACCCTGACGTAGTAGCCAAACAAGAAGCCTTGCAACTTTCATTCTTTTAGGTAACGGTAATATTAGGCTTTGCCGGTATCTTAACCTGTTTCTTTACGGCCGTATCATCCTGTACTAAGCATTTGAATATTTCCGTGTTATCCAATATTTCTTCGTGGTCGTGGCAGGGGATAGACGTTAGGCGTGTCAATGTTCCCATACTTCCGCTATTAAAGCCGTGCAAGCAATAATTTATCTTATCCAATAAATCAAGATGAAACATTTCTCCGTCGTAGCCTTCGGGAACGGCATTTGTAAGCACGTGCAACCCTATTGTAAGGTTGGCATCTTGTAAACCTCCTGCCTGGCTTCTCCAATCTATTTTCCCGAACTCTATAAATATGGCTGGCATAAGAAACGGTGTTTCTTCCTCTATAAATTCAACCTGCCTATTCCATAGTCCTATGTGTTTGATTGCGTAAGTTGGCGTTTCCCCCTTTTCGGCTATTTCTTGAAGCTGGCGTTCAGAGACAAGGCAAATGTTACTTTCTTCATCGGTAATTAGCTGTTGAAGCCTTTTTTTTAGAATTTGATAAACCTCTTTTCTCATGGAGTTATAATATTATGTTTTTTAAAATAGTCCTCAATATTCTGTTCCGCTATTTCACGGATGATTTTATCCGTTGCCTTGCCGTTTCCGATGAACCGGCGTTCCGGCATGGTGATTGTTGAACCGACCTTCTTTAATGCCATAGCCCGGTAAAATTGCTCTTTGTCCGAAAGCTGGCGGTTCTGTTTATTGTTCCTTTTTTCCCCATCTTTTTTATAGGTATATTTCCCTTCTATTTCTTTCAGGCGAGCAAAGAAATAGCCTTTCATCTTCCGGGTAACTTTTATTTCTCCACCTTCGTTATGTATGCGCCCGTATGGTTTGGATGAAGAATAGGCAAGTTCAACGCCACGCTTTCGGGAACGAACGCTACCCCTTAGTCCGCCGCTTCGCTGCATAAGTGATCCGACACCGTCGTCGAACTTTCTTTCCGGCCATTCCTTTTCGTTAAAGAAAGACTTACGTTCAAAGTTGCGGTCAAATTCTTCGTCTAATTCGACCTTTATATCATCCAGCGACCGGTCAATAACTTCTTTCTTGAAATTCCCGTCCATACCTTTGTAAATTAATTAATTATTCCTATCTTTGTGTCGGTTGAGGGAATCGCAATATTCCCCCGGCCTCCCTTGCTGGGCTGACTTGATTATTTCAAGTCGGCCCAGCTTGCTTTAAAGCCCTTTTGCAATATCTGTTCTTTGGTGTAAACAACATCTTTGCCGTCTTTTACGATGGTGACTGTTTGCAACCTTTTAGCCTGTAACATTCGCCCCTTGATACCTCGCGTTAAATCACCTTCCGAAATATCAGAGGAAACCAGCAAAACGGCATGATCCGCCTTTTGGTTGGCATCCCTTAACGCCGCGTCGATGGCGTTCTTTGTCGGCGTGCTGTTCTGCTTATATTCCTGCAACTGTTTAAGTGTCCGGTTATAAGCGTCCGCGCATTTTTCGGTGTTGCTTCTTGGTAACAGGTCTATTTCTTGGCCGTATCTATCTGTAAAATACCGGGCGATCCTTGTGTTTTCGGCCCGTTCACCTTCCCCATGTGCAAGATGTACCCGTAATTCTCCTTTTTCGGTGTGTTCAGGAATAAACTTTGCCTGTTCCCGGATAATCTGACAAGCGGCACAAAGTTCATTGCTGGGCTTCTTTGCCAGTTTTAAATCATTCTTGGAACACACATTGCATTTTGAAATAGTGTACGAATTGTAAGCCGGATAAGCGGCCCTTTGCTTTCCGGGGTTAAAGCGGAACATTTCGGCGTATTTCCCTGCCGTTGCTTTGCTCCCGGCTTCAATAGCTTCTTTGCTGTTTGTTGCCGGGTATTTCGCGGCCCGTACCTTTACAACGGTACAACGACAACGCCAACCATTAGGCGGATAATAACTATCCCAAAAAGGATCGGAAGCCGGTAGGGTTATTCCTTCCAGTTCCCGGTGTGCTTTTCTTACCTTGTTATCCCCGGCCGTTCTGTATTGCAATAAATACCGCCCTTCCCCGTCATCCTGTTGATCTTCCCACCGCGCGGCCGCCTCACTGCTGGCAATGGTAAAATCATATTCGGTTTTTAAGTAGAACTTATTATAAGTTTCGTTCAGGGTTTGAACGTCTTTATAATACTGTTCGAACGGTTTTATATTACCACTTTCATCTAAAAGCATTCCGGCGGCTTCTTTCATTTCGTGAAAGGTTTTAAAGCCGGAAAATACGCCGACACTTTCGCGTAGGCTGTTCACCATTGTTTCCGATGGCGAACAGTCTTCCAAGCCCCGTTCTATGCCTTTGGATAAGAAGGAAGCCGTTTCTTCAATCAACCCAATAACAACATCTTCCCGAAGCATAGCCGTTCCGAATGTGCGGTTATCATGTAACCATTTTGTCGCTTTGTTGAAAGCAGCTTCCACGCCCGAAGTGTCCGGGTAATTATCAGCGGATAATATCAGGTTGCTATCTCCGTATAATTCTGCCGCCCTTTTGTGCAGCCCCGTATATATATCGGGGCTTAGTCGAAAAAAGGTCTTGAAAGTTGTTGTGCTTGTACCTTCTTTTCCCCGATAATCGGAATATTGTACTTGTCTATGAAATATTTTGGATCAACTTCGTAGCGGTCGGCAATCATTGTTTCAAATGCAACCTGCTGTTCCGGCGTATAGTCTATGCTTTCATCATAAACAAAACGTAAGCCTTTAAGCGGAAAACCGTGTTTAATCATTCGCGGTATTAGCTGGTCGTTTGCTATATCCTTAACTAAGTCTGCGTCGCTTTCTATAACATTTTCAAAAACTTCAAGGTGTACCTCCGATTGTGATAAACTACTACCGTTGTCGATAGTCATTGTTTGATTAAGCAAACCTTTGCTTATTTCGCTATTGGCCCGGTCAACGCGCTTGTCATACACATTAAAAGCGTCGCCCCGTGTTGTTTCCTTAATATCAATTTCCGTTCCTTCGGGAAATAGCCCCCATGCGGCAGCCCCCATAGATGCCAGCATATTTTCAATGCGTGACCGGTCTTTAGGATCACGGGCTGTTGATTTGGCGATCCTGATAGGCATACCGAATATTTCCCCGAACTGATCCCAAAATGCAAGCATATTTTTCTTAGGTATAGCCTGATGCGCGGCCTTTAGAAATAGACCGAGGTCTTTCGGCTTTCCGGCTTCAATCACCCAATCCGATAAAGGTGTATTTCTGTAATCATACCCTTGCTTCCATTCGTCGGCCTGTTCCCTAACTATAACTCCGTATTCAGGAATTACATGCTTGCGTGGAATCAACTCAACGTCTTTATATCGCATCTTTCCGTCAACGGTTACAACATCGCCTAACTGAATAAGCGAGTGCCCCCAATACCGGCTATCTAAGATATAGCCTATTAAATCTTTGAACCATCCGGTTTCAAATAGCTTGGTTGCCTCTTCGTTCTCTTTTTCTTTGGCATCTACCAGTTTGAAACTTTTTTTCAAAACAAAGCCTTTGCGTTGGCCGACACAGCCGGTCAGGTGTAAATCTGCATCTATATCCGTATAAATATCATACAGAGGGCCGCGGCGCGGATTTTCTATGTTCAACGCCATTTGCCACGCTTGCCGCCAATTTTTCAAGTCTTTTTGTGTAAGTGCATCCGCTTGTAGCTTCAATTCTACCATCATGGAACTAAGCCGTTTTCGGTCGCTCTCTTTAGCAAGGTTAAACCCACCTACACACAGGTCGTTACTTATGCGTTTTTTGTTACCCATCTTACCAAATATAAGTGTTGCTTTTTCCCGAACCCCACTTTACGGGGTTGTTTATATCTTCCTCTCCATCCTCACCGGTGCAGGTTGGCAAATTCGGCGTAACCTTTCCGGCTTGAACTTCTTCCAGCCATTTAATCGCCCGTTCATAACGCTCTTTCCTTATTTCACGTCCCATTTTTCCGGGAAGCCATGAAACAAGGTGATACAGCGTTATATCACAGGCGTGCATAACTATGACATCGTTACGATTGTCACCAATAGCCGAAAAAATAAGCCCGGTATCGTACCGGCTACGCAAATAACCGGCGATTTCCTCAATAGCCATTTTTTCGGCCTTTTCGCGCTTTTCCGGCGTGCTCTGTTGAAAGATTGTCAACGCATCCGCCGAAGCCACGATGTAGTCGTTTTCAGTCAGGAACATAGGCTATGCGGTTATAAGGATTGCCCGTTTTTCCAAGTCCTGAATAGTCGTGCCTTTCTTGAATACACGTCTTTGTATCAGGTTCTTTAATTCCTGTTTGGAATAGACTTTGGGAACACCGGCCACCATCAAAACGATGTACTTGCGTTTGCTCACTTCTGATAATTCTTTTGCCATCTTAACGGCTCTTTTTACTCTGTAATTCAGAATAATTTCTTTGAATAACTTAATCATATTACCATGAATTTTTAGGGCTTTGGCGCATACCAAAGCTGGGTTGATACTCTTGTATTCTTGTGTATTTTTGAAGGATATAAATAGCCCCTTCGTCGGCATCCGGCGCGTCGTCGTGTGTCCGGCTTCCTTTTTCGATTGAAAGGGTTTGTTCTATCCCGGCCAACATATCAGGATCATTTTGCAGCCTTTCATTGTAGAAGACAAAGCCGCGCTCCCACAGTGGCGAAACGGCTTCAATACGGGCGAACTTGTCGGGCTTTTTGCGCTTGTCTGCCTGTATAGGTAATTGGTAGCCCCGTAGCTTTCCTTCCGTTGTAAATTCATCCAAAAGAATATCTTGAAGGAAATTAGCCTCTATGTAGTATTCGCATATCACGCCTTCCGGCATACGCTCGTGGAGATCGTAGAACCAGCGCACCATTTCGCTAACCGAACATTGCCGGACAAAGGCGGCTATGTGGTGCAACTCTGTTCCGATCTTTCCCCAAACCTTAATCGCCTTATAGTCGTTTTGCGTGCTGCCTTTAAAGGATGGATCGCAATAAGCCACAATCTTTTCGTATCGGTCAAGTGAAAACATTTTCTTCCAGCGAATCCAGTCTTTACGAAATACCGTCCCTTCTTTGATAGGATTGTTCATGTATTCCTTTTCAAAGGCCCGGTAGCCCATAAATTCGCGTTTGGTCTGAATGCGCTGCATAGTCCAGTATTCGGGCCACGACGGTTTGCCTTTTTTATCCAATACGTCCACCTGACTAACGAATACGCCTTTTGACGCGGCTATATTAGCCAATACGCTGCACTTGCTGATAAGATTACCAACCATGATAAAACGGCCGCCTTCCGCCCCAAAAGCCCCGAATAAGGCTTCTTTCACCCATTCAGTTATTTTTCTGACACGGGTATCATTTTCGCACAATTCGTCATCGTCTAAGTCGTCAATGACTATGTAGTCCGGGCGGCGGTTTCTATATCTTAAACCGCGCGGAGATTGCCCACGCCCACGGGCAAAGAAGGCGATCCCGGTGCTGGTGACAAATTCGCCATCCTGCCAGTTTCCCGAATTGTATTGCGCCCCGAAGTCGTGAATGTACCGTTTGTTATATTGCAATTCGGCTTGTATATCACCCAGCAAAGTTTGTGCGCTATCTTCGGACTTTCCGACCAATACCATGACGTTGATTTGCCGTTGTTTTTGGCACATTAGCCACATTGGTATCATTACGTCCATGTGGGTAGATTTGGCGTGTCCTCGTGCCCACTTGAATACGGCTTTTATATCCCTGTTTTGAAGTATCTTTTTTGCCGCTTCAATATGAAACTTTGCCGACGGTGTTACTTCTCCGGTTACTTTGTCCGTGCAATAGTGCGGATAGTAGTATTCCACGAAATAGGCATAGTCTTTCCGGGCGCGTTCAATACGTTCTAATTGCGCAGCTTTCGTTTCGGCCACGTTGACGGTGGACATGTTTTGTATCGTTTCCGATAACTGTTTCCACCTCTCTTGTGCTTGTTTTAAAGTATTTCCGACCATTAGAACTTGCTTTTGCCTACCTGTTCACTCAGGAATATATCTTGGTAGTGGTTCATTGTCTTAATCAGGTCAGTTGTAAGTTCTTTATCCACCCCCGTGCGAACTATCAGCCATTCGTTGTAAACGGTCATTACCTCGTAAATAGTAATTGCGTTTGTTTGCTTGTCTATTTTTTCAATAGATGCGGCCAACTTTGACATTTCATCAAAAGACATTTTCCCTTCTTCCAACTTTTTGTTAGCCTCCTGCATCATTTTAGTAATGATTTCTTTCCGGGTGATGGTTTTCGCTACGCGCATAGTGTCCCAACCGCCATCGGCTACCCACTTGTTAATCGTTACGCGGCTAACCCCTACCTTTTCGGCCACAAGTTTTTGTGTTTCGCCATTCAGGTAGTACATGCGTGCTAATTCCTTGCTCTTTTCTATTTCCTTTTTAGACATAATTATCGCTTTACTTTTTGGCAAAATTGTAAAGTATAGGTGGGCGAGGCAATTAAGGGTGAAACGCTTTCCATCTATTATAAAATGCTTTCACACAAGCGCGTAACGGTTACACACTTTTTTGTGCGGACTATTTTAGGGGGTTATGTTTGCACCGGATAAAGCGCAGAAATGCAGTAATAAAAACGATGTAACATGTAGTAAATGGCAAAGCGAATAATTATAAGTGATGAGTCCGTAAACTGTTACGGAACGTGGGTTAAAACCGATGGCGTTGATATTTCGCAATACGAACGCAATCCTGTGTTGTTGTGGATGCACTGGCGCGGTATTATTATCGGCTGCATCAAAGATATAAAAAAGGAAGGCGATAAAATCACCGGCGAACCTTACTTTGATGAAGTACGCGATGAAAGTAAACTTGCAAAGCAGCAATGGGATAAGGGTACGTTAAAAATGGCTTCCGCTAATTTTGAGGTAACAGAAACCAGCGACGCGCCGGAACTGATAAAGCCGGGCCAATACCGGGCTACTGCTACACGAAGCAAGTTAATTGAAATAAGTATGGTTGACATCGGCGGAAATGACAACGCTTTGCCGCTGGTACTCACTTTCAAAGGTCAGGAACTAAAACTGGCGGCCGGTGAAAATTCGGACGGTCTGCCATTACTCACTAATAACAACAATCAAAAAGACGAAGAAAAGATGGATTATTACAAAGCTATCGCCCTGAAATTGGGGTTGCCGGAAACGGCTGGAGAAAATGAAATTCTTTCTTCTATTGAAGTGCTGAACGGCTATAAATTGGCTAACCAGCAATTACAACAGGAGAAAGAACAAATGCAGTTGTCTGCTATTACGCAAACAGTAAAAGAAGCCACAGGCAAACGCCTGATTATGCCGGAAAAGGAAGCGCATTTTATTGAATTGGGTAAAAAGGTAGGTATTGAAAGCTTAAAGTTGACTTTTGATTCCATGACACCGATACAAAAGCCGATGAATTTGATAAACCAGCCCGGCGGTTCCGGTTCTATGGCTTTGGATTGGAAAAAATTATCTGATGTTCCGGCGGATCAGATGGAAAACTTGAAAGAAAATGACAAGTCCACTTATATGAAGCTGTTTAAGGCTGAATATGGTGTGGATTGTCCCAACTACTAATTTTATAAAACAGGTAAAAATGAAAACAGGATTTAAACTCTTTTCCCGGTTGCTTATTAATGCAATGATGGGGCTTTTTCTTGCCGTTGCAATGGGCGTTCCGGCTTCTGCCGGTGCGGCGGTCGTCGTAGGTGCGTCGATTGTTTCGGGCAACTTTCTGCCGAATGGTTCGGCTTGTGCCGGTGTATATACGGAAATTTGGACGGGTGAATTAATTAAGAAATTGCGTGCCGGAATTACGGCTACATGGCTGGATGGTATTCCCGACTATTCCGATAAAGCCGAAAACGATATTATTCACCTTATTGACGTGGGCGGTGATCCCGATGTTTTGATTAACAACACAACATACCCTATACCTATCCAAGATTTGGAAGATGGCGACGTTGCTATCAGTTTGGATAAATATCAAACAAAGGCTACCCGTGTCACGGATGATGAACTTTATGCCTGTTCTTATGAAAAGATGGCAAGCCACAAAGAACGTCACGGTGAATCCATCTTGGTGAACAAATTCAAGAAAGCAATTCATGCCCTTGCTCCTCAAAAGAACTCTGATTTGACACCGGTAGTACTTACCACCGGGGCGAACGACAACGGCCGCCGTAGGATTACAACAAAGGATATTGTTGCGTTGAAAGACAAATTCGATAAAATGGAAGTTCCAACAGAAGGCCGCCGCCTTGTGTTGTGTTCGGATCACGTCAACGATTTGTTGCTTTGCGACCAAAAGTTTGAAAAACAATACTACAATTACACGACCGGTAAAATTACCAACCTGTACGGATTTGAAGTTTACGAATATGTTAGTTGCCCGTCATTCACTACTAACGGAGTAAAAAAGAAATTCGGCGAAACGGCTTTGGAAGGCACAAATCAGGCTTCGATTGCTTTCTATGTAAAACGTATGTTTAAGGCTTCGGGCAAGACTAAAATGTATTATTCGGAAGCCGAAAAAAGTCCGCAAACACAGGAAAGTTTGATTAACTTCCGTCATTACTTTATCGTACTACCGAAAAAGATGGAAGCTATCGGCGCAATTGTCAGTTCGGCTTATGTGCCTGAAATATCAGTTACCCCGAAAACAATCGCTTACCCGGTTAACGGTGGAACAAAGCAATTTGCGGTAAGTGCTTCGTCCGACTACGCATATACAGAACCGGAAGGTTTTAAGATTGTAAAACAGGACAAAGTTTTATTGGTAACTGCTTTGGATAATTCGGCAGGTGAAGCCGCGAAAGAAGGTGTTATTACCCTGACGCTTGCCGAAGATGTGACAAAAACCGCTACAATCACTTTAACCCAGCCTAAAGCATGACGCGCGGACTAAGAAACAACAACCCCGGTAACATCCGAAATTCGGATGCTACCGATTGGCAGGGCGAGGTAAAAAAGACGGCTAAGAAAGATAATGCTTTTGAGGAATTTGAAGATATGGCGCACGGTTATCGCGCCTTGATTAAGCTACTTCAGAATTACCGCAAAAAGCATAATTGCAAAACGATTGCGGATTTCATAAACCGCTGGGCTCCTCGAACAGAGAATAACACCGCCGGATATATACAAAGAGTTTGCCGCGAAATGCAAGTGCCAACGACCTATGTGCCGGATGTGAACGACAAAGCGACCATGTGCAATTTTGCGGCGGCAATCAGTCAGGTAGAAAACGGCGTTTCCGCTGTGATGGCTGACATATATTCCGGTTGGGAGTTACTGAACAAATAACCTAAGAAGTCAGGATGGAATTGTCTGAAATAATATCGTTGGTAGCCGCAATCATATCCGCACCGTTAAGCGCGTGGCTTACGGCTGTACTGCTACGCAGGAAGTACGACGCAGAAGTCGAGCAACTCCGGGCGCAAGTGGAAGCCTCCAAGACGGACACACGCGGCGACGAACTGGATAATGTTAAAAAGGCAATGGCCATCCTGATGGAACAGGTGGTCGAACCACTAAAAAAGGAAATTTATGCGATACGAAAAGAATTGGAACGGCTTCGCCGGGCTGTTGAAAAAGTCAATACTTGCCCTCACGCTGATACTGCTTGCCCTGTTCGTGATGAGTTGCGGAGGGCTGAAAAATGCGAAGGGCACGCCCGTGAACCCACCGGATAATATAGCGACGGAACGCCTCGTACCTGTTTACCTGTCGCCTGATTCGGCACTCCTTACGGCCTTGTTTGAATGCGATAGTAATAATCAGGTTATAATGAAGGCTTATAACGAATTGAAAAGTGCAGGGGTTGAAAGTAGCCTTTCTTTTGATAACGGAAAACTGGATTACAAGGCTAACGCCAAGCATGACACGATTTATATACCGGCAAAAGATTCTATTATTTACGTGCCTACGCCAGTCCCCGGTGAAACAGTCTATATCAACAGGCTTACATGGTGGCAACAGGCTCAAATTTACCTTTGCCGATTGCTTGCGGTTGTCCTATTGATTAAATATCTACCTTCAATTTGGAGGGTTATTTTAAAACTATTAAAACGTCGTTAGAATGGCAAAAGAAAAGCATACAGAAGAAACCCCGGTTATCGTACCGGCTAATGAACCTGCCTTTTTGGCTCAATACCGGGAAGCCTACCCGGATAGTTTAAACTTTCATGTTACCGGTGATAACTTGGTTTTTCTCGGACATGAATACGATAAGGCCGTTTCCCATCAAAAAAGATGTGGAAAGGGTGAATTAAAAACCTATTAATTAATAAAACATGAGTTTACCAAATGTAAATATTACGCTGGGTAACGGTAACATCGGAACTGTAACCCTTTCGGATGATGGTATTGCCGGGCTTATTTTGACCGGATCGGCCGTAGAAGGAAAACTCGCTCTTAACAAAGTGTATGTACTTTCTTCCAGTAATGACCTGTCAAAGCTGGGTATTGACAAAAAAAGCAATCCCTTAGTTTATAAAGACGTGTCGGCCTTCTACACAACTGCCGGTGATGGCGCGGAACTTCATTTGCTGGTAGTTAGTGAGGCTACCACATTGACACAAATTTGTTCTGCCGAAGCCGGATCGCCCTTGCAAACTTTGATAGATTCCGCGGCCGGACGTATTCGCCTTGTCGGCGTGAACCGTAATGCCCCCGCTTCTTATACGCCTACACTTGAAAAGTGCATTGATAAAGATGTGATTACCGCCATTGCCGCAGCCCAATCTGTTGTTAAAGCGTACATGGAGAAAATAGCCCCGTTCGTGGTGTTGCTTCCGGCTATCGCTTGGAGTGGTGAAACGGATAGTCTTTACCAGCCGCGCGAAGGATCACAAAATAGTGTCAGCGTCGTACTTGCTTCTGACGGTCTTTTTGGTGGTAGTAAATTATATTCTGCCGCCATCGGTCAGGTTCTCGGCCGTGCTGCTACATGTGCGGTTAATATCTCTATCGGCCGCGTAAAGGATGGCAGTATTGCCGCCGACGGTTATCTGACGGACGGAAAGAAACCGGAAGAAGATTACAACCTTTGGAATATCCTGCACGATGCCGGTTATATCTTTTACCGTACTTATATCGGAAAAAACGGTTATTACCTGAATGATGATGCCACGGCCATCGCAACAACGGACGACTACCACCGCCTTTGTCTTATCCGCGTTATACAGAAAGCCGTTGTTATCTGCTATAAAACGTATATAGACGAAATTTTAGATAGCATCATGGTTGATGCCGATACCGGTCAGTTATCGCAACCTGTCTGCAAGTCTTTCGAGCAATCAATCATCCGTTCCATTAATACGAATATGGACGGTGAGATAAGCGGCTTTAAGGCTTATATCAACCCGGATCAGAATTTGATTTCTACCGGCTCTCTGAAGGTTCAATGTAAGATTGTACCTACTGCACTGCTTAAAGAAATAGATGTGGATTTGTCATTTAGTAACCCCTATAATACAAGTGAATAATGAGCAGTTTTAATACGAAAGAATATGCTTGGATTGACGTAAAACTCGTCATGTTGGGCAAGGAAGTAACCGGGCTTCGTGGTATTGAGTACAAGATGAAAAGGCAAAAAGAATGCCTTTTTGCAACCGGAAAGAAGGCGCGCGGTATTCAGTTAGGTAAAAAGGAGTATGAAGGTACTATTACGTTGCTCCAGTCTGAACTGATAGCCTTACAGGCCGCCGCAAAGGCAAAAGGACATGATGATATTACCGATTTGGAATTTGACGCTATTGTGTCTTATCTGCCTGAAAGCGGAGTCATCCAAACGGACAAGATTATCAACCTTTCCATAACGGAAGCCCCATACGCGATTAAAGAAGGTGATTTGCAGCAGGAACATGCTTTGCCATTTATCGCCTGTGACATGGAACCGAATGTAATTTAATAAACTTAAAAACGATGAACGAAGAAAACAAAGCAACAGTCGAACAGATTGAGGAATGGAAAAAGAAACACGGCGATGTGTTTCAGGTAACAGTTGAAGGAAAAACGGCTTATCTGCATAAGCCCGACCGTAAGGCTCTCGGTGCGGCCGCGGTCATTGGTAAGTCCGATCCGATGAAGTATAACGAAATACTTCTGAACAACTGTTGGATTGCCGGTGACGAAGAAATAAAGAAAGACGACGCTTTATTTTTGGGCGTATCTGCAAAGCTGGCCGATCTTATTGAAGTGAAAGAGGCCGAACTAAAAAAATTATAAGCCGAACAAACATAGCAGAGAAGCCCGGATGGATGTTTTTAGCCGATACCCTTATCCGGGCTTATTTGCACATAAACCCCGAAGAACTTACGGATGAAGAATGGGCGCATCAAACAGCGATGGCCGAATGGGTGAAACAGGATTTAATAACTAATTTATGGCGAACAAAATAGAATACATATTTTCCCTACAAGATAAGATTTCCGCTAAATTGGGCGGCATTACTGCCACGTCCGATAAAACGATAGCGGCTCTTACCGGTGTACGCGAAAAAGTTTCTTCCGTCGATGCGGTATGCAAAGATACGGGTAAGACTATCGGTTCGCTTAAAATGAAAGTCGATGCCCTTCAATCTGAAAAGGAATGGATACCGGCGAATAATTTGCCAGCGATCCGGGAATACAACAAAGAGATTTCCCGGTTGACAAAGGAAATTGATGCACTGGAAACAGCCAGTGGCGGCGGTAAATTTAAAAAATGGGCCTCTGATGCTTTCGATGCCATACCGGGCGCAGGCCTTATTAAAAATCCGCTTGTTACCGGAATGGCCGCTTTAGGTTTCGCCGGTAAGGCCGGAATGAATTTAGATGAAGGGCTGGCGCAGGTGAATATTACCGCGCGACTTGATGAAGCCGGATTGTCCGATTTGAAAGGCAAACTTAAAAAGATTGCAAAGGATAACAAAACGGACATTGTACTTTCCCCGGTAGGTTTTGAGCAAATAAATTCACAGTTGAACGATGTTGATTTGTCGCTGTCCATTTTGGATGCTTCATTGAAAGGCAGCAAAGCCGGGTTTACTGACGTGAAAACGGTGTCTTCTGCTTTGGCTCAATCTTTATCTATTATTGGCAAGGAGAACGCCAGCGCACAAGAAGTTCTCGACACTTTTTTTGCAGCGAAACGTGTCGGGGCTGGCGAGTTTGCTGATTTTGCCCGTTATATGCCAAACCTTATTGCCGGTGCTTCAAACATGGGTATTGCCTATAAAGAGGTTGCCGGTACGTTTGCCTATATGACCGGGAAAGGACAATCGGCGGAACGTGCCGCCGTCCTGATGGAAAATGCTTTTTCTGTTTTGGGGCGTGGTGAGGTTCGCGATAAGCTGGCAAAGTCCGGTGTAAAAGTGTTTGATGAAGCCGGGAAAATAAGAAGCCTTGTAGATGTTTTTGGAGAATTGCAAGGTGTTATGGGCGACATGAACGATGAACAAAAGTCTTCATTCCTCGAAAAAGTCGGTTTGGTGGATAAGGAAGCTAAAAACGCATTTGCCATTTTAACTTCGGATATTTCCAAATATAACGAGTCAATGCACGATGTAACTAATTCGTCCGGCGAAACTGACGCGGCTTTGGAGTTTTCAAGAAATAGTGTACAACAGGCGACCGAAGTTTGGAACAAGTTTAAAAACATGGGTGCGCAAGTCGGCGAAATAATCCTGCCGGTTATATGTGCCGGTTTAAGTGTTGCCGATGTTGTATTGTCCGCCGTTTCCTTTACGCTTGATACGGTTGTCGGGTTCTTTGGTTCTTGGTATTCTTTACTTTCAGAAGGCAATCCGCTTGTAGTTGGTTTAACGGCCGCTTTGGGCTTCTACACTGTCGCGATGGGGGCAAACTACGCAATCACGCAAAAGGCTGTTATTATAGGCGGTCTTAAAAAAGTGTTGGATATTACACAGACCGCCGCAACATGGGGGCTAACGACCGCACAGTGGGCGTTAAATGCCGCGTTCTATGCTTCGCCTTTGGGTTGGATTGCGCTTGCTATTGGTGCGGTTATTGCAGCCGTAACATATTGCTGGCAGAAATTCGAAGGTTTCCGGGTTGCGGTTCTTGGTGTATGGGGTGTAATAAAAGAATTTGGGGCTACCTTGCTGAATAGTATCGTAAAACCATTCAAGCAAGTTCTAAGCGGTATTGGTGGCGTTTGTTCGGCTATCGTTAATCTTGTAAAAGGAAACTTCAAGGAAGCGGCCGCCGCGGCCAAAGATGGTTTCAAAAATATCGGCGAAGGTGTGGTAGGGGCTAATCCTGTATCTATTTTATACAACACCGCTAAAGATGGCAACTATTCGGAAGCATGGGAAAAAGGCAAACAGGCTGGGCATGATAGTTGGGCGGCATCCCAGCAAAAAACGGATGATGTATCAGCGATGGATAAACTTATACCTGATCCGAAACCGTTGCCACAAACTAATAATGTTCCGGGAACAAACTTTAATGACCTGATGGCGAAATTAGGTAAGGATAAGAAGGGCACAAAGGCTAAGAAGGTTATCAAGCTCGACGAAAACACAAAGAACCTGAATGAAACCGACACTTATACCGCTGTCACCCGGAAACTGGCTCCCTTAACCGTCAGTCTGAAACCAACGGAAGCAAAAGAACAGGTTGCAAATAAGATTTTACCGGCCGGAAATACCATAGACGCAAAAGCAGCATTTATGGCAAAGGCGGATGATAGAACACAAAGCTACGAACCCGAAAAGGATAATTATCTTTCCGACATTATGCACAATGTGCGAAAGATTGCCGCCGCTATCATGTTGCCAGTAGCTGTTAGTCTGTCTGCACCTGATGTAAAGGCGGTTGAACCTGTTGCTCCTGTTATTAATTTAGATGCACCGGCATTAGCTATGCAAATACCGACGGCTTCACGCCCTGAAACAACCGCCCCGGTAGTAAATATTCCCCAATCGGTAAACCCCGATATTCAGGTAGCCAGCCCGGCGATAAATGTACCGGCGTTCCCGGCCATACCAACCCCGGCCGCGCCAGTTGTTGATGTGCCTACCCCGGTGGCAAATGTTCCCCAGCCGGTAAGCCCGGATGTTCAGGTAGCCAGCCCGGCGGTAAATGTACCGGCGTTCCCGGCCATACCAACCCCGGCCGCGCCTGTTGTTGATGTGGTAGCCCCATCGGTAAATATACCTGTTCCCGAAATGCCGGACATAAGTTCACCGGACACATTGGAGGCTTTCTCCATGCCTGAAAAGGTGACGGAAAAAAACAACTTTGTTTCTGAAAGCACTACCAGCACTGTGAAGGAAACCGGTAAAACGATACATGTTGAAAAGGTTTGTGATAGTGTGGTTATCCACGTACAAAATACAGATAATAAAGGAAGTGAAACCATACGCGCTGAAATATTGCGTGTATTAAATGAATTGGCAGAAGGATGAGCAGTTTTAATTTAGGCGACATATTGGCAAATGTTATCGGTTATAAAGGCTTCCCGTATCTCGGCGGCTTCTTTCCTGACAAACCGGCCAAATATCAGGGTTCAGGCTATGACTATCCGGGCGAACCCGCTTCCGAAAAAACTTATTCGGATTTGGGTAGCGTCTTGCGCAAGAAAGACGCACAAGGCCGCTGGTACTTTATGCCGGTTGTGTTTGAACACAAAGGAACGGAATACGAAATACCTAATTCGGTCATTTCCATAAACGGCAAAAAAACAATTGTAGAAACCCCGATGGTTGGCCGCAAGGGTACGGTTAAGGAACTGATTTCCGTTGATGATTACGAAATAAACATTGCCGGTGTCGCTTTAGATATTGATTTCCCGGATCAGCAAATTGCAAAGCTGAATGAACTTTATAATATCAACGAATCAATCACATTAAAATGTGCCCTTACTGATATTTTTTTAGAGGAAGAAGATAAGGTGGTTATAAAAAGTATTGATTTTCAGGAAATGCGCGGATGTGAAACAGCGCAAATTTTCAAAATGAATTTGGTTACAGATAGAAGTTTTGAATTAATACTCGAATGATATGTTTGTATTGTGCTGTGAAATAAAAGTGGGTGGCGTTTCCTTTAAAAGCGTCCACGACGTGGAGATAAAGCGAAGTCTTTATAACCTTGCCGCAACGGCTGTTATAAAAGTCCCTGTTACCGCTGTGCTCAAACATGCCGGTGAACCGCCTACGCATATCGAAACCGCACAAGCGATTAAGGTAGGTGATAAGGTAGAAATAAAACTGGGGTATGACAATACATTGAATACGGAATTTGTCGGCTATGTAAAACGGCTCAATTACAAAGTTCCGCTTGAAATAGAATGCGAGGACGAATATTATAAACTACGCTTTGTAAACTGCGTTTTCAGTAAAAAGGAAACATCGTTAAAAGAGTGTTTGAACGCCATTCTAACGGGTGTTTCATTTGGCAATGTAATAGACCTTACTTTAAAAAACTTCGTTGTGAATAACAAGCCCGGTTCTTGGGTGCTTGGCTATTTGAAAAAGGAATACGGCCTAATCGCCTACTTTGATATAAATGGAAAGTTGTACGTTGGCAAGGCCCATGACGTGAAGGGGGAAACGGTTAAGTACGTCCTACGAGAAAATGTTATCAGCGACGACGAACTAAAGTATCAGCTTGCGGAAGATGTAAAGTTGAAAGTAAAGGCTATTTGCTATTATAAGGACGGTACAAAGATAGAAGGCGAATTGGGTGAAGATGGCGGCGAACAACGGACGTTCTACTACTATGACGTAAAGGATGCCGGGGAATTGAAAGCACTTGCACAGGAAGAATTAAAACGATATTCTTTTGATGGGTATCGTGGTAAAATAAAGACGTTCCTCTTTCCCTATGCCTTGCCGGGCATGGTAGCAAATTTAGAGGACAAAGTATATAACGAGCGAAGCGGTGATTATTTTATTGAGGCGGTCGATGTCTTATTCGGCATGTCCGGTACTCGCCGTATCGTTGAAATAGGTATCAAGGCATGAGCAAGGAGATAGACGAAATACGGCGTAAGTTCCAAAACAGTTTCAGCGGTGAAGGTGACACGGTTTTTTCTGCTGTCGTTACCGAAGTGAACGAAGAAGAATTTACTTGTACGGTTAAACGTGATGAACAGGTTGATTATTTCGATGTGCGTTTAAGGGGGCTTGTCAAGGCTGAATTGCAGGGCTTCGCCTTCATCCCCAAACTGGAAAGCGTGGTGTTGGTTGCCCGGATTGGAAAAAGCAACGAACTGTTTGTTTGCCAGTTTACCGAAATAGATAAGGTTATTTTCACGGATAACGATTTGGAATTAAAAATTGACTTGGAAAACATCGACATAAAAAAAGGTGAAAAGATAACCATTCATGTAGATGCTGAAAAATTGGAAGTTGTAAATGACAAGACGAAGGTGACACATGAGGCGGAAGCCTTGACGCTTCTGTCGGATCAGGCAACCATAAAGATAACAACGGGCGGCCTTACTTTGAAGAAAGGCGGTTCCGGCTTAAAAAAGACTTTGGATAAAATGTTGGACGGTATATGCCAGCTTACCGTTCCGACTGCCTTAGGGCCTTCGGGTGTTCCGATTAATCTCGCTACATTCCAGCAAATAAAAGCTGACTTACCTAATTATTTGGAGGGTTAAACTATGCCATTGAACAAAGCAGCTATCAAGGGAGAAGTAAAAAGCGCGTTTACGCAGGTGATGGATCAGCAAGGCGATGACCGGGAAGGGGCTATTGACAAGGTCGCGGATAAGATTGCGGATGCTATCGTAAATGCAATAAAAAGTACTCAAATAACCTATTCCGCCGGGCTTGTTTCCCCGATGGGTGCGGTTACGGGAACTTTTAACTACACAATATCGTAGGCATGAGAGACTATAAACAAACGGAAACAGGCGACCTTGACTTTGTTTCAGGCGATTTGCAGATTACGGAAAGCACCTACCAGCACCAGCGTGATTTGCTCCTGTCTGACAAGGGACATATCCGGGACAAGGCCGAAGCCGGCGTGGGGGCTGTCAATTACCTTTTAGGCAATGAACCGGAAGCCTTTTTGCGTGCCACACGAAAAGAGTTTGCCGCCGATGGCATGAAAGTTCGTAAGGTGTCCTTTTCCACGTATGGCAATGATTTAGAAACCGACGCAAGTTATGAAAACGATTAAGGTTAAAGACAATCAAATATTGCTGGATATAGCCCTGCAATATTACGGCACGGCAGAAGCAATCGCGGAGATACTGGCGAACAATCCCGGTATAAAAAACGATCCGCAAGCCCTTGTTAATTCCGGTCGCCCGTTAGGTAGTTTCTACCCGGACGCAAAACTGGAAGTTGGTTCTTCTTTACTGATAGATGATGATAGCCGCCGGATAAAAAAGACGGTTGTCAAAAAGATAGAAAACGATGTAACAACCTATATGACGAAACAATGGCAAGAACGATTGAACAAATAAAAGAAAGTATTACCGGAAAGTTGAAAGCAAGTTTCGACCTTTCCAGTTCAGCGGCCGCCGAATGGCGTTTGTGGGTTCATTGTGTCGCCTATGCTATTTATATGTTTGAAATAGTGCTGGACACTTTCAAAGCAGAAATGGATGCCGATGCAAAAAAAGAAGTTGCCGGGACGCTTACTTGGTATAATGACAAGTGTTATGAATTTCAGATGGGGCACGAACTTATATTTAACACCGTGTCCGGCTTACTGGAATATAACACGGCGGACGAAACAGCCCGTGTTATCAAAATTGCCTCTGTCAATGTGGCGGCTGACGGGACTATCTTTTTCCGCGTTGCGACCAATAACGAAGACGGAAAGATTGTACCGCTGTCAAGTAACCAGTTATTGAATTTTAAGAACTATATCGACGCAATCAAGTTTGCCGGTACAAAGTCCACGGTTATTTCTACCGATGCGGACGAAGTACGTTACCAGTTGACCGTTTATTATAATCCGGCCAATCCGGTAGAAACGGTTCGTCTTGCCGTTCTTGACGCGCTGGAAGTTTTTAAAACCTCTCAAAAGTTTGGCGGCGTTATCTACCGGCATAAATTGCTTGAAGCGGTTACTTCGACCGAAGGCGTTGTTACGGCCAAACTTACCGGGCTGGCCCGGAAGGGGACGGAAGATGCCGAATTTATCGACATCGATACGCTGGCTTATCTTCATGCCGGTTATTACAACTATACGGAAGATAGCGCGCTGACGCTAATATCCATTAACGACATATAGCCATGAATATAGTATTAAACTTTAAGGAACTGATACGGCAATACGTCGCTCCCTATCGGCGAGGCTCTAACCGGCTTAAATGGTTGTGGGGGCTTGTGGATTTGCAGGGCGTGTATGACACGTTTTCCGCTTGGCGTGATTATTACCGGTATAAGGTGCATGTAACCAGCCAACACAAGGCTTTGCAAGGCCACTTAAATAAAACCTTCGGCGGTGGTATCATTGTAAAAAGCTATAACGACCAGTTTTTGGATGTTGGCTTGAATAGCGAACCGGCCCATTGGGTGATTTTTGAACCTATGCAGGAAATTGCATTGGAAGGCGAAGGCGGTCAAAGTTTTGCAGACGTGGACTTTATTGTCTATGCCCCTGAAGGGATAGACCGGAACTTGCTTTCTGCTGAAATTGAAAAATATAAACTGGCTGACAAAGCCTATAAAATAGTAACAAGAAAATGAAACGACACGTACAATTCCCCGGCATACGGAAGTGGTCGGGCGATGATTTAATGGAGTTGCAGGGTGAAGGACTTTCGATTGCCGACCGTTTCTTTTCCCAGTATGGAAACTGCGTAATTTGCGGTTGTACCGTATCGGATGGCGATATATCCGCCGGGCTGGTTGCAATCGGCGGACTGGTTATGCCTTTTGAGGCTGCCACCGGTATAGAAGTATTTCCGGTTTATCTTGTCAAAGACGAAAAACATGTTCAGCGTGAGTATGCCGATGATGTTGTACGCGATATAGCGGTAGAATACTACGCTAAGAAAGTGCAGGAAAAACCTACGGGGGACTATATAGAAATTACGGCAACCGGTGCACCTGTATTTTTTGATATGATAAAATCTACATGGTTGACCGGGATATTAGACCAACTAACGGATTTGAAAAATAAGGATAAAGATATATCAGATGCCATTGAGCTAATAAAAACAGGCGATACGGCAATCGGCGACCGTTTGGTAAAGTTGGAAAAAAAGATGCCTTCATTACTGGATCATTCGCCAACGGTGGACGACGACAATTTCGATATAGGCGTAGAGGTTTGGACGGTTGCCGCCAATGGGGCTAAAACCTTTTGGAAGTGTCACGATAACGCCAAAGGGGCGGCCGTATGGAAACCCAGCGGCGAAGGTGGCGGCGGTAGTGGCAGTTATGGCGGCGCGGTCTATCTGACGGGGCAAACTGATTTTTCAAAAGCAAGCATATTAATTAAAAACGGATATTTACAATGAGCGAAACATCTACAACCGGTGCATACGTGTACCAACAGATCGTAAAAACGACGGCACAGTGGGCCGCAGATACAAGCATTATTCCCGAAAATGTATGGCTATTTGAACGCCGTCCAGACGGCAAGATTGTAACCAAACTATCCGACGGTCTTCGTCCGTATAGTAGGTTGGACGAATATGGTCTTAGCGCATGGGACGCGGCCCAACTTGGCGGCTACAAGGGTACAAAAGAGGAGTTTTACGCTTCTTTGGGTAAAATTGACGAAAAGGTCGAAACGGTTCAAAATTTGGTAGCCTCACTTGATGGAAAGTTTGCCGAAACCCCTACATTGCCTGCTAAACCAACGGAAACCACCCTGACATACAAGTCAGGGGAAGCTACCCGTAATTTTGCAATCGGTCAGCAATGCCGCGTATATGACACGGAAAATAAGAAGTATGTATTTTACCAATTGTACGATATTACGGCAGAAAACAAGGCGGATTGGCAAATTGCCGGTAGTGACGGTTCCGCCTTTTCCGAAACGGTTAAAATTACACTTTCCAGCAATCAGGGCGTAGGTGATGCAGCCTTAAACGGTGTTGTTATAACTATTAAGTATTCAGGATCACAAACCGATCTTGTTTGGGCTGGTGCTGAACTATCCGCAACTATCCCTATGAGTGTAGAATATCAGGTTATTTGCGGTGATGCTTCCGGGTATTTATCCCCCGAAACACAAACTTATTTGGCGGTAGGCGGCAATAAAAGACAAATAGGTCTTGTATATTCAACTGAAAAAGTAACGGCTAATGTATCAACGAATGATGGCGCGGATTGTTCGGCCCGGACGGTTCAGGTTATCAATACCGCAAATTCTCAAATAGTGGGTAGTGGTAGCGGTTCTTCGGTAGTCATAAAAGTGCCGTTCGGTATCAGTTATAAAGTAAAGGTTGATAACTTCCCCGGTTATCTGACACCACAGGAACAAACCTACACAGCAAATTCCGCTACCCGTTCCGTTTCTTTCCAATATGAAAAGATTGTTGATGCTTCGATTGTCTTCGATAAGTCTATCAGTGATCCGTCGAATATTACAGGCGAAATAAATAGCGGTGTTCTTGCCACTATTCTATCTAAATTCCGTCGTTGTCTGTGTAAAAAGACTGCCGACGGTCAAGTTACTATCGCCTACTTGAAAGATACAGATAGCAATTATTATGAAGATGGTACAGCGGCCCAATTAAACGGGAATGAAGGGGATGTTATGGTTGATTTCCCCGAATTTTACTACAAACACGAAAAGATAGACGCAAACAAATTTCGTTATCGTTTTGCCGAATACAATGTGGACGGGACATTTAAACATGTACCGCGTAGTTTAGTAGGTGCTTATAAAGCCTATCAAACCGGTAGTAAACTGTATAGCCGTAGTGGCGTTACACCTACCACGAGCGCTACCTATACCAATTTCGCAAGCTATGCGGCCGCCCGTGGGGCAGGTTATCAATTGATAGACTTTCAGCAACATTGTGTTATCGCTTTTATGCTTTATGCGAAATACGGCAACCGAAATTTGCAGGCGGTTTTAGGTGTTGGCGGCGCAACCTATAACCCTGCTACCACCACCGGCACTACCAATCAGAAAGGCAACCGGGACACAGCAAACGAAACATCCGGCTATGTGAACGGGCTGGGTATTGAAGGCGTTTTCGGTGGTCAATACGAATGGACGCAAGGCGTATCTATTCAAGATCGTGTTTGGACTATTACCGATCCGGACGGAACAGTAAGAAATGTTAATGCGCATACAGGTGACGGTTGGATAACAGGCGAAGCCGCCGAAGCCGGGCCATTTTTCGATATGGTTCCTACCGCCGTCGGCGGTTCTGAAACGACGCATTATTCAGACCATTACTGGCAGACATCCGGCGGCCCCTTCTGTTTGTTGCGCTCCTATCATTCGTCGAGCACGTATGGCGGTGTTGCGTGTTCGTATGCGAATTACGCTGCGTCGAGCTCGCACACGAATATCGGTTCGCGCCTCGCTTTCAGGGGCGTAGTGCGCGAAGCGCAAAGCGTAAGTGCGTTTAAATCGTTATCGGTATTGTAGCCGTTTACCGGCGTTAGCCGGTCGAAAATTTTTAGAAAATCCTGCAAAATGGCCTGAATTGCTTGAAACTTAGTAATTTTGCAAATGATTTAAAATATGTGTAACTAAAAATGTAATGATTTAAAAAGATGAAGATAAACAGGTAGATTTTCCCGGCCCTTCTGTTTGTTGCGCTCCTATAATTCGTCGAACACGAATGGCGGTGTTGCGTATTCGAATGCGAATAACGCTGCGTCGAACTCGAACACGAATATCGGTTCGCGCCTCATATTCAGAAAAAGATTTTTGTTATGTGGCTCTTGATGGGGACGTGTCCCCGAACATTCCACAGGGAAATGCACCTTGCCTCTTGGCAAAAAATAAACAGTCAAAAATGTGTGTGGTAGGTTAATTCTCGAAGCACATAGATTTCTGAAAGCGAAATTAATAAGATGAAACGATACGGATTTCTGATAGAGCAAGTAATCGAAGAAAGCAACCTGATAGATGCCTTCGATGCCGTGATGCGTGGTAAGAAGCGCACGCGCACCGTTCGCTATCTGATAAAGCACCGGGATAGCTTACTTTCTGAACTTGCCGAAGAAATAAAGACCGGGACTTATAGGCCAACCGGTTATCGCGAATTTGAAGTGGTGGAACACGGAAAAGTTCGCGAAATACAGTCCCTTCCTTTTAAAGACCGTATCGCCCTTCATGCAATAATGAATATTTTAGGTAAGGTTTTCGGTGGTATGCTGATCCGCGATACTTTTGCCAGTCTTCCCAAACGTGGAATACACGACGGTTTGAAGCGTGTCGGAAAGGCTCTAAAAGATAAAGCAGGAACAAAATACTGCCTGAAACTCGACCTTAAAAAGTTTTATCATTCCGTCGATCAAGATGTGTTAATCGAATTGTTAGGTAGAAAAATAAAAGATGATAAGTTTATGAACATCCTAATAGGCATTATTCGGAGCTATGACACCGGTTTGCCGATAGGGTATCATTCCAGCCAATGGTTAGGCAATTTCTACCTGTGCTTATTAGATTATTACGTTAAGATAATATTGGGCGTTAAATACTACTTTCGTTATTGTGATGATATTGTTATCTTGTCTTCATCCAAACAAGAATTACACGCTATACTGGAAAAAATTCGGTCGGTTATAGAGGGGCGTTTACACCTTACGATTAAATCGAATTATCAGATTTTCCCGGTAGAGGCGCGAGGCATTGACTTCTTGGGCTATGTGATCCGGCACGACTATGTGTTGGTTCGCAAACATATTAAAGTCCGTGTCGCCCGTCGGTTGCACAAGATTAAAAGTAAGAAACGAAAGTACATTGTTATCGCCTCTTTTTGGGGCTGGATAAAACATTGTAACGGAAAACATTTATTTTTTAAATTAACTGATATGAAAAGTTTTAAAGATTTAGGCGTCGTGTACAAGCCAGCGGACGGAAAGAAGCGTTTCGAGGGCAATCTAACCCCTTTGGGGCAACTCCAAAACTGTAAAGTAATGGTTTTGGATTTTGAAACCGATATTAAAACGAAGGAAGGCGAGGGCCGGTATGTGGTTCAATATGAACTCGACGGGCAAAAAGGCAAGTTTATCACAGCTTCGGACGAAATGAAAAACATTCTCGACCAAATTAAGGAACTGAATGAACTGCCTTTTGAAACAACCATCCGTCGCGAAACATTCGGAGGTAATAAAACTAAGTATGTATTTTCTTAATTAGTAAATTATGAAACGAATTAAAGGAACAGACGGGGTTGCGCTGGTTGAATGTGTAAACCCTATAACAAACAAATGGCGCGTCCGTTGGGATGTTCAGGCAAACGCCGGAACAGACGAAAAGGGCGAACCGGAAACAGGCGTTAATTACATGGAAGAAGAATTTTCATGCAAGCCGACTTTCCCGGAAATAAAGGAGTTAATTACAGGGTGGTTTAATCAGTCGATTGACGGAAGGATTTTATCCGGCTTTGTGTGGAATGATTATCCGGTATGGTTATCTACCGAAAATCAGTTTAACTACAAAGCGGCCTATGATCTTGCCGTACAAACAGGCGGAACAACCTTGCCGGTTACTTTTAAATTCGGATCGGATGAAACCCCGGAATACCACGAGTTTAAAACACTTGACGAACTGACTGATTTTTATATCAAGTCGGTAGCGTTCGTTCAGGATACGTTAAAAGAAGGTTGGAAGGAAAAAGATTCATTCGACTTTACTGCGTATCAGGAATAACGCTTAAACCTTTCGGGGGAAGGTAAAAAATGCCCCCGGCCAGTATTTAGTACAGACGCCAATCACATACTAATACACAAAACGGTAGCACCGCGCGGCCGAGGGCAAAATGCCTTCTTCCGCGGTACTACCGTTTTTTATGTAATTATGTGATTGGCATTGCAAATATACGCTAATAAATTCAGTTATGACAGTTTTTGAGATACTTAATTTTAATAAGGAACTATTGCGCCGCCTGATGGCAACAGGTGTTAAGGCGAATGATTGCATGTATGTGGACTTGTATAACGACTATCTGCAAATGCGCGATACCGGCAATAAAATGACCTATATCGTAGCTATGCTTTCCGATAAGTACAATGTTAGCGAAAGGCAGGTTTATTCTATTATAGACCGTTTAGGGAAAGACTGCAAAAGTTGTGCAGTTGAATAAAACGTATAAATTATAGTGTTGACGAAATTATTCGGAAATTTGCTCAAAACAAAATGAAGATGAAGACACCTATTAGTTATTATGGCGGAAAGCAAGGTATGATAAAAGATATTTTGCCACTAATTCCCGAACACAACACTTATACAGAACCCTTCGCCGGTGGGGCAGCTGTTTTATTCGCAAAATCTCCGGCAAAGATTAATGTTATTAACGATTTGAACGGTGAGTTGATAAACTTCTATCGAACAATTGTAACTAACTATGACGACCTTAAAAAGGAGATTATGCAAACACTGCATAGCAGAGAGCATATACAAGTCGCTAAGTTCATCTATGAACATTCGGATTATTTTTCAAATGTAAAAAGGGCATGGGCTGTATGGGTATTAAGTAAACTTGGTTTTTCGGGTATTTTTACCGGTTCTTTTGCTTTTTGCAAAACGGGAAGAAACCAAAGGGCTGTTAATGTTTCCAATTCAAAAGACGCATTTTGTGATGAACTTAAAAAGTTGTTAGAAGCGTGTACGATTGAACAAGACGATGCTTTCAAGATTATAAAGAGATATGATACCGAAAATACATTCCATTTTATAGACCCTCCGTATGTAGGTCACAACATGGGGCATTATTCAGGTATGTTTTCACCCGATGATATGGAATGTCTACTGGACCTTTTGGCTCAAATAAAAGGTAAGTTCATGCTAACAATGTACCCCGATGATATGATAGCACAATACGCCCAAAAGAACGGGTGGTGTATTCATGGTGTAGAAAGGATTGTTACAGCTGCAAACTCGACTGTAACCCAGCGACGCCGGCAAGAAGAATGGATGGTCTGTAACTATACATTGCAAAACGAATGTGTCAACTACCAGCAAAGGGCATAATCTTTATACTATATAAAGGTAGTGATTTTGTGTGAGATATACAAATTATTCCACAAGATTTTTAGAAGAAAAAAGAGTAAAACAATAGCGTTGAAATGGCATTCTAATACCGTTTCAACGCTATTGTTTTTTTTCAGAAAAACGAACCGCTTCGTTTTACACCCCCGAAAAAAAACGAACCGTTTCGTTTTAAAAAATCGTCCGGGTGGTTTTGCGGATTATATCTGCCTACAAATACTTGAAGCTGGAAAAAAAAATCTACCGGATTTTTATCGTTCTGATTTACTGAATGAGTTTGACAGGATTTGGAACTTCCAAAAGCAGTTTAATCCGGAATTATTTTGTGATACAGTGAAAGAAGAAGTTAGAGGTAAAAATCGTAGTCAGACTTGGGCCATTCTAGCAAAGTTCTTTGTTTGGTCAGAAAAAGAATCTGTTTGGAATGAGAAAGAGGCAAGGACAGAAGAAAGAGTAAAGGAGTATAAGCTTGTCGGTCTTAAACGAGATACCAAAGGGAATGAATTAAAATTGGAAAATTATCGTTGGCGTGTACAAGCTCTTTCTGAACAACTAAATCCGGAAATAGTTGCTATTGTACTACAAGAAATCAATGGTCAGATAAGTGCTTCTAGTGGTTATCTGGGGGCAATCAGCGATCGTAGTAAGCAGCTTTACTTCAATCGTCAGACGGTTGGACAGTATTTGATGTCTGAGTTGGAAAAAGACCCTAATGTAAGTTTGCGCAACCGAGTATTCTATCGGCAAGATTATTTGGATGAATTTGACAGGATATGGGAGAGGCAGGCTGAGTTTCATGAGGAGTTGACTGTGGAACTGAAGAAAGAAATTCGTGACATCATTATTTTTTATCAACGTCGTCTGAAGAGTCAAAAAGGATTGATAAGTTTTTGCGAATTTGAGAAGCGAGAAGTTATAGTAGAAAAGGATGGCAGAAAACAGAATAAGACAGTGGGCTGTCGGGTGATTCCCCGTTCGCATCCGTTATTTCAAGAGTTCAAAATATGGCAGACCTTGAATGATATTGAAGTCTTTGCGTGGGATAAACAGAGTAAACGCAAGAAAGCGGATAAATCTTCTACATTGTTTGATAACTCGGAAGAGCCTTTGCTCGTAGAAGGAAAACGGTCTTTGTATCAGGAAGAAAAAGAGTTGCTGGCTAAGGAACTTTTTGTAAAAGAAAGTATGAAAAAGGCTGAGGTTCTGAAACTGTTGTTCGAAAATTTTCAGGAACTGGATCTGAATTTTAAGCAGATTGATGGTAATCATACAGGATTCGCTCTTTTCTCAGCATACAGCAAGATGATTGAGAAGTATGGTTATGAACCTGTGGATTTTAAGAAATCTGCAGATGAGATTATAGAAAAGCTGGAAACCATATTCACTAATTTAGGATGGAATACAGAACTACTTTCTATTGATTTGAGTAAAGAGGATAAAGAACTTGAGAGGCAGTCTTATTTCAGACTTTGGCATTTATTATATTCTTTTGAGGGGGATAATACACCGACTGGGAATGGTAAACTGCTTGAGAAAATTATGCAGCTTTGTGACGTGGAAAAAGAGTATGCTGTAGAACTTGCTAATGTGTCATTTCAAGAAGATTACGGAAGTCTGAGTGCAAAGGCTATTAAAAAGATACTACCTTATTTGAAAGAAGGTAATCAATATGACGTTGCGTGTGATTATGCAGGGTATCGTCATTCCAAATCCTCATTGACCAAAGATGAAATAGAAAATAAGATATTGAAGGACAAATTGGAAATACTTCCCAAGAATAGCTTGCGTAACCCTGTGGTTGAAAAGATTTTGAACCAAATGGTTAATCTGATTAATACAATCATTGATACCTACGGCAAACCTGATGAAATTCGTGTGGAACTGGCCCGTGAACTAAAGAAAAATGCTAAAGAACGAGAAGAATTAACAAAATCCATAGCACGAAATACTCGTGAACATGATGAAATTCGTCAGTTGTTGCGAACAGAATTCGGCATGATGAATGTTAGCCGTAATGATATTATACGTTATAAACTCTATGAAGAATTAAAAGATAACGGGTATAAGACTTTGTATTCTAATGAGTATATTCCGAGAGAAAAAATATTCAGTAAAGAGATTGATATTGAACACATCATTCCGCAAGCTCGTCTTTTCGATGATTCATTGTCTAATAAAACATTGGAATACAGGGCTATCAATATAGAAAAAGGTAATAAGACGGCTTATGATTTTGTAAAAGAGAAATACGGAGATGATGGTTTGGAGAAGTTTCTCAATCGTTGCGAGGCCTTATTCAAGGATAAAAAGACAAAGCTCAGGAAATTAAAAATGGAAGAGAAAGATATTCCGGAAGGATTTATCGATCGAGATTTGCGGAATACGCAGTATATCTCCAAGAAAGCTCTCGCTATGTTGAATGAAATTAGTCACAGGGTGGTGGCTACTACTGGGGTTATTACTGATAAATTGCGTGAGGATTGGCAACTTGTGGATCTTATGAAAGAATTGAATCTGCCTAAATATGAAAAGCTTGGTATGGTAGAGATGCTTGAGGACAAAGATGGAAGAAAAATAAAGAAAATAACGGACTGGACTAAAAGAAACGATCATAGGCACCATGCAATGGATGCTCTGACGGTAGCTTTCACAAAAGATGTATTTATTCAATACTATAATAATAAGAATGCTGCTTGGATGCCCGCTTCCAAGGAACATGCTAATATAATAGGTATAAAGGCTCGTTACTTTGAAAATGGAAAGGCTCTTGCTCCCATGCCTTTGGCGCAATTTCGCGCCGAGGCGAAACGCCATTTGGAAAACTTGTTGGTATCTATCAAGGCTAAAAATAAGGTAATTACTTCTAATGTAAACCGTACAAAGAAAAAAAATGGTGAAAACAGGAAACTGCAACAAACACCACGAGGACAGCTACATTTAGAAACTGTTTATGGAAGTCATCGGCAATATGCCACGAAAATGGAAAAGGTGAATGCAACTTTTGATGTTGCTAAGATTGCTACTGTAAGTAAACTTGCTTACCGGAATGCTTTACTTAAACGTTTGGAGGCTTTTGGCAATGATCCGAAGAAAGCATTTACTGGTAAAAATACATTGGAAAAGAATCCGCTCTATCTTGATGAGAAACAAACGGAAATGGTTCCGGAAAAAGTACAGACGGTAGAGTTTGAAACAGTTTATACTATACGAAAGCCGATTGATCCCAATTTAAGTATAGATAAGGTGATAGATGTGAAAATTCGTAGTGTTTTGGAGAAAAGGCTAAAAGAGTATGGTGGAGATGCCAAAAAGGCATTCGTCAACTTGGATGAAAATCCTATATGGTTGAATGCGGCTAAAGGAATATCAATTAAACGCGTGAGTATTCGAGGAATTAGCAATGCTCAATCGCTGCATGAGAAGAAAGATAAAGACGGTAACTTGATTTTGGACAAAGAAGGAAGGAAAAAACCTGTGGATTTTGTGAATACTGGTAACAATCATCATGTGGCTATCTATAAAAAGCCTGTCTTGGATAAAATGGGACAGATAGTACTTGATGAAGAAGGTAATCCGAAGTATGAACTTGATGAAGTAGTGGTTTCTTTCTTTGATGCGGTGACACGAGCAAACCTTGGTCAACCTATTATTGATAAAGATTATAGAAGAAGTGAAGGATGGCAGTTTCTGTTTAGTATGAAGCAAAATGAATATTTTGTATTTCCCAATGAGAAGACAGGATTCAATCCCAAAGAGGTCGATTTATTGAATCCGGAGAATTATGCGATGATAAGTCCTAATTTGTTTAGGGTGCAAAAGTTTGCCTATAAAAACTATGTTTTTAGACATCATTTGGAAACTACTATTAAAGATACAAGTTCAACTCTAAAAGGTATAACATGGACTGATTTTCGTAGTTCAAAAGGGTTAGATAAAATAGTGAAAGTTAGAGTTGATCATATTGGGCAAATAGTATCGCTAGGTGAGTATTAAAAATATAAGGTAATGAATAATATTAGGTTGTTTCAAATTAAGAAAACCCGTTCCGCGTGGAATGGAGAAAAACAACAAAGGTATTGTAGCTGGAGTAGCTCATGAGCAAGCAGAGAAGGAGTTAGGAAGAAGCAATATGTTTTTTCGAAACTTCTTAGTAAATTTAGAAAAAGGGAGAAAAAACGCCCCAATTGTCTTTTGAAGCGGATAGTGAGTAGTAGATAATTTAAAAAGTAGAATACTATGATTAAAAAAACGCTTTATTTCGGTAATCCTGTTTATTTATCTTTGAGGAATGCACAGTTGGTAATCAAATTGCCGGAGATTGTGAAAAACGACACCTTACCTGACGGCTTTAAACAACAATCAGAGGTAACTAAACCAATAGAGGATCTTGGTGTAGTAGTACTGGATAATAAGCAGATAACTATTACTTCAGGAGTATTAGAAGCGTTACTTGAAAACAATTGCGCTATCATAACTTGCGACAGTAAGAGTATGCCGGTTGGATTAATGCTTCCTTTATATGGAAACACGACACAAAATGAACGGTTTCGTCAACAGTTGGATGCCTCTCTTCCTCTGATAAAGCAGTTGTGGCAACAGACTGTAAGAATGAAAATTGAAAATCAAGCAGCTGTATTGAAAAAATGCGCAGGGGAAGAAGTAAAGTGTATGACTATATGGGCTGCTGATGTGAAAAGTGGGGACTCTGATAATTTGGAAGCTCGTGCAGCTGCCTATTATTGGAAAAATTTGTTTAAAATAGAAGGGTTTACAAGAGACAGGGAAGGGATTCCGCCTAATAATCTGTTAAATTATGGATATGCGATTTTAAGAGCTGTAGTTGCACGTGGATTAGTTGCCAGTGGACTTTTACCTACATTAGGAATACATCATCATAATAGATATAATGCTTATTGTCTGGCTGATGATATTATGGAGCCATATCGGCCCTATGTTGATGAGTTAGTCTATAAGATATTGCAGGAGGAGATAAATTGTGATGAACTGACGAAAGGTTTAAAAGCTCAGTTACTTACTATTCCTACACTAGAAGTTGTTATCTCTGGTAAACGTAGTCCTTTAATGGTTGCGGTGGGGCAGACTACTGCATCTCTGTATAAATGCTTTAGTGGTGAACTACGTAGAATAATATATCCGGAAATGTGAGATGAACCGATTTAGTGAATATCGTATTATGTGGGTACTTGTATTATTTGATTTACCTACTGAAACAAAGAAGGATAAGAAGGCATATGTAGATTTTAAAAAGAATCTGCAGAAAGATGGCTTTACTATGTTTCAGTTTTCTATTTATGTTCGTCATTGTGCTAGTAGTGAGAATGCAGAAGCTCATATAAAAAGAGTTAAATCTTTCTTGCCGGAGCATGGACAGGTTGGAATTATGTGTATTACAGATAAGCAATTTGGAAATATAGAGTTGTTTTATGGGAAAAGATCTTTGGACATAAATACTCCCGGCCAGCAATTAGAGCTTTTCTAGAAAAAGAAATCCCGCTTAAATGCGGGATTTTTAATTAAAAACTGTATTGTTTTTGTAATTCAAAAATGGTTTGTAACCAATTGGATATCAGTCTGTAACGTAGGTCGTGCTGTTTCCTATGGTTCAAAGATACTAAAATGAAAGCAAATCACAACAGTAATGAGATTACTAAATACTGGAATATCGCTGTTTCCTATGGTTCAAAGATACTAAAATGAAAGCAAATCACAACGTAATGGAAATGTTCTCTTTACACGGAGAAGCTGTTTCCTATGGTTCAAAGATACTAAAATGAAAGCAAATCACAACAGTCGATGCTTTCGAGTGCAAATGGTAGTAGCTGTTTCCTATGGTTCAAAGATACTAAAATGAAAGCAAATCACAACAATGTTACAAGTTCTTCGATCATAGTTATTGCTGTTTCCTATGGTTCAAAGATACTAAAATGAAAGCAAATCACAACAGTCGATGCTTTCGAGTGCAAATGGTAGTAGCTGTTTCCTATGGTTCAAAGATACTAAAATGAAAGCAAATCACAACAAT
>OJJK01000194.1_pt1 | contig 37902 bp, 31 predicted proteins | sample 1596271 | NCBI WGS metagenome assembly OJJK01 (sample SAMEA4350142, study PRJEB24818) | metagenome | biome: human; feature: gut; material: faeces | place: Denmark | collected 2013-09 | reverse complement strand
CTGAGACAACATCTGGCAAGGCTGGGACGGAAGTTACTGTCGTTCTCAAAATCGGTGGAGCTGCATGACAAAGTCATCGGGCATTATCTGAACATAAAACACTATCAGTAAGTTGGAGTCATTACCGCAATTGGGTACGCGAGAAGAAAAACCCCATAAACCAAAATAATAAAACCTTAAATAACAACAATATGAAATTGATATTTTTAAAGTCAACTTTGTATTTGTTATGTTTATCACAAAATCAATATTTTGTTTGTTATTGTATTTGTGATGCATATCGCCATTTATTTATTGAATATCCGAAAACATACTTTTTTTAATGCAACGTTTTTTCGCTATACCCCTTTATAGATTCTGAATTCTCACCTGTCGGCTATTTTCTCCTTACCTCATGTGACATATTCCCCACTTTACTCAAGGAAGATTCATATGAAAGCACCTGTTTCATTAACCTCATTTCGCCCACAAAAATCTCTTGCTATCGCCATTGGCGTGCTTGCCGTGGTTGTGCTGCCATTTCTCTCGTATTACACCGTTAATGAAGGTGAACGCGGCATTTTGCTGCGCTACGGAAAAATCGTAAAAGTTGCCGAGCCGGGTCTGGGTTTTAAGATCCCGTTTATGGAAAGCGTGGAGAAAATTTCCACGCGTAATCAGGCTGTGGTCTATCAGGGATTACAGGCCTACAGCCGCGACCAGCAACCGGCACAAATGACAGTATCAGTCAGCTTCCACATTAAACCTTCAGAAGCAGGCGCGGTTTATACCACCTACAACACCATTGAAGCATTAAAAGATCGTCTGATTGTCCGTCAGTTGCCAACTCAACTGGAGAACGTTTTCGGCCAATATACCGCCATCAGCGCGGTACAGGATCGTACAAAACTGGTTCAGGATCTGCAAAATGCCATGCGCAAAGCCGTTGTTGGGCCAGTGGTAATTGACGGGGTCCAGATTGAAAATATTGATTTTTCTGACGCTTATGAAAAGTCGATTGAAGACCGAATGAAAGCAGAAGTCGCCATTGCCACGCGTAAGCAAAATCTGGAAACAGAGAAAATCCAGGCGCAAATAGCGGTAACTCAGGCCCAGGCAGAAGCAGACAGTAAACTGGCGGCAGCTAAAGCAGAAGCGGAAACTATTCGCGTAAGAGGCGCGGCAGAGGCTGAAACTATTCGTTTAAAAAGTGCGGCTGAAGCAGAAGCGATCCGCCTGCGCGGTGAAGCTCTGCGGGATAATCCCGGACTTGTAGCCCTCACCACTGCCGAACGTTGGGACGGTAAACTGCCCGATACCATGATCCCCGGCAGCACAGTTCCGTTTATCTCTACTAAGTAAAAAAAGGGCCGCTTTCGCGGCCCTTCTCACAAAGCATCTTACCGATTACAGCAGTTCTTTTGCTTTCGCAACAACGTTGTCAACGGTGAAGCCGAACTCTTCAAACAGCAGCTCTGCCGGAGCAGATTCACCGAAGGTGGTCATGCCGACGATAGCACCGTTCAGGCCAACATACTTGTACCAGTAGTCAGCAATACCCGCTTCCACCGCAACGCGTGCAGTAACCGCTTTCGGCAGTACAGACTCACGGTAAGCCGCATCCTGCTTGTCGAACGCGTCGGTAGACGGCATGGAAACCACGCGCGCTTTCACGCCTTCAGCAGTCAGTTTTTCGTAGGCAGCAACCGCCAGTTCAACTTCAGAACCGGTCGCGATGAAGATCAGTTCCGGCTGACCGGCACAGTCTTTCAGCACATAACCACCGCGCGCGATGTTTGCCAGCTGCTCTTCAGTACGTTCCTGCTGCGCCAGGTTCTGACGGGAGAGGATAAGCGCAGTCGGGCCGTCCTGACGCTCAACGCCGTATTTCCATGCCACTGCAGATTCAACCTGGTCACACGGACGCCATGTAGACATGTTCGGGGTCACGCGCAGTGAAGCGACCTGCTCAACCGGCTGGTGAGTCGGGCCATCTTCGCCCAGACCGATGGAGTCGTGGGTGTAAACCATCACCTGACGCTGTTTCATCAGCGCAGCCATACGTACGGCGTTACGTGCGTATTCCACGAACATCAGGAAGGTGGAGGTGTACGGCAGGAAGCCACCGTGCAGGGAGATACCGTTAGCAATCGCGGTCATACCGAACTCGCGAACACCGTAGTGGATGTAGTTACCCGCAGCATCTTCGTTGATTGCTTTAGAACCAGACCACAGGGTCAGGTTAGACGGTGCCAGGTCAGCAGAGCCGCCGAGGAATTCCGGCAACAGCGGGCCGAACGCTTCAATCGCATTCTGAGACGCTTTACGGCTGGCGATTTTCGCCGGGTTAGCCTGCAGTTTAGCGATGAACTCTTTCGCTTTGGCGTCGAAGTCAGACGGCATTTCGCCTTTCATACGGCGGGTAAATTCAGCGGCTTCCTGCGGATAAGCTTTCGCGTAAGCAGCGAATTTCTCGTTCCATGCGGATTCTTTCGCCTGGCCTGCTTCTTTCGCATCCCACTGAGCATAGATTTCAGACGGGATTTCGAACGGTGCATATTTCCAGCCCAGCTGTTCGCGGGTCAGGGCAATTTCAGCGTCGCCCAGTGGCGCACCGTGGGAGTCGTGGGTACCGGCTTTGTTCGGGGAACCGAAACCGATGATGGTTTTGCACATCAGCAGGGACGGTTTGTCAGTCACTGCGCGCGCTTCTTCTACTGCGCGTTTGATGGATGCCGCGTCATGACCGTCGATGTCGCGAATAACGTGCCAGCCGTAAGCTTCGAAACGCATTGCGGTGTCGTCGGTGAACCAGCCTTCAACGTGACCATCGATAGAGATACCGTTGTCATCGTAGAACGCAATCAGTTTACCCAGCTTCAGCGTACCCGCCAGAGAGCAAACTTCGTGGGAGATGCCTTCCATCATGCAGCCGTCACCCATGAAGGCGTAGGTGTAGTGGTCGACAATGTCGTGGCCCGGACGGTTAAACTGCGCCGCCAGCGTTTTTTCTGCAATCGCCATACCGACTGCGTTGGCAATACCCTGACCCAGCGGACCGGTGGTGGTTTCCACACCAGCGGTATAACCTACTTCCGGGTGGCCCGGAGTTTTAGAGTGCAGCTGACGGAAGTTTTTCAGTTCTTCCATCGGCAGATCGTAACCGGTGAGGTGCAGCAGGCTGTAGATCAACATGGAGCCGTGGCCGTTGGACAGCACGAAGCGGTCACGGTCAGCCCAGGACGGATTCTGCGGGTTGTGTTTCAGGAAATCACGCCACAGGACTTCGGCAATGTCAGCCATACCCATAGGGGCACCCGGGTGACCGGATTTGGCTTTCTGTACTGCGTCCATGCTCAGCGCACGAATAGCATTGGCAAGCTCTTTACGTGAGGACATTTTGACTCCAGATCGGATGATGAAGGGCACGCCCTTAACGACTTGACGACAGCGCGTTTTGGGCTACGCCGGAAAATTTGCCAACAATTTACCGCAAGCCGCGCGTCATGTACATGGAACATCCTTTTGCCGCTTCAGAAATCTCTGGATCATGCTCGCATGTTGCGCAATCTGCTCGCCCGTCCGCTGCGCTTTTCCTTATACTGAGACTGAGCGTCGATTCACCTGCAAACGGCGCATTTTTAGAATAATCCTGACCTTGTGCGGAAGAGAAAACATGAAAATTCGCGCCTTATTGGTAGCAATGAGCGTGGCAACGGTACTGACCGGTTGCCAGAATATGGACTCCAACGGACTGCTCTCATCAGGAGCGGAAGCTTTTCAGGCTTACAGTTTGAGTGATGCGCAGGTGAAAACCCTGAGCGATCAGGCATGTCAGGAGATGGACAGCAAGGCGACGATTGCGCCAGCCAATAGCGAATACGCTAAACGTCTGACAACTATTGCCAATGCGCTAGGCAACAATATCAACGGTCAGCCGGTGAATTACAAAGTGTATATGGCGAAGGATGTGAACGCCTTTGCAATGGCTAACGGCTGTATCCGCGTCTATAGCGGGCTGATGGATATGATGACAGATAACGAAGTCGAAGCGGTGATCGGTCACGAGATGGGGCACGTAGCGTTGGGCCATGTGAAAAAAGGGATGCAGGTGGCACTTGGTACAAATGCCGTACGAGTAGCTGCGGCCTCTGCGGGCGGGATTGTCGGCAGTTTATCTCAATCACAACTCGGTGATCTGGGCGAGAAATTAGTTAATTCGCAATTCTCCCAGCGCCAGGAAGCAGAAGCCGATGATTATTCTTACGATCTTCTGCGCCAACGCGGCATCAGCCCGGCAGGTCTTGCCACCAGCTTTGAAAAACTGGCGAAGCTGGAAGAAGGCCGTCAAAGCTCAATGTTTGACGACCATCCAGCATCCGCCGAACGCGCCCAGCATATTCGCGATCGTATGAGCGCGGATGGAGTTAAGTAAGCATTTTATTACGCCGGATTTGACGCATAACGCATCTTATCCGGCGCTTACTCGCCCTTTTTCGCCGCCTGGATATACAGCATTTCCAGCGCCAGCGTCGCCGCAGCCAGAGCGGTGATTTCCGACTGATCGTATGCCGGAGCCACTTCCACTACGTCCATCCCAACAATGTTGAGATCTTTCAGGCCGCGTACCAGTTTAATAGCGCGATCGGAGGTCAGGCCGCCAATTACTGGCGTACCGGTTCCCGGCGCGAAAGCAGGATCCAGGCAGTCGATATCAAAGGTCAGGTAAACCGGCATATCACCCACAATCTGTTTCACTTGGGCGATAACGTCATCCACGCCGCGATCGTTCACCTGGCAGGCGTCCAGTACGGTAAAGCCGTTGTCTTTATCAAACTCGGTACGAATACCAATCTGTACGGAGTGATTCGGGTCGATCAGACCTTCTTTCGGCGCGGTATAGAACATGGTGCCGTGGTCAAATTCACAACCGTTCGCATAGGTATCGGTGTGGGCGTCAAAGTGTACCAGCGCCATTTTGCCGAAATGCTTCGCATGAGCACGCAGCAGCGGCAGGGTAACAAAGTGGTCACCACCGAAGGAGAGCATACGCTTACCGGCAGCCAGCAGCTTTTCGGCATGCGCCTGCAGCTTCTCGCTCATCTCACGAGCATCGCCGAAGGCATACACCAGATCGCCGCAGTCCACCACGTTCAGACGCTCGCGCATGTCGAAATTCCACGGGAAGCGGTTGTGTTCCCAGGCCAGATTCGTCGAAACCTGACGGATCGCCGCCGGACCGTGGCGTCCACCCGCACGACCAGAAGTGGCCATATCGAACGGCACGCCGGTAATTACCCAGTCAGCATCGCTGTCATACGGCTGGAAGTTCATCGGCAGGCGTAAAAAACCAAAGGCGTTGGAAACCAGTGAGTTATCGTATTGATGACCTAAGGTGCTCATGGATGGACTCCTATTACAAAGTCGATATAAAAAAACCCTTCCGCGTCGTTAGGCCCGACGAGGAAGGGTTGGATTTGCGAAACACAATTTTGTGCTAATTATCGCCTTAAATGGGCGAGGCATCAAGCGAGGTTACTATTTCCGACACGGTGGCGGCGCATAGCCATTGTTGTCCGCCGGAAACGCTTGTCCAGAGCACGGTGGCAGCGCGTTTTGCGCCGTGCCTTGTAATTCAAAGGCGGCAAAGCCGATTACACCGGTATTACGCACATCGCCTTGCGCCGAATTGGCTGCGTAGGAATCAGCAACGTTGGCGAACTGAAAAGCCGCTTCGGTATGTTTATCTTTGCGGAATCCTTTAATCGCTAACGAATCTCCGGCATTCACAATATAGCCATTGTTATTCAGCGAACCTTGCTTGCCGTTCAGCACATCCAGGCCATCAACCGTAGCAACGATCTCGTAGTTGGTGTTACGACTGTAATTACGGATATATAATTGATAATTCATTCCGATTCTGGCATGGACAATATAGCGTGGTTCATTATTGGATGAATCATAAACCCGCGTAATAGGTAGAGAATTAAAATTACCATCGCGAATAGCATATTCCAGTTCGTTAATACGAATGCTATAAACGCGGTCGTAGCCCGAAGGAACAGTAGTCGAATAACTAATAACGATCATCTCTGCCGGATCGCGCCAGGCTCGCTCAGCAGATACGCCCTGAACCGATGAGTGCACATCCCCACCCCAGGCGGTGCCGACATTGCCCGATGTACTGCTATTATACTGCGCATTACTGGAACAACCGGCCAGCAGCACGACTAATGCTATCAACGCGCTACGTACTTTCCATTTTTTCATAACCGTTCCCTCTGTATTTAATTAATGCAGCGATTGTAGGGGGATTATTTAATAAGAAAAGCAGCTAAATTATTTTTAAGAATATATAAAAAGAAAGCGGGCCGATTTACGTAAATAAATCGACCCGCCAGCGGAATAATCTTAATTATTCATCTTCAAGATAGGTATAACCGTACAAACCTGCCTCGAACTCTTCAAGGAACTGTTGTTGCAGTTCAGCATCAAGATCGGTTTTCTTCACTTGATCACGGAACTGGGTTAACAACGTTTTCGGATCGAGCTGTACATATTGCAGCATATCCGCCACGGTATCGCCTTCGTCAGACAGTTCTACTTCTACGCTGCCGTCAGGGAAGACGAACACGTCAACCGCTTCGGTATCACCGAACAGGTTGTGCATGTTGCCGAGGATCTCCTGATATGCGCCGACCATGAAGAAACCGAGCATCGGCGGATTCTCTGGATCGTACTCCGGCATTGGCATTGTCGTGGCAATACCATCACCATCAATATAGTGATCAATAGCACCGTCAGAGTCACAGGTAATATCCAGCAGCACAGCGCGGCGTTCCGGCACTTGATCCAGCCCTTCCAGCGGCAGAACCGGGAACAACTGGTCGATCCCCCACGCATCCGGCATCGACTGGAACAGCGAGAAGTTGACGTACATTTTGTCCGCCATACGTTCCTGCAGCTCGTCGATAATCGGACGATGAGCACGGTTTTGCGGATCCAGCTGCTTTTGCACTTCATGGCACATGCTCAAATAAAGCTGCTCAGCCCATGCGCGTTCTTGCAGGCTAAAGGTGCCGGAAGAGTAGCCGATATGAATATCGTGCAGATCCATCTGGCTGTCGTGTAACCATTCACGCAGAGAACGGCGAGTTCCCGGTTCGTGCATCTCCTGCCAGGTTTCCCACATGCTTTGCAGGGCGCGCGGTGCGTCTTCTGCAGGCGCGGTCGGCACCGTGTATTCGTTACGTTCCACGCCGATGATATTCGACACCAGCACGGTGTGATGCGCAGTCACCGCACGACCCGATTCGGTGATTACCGTCGGATGCGGCAGACCATTTTCTTCACACGCATCACCAATCGCCCAGATGATGTTGTTGGCGTATTCATTGAGGCCGTAGTTCACCGAACAGTCGGACTGCGAACGGGTGCCTTCATAGTCCACGCCCAGACCGCCGCCGACGTCGAAGCACTGAATATTGACGCCCAGCTTGTGCAGCTCAACATAGAAACGCGCGGATTCACGAACGCCTGTCGCGATATCGCGAATATTCGCCATCTGCGAACCGAGGTGGAAGTGCAGCAGTTGCAGGCTGTCGAGACGCCCGGCTTCACGCAGCGTTTCAACCAGTTGCAGTACCTGAGTCGCCGCCAGGCCGAACTTCGATTTTTCCCCGCCAGAGGACTGCCATTTACCCGAGCCCTGCGAAGCCAGACGTGCACGCACGCCCAGACGAGGAACGACATTCAGACGTTCTGCTTCATCCAGCACAATGGCAATTTCTGACATCTTCTCAATGACCAGATAGACCTTGTGGCCCATCTTCTCGCCAATTAATGCCAGGCGGATATATTCGCGGTCCTTATAACCGTTGCAGACGATGACGCTACGGGTCATGCCAGCATGTGCCAGCACCGCCATCAACTCCGCTTTGGAACCGGCCTCCAGGCCCAGCGGTTCGCCCGAATGAATCAGGGACTCAATCACGCGGCGGTGCTGGTTAACTTTGATCGGATAAACGAGGAAGTAATCGCCGTTATAGCCGTAGGATTCCCGCGCTCGTTTGAACGCGGCGTTAATGGAACGCAAACGGTGCTGCAGGATCTGTGGGAAACAGAACAGTGCAGGCAGACGCTGGCCCTGTGCTTCACGAGTTTTCACTAACTGCGCGAGATCGACGCGAGCTTCCGGGACGTCCGGGTCCGGGCACACGCTAATGTGGCCCAGCTCGTTAACGTCATAGTAGTTATTGCCCCACCAGGCAATATTGTAAGTACGCAGCATCTTGCTGGCTTCCTGGGAGCTCATTGCAACCTCCTGCATGGAGCGTAGTACACCGTGTTCGCCCGCTGACGAAGGCAAACCCATAGACATGTCGTCAGACATAGCGAACCTCAAATTATTTTATTAAGTGTAAAACAGTTAACGACTATCGCAGCCTGGAACTGCGATAACAACCCATAAGCACATGGATTTTCCAGCAGTGAATGCTGACGCTCCAACTGCGCAACCGGTTTCTTTTTCATAACATTATTAAGCACATAACCGAACGTAAGTGTGACAGTTCGGCGAAACCACGAGAAAACTCTTGTTTTTACAAGAGCGCCCTTGTTCAGTCCTCAGTAACTGTAACCAGCTCTTGAATCCTGAGAAGCGCCGAGATGGGTATAACATCGGCAGGTATGCAAAGCAGAGATGCAGAGTGCGGGGAACGAATCTTCACCAGAACGGTGAGACAGGTTAAGCAGCAGACAACGGTTCATTATTTCGTATCACCTCCACGGCCGCCTGTTAAGACGAACCCACAAGCCAAAACTCTGATTTCAACCCGGCTGGAAGTGGCAACACGAAAGAAACGTCGTGTGCTTTTTATTTAAGCCGCGCGCCGCGTTTTATACCCCACAATGGCAGAAAATTGCAAAAGATAAATACGCAGAATGCCAGCATTGTCAGGAAAAATTTCCAGCCACGTTTTTAACAGAATGAGACACGATTCAAAAAAAAGTGGAAATTGGGTGAAGAACTGACCTAAAATAGCCATCCAGATGTTAATCCATCCATACCGATTAACACTCAGACTGCCAGTGTTTTTAACCTGCAGAGTCGTGGTAGGATCCGCTACCACAGAAAATCCACACAACAGTTTGAGCTAACCAAATTCTCTTTAGGTGATATTAAATATGGCAAAACACCTTTTTACGTCCGAGTCCGTCTCTGAAGGGCATCCTGACAAAATTGCTGACCAAATCTCTGATGCCGTTTTAGACGCGATCCTCGAACAGGATCCGAAAGCACGCGTTGCTTGCGAAACCTACGTAAAAACTGGCATGGTTTTAGTTGGCGGCGAAATCACCACCAGCGCCTGGGTAGACATCGAAGAGATCACCCGTAACACCGTTCGCGAAATTGGCTATGTACATTCCGACATGGGCTTTGACGCTAACTCCTGTGCGGTTCTGAGCGCTATCGGCAAACAGTCTCCTGACATCAACCAGGGCGTTGACCGTGCCGATCCGCTGGAACAGGGCGCGGGTGACCAGGGTCTGATGTTTGGCTACGCAACCAATGAAACCGACGTGCTGATGCCAGCGCCTATCACCTATGCACACCGTCTGGTACAGCGTCAGGCTGAAGTGCGTAAAAACGGCACTCTGCCGTGGCTGCGCCCGGACGCGAAAAGCCAGGTGACTTTCCAGTATGACGACGGCAAAATCGTTGGTATCGATGCTGTCGTGCTTTCCACTCAGCACTCTGAAGAAATCGACCAGAAATCGCTGCAAGAAGCGGTAATGGAAGAGATCATCAAGCCGATTCTGCCGGCTGAATGGCTGACTTCTGCCACCAAATTCTTCATCAACCCGACCGGTCGTTTTGTTATCGGTGGCCCGATGGGTGACTGCGGTCTGACTGGTCGTAAAATTATCGTTGATACCTACGGCGGCATGGCACGTCACGGTGGTGGTGCATTCTCTGGTAAAGATCCATCAAAAGTGGACCGTTCCGCAGCGTACGCAGCACGTTATGTCGCGAAAAACATCGTTGCTGCTGGCCTGGCCGATCGTTGTGAAATTCAGGTTTCCTACGCAATCGGCGTGGCTGAACCGACCTCTATCATGGTGGAAACTTTCGGTACCGAGAAAGTGCCTTCTGAACAACTGACTCTGCTGGTACGTGAGTTCTTTGACCTGCGTCCATACGGTCTGATTCAGATGCTGGATCTGCTGCACCCGATCTACAAAGAAACCGCAGCATACGGTCACTTTGGTCGCGAACATTTCCCGTGGGAAAAAACCGACAAAGCGCAGCTGCTGCGCGATGCTGCCGGTCTGAAGTAATCTTTCTTCACCTGCTTTCAAAGGCCAGCCTCGCGCTGGCCTTTTTCTTTTACCTCACCGCGGTGGATAGGCGTTCACGCGGCATCCGGCAAAAAGCTGCCCGCACAATAACATCATTCTTCCTGAACACGTTTTACCGCAAATTATCATCGCTACTGAAACCGATTACACCAACCACACCAGACAAAGATTTGTAATATTTTCATATTATTATTCGGTTTTCACAGTTGTTACATTTCTTTTCAGTAAAGTCTTAATTGCAGATAACAGCGTTTAATCTATGATGATATAACTCAATTATTTTCATGCACTTAAATCATAACTAAGATAAATGTTAGTGTAAGCGATTACACTGATGTGATTTGCTTCACATCTTTTTACGTCGTACTCACCTATCTTAATTCACAATAAAAAATAACCATATTGGAGGGCATCATGCCTGACGCTAAAAAACAGGGGCGGTCAAACAAGGCAATGACGTTTTTCGTCTGCTTCCTTGCTGCTCTGGCGGGATTACTCTTTGGCCTGGATATCGGTGTAATTGCTGGCGCACTGCCGTTTATTGCAGATGAATTCCAGATTACTTCGCACACGCAAGAATGGGTCGTAAGCTCCATGATGTTCGGTGCGGCAGTCGGTGCGGTGGGCAGCGGCTGGCTCTCCTTTAAACTCGGGCGCAAAAAGAGCCTGATGATCGGCGCAATCCTGTTTGTTGCCGGTTCACTGTTCTCTGCGGCTGCGCCAAACGTTGAAGTACTGATTCTTTCCCGCGTTCTGCTGGGGCTGGCGGTGGGTGTGGCCTCTTATACCGCACCACTGTACCTCTCTGAAATTGCGCCGGAAAAAATTCGCGGCAGTATGATCTCGATGTATCAGTTGATGATCACTATCGGGATCCTCGGTGCTTATCTTTCTGATACCGCCTTCAGCTACACCGGTGCATGGCGCTGGATGCTGGGTGTGATTATCATCCCGGCAATTTTGCTGCTGATTGGTGTCTTCTTCCTGCCAGACAGCCCTCGTTGGTTTGCCGCCAAACGCCGTTTTGTTGATGCCGAACGCGTGCTGCTGCGCCTGCGTGACACCAGCGCGGAAGCGAAACGTGAACTGGATGAAATCCGTGAAAGTTTGCAGGTTAAACAGAGTGGCTGGGCGCTGTTTAAAGAGAACAGCAACTTCCGCCGCGCGGTGTTCCTTGGCGTACTGTTGCAGGTAATGCAGCAATTCACCGGGATGAACGTCATCATGTATTACGCGCCGAAAATCTTCGAACTGGCGGGTTATACCAACACTACCGAGCAAATGTGGGGGACGGTGATCGTCGGCCTGACTAACGTACTCGCCACCTTTATCACAATCGGCCTTGTTGACCGCTGGGGACGTAAACCAACGCTAACGCTGGGCTTCCTGGTGATGGCTGCTGGCATGGGCGTACTCGGTACAATGATGCATATCGGTATCCACTCTCCGTCGGCGCAGTATTTCGCTATCGCCATGCTGCTGATGTTTATTGTCGGCTTTGCCATGAGTGCCGGTCCGCTGATTTGGGTACTGTGCTCCGAAATTCAGCCGCTGAAAGGCCGCGATTTTGGCATCACCTGCTCCACCGCCACCAACTGGATTGCCAACATGATCGTTGGCGCAACGTTCCTGACCATGCTCAACACGCTGGGTAACGCCAACACCTTCTGGGTGTATGCGGCTCTGAACGTACTGTTTATCCTGCTGACATTGTGGCTGGTGCCGGAAACCAAACACGTTTCGCTGGAACATATTGAACGTAATCTGATGAAAGGTCGTAAACTGCGCGAAATCGGCGCTCACGATTAATCTCCTCAGGCTTCCTCCCGTCGCGGAGGAAGCCACCTCTTGCAGTCATCTTTTCTTCGCTCTATCCTCTGCCGCTATGAAAACATCCCGTCTCCCTATCGCCATCCAACAGGCCGTTATGCGTCGCCTGCGGGAAAAACTCGCCCAGGCCAACCTGAAGCTAGGGCGTAACTACCCGGAGCCAAAACTCTCTTACACCCAGCGCGGCACCTCCGCCGGAACAGCCTGGCTGGAAAGCTATGAAATCCGCCTCAATCCCGTTTTGCTGTTGGAAAACAGTGAAGCCTTTATTGAAGAAGTGGTGCCGCACGAACTGGCACATTTGCTGGTATGGAAACATTTCGGCCGCGTAGCGCCACATGGCAAAGAGTGGAAGTGGATGATGGAAAGCGTGCTGGGCGTTCCCGCCCGCCGTACGCATCAGTTCGAACTGCAATCCGTGCGCCGCAACACCTTCCCCTACCGCTGCAAGTGCCAGGAGCATCAGCTTACCGTACGCCGTCATAATCGCGTAGTTCGTGGCGAAGCCGTCTATCGCTGTGTTCACTGCGGCGAACAGCTGGTTGCAAAGTAACCACCTGAACTATCAGGAACTTTCCTGATCTGGCTGATTGCATACTAAAACAACTTTCGCTACGTTGCTGGCTCGTTTTAACACGGAGTAAGTGATGTACCGTTATTTGTCTATTGCTGCGGTGGTACTGAGCGCAGCATTTTCCGGCCCGGCGTTGGCCGAAGGTATCAATAGTTTTTCTCAGGCGAAAGCCGCGGCGGTAAAAGTCCACGCTGACGCGCCCGGTACGTTTTATTGCGGATGTAAAATTAACTGGCAGGGCAAAAAAGGCGTTGTTGATCTGCAATCGTGCGGCTATCAGGTGCGCAAAAATGAAAACCGCGCCAGCCGCGTAGAGTGGGAACACGTCGTTCCCGCCTGGCAATTCGGTCACCAGCGCCAGTGCTGGCAGGACGGTGGACGTAAAAATTGCGCCAAAGATCCGGTCTATCGCAAGATGGAAAGCGATATGCATAACCTGCAACCGTCAGTCGGCGAGGTGAATGGCGATCGCGGCAACTTTATGTACAGCCAGTGGAATGGCGGCGAAGGCCAGTACGGTCAATGCGCCATGAAGGTCGATTTCAAAGAAAAAGCTGCCGAACCACCAGCGCGTGCACGCGGTGCCATTGCGCGCACCTACTTCTATATGCGCGACCAATACAACCTGACACTCTCCCGCCAGCAAACGCAGCTGTTCAACGCATGGAACAAGATGTATCCGGTTACCGACTGGGAGTGCGAGCGCGATGAACGCATCGCGAAGGTGCAGGGCAATCATAACCCGTATGTGCAACGCGCTTGCCAGGCGCGAAAGAGCTAACCTACACTAGCGGGATTCTTTTTGTTAACCCCTACCCCACGCGTACAACCGCGTGGGGAGACGACGCGGATTTTTAACTATGCGTATCCCCCGCATTTATCATCCTGAACCACTAACCAGCCATTCTCACATCGCGCTTTGCGAAGATGCCGCCAACCATATCGGGCGCGTACTGCGCATGGGGCCGGGACAGGCGTTGCAATTGTTTGACGGCAGCAACCAGGTCTTTGACGCCGAAATTACCAGCGCCAGTAAAAAAAGCGTGGAAGTGAAAGTGCTGGAAGGCCAACTCGACGATCGTGAATCTCCGCTGCATATTCACCTCGGTCAGGTGATGTCGCGTGGCGAAAAAATGGAATTTACTATCCAGAAATCGATCGAACTCGGTGTAAGCCTCATTACGCCACTTTTTTCTGAACGCTGTGGCGTTAAACTGGATAGTGAACGTCTGAACAAGAAGCTCCAGCAGTGGCAGAAGATTGCAATTGCTGCCTGTGAGCAGTGTGGTCGTAACCGGGTGCCGGAAATCCGTCCAGCGATGGATCTGGAAGCCTGGTGTGCAGAGCAGGATGAAGGACTGAAACTGAATCTTCACCCGCGCGCCAGTAACAGCATCAATACGTTGCCGTTACCGGTCGAACGCGTCCGCCTGCTGATTGGCCCGGAAGGCGGTTTATCGGCAGATGAAATTGCCATGACTGCCCGCTATCAATTTACTGATATCCTGTTGGGACCTCGCGTTTTGCGTACAGAGACAACTGCGCTCACCGCCATTACCGCGCTACAAGTACGATTTGGCGATTTGGGCTAACGGAGAAGAATAATGATCAAGCTCGGCATCGTGATGGACCCCATCGCAAACATCAACATCAAGAAAGATTCCAGTTTCGCTATGTTGCTGGAAGCACAGCGTCGTGGTTACGAACTTCACTATATGGAGATGGGCGATCTGTATCTGATCAATGGCGAAGCCCGCGCCCATACCCGCACGCTGAACGTGAAGCAGAACTACGAAGAGTGGTTTTCGTTCGTCGGTGAACAGGATCTGCCGCTGGCCGATCTCGATGTGATCCTGATGCGTAAAGACCCGCCGTTTGATACCGAGTTTATCTACGCGACCTATATTCTGGAACGTGCCGAAGAGAAAGGGACGCTGATCGTTAACAAGCCGCAGAGCCTGCGCGACTGTAACGAGAAACTGTTTACTGCCTGGTTCTCTGACTTAACGCCAGAAACGCTGGTTACGCGCAATAAAGCGCAGCTAAAAGCGTTCTGGGAGAAACACGGCGACATCATTCTTAAGCCACTGGACGGTATGGGCGGCGCGTCGATTTTCCGCGTGAAAGAAGGCGATCCAAACCTCGGCGTGATTGCCGAAACCCTGACTGAGCATGGCACTCGCTACTGCATGGCGCAAAATTACCTGCCAGCCATTAAAGATGGCGACAAACGCGTGCTGGTGGTAGATGGCGAGCCGGTACCGTACTGCCTGGCGCGTATTCCGCAGGGGGGCGAAACCCGTGGCAATCTGGCTGCCGGTGGTCGCGGTGAACCTCGTCCGCTGACGGAAAGTGACTGGAAAATCGCCCGTCAGATCGGGCCGACGCTGAAAGAAAAAGGGCTGATTTTTGTTGGTCTGGATATCATCGGCGACCGTCTGACTGAAATTAACGTCACCAGCCCAACCTGTATTCGTGAGATTGAAGCAGAGTTTCCGGTGTCGATCACCGGAATGTTAATGGATGCCATCGAAGCACGTTTACAGCAGCAGTAACCCACCTTAGCGAGAAGGATCTCGTTGAGACTCTGAGTGACAGCGCCCTTCTTTCCACGCATACTGGGCGCTGTTGCTTTTTTGAACCAGGAAACAGAACCTCTGACAATGAATTTACAGCATCACTTTCTTATTGCCATGCCTGCTCTCCAGGATCCGATTTTCCGTCGTTCCGTGGTCTACATTTGCGAACATAATACCAATGGTGCAATGGGGATCATCGTCAACAAGCCGCTGGAAAATCTCAAAATTGAAGGGATTCTGGAAAAGCTGAAGATCACGCCGGAGCCGCGTGATGAATCAATCCGTCTGGATAAACCGGTTATGCTCGGTGGTCCGCTGGCTGAAGATCGCGGGTTTATTTTGCATACTCCGCCCTCCAATTTTGCTTCCAGCATTCGCATTTCAGACAACACGGTGATGACCACTTCCCGCGATGTGCTGGAAACGCTCGGCACCGATAAACAACCGTCTGACATATTGGTGGCTCTGGGCTATGCCTCCTGGGAGAAAGGTCAACTGGAACAAGAAATTCTCGATAACGCGTGGCTAACGGCCCCGGCGGATCTGAATATTCTGTTCAAAACACCGATTGCCGACCGCTGGCGCGAGGCGGCAAAACTGATTGGTGTGGATATTCTCACCATGCCTGGTGTGGCAGGACACGCCTGATGAGTGGAACCTTACTCGCCTTCGACTTCGGTACCAAAAGCATTGGTGTAGCGGTCGGCCAACGCATTACCGGCACCGCTCGCCCATTGCCTGCAATTAAAGCACAGGACGGTACGCCGGACTGGAATCTCATCGAACGTTTACTGAAAGAGTGGCAGCCGGACGAAATCATCGTTGGTTTGCCGCTGAATATGGATGGCACCGAGCAACCATTGACTGCCAGAGCCCGTAAATTTGCCAACCGTATTCATGGCCGTTTCGGTGTTGAAGTAAAGCTCCATGACGAGCGTCTTAGCACCGTAGAGGCACGTTCCGGTCTGTTTGAACAGGGCGGCTATCGGGCGCTCAACAAAGGCAAAGTTGACTCTGCCTCTGCGGTTATTATTCTCGAAAGCTATTTCGAGCAGGGATATTAAGGCGATTTAAAAGCCTGGCGGATAGTCGTTACCGTCATCTTGCCGGATGCGGCGTGAACGCCTATCCGGCCTACATGCGGCAGCGATTGTAGGTCTGATAAGACGCGTTAGCGTCGCATCAGACATTTATTGCCTTTGTAGGCTCGATAAGCTTGCGCATCGGGCATGGCAACGTCACAAACGTCCTTCCCCCACCCGCTGCTGATAACTCTGCTGAAACGTTAACATCCCCACCTGCTGCCCGGTTTGAATAACATGCGGCAACTGGTGCGTTTTCCCTTCGCGAATCAAATTCCCCACCGCGGGAGTGTTAATCAGTAATTCAAACAGCGCCACGCGTCCTTCCTGTTTATCCACTTCCAGCTTTTGTGACAGCACTGCCCGTAAACTACCCGCCAGTTGATTACGTACGGGATCTTTTTCCTGCGCCGGAAATGAATCTACCAGTCGCTCAACTGCCTGCGCGGCACCACGTGTATGTAATGTTGCCAGCACCAAATGCCCGGTTTCTGCCGCCGTAAGCGCCAGACGGATTGTCTCGCTGTCACGTAGCTCTCCGAGCAAAATCACATCGGGATCTTCCCGCAATGCGGCACGCAATCCCGATGCGAACGTCATACAGTGCAAACCAATCTCCCGCTGCTGGATCAAACATCGCTGGCTGGCATAGAGATATTCAACAGGATCTTCCAGCGTCAGAATATGCGCATCGGCATGTTGATTAAGATAGCCAACCATCGCCGCCAGCGTGGTAGATTTACCACTCCCCGTCGCCCCCGTCACCAGAATCAGGCCATTCTCGCTCTTGAGTAATTCCGGCAATATCAGTGGCGCACCAAGCTGTTCGAGCTGTGGACAGTGCGAAGGTAACAACCGTAATGCCAGAGAAATACCTTGCCGTTGCGCGAACGCACTGCCACGCAACCGCTGGTTTTCCGCCAGCGACACAGCAAAATCCAGCTGACCATTCTCCAGCAATATTGTCCGCTGATCGTCATCCAGCCACTCCCGCAGTAGCTCTTCGACGTCCGGCGCATCAAACGGCGCAGCTTCCATTCGCCCGCGAATACGCCATCGTGCGGGCCAGGCGCTGCACAGGTGTAGATCCGAGACGTTATGCTTTACACTAAGGGCCACAATTTCTTCCATATTCATACTAAGATCCTCGGAAAATGAACGATATTGCGCATAACCTGGCACAGGTCCGGGACAAAATCTCAGCGGCTGCAACGCGTTGCGGCCGTTCTCCAGAAGAAATTACGCTGCTTGCAGTCAGTAAAACAAAACCTGCGAGCGCCATCGCAGAAGCCATTGATGCCGGGCAGCGTCAATTTGGTGAAAACTACGTACAGGAAGGGGTAGATAAAATTCGCCACTTTCAGGAACTGGGCGTAACAGGATTAGAATGGCATTTTATTGGCCCGTTGCAGTCTAATAAAAGCCGCCTGGTGGCAGAGCATTTCGACTGGTGTCATACCATCGACCGTTTGCGCATCGCTACCCGCCTCAACGATCAGCGCCCGGCAGAACTTCCCCCTCTTAACGTACTGATTCAAATTAATATTAGTGATGAAAACAGTAAGTCCGGGATTCAACTGGCAGAACTGGACGAGCTGGCAGCAGCGGTCGCTGAACTACCGCGTTTACGTCTGCGCGGGCTGATGGCAATCCCTGCGCCTGAGTCAGAATATGTAAGGCAGTTTGAAGTTGCACGCCAAATGGCTGTAGCATTTGCCGGACTGAAAACGCGCTACCCGCATATCGACACGCTCTCTCTGGGAATGTCGGACGATATGGAAGCCGCCATTGCGGCAGGTAGCACGATGGTTCGTATCGGCACTGCAATTTTTGGTGCGCGTGATTACTCTAAAAAATAAGGAATTAAAGGAACGCCATGAATACGTTGACTTTCCTGCTTTCAACGGTCATTGAGCTGTATACCATGGTGCTGTTATTACGCATCTGGATGCAGTGGGCTCATTGTGATTTTTACAACCCCTTCTCACAGTTTGTGGTGAAGGTGACGCAGCCGATTATCGGACCACTGCGCCGCGTTATTCCGGCAATGGGACCGATTGACAGCGCCTCGCTGCTGGTTGCCTATATTCTCAGTTTTATCAAAGCCATCGTGCTGTTTAAAGTGGTGACCTTCCTGCCAATCATTTGGATTGCCGGTTTATTGATTCTGCTGAAAACCATCGGCCTGCTGATTTTCTGGGTCCTGCTGGTGATGGCGATTATGAGCTGGGTAAGCCAGGGTCGTAGTCCGATTGAATACGTGCTGATTCAGCTGGCCGATCCGCTGCTGCGCCCGATTCGCCGCCTGCTACCGGCAATGGGTGGGATTGATTTCTCGCCGATGATCCTCGTTCTGCTGCTGTATGTCATCAATATGGGTGTCGCAGAAGTATTACAGGCAACCGGAAACATGCTGCTGCCGGGGCTGTGGATGGCGTTATGAGTGCCGTAACAGTTAACGATGACGGTCTGGTTTTACGGCTTTATATTCAGCCGAAAGCCAGCCGTGATTCTATTGTCGGTTTACATGGCGACGAAGTAAAAGTCGCCATTACCGCGCCGCCGGTTGACGGCCAGGCCAACAGCCATCTGGTGAAGTTTCTCGGTAAGCAATTCCGGGTTGCCAAAAGCCAGGTGGTGATTGAAAAAGGCGAACTTGGCCGCCACAAACAAATTAAAATCATTAATCCGCAACAAATCCCGCCAGAAATCGCGGCGTTAATTAATTAGGTATCCTATGCAAAAAGTTGTCCTCGCAACCGGCAATGCCGGTAAAGTGCGTGAGCTGGCGTCGCTGCTTAGCGACTTCGGTCTTGATATCGTGGCCCAAACAGACCTCGGCGTAGATTCCGCTGAAGAAACCGGCCTGACCTTTATTGAAAACGCGATTCTGAAAGCGCGCCATGCGGCAAAAGTGACCGGTTTACCGGCAATTGCCGACGACTCCGGTCTGGCGGTAGATGCGCTGGGTGGCGCGCCGGGTATTTACTCCGCGCGTTATTCCGGTGAAGACGCGACCGATCAAAAGAATCTGCAAAAACTGCTGGAAACACTGAAAGACGTACCGGACGAGCAACGTCAGGCGCGTTTCCACTGCGTGCTGGTATATCTGCGTCACGCGGAAGATCCGACTCCGCTGGTGTGCCACGGTAGCTGGCCGGGCATGATTACTCGTGAACCAGCGGGTACTGGCGGCTTTGGTTATGATCCAATCTTCTTCGTACCTTCCGAAGGGAAAACCGCTGCCGAACTGACCCGCGAAGAAAAGAGCGCCATTTCCCACCGTGGTCAGGCATTGAAACTGCTGCTGGACGCTTTACGTAATGGTTAAATTACCGCCGCTAAGTCTCTACATTCACATCCCGTGGTGCGTGCAGAAATGCCCGTACTGCGATTTCAACTCTCACGCGTTGAAAGGAGAAGTGCCGCACGACGATTATGTTCAGCATCTGCTTAACGATCTGGACAACGATGTGGCTTACGCTCAGGGCCGTGAAGTAAAGACAATCTTTATTGGCGGTGGTACGCCGAGCCTGCTTTCCGGCCCGGCGATGCAAACGCTGCTGGACGGCGTGCGTGCGCGTTTGCCGCTGGCAGCGAATGCAGAAATTACGATGGAAGCGAACCCTGGTACGGTAGAAGCCGATCGCTTTGTCGATTATCAGCGTGCTGGTGTGAACCGCATCTCTATTGGTGTGCAGAGTTTTAGCGAAGAAAAGCTGAAACGACTTGGGCGCATTCATGGTCCGCAAGAAGCGAAACGCGCGGCGAAGCTGGCGAGCGGTTTAGGGTTACGTAGCTTTAACCTCGATTTGATGCACGGGCTACCGGAGCAATCACTGGAAGAGGCGCTTGGCGATCTGCGCCAGGCCATTGAACTGAATCCGCCGCATCTTTCCTGGTATCAACTGACCATCGAACCCAATACGCTGTTTGGTTCGCGACCACCGGTGCTGCCGGACGACGATGCGTTGTGGGATATTTTCGAACAGGGGCATCAGTTATTAACCGCAGCGGGTTATCAGCAATATGAAACTTCCGCTTACGCCAAACCCGGTTATCAGTGCCAGCACAATCTCAACTACTGGCGCTTTGGCGATTACATCGGTATTGGCTGCGGCGCGCACGGGAAAGTGACCTTCCCGAATGGGCGCATTCTGCGTACCACCAAAACGCGTCATCCGCGTGGTTTTATGCAAGGAAGGTATCTGGAAAGCCAGCGTGATGTCGAAGCCGCAGATAAGCCGTTTGAGTTCTTTATGAATCGCTTCCGTCTGCTGGAGGCCGCGCCGCGCGTGGAGTTTAGCCAGTATACTGGCCTTTCAGAAGAGGTTATTCGCCCACAGTTAGAAAAGGCTATCGCTCAGGGTTATCTCACTGAGTGTGCGGATTACTGGCAGATAACCGAGCACGGTAAATTATTCTTAAACTCACTTCTTGAATTATTCCTCGCTGAGTAATCATTAATGCGCCTGCGGGCGCATTAATCACTTCTTTTACCCCCCGTTAATTAACTTCGGCAAAAATATATTTCTTACTGAATAAATATCGACGATATTTATTATATATATTTAGTGAATATTTACTAATCATTTATTGATTATAAACATGTACAACCTGGCGCACAAATTTAATATTTAATTTCTGACTTTATTTCAAGTTGTGATAAACATAGACAAGTTGTCAGACAGGTTAACCAATTTGTCGCACAAAGCACTGATAAGCACAATTAGATATCAACCAATTTCCATCCTTCAACAGGGAGTTTTTTTATGAAAATGAGGTCATTTACCCGCTCATTAGTCTGCGCATCCTTGCTGGCTCTGGTTAGCACTGGCGTAAACGCCGCAGAAAAAGTGACGTTAAAGTTAGCACACAACCTGGAAAGAAGTCATGTTGTACATCAGAGTTTTGAAGAGCTGGCGAAGGAGGTAAAACAGCTGTCAAAAGGTAATATGGTGATCCGTATTTATCCCAGCAGCCAGATGGGTAATGCGCGAGAAACTATGGAATTGTTGCAAAATGGCGCACTGGATATGACCAAAGGTTCCGCCAGTGATCTGGAGTCTTTTGATAATATTTATGCTATCTATAATTTGCCGTTCTTATTTAAAGATCATGCTCACTTCAACAAAGTTGTTTTTGGTGAAGTTGGTAAAGAAATTATGGACTCAACAAAAGACAAAGGCTTTTTTGCTTTATCAGCTTATGTAGCGGGTACACGCAGTTTCTATGCGAAAAAACCGATTACTAAGCCAGAAGATCTTAAAGGGCTGAAAATTCGTGTTCAGCCAAGCCCGACCACCATCAAAATGATTGAACTGATGGGTGGCTCACCCACTCCAATTTCATTTGGCGAAGTTTATACTGCGATGCAGCAAGGTGTAGTAGATGGCGCAGAAAATAACGTGCCTTCCTGGGTGCAGACTCGACATATCGAAATTGCCAAAGTCTTTTCTGAAGATGAACATGCCTCAATTCCTGACTTTTTGGTTATCTCCACCAAAACATGGAATAAATTAACCCCAGAACAGCAACAAATCCTCGAAACAGCGGCGAAGAAATCCGAAGCTTATCAACAAAAATTGTGGGAAAAAATTGACGCTGACACACGTGCTCAGGCGAAAGCTATGGGTGGTGAAATCGTTAAGGTTGATAAAGCCCCATTCCGTGCCGCAGTTCAACCTCTGTTTGACGACTTCAAAAAAGATCCAAAACAAGCTGCTTTGTTAGAGAAATTCGATAACGCTGCTCAATAATATTTCGGGCCAGTCTCTGGCCCTGATTTTCCAGGATGCTTACAATGATATTTAACCGCCTGAAACTTGCGGTAGACCGCGTCATTGCCGCGTTTTCTGTCGCCGTCATGCTTGCTCTGGTTGTATGCGTAGTCTGGCAAGTATTTAGCCGCTACGTACTTAACCAGCCAAGTACATTAACCGATGAGCTGGCACGCTTTTTGATGATCTGGGTAGGATTATTAGGTGCTGCATATACCGTCGGCGCGCAGAGACATCTCTCTATCGATTTATTTGCTCTCGCCCTGAATAAGCGCAAGCAATTACTTCTTAGTATAGTCATTAACATTCTCATTTTAGGTTTTGCCGGTTCGGTCATTGTGACTGGTGGCCTGAAATTAATTGATAAAACGCTGGCAACATCACAAGTATCTGCCGCTATGCAAATACCGATGGGATACGTATATATCATTCTGCCATTAAGTGGAGTGGTGATGATGTTTTATGCCTTGTGTTTTATTAACCAAAGCATTCAACAACTGAAACAACCTGCGCAGGAGGCCAGTTAATGGATAGTTATATCGCGATTACACTGTTTGGCTGTTTTTTTGTGCTGGTCTTTATTGGTGTGCCCATTTCGTTCTCAATCGGTATTGCCACTGTAGCTTCAATGCTTTTGATGTTTCCCTGGGATATCGCGGCAATCACTGTTTCGCAACGACTGGCTAATGGACTGGATAACTTTGCCCTGTTGGCAATCCCCTTTTTCATCTTTGCCGGAACGCTGATGAACAGCGGCGGTATTGCGATACGTTTGATTAACCTCGCCCAGGTAATGGTTGGCCGCGTTCCTGGTTCGCTTGGTCATGTGAACGTCCTGGCGAATATGATGTTTGGTTCCATTTCTGGTTCAGCCGTTGCGGCAGCTGCTGCCGTTGGTGGCACACTGAATCCCATTCAGACCAAAGAAGGTTATGATCCGGCATTTTCTACCGCTGTAAACGTCTCATCTTGTATTACTGGATTACTGATACCGCCCTCAAACGTGTTAATTGTGTTTTCCCTGACAGCTGGCGGCGTTTCTGTAGCATCGCTATTTATGGCGGGATATTTGCCAGGGATCTTAATGGGTCTCGCGGTAATGATAGTCTGCGGCATTATTGCTAAACGCCGTGGCTACCCACTTTCAGAAAGAGCAACCTTTGCTCAGGCATGTAAAGCGTTTCTGGATGCCTTACCAAGTTTGCTTCTGGTGTTCATTGTAATGGGCGGCATTCTGGGCGGCATTTTTACCGCAACTGAAGCGTCAGCAATTGCCGTTGTCTACACATTTATTCTCTCGGTGCTGATTTACCGGGAAGTAAAATGGCGCGATTTACCCAAACTGATTCTGGAATCGGTTGTTACCACTTCGATTGTATTACTGTTGATCGGTTTTTCCGTGGGCATGTCCTGGGCAATGACCAATGCTGATATTCCTTATATGATCAGCGACGCATTGATGGGGATTTCTGATAACCCACTGATCATATTGCTGCTGATTAATATCGTCTTATTAATTGTCGGCATCTTTATGGACATGACACCGGCTGTACTAATCTTCACACCAATCTTCTTGCCGATTGCACAAGAGCTGGGAATGGATCCGGTACATTTCGGTATTATGATGGTGGCTAACCTTTGTATTGGGCTGTTAACACCGCCGGTGGGTAGTGCGCTATTTGTTGGTTGTTCTATTTCAGGTGTGAAGATTCAACATTTGATCAAACCATTGCTGCCATTTTATGCCGCATTGTTAATCGCGTTGATGATGATCACTTACATCCCGCAAATATCCTTGTTCATTCCACAGCTACTAGGGCTAATGTAAAAAATAATTTGCCGGATAACTTTTTATATTATCCGGCAAAGGCACTTAACATGAGTTACTTAATCACCCCATTGCGCCGCAATTGTTCGGTATCTTTTTTCCAGCGTTCATTAGCCTGGTTGATATCGTCAATTTTCATCAAAATCGCGACTTTTTTACTGTTTATTTCTGAAACTTTCATCGTTAACGGATATTGCCCTTTTTCGAGCGTTATCCAGTCATCCTGCAATTTACGGCTAAGTTTTTGTGATTGCAGAAAAGTCTGTCGCCGTTGTTCGTTGATATCGAAATCTCGTTTCTGCTGAATCGGCACTTCATAACACTCTTCACTCTGTTTATGACATGCCGCAATCGCCGGTTGATAAACCTCTTTGTCATATTTAACCGCGAACGCCTCGCTATCGTTCTGTTTATTAAACTCATCACGCTGTTGGTGAATTTTTTTAAAGGCGTCTTCGCGGGTCATTTGCTTACCATTTGCATCTTTTCCCCAATATGCATCCGCTGCTTTCTGCGCCGCCACCATTTGCTTATCAAGCGCTTTCACTTCCTTTTCCAGCGCAGGAATCGAGTTCTTCTGGGTATTCAACGCAGTCTCAAGCTGACTAAAGCGATAATTGAAATCTTCGCTATTCACGATCAGATATTTATTATTCGTTTTGATATCGTCGACCACCCGCCCACGATCGCTGGCTGCCGCCTGAAAAGAGTAAAAGTTCACCGACCAGCCAGACGCGGGCGTTCCTTTACTGGTTAACATCGCCGAGAATTTTACCGGTTTATCTTTCGTCCAGGTCTGTTCGAGCAGTTCGTAATCTGCCAACTGACCGACCCAGGTATAGAGATCGTCACTGGAAGAGACATCGCCTTCCGCTGACCAGGTGGCCTGATTACCCTTAGCATCAAGATTTTTTAAGGTGATGGCATCAAGCTTGAGAATGCCGTGATACTGCTTTTTGAATTGATCTTTTAAGATATTTTCAGTTGGCGATTCGCCATCTGCCCAGACATTACCAGTCATCAACATAAGCAGCGCCGTGCCAACAATCCATTGCTTTTTCACCCGAAAACCCTCTCGCGGAATAATTTATTCCGGTGATTATCATCAGGGTAATGAAAATTGGCAATGGACGTAAGTCTGAAGTGAAAAAGCCCCGGCACGATACCGGGGCGAGGTGATTAGTACTGATTGAAGATCTGCTGGATCTGCTGCGGATCTTTAGTTTGCGTCAGAGCCAGTTGCAGCAGAACGCGCGCTTTTTGCGGGTTCAACGTGCCAGAGGCGACGAAGCCGTATTTCGCATCATCCACTTCAGCATCCTGAGTGGTAGCGCCCGTCGGTACGCGGGAAGAACGCACTACTGCAGTGCCGTTTTTCGCAGCGGTTGCAAGGGTGTCGAACACGGATTTATACAGGTTGCCGTTACCCACGCCAGCGCTAACGATGCCATCATAGCCCGCATCTACCAGTGCTTTAGCCGGAAGATCGGATGCGTTAGCGTAGTTATAAACAATGCCGACTTTCGGCAGTTCATTCAGCTTAGATACATCGAACGGCGTGTCGCTGGTGTGCTTACGTGCCGGGGTACGTTGGTAGTCAATCTTACCGTTGTGAATGTAACCCAGAGGACCGTAGTTAACAGACTTGAAGGTCGCTACGTCGGTGGTGTTGGTTTTGGTGACATCGCGACCGTCCAGTACGGTGTCGTTCATCACCACCAGCACGCCACGATTAGCGGAGGCTTTATCAGCTGCGGTCACTACCGCGTTATACAGGTTGAATGGACCGTCTGCGCTCATGGACGTGGACGGGCGCATTGCGCCGACCATCACCACCGGTTTGTCGCATTTTACCGTCAGGTCGAGGAAGTAAGCGGTTTCTTCCATCGTGTCGGTACCGTGGGTAATGACGAAGCCGTCAGTTTTATCGCAGTCGGTGTTAATTTTTTTCGCCAGTGTCAGCCAGACATCATCGTTCATGTCCTGGGAGCCAATATTCACTACCTGCTCGCCTTTAACGTTCGCAATGTCCTTCAGTTGCGGCACCGCATTAACCAGATTTTCTACGCCAACTTTACCCGCTGTGTAGTTAGATTTGGTTGCGGAGTCACCACCACCGGCAATAGTCCCGCCGGTTGCTAAAATGGTGATATTGGGTAATGCCAATGCTGCACCACTAAAACCCATAACCAGTGCGGCAAGTGCCGTCTTTTTGAAAAACTCCATTTCATTCCTCCAGTTACGTGAACGCTACGCATTATCCCTTAGCTTTGTATGGGAAATTTGACGTTAAACAATTTACAACGTGAATATATTTTGGAGATCTACAAAGTTAGAGGCAGGTAACAAAACGAAGAATTAAACGGCATAAAAAAGTATTATGCCGTCTTAAAATAGAGGATTATTTTAAATTCCCGACCAGGGCTTTGCGACTATCTTCCAGAGTCACAACGCGGCTACAAACATCTTTGCCAAACTGTTGGAAATCTTTTTCCTGCTTTTTCCATTCGCTTTGGATTGAGGATTGCAGACCGCCCAGGCTTCCCAGCACATTCTGTAATGGGTTACCGCCGCTTTTCAGCACCGCTTTCGCGCCCATTTCATTAATGCTGTCCTGTAAAATTCCGCCCATTGCCTGATTCACTAATTGCTGGCCTTCGGCGCGAACCTGATCAATGGCTTTATAGTGGAACGTCAGGCCATCGCTGCGCGTTTCGATAATGCGGTTCATCTGCTCTTTCAGCTGCGCATCAAGTTTGGTCAGACGGCTGCGCATTTTGCTGCTTTCGCCCATCTCCTGAACGATAATTTTATCCAGCGCAATACGGGCTTTTTCGACGCGGCTTTTCGCGCCTTCATCAATCCACGGCAGGGTGCTACGGAGTTCAGCCTGATAATCCTTCGCCTGCTCGCGCTGGGCGGCATTCAGGGAATATTGCTTACCGTTATACATCACGTTGCCGTCTGGCGTGATCACCAGATTGCCGTTTTCGCCCTTCACCTGCACGGTTTGCGGGCTGACAATCACATCGTCACGCGGCGTGACGCTGCACTGGTAGTCGGCGTGAGCGGTCATTGCCGTCACTGAAAGTGCTGCCGCCAGCAGCATTTTGCGCATCATAGTCTTCCCTCAAGAACAAATCAGGCCAGCATTTGCTGGCCCCAGATTGATAACAAAGTGCGCGTTTTCCATGCCGGATGCGGCGTAAACGCCTTATCCAGCCTACTCGATCGTGCATCTTTATAGGCCTGATAAGCGTAGCACATCAGGCAGTTTTGCATTTGTCATCGCCCGTATGCTTTCTTAGTCCCACCAAACGTCGAAAAGTTCGCTGGTGCGTACCTCGCCCAGTTTGCGCTCTTCCAGCCACTTACGCACAATCGCCTGATGTTCTTCGGTGCATTTGCCGATTTCCTGCATGCAGATCAGACCTTCCCAGGCCAGATAACCGCTGCCGTCAAAGGCCAGTTTGTTCGGTTCGATAACCTCGTTAATAAAGTCATCAACGGTTTTATCAATCTGTTCTTCCGATGTACCTTCCGGGAATCGCCATGCCACCGAAAATCCTAATTCCTGGAATTCGTCGATGTGCATTTTTTTACGCAGACGACGGCTACGGTTCTTTGCCATTATTTCACCCTCTCGAACATTAAGTCCCATACTCCGTGACCAAGACGATGACCACGTTGTTCAAATTTCGTCACCGGACGTGATGCCGGACGCGGTACGTAATCATTGCTCTCTGACAGGTTTTTATAACCGTCAATAGAAGACATCACTTCAAGCATATGTTCCGCATAAGGTTCCCAGTCGGTCGCCATATGGAATACGCCCCCCAGTTGCAGTTTGCTTTTTACCAGTTCGGCAAACGGCACCTGAACGATACGGCGTTTATTATGGCGCGCTTTGTGCCACGGGTCAGGGAAAAAGAGCTGCACCATGCGCAATGAATTGTCAGGAATCATTTTATGCAGCACTTCAACCGCATCGTGACACATCACGCGCAGGTTGCTTAAGCCCTCTTCATGCGCAGAAGCCAGGCACGCACCAACGCCCGGTGAATGCACTTCAATGCCGAGGAAGTCCTGCTCGGGGCGATCTTTAGCCATTGCCACCAGCGACGCCCCCATGCCGAAACCAATCTCAAGCGTCACCGGCGCTTCACGGCCAAAAAGCGCAGGGAAATCCAGCATATCTTCGCTGAACTCAACGCCCATCACCGGCCAGTAGTTTTCCAGCGCATGTTCCTGGCCTTTGGTCAGTCGCCCCTGGCGGCGCACAAAACTACGGATACGGCGCAGCGGGCGGCCGTTTTCATCAAATTCCGGTGAGATGACGTCGTTTTTCATAAAGATTTAGTCGCTTGTGAAAGTGTTCTGAAAACGGGCATTATCCAAAGTTAGTTGCCGGATGCAAGCATGATAAGGCCGTGGCTGCGGAAAGTTCCGGTTTACACCCTGCCGTCGCTGTGCTGCAATCTTGCCCCCAACAACAGTGAATTCGGTGACCATGCAAGCGTCGCAATTTTCAGCCCAGGTTCTGGACTGGTACGATAAATACGGGCGGAAAACGCTGCCCTGGCAAATTGACAAGACGCCCTACAAAGTATGGCTCTCAGAAGTGATGTTGCAACAAACTCAGGTTGCGACCGTTATCCCCTATTTTGAACGCTTTATGGCGCGCTTCCCAACGGTGACCGATCTCGCCAATGCGCCGCTCGACGAAGTTCTCCACTTGTGGACCGGGCTTGGCTATTACGCCCGCGCGCGCAATCTGCATAAAGCGGCACAACAAGTGGCGACCTTACACGGCGGTAAATTCCCGGAAACCTTTGAAGAAGTCGCGGCGTTACCGGGCGTCGGGCGTTCCACCGCAGGCGCGATTCTCTCGCTTTCTCTGGGTAAGCACTTTCCGATTCTCGACGGTAACGTCAAACGGGTGCTGGCGCGCTGCTATGCTGTAAGCGGCTGGCCTGGGAAAAAAGAGGTCGAGAATAAACTGTGGAGTTTGAGCGAGCAGGTGACGCCCGCGCTCGGCGTGGAGCGGTTTAATCAGGCGATGATGGATTTGGGCGCGATGATTTGCACGCGCTCGAAGCCGAAATGCTCGCTCTGTCCGCTACAAAACGGGTGTATTGCCGCCGCCAACAATAGCTGGTCGCTTTATCCGGGCAAAAAACCAAAGCAGACGCTACCGGAGCGCACGGGTTACTTTTTACTGTTACAGCATGATGATGAGGTATTGCTGGCGCAGCGCCCGCCGAGTGGATTGTGGGGCGGTTTATACTGTTTCCCGCAGTTTGCCGATGAAGAAAGTTTGCGACTATGGCTGGCGCAACGGCAGATTGCTGCCGATAACCTGACGCAACTGACCGCGTTTCGGCATACCTTCAGCCATTTCCACTTAGATATTGTGCCTATGTGGCTTCCCGTGTCGTCATTCACCGGCTGCATGGATGAAGACAATGCGCTCTGGTATAACTTAGCGCAACCGCCGTCAGTTGGCCTGGCGGCTCCCGTGGAGCGTTTGTTACAGCAGTTACGCACTGGCGCGCCGGTTTAGCGCGTGAGTCGATAAAGAGGATGATTTATGAGCAGAACGATTTTTTGTACTTTCCTGCAACGTGAAGCAGAAGGTCAGGATTTTCAGCTGTACCCCGGCGAACTGGGAAAACGCATCTATAACGAGATCTCCAAAGAAGCCTGGGCGCAGTGGCAGCACAAACAAACCATGCTGATTAATGAAAAGAAACTCAACATGATGAATGCCGAGCACCGCAAGCTGCTGGAGCAGGAGATGGTCAACTTCCTGTTCGAGGGTAAAGAGGTGCATATCGAGGGCTATACGCCGGAAGATAAAAAATAAAAACAGTGCCGGAGCACGCCCTCCGGCAACTTGCATAAAAACAAACACAACACGCACCCGGAATGATGAAAAAATATCTCGCGCTGGCTTTGATTGCGCCGTTGTTCATCTCCTGTTCGACGACCAAAAAAGGCGATACCTATAACGAAGCCTGGGTCAAAGACACCAACGGTTTTGATATTCTGATGGGGCAATTTGCCCACAATATTGAGAACATCTGGGGATTCAAAGAGGTAGTGATCGCCGGTCCTAAGGACTACGTGAAATACACCGATCAATATCAGACCCGCAGCCACATCAACTTCGATGACGGTACGATTACTATCGAAACCATCGCCGGGACAGAACCTGCCGCGCATTTGCGCCGGGCAATAATCAAAACGTTGCTGATGGGGGACGATCCGAGTTCGGTCGATCTCTATTCCGACGTTGATGATATTACGATTTCGAAAGAACCTTTCCTTTACGGTCAGGTGGTGGACAACACCGGGCAGCCGATTCGCTGGGAAGGTCGCGCGAGCAACTTCGCGGATTATCTGCTGAAAAACCGTCTGAAGAGCCGCAGCAACGGGCTGCGTATCATCTACAGCGTCACCATTAACATGGTGCCGAACCACCTTGATAAACGTGCGCACAAATATCTCGGTATGGTCCGCCAGGTGTCACGCAAATATGGCGTTGATGAGTCGCTGATTCTGGCAATTATGCAGACTGAATCTTCCTTTAACCCGTATGCAGTCAGCCGTTCCGATGCGCTGGGATTAATGCAGGTGGTACAACATACTGCCGGGAAAGATGTGTTCCGCTCGCAGGGGAAATCCGGCACGCCGAGCCGCAGTTTCTTGTTTGATCCTGCCAGCAATATTGATACCGGCACCGCGTATCTGGCGATGCTGAACAACGTTTATCTCGGCGGAATTGATAACCCTACATCCCGGCGTTATGCCGTCATCACCGCCTATAACGGCGGCGCAGGCAGCGTGCTGCGAGTCTTTTCGAATGACAAGATTCAGGCGGCCAATATTATTAACACCATGACGCCGGGCGATGTTTATCAGACGCTGACGACCCGCCATCCTTCTGCGGAATCTCGCCGTTATCTTTATAAAGTGAATACCGCGCAAAAATCCTACCGCCGCCGATAATTCCACTAACCGCCCCTGACGATGCTCAGGGGTAAAAATGTTATCCACATCACAATTTCGTTTTGCAAATTGGAAATGTTTGCAATTATTTGCCACAGGTAACAAAAAACCAGTCCGCGAAGTTGATAGAATCGCATCATCTCGCACGGTCAAATGTGCTTTTTCAAACACTCATCCGCATCACGATGTGAGGAAATTAACATGAATCTTAAGCTGCAGCTGAAAATCCTCTCTTTTCTGCAGTTCTGTCTGTGGGGAAGTTGGCTGACGACCCTCGGCTCTTATATGTTTGTTACCCTGAAGTTTGACGGTGCTTCTATTGGCGCAGTTTATAGTTCACTGGGTATCGCCGCGGTCTTTATGCCTGCGCTGCTGGGGATTGTGGCCGACAAATGGTTAAGTGCGAAATGGGTATATGCCATTTGCCACACCATTGGCGCTATCACGCTGTTCATGGCGGCCCAGGTCACGACGCCGGAAGCGATGTTCCTTGTGATATTGATTAACTCGTTTGCTTATATGCCAACGCTTGGGTTAATCAACACCATCTCTTACTATCGCCTGCAAAATGCCGGGACGGATATCGTTACTGACTTCCCGCCAATCCGTATCTGGGGCACCATCGGCTTTATCATGGCAATGTGGGTGGTGAGCCTGTCTGGCTTCGAATTAAGCCACATGCAGCTGTATATTGGCGCAGCCCTTTCCGCCATTCTGGTTCTGTTTACCCTGACTCTGCCGCATATTCCGGTTGCTAAACAGCAAGCGAATCAGAGCTGGACAACCCTGCTGGGCCTCGATGCATTCGCGCTGTTTAAAAACAAGCGTATGGCAATCTTCTTCATCTTCTCAATGCTGCTGGGCGCGGAACTGCAGATTACCAACATGTTCGGTAACACCTTCCTGCACAGCTTCGACAAAGATCCGATGTTTGCCAGCAGCTTCATCGTGCAGCATGCGTCAATCATCATGTCGATTTCGCAGATCTCTGAAACCCTGTTCATTCTGACCATCCCGTTCTTCTTAAGCCGCTACGGCATTAAGAACGTAATGATGATCAGTATCGTGGCGTGGATCCTGCGTTTTGCGCTGTTTGCTTACGGTGACCCGACTCCGTTCGGCACCGTACTGCTGGTTCTGTCGATGATTGTTTACGGCTGCGCATTCGACTTCTTCAACATCTCTGGTTCGGTGTTTGTCGAAAAAGAAGTTAGCCCGGCAATTCGCGCCAGTGCGCAGGGGATGTTCCTGATGATGACTAACGGCTTCGGCTGTATCCTCGGCGGCATCGTGAGCGGTAAAGTGGTTGAGATGTACACCCAAAACGGCATTACCGACTGGCAGACCGTATGGCTGATTTTCGCAGGTTACTCCGTGGTTCTGGCCTTCGCGTTCATGGCGATGTTCAAATATAAACACGTTCGTGTCCCGACAGGCACACAGACGGTTAGCCACTAATTACGCAAAGAAAAACGGGTCGCCAGAAGGTGACCCGTTTTTTTATTCTTACTTCAACACATACCCGTACAACCGTTTCATGCCATCTGCATCGGTTTCGCTATAGACACCTTGCAGCTCCGGCGAAAATCCCGGCAACAAATTCACCCCTTCTTCCAGCGCAAGGAAATAACGTTGAACCGCCCCACCCCAGACTTCTCCGGGTACCACGCAAAGCACGCCTGGTGGATAAGGCAACGCCCCTTCTGCCGCAATTCGCCCTTCGGCATCACGAATCCGCACCAACTCCACTTCACCGCGAATATAAGCGCTATGCGCATCCTGGGGATTCATCACCACTGACGGGAAACTCTGCTGGCGGAACATCGCTTTTTGTAGGTCTTTGACGTCGAAACTGACATACAAATCGTGCATCTCCTGACACAACTGGCGCAGGGTGTAGTCGCGATAGCGCACCGGATATTTGTTATAAACGCTCGGCAACACCTCAGCCAGCGGCGAGTCATCCTCAATATGCTGTTCAAACTGCGCCAGCATCGCCACCAGTTGTGCCAGCTTCTCGTGGCTTTCCGCCGGAGTTAATAAGAACAGAATGGAGTTGAGATCGCACTTCTCCGGCACAATGCCGTTCTCACGCAGGTAGTGCGCCAGAATCGTCGCCGGAACGCCAAAGTCGCTATATTCGCCGGTTTCGGCATTGATACCTGGTGTAGTGAGTAACAGCTTGCACGGATCAACAAAATACTGATCCGCGGCATATCCTTCAAAGCCGTGCCACTTCGCCCCCGGCTCAAAACTGAAAAAACGACGGTCACTGGCTAACACTGATGTCGGATAATCCTGCCACAATTTGCCATCAACAACAGGCGGGATAAACGGGCGGAACAGCTTACAGCGCGCAAGAATCGCCTTCCGGGCTTCAATCCCCAACGCAACGCACTCCGCCCACAGCCGACGCCCACTCTCCCCTTCATGAATTTTGGCGTTAACGTCCAGCGCGGCAAACAGCGGATAGAACGGGCTGGTAGAAGCATGGAGCATAAAGGCATTATTTAACCGCTTATGCGGGCAAAAACGCGCCTGCCCGCGAATATGGTTATCTTTTTTATGGATCTGCGATGTCTGCGAGAAGCCCGCCTGCTGTTTGTGCACCGACTGGGTCACAAAGATCCCCGGATCGTTTTCGTTAAGTTCTAACAGCAGCGGCGAGCTATCCGCCATCATCGGGATAAACTGTTCGTAACCGACCCACGCGGAATCAAACAGAATGTAATCACACAGATGCCCAACGGTATCGATCACCTGACGGGCGTTATAGACAGTGCCGTCATAGGTTCCCAGCTGAATAATCGCCAGGCGAAACGGGCGCGGCAGGTCGGCTTTTTCTGGCGCAACGTCGCGAATTTGCTGGCGCAGATACTCTTCATTAAAACAGTGCGCATCAATACCGCCAATGAAACCAAACGGGTTACGTGAAGCTTCCAGATAGACCGGCGTCGCCCCCGCCTGAATCAGCGCGCCGTGATGATTCGACTTATGGTTGTTACGGTCGAAGAGCACCAGATCGCCACGCGTTAACAGCGCATTCGTCACCACTTTATTCGCTGCCGATGTGCCGTTCAGCACAAAATAGGTTTTATCGGCATGAAAGACTTTGGCTGCGAATTTCTGCGCATCTTTCGCCGATCCTTCATGAATAAGCAGATCGCCCAATTTTACGTCAGCGTTACACATATCGGCGCGAAAGACGTTCTCACCAAAGAAATCGTAAAAATGGCGTCCGGCAGGATGCTTTTTAAAGAACGCACCATGTTGATGCCCTGGGCAAGCAAAGGTGCTGTTACCCATCTCAACGTACTGCGTCAGCGTGTCATAAAACGGTGGCAGCAAATTCTCTTCATACTGACAGGCTGCGGATTCCAGCTCCAGCCACTGCTGCTCGTTGCCGTTGATTACCGCCGTAACGCCCGCAGGTAATTCAACAGCATGTTCGGAATACAAAAACACCGGTAGATGAAAACCGGTGCGCTTAAGCAACGCAAGAATGCCACTGCGGCTATCCGCAGCGGTAATGACGACTGCCGCGACGTCCGTAAAATCAGTATCTCCCAACGCCACCACGCGGCGATGAGTAGAAAGTCGGGATACCAGTTCACTACTGGCGGCAATATTCATTGATTTCATAAGCGCAAAACCCGTTTCGGGGAAGTAAGAATACCGGACAAGGTGAAAAACCCTGCCCCACGAGATATGGGTCAAACTGGTCACCAGCTCCGACCGCCAGACATCAGTAAAAGCAGAAATGCTCTGATTTTACTGTTGTCCTGCAGTGAACGTGCGTTAACTTCACCGCATGAGCAGTAGCATAAAAAGAGAAGAGTTTCGCGCGAAACGGCGATAAGCGAGAGAATGTAAGGAGATGGCGTGCATCGGGCAAACTCCGTACAGAGAGGAGAAAATTCGCGCAATCATGGCACCTTTCACCAGAGCGTGCAAGCCAGGACTTTGCGAACAAACAAGCCATCGAAGGAGCCAAACGGTCATAATAAGAAAATCAGACAATGCAGCTAACAGGAACTCTTGTGGTCATCGGTCCTTTTATCAACGCAAGTGCAGTATTACTGGGTGGTGTTCTCGGTGCACTCCTTAGTCAACGCTTACCGGAACGTATCCGCGTCTCCATGACATCAATTTTTGGTCTGGCATCGCTGGGGATTGGTATTTTACTGGTGGTGAAATGCGCCAACCTTCCGGCGATGGTTTTAGCAACCTTACTCGGGGCATTAATCGGCGAAATTTGTCTGCTGGAAAAAGGCGTCAATACCGCGGTCACCAAAGCACAAAATCTGTTTCGCCACTCACGTAAGAAGCCAGCGCATGAATCTTTTATTCAGAATTATGTCGCGATTATTGTCCTGTTTTGCGCCAGCGGCACCGGGATCTTCGGGGCGATGAACGAAGGGATGACCGGCGATCCGAGTATTTTAATCGCCAAGTCATTTCTCGATTTCTTTACGGCGATGATCTTCGCCTGCTCGTTGGGTATTGCGGTGTCGGTGATTAGCATTCCATTACTGATCATCCAGTTAACGCTGGCGTGGGCTGCCGCGCTGATATTACCGCTGACCACACCGTCGATGATGGCAGACTTCAGCGCTGTAGGCGGTTTATTGCTGCTGGCAACCGGATTACGCATCTGCGGCATTAAAATGTTCCCGATGGTCAACATGCTTCCAGCACTCCTTCTGGCAATGCCGCTTTCCGCCGCCTGGACCGCCTGGTTTGCCTGACAATGCGTGCAATAGCGGCAAAGTGATGATAGATTGTGCAGTCTGCAGTAAATTGAAGAAATTTGATTGACGAGACGAGGCGAATCAGGTTTAATGCGCCCCGTTGCCCGGATAGCTCAGTCGGTAGAGCAGGGGATTGAAAATCCCCGTGTCCTTGGTTCGATTCCGAGTCCGGGCACCAAATTCATATCAACGGACCTCCACGGAGGTCCGTTTTTCGTTTCAGAACGCCACAATTTAAGCGTTCTGCCTCCAAATCAATTCTACCGAACTCAACCAGATTCCCCCCACATCACCCCCATTGTGTGGGTATAATTGCGGGTATATCCCAGTTCGACAGAATTTGTACCCTCTTTAACGCATTCAGAAGGCTGAACTATGGCACTGACTGACGCAAAAATCCGGGCTGCAAAGCCCACTGACAAGGCTTATAAACTCACTGACGGGGCCGGCATGTTCCTGCTGGTTCATCCTAATGGTTCCCGTTACTGGCGTCTCCGTTATCGTATTCTGGGTAAGGAGAAAACCCTGGCACTTGGTGTGTATCCGGAAGTTTCTCTCTCCGAAGCTCGTACAAAACGGGATGAGGCCCGAAAACTGATTTCGGAGGGGGTTGACCCTTGCGAACAAAAAAGAGCTAAAAAAGTAGTCCCTGATTTACAACTCTCTTTTGAACATATTGCACGACGCTGGCATGCCAGTAATAAACAATGGGCACAATCACACAGCGATAAAGTACTCAAAAGCCTCGAGACACACGTTTTCCCCTTTATCGGCAACCGGGATATCACAACACTCCGTACCCCGGACCTGCTTATCCCTGTTCGTGCCGCAGAAGCTAAACAAATTTATGAAATCGCCAGTCGTCTGCAGCAAAGAATATCTGCTGTAATGCGTTATGCCGTACAGTCTGGCATCATCAGATATAATCCTGCTCTGGATATGGCTGGCGCATTGACCACTGTAAAACGCCAGCATCGCCCCGCTCTTGATCTTTCTCGCCTGCCTGAACTTTTGTCGCGTATTAGCAGTTACAAGGGGCAACCTGTCACCCAGCTTGCCGTTATGCTGAATTTACTGGTTTTTATTCGTTCCAGTGAACTCAGATACGCCCGGTGGTCTGAAATTGATATTGACAATGCCATGTGGACTATTCCAGCCGAACGCGAACCTCTGCCCGGCGTAAAATTCTCACACCGGGGCTCCAAGATGCGAACACCACATCTTGTGCCACTCAGCAAACAGGCTGTAGTCATACTGACAGAACTTCAGACATGGGCAGGTGAAAATGGTCTGATATTTACGGGTGCACATGACCCTCGTAAACCAATCAGTGAAAATACTGTAAATAAAGCCCTGAGGGTGATGGGGTATGACACAACCCAGGAAGTCTGTGGCCATGGATTCCGGGCGATGGCGTGCAGTGCATTGATTGAATCAGGTTTGTGGTCCCGCGATGCTGTGGAACGTCAGATGAGCCATCAGGAGCGTAATGGTGTACGTGCTGCGTATATCCATAAAGCAGAACATCTGGAAGAACGGCGACTGATGTTGCAATGGTGGGCCGATTTTCTGGATGCGAACCGGGAGAAGGGTATCAGTCCGTTTGAATATGCAAAGATTAACAATCCATTAAAATAGTAAGCAGTCCGGGCAATCAGCCCGGACTGCTTTAACTAATTATTTTTCTTTGAAATGATGACGAAGATTGATGTTTCTGACAAGTTACTCCGGCTTCCATTAAAGTCCCTTCGTCACGTTCTTCAGGCTATTTATGACTGTGATTAGCACTAGGAATATATGGTTTCCATGAGAGCAAGTAATAACCCCCGGTGTTTTCGGCTGCTCTGGTATCCCCGTCCAACACAGGCAGGGTAATGACTCCAACTTACTGATGGTGTTTTATGTTCAGATAATGCCCGATGACCTTGTCATGCAGCTCCACCGATTTTGAGAACGACAGTGACTTCCGTCCCAGCTTTGCCAGATGTTGTCTCAGATTGGCTTTGTTGAATAAATCGAACTTTTGCTGAGTTGAAGGATCAGATCACGCATCCTCCCGACAACACAGACCATTCCGTGACAAAGCAAAAGTTCAGAATCACCAACTGGTCCACCTACAACAAAGC
>OJJK01000185.1_pt1 | contig 40003 bp, 39 predicted proteins | sample 1596271 | NCBI WGS metagenome assembly OJJK01 (sample SAMEA4350142, study PRJEB24818) | metagenome | biome: human; feature: gut; material: faeces | place: Denmark | collected 2013-09 | reverse complement strand
TTACTTATAAATATTTTATGGGATTCGTATTTATTTTACTCAATTGGAGTGCAAAATTAGGAAATAAATCCCGGATTATGGAATAAAAAATTTCTTTTGTATATTGTTCGCTTTCGTAATGACCAATCTCTGCCATCAGAATATCTTCTTCATGACCGAAATAATCATGATATTTAATTTCGCCGGTAATAAAAACATCCGCTCCCGACCGGATTGCCTGTGGAAGCAAAAATGCACCTGCACCGCCGCACAATGCCACTCTCTGTATCTCTCTTCCCTTCAGCTTGTTGTGACGCAAACATCCCACTTCGAATGTCTTTTTGATGCGTTTCAAAAATTCGAGCTCTGTCTCCGATTCATCCAATTCACCGACAATTCCCGATCCCGCCTGCAGCCAGTCGTTCAATAACGGATAAATGTCGAATGCCGGTTCCTCATATGGATGGGCAGCCAATAAAGCCTTGATGGTTTCCGCCTTTTTAAAGGAAGGAAGAATCGTTTCAATCCTCACCTCCTCTTCGTGGTGCAGTTCTCCAATTATTCCACAGAAAGGATGCGTTCCCTCTTTTGCCCGGAAAGTTCCCTCTCCTTTCAGATTATAACTGCATGAATCATAGTCGCCTATATTTCCGCATCCGGCAGCAAACAGTGCTTCGCGTACCGCGTCAGCTTGTGCGTAAGGGACAAACGTCACCAACTTAACCAAGTTATTCTCTTTCGGCTCAAGCACTTTCAAATTCTTCAATCCGATTTTTTCGGCTATCTTATAATTGACTCCACCTTGTGCATTATCCAGATTGGTATGCGCCGAATAGATCACAATATCATTCTTTATTGCTTTCAATATACAGCGTTCCACATAATCCTTTCCCGTAATGGATTTATACCCTTTAAAAATCAGCGGATGATGAGATATGACGAGATTGTAACCCAACGCGATCGCTTCATCCAACACAGCTTCAGTAACGTCAAGACACAACAAAGCCCCTGTTGCTTCCGCTTCTGTCAATCCGATTTGCAGGCCGGCATTATCAAAGCCGTCTTGCAATGGCAGAGGCGCGAATCGTTCAAGGGCGCTTACTATTTGCTTAATTTTCATTATTTGGTAGAAAATTTGGTTGCAAATATAATAAATAAAAAAGGAATAATCATACTAAACGGTCGTTTTTTAGAGAATTTATCGTTATCCGTTTTCTTGAGACCACCGTAAAAGATATCAAACACCACCCGAAAACTATCAAATAAGACCTAAAAACTATCCGATGATAGAAATTCCCCTAAATTCCGTCGGATTCTCCCCCAGCGGGATCGACAAAATACCTTAAACTTGCAACATCAAAATTTTAACAACGAATACTCACATTTTAAAAACAACACATATGAAAAGTTTAAGCTTCAGAAAAGACTTGGTAGGCGTTCAGGAAGAACTACTACGTTTCGCATACAAACTGACAACAGACCGCGAAGAAGCAAACGATTTGCTGCAGGAAACCTCATTAAAAGCATTAGATAACGAAGAAAAATATACACCTGATACAAATTTCAAAGGATGGATGTATACCATCATGCGCAATATCTTTATCAATAACTATCGTAAGGTAGTTCGTGACCAGACATTTATTGACCATACGGACAATCTCTACCATCTTAATTTACCGCAAGATGCAGGGTTTGAAAGTACGGAAAAGACATACGACCTGAAAGAGATGCACCGCGTAGTCAATGCTCTTCCGAAAGAATACAGAGTTCCGTTCGCCATGCACGTTTCCGGATTCAAATACCGCGAAATTGCAGAAAAACTGAATCTTCCGTTGGGCACTGTAAAGAGCCGTATCTTCTTCACGCGCCAGAAATTACAGAAAGAACTGAAAGACTTCCGCTAAACCCTAACTATATCTACATCAGTTTCAGATTAAACAATTGATTTCATTTTTCAGTTTTATCAATAGGCAAAAGGCAAAGAGAGTGTATATTCTTTTTGCCTTTTGCCTGTTTTCATCGGACAAATATGGATAAAAATCAGTGCCGGAATAAAAACTAATTATAAAATTCTGCGTAAAACTTCCGTTATTTATTGAAAATCTGTATTTTTACTTCCACTAAATAATAAATACGATGAAAACAATTCTGACTCTACTGTTGCTGATAGTTGTGACGACTTCCTGTCAACTCAAAAAGAGTGATAATACGGAAACGGCTGTAGCCGAGTCTACAGAAATTGACAATGCCGAAGATTGCACGGCAGATACGGTCAAAGCTACTGCTATCTTCTGGATTGATAAAGCAGAAACCAAACACTGCAAAGAGTACGGCTTTCGTACCATCAAAGCCCATGTTCTCATTCGTGAAGATGGAAAGGTCGATTTGATGTCATTCGTCAAAAAACAATCCCCGGCTGTAGAGACGTACATACGCCATCATCTTTCCAAATTTAAAGTGTCGGAAAAGATGTTTGAAAGCGGGTATGTGCAACCCGGAGAACAATTCGTGCAACTTCGCTGCTTATGGGGAATGTTGAAAGGCAAGTAATCAATGTGCTCACAACCGGAGCTAAAAGCAAAGATAACCCGTTGTCTTAGCGTCTATCTTTCGCTTTTCATCTGTACTTTGTTTTTCAGCGCATACCGCTCGTCTACCACCCTGTCGGTAGGAAAGAAAGTGAAAATAAGCCGCCACTCTCCTTCTTTATAGATAAATTTACGCCCGCTGGCTCCACGAAGAATTGCTTCGTGCTTTTCCCGCAGGAACGATTCGATATGTTCCGGCATTTCAGTACCGGATGCCGAAAACTCCACTGTTATAAAAAAATGCGGAATAGAAGTTTCAGCCACTTTACGAAATATCTGATCGGTAACTGTCATTTTCGGGGCTCTTTGGTTACCTCTAATAATTTCCCGTATGCGTCAAAAGATCGGCGTGAAGCCAATGAAATAGTTATCATCAGCGACAACATAGATGCCGTAAAAGTAATCACCATAATCATCATCTGATACTTGATGGCAACATTCGGACTGCTTCCTCCCAGGATTTGTCCGATCATTGTGCCGGGAAGAGCAACCAATCCCATCACGGAAATGTTCGCAATCAGCGGACTGAAGGATTTAATAATGGCCTGTCGGATAAATGGAGCCTGCGCTTCCTGCCTTGTTGCTCCGTTCCCCAGTAAATAACGGTACAACTGTTGCTCACGTTTCAATCCGCTATAATACGTATTCAAAGCTATCACATTGCTCGAAAGCATATTACCCATCAGGATACCGAATATCGGAATAAAGTATTGGGCGCTAAATATATTGTCCAATTGAAGAACAATACCGATAAAGTACAAGCCTACCAGTACAACACTACAAAGAAATCCTACCGTAATAGGGATCAATAAGATACGACGTTTCAACTGGGTACGCACTAGTGCTGTCTGTCCAGCTACAAATATCATAATTATCACCCAAAGGAAGTTAATCCAGGGATTGTTCCATAAAAAGAGATATTTCAGATACATGCCGATAAAGAACAGTTGGATAATCATCCGTACTGTACCAATCAGGGCAGGTTTCAGTAGTCCCGTTTTAAACTTCCAAAGATAAAAGAACGGGATGGCAAGCAGAAGCAAGCCTATAAAAAGATTATAATATGATATATCAATCGTTCCCACAGTGTATTCTTAACAATTCTATCCGATTCGTATTAGAGTTCTCTCCAATCGTTACAATTCTATTAAATAATGACAACCCGAAGCAAAATCCTTATCATGCGATACGGCCAGCACTGCTGTTCCCCTTTCCGCCTGTCGCCGGAAGAAAGACAAGACCCTACCGGTCGAATCGGCATCCAAAGCAGAAGTAGGTTCGTCTATAATAATCAGAGGTTTATTGAGCATAGCGGCTACAGCAAGCATGATGCGTTGACGCTGACCGCCCGACACTTCATTCACTCTCTTGGTATATAATTCATGTTCCAGTCCCAATTCATCAAAACAGGCAAAAAGCCTTTCTTCCGAAAAAGGGACAGAACGGTTCACTTTCAGTCCGAACGGGAGAGCTACCATCTCTTTCACCCATTCGAAAGGCAATGCCAATTCCTGGGGAATCCATGCAATCTGCCTACGGACACTATCGATGGTTGATCTATCAAGCAATGTTTCCCCTACCCGCACAGATCCTTCTTTCAAAGGTACAAACCCCATCACCGCATTCAGCAACGAAGTTTTTCCACAACCGGATTGCCCTACGATACAGGCTGTCTCTCCCCTTTCCAGTTTCATATTAAAACCGGAGAAAAGCACTTCCGTACCAAAAGCAATACAGGCGTTATTAATATGTAGCATAGCGTTTTTAATTCTTTCTCTCCGGCAAAGGTACTATTTTCTTGAAAAACGTTATCTTTGCCTCACTAATTAATTCAAGAAAAGTTATGATACTGAACGAAAGAGATGCCCGTCATGAGCATGTATTACAAGTAGCCCGCCAGATGATGACGGCTGCGCGTACTGCTCCGAAAGGAAAAGGAATCGATATTATCGAAGTGGCCCTAATCACGGATGAAGAGATTAAACAACTATCGGACACTATGATAGCTATGGTAGAAGAACACGGAATGAAATTTTTCCTTCGTGATGCCGACAACATCTTAAGTGCCGAATGTGTTGTATTGATAGGAACACGCGAGCAGACACAAGGCTTAAACTGCGGTCATTGCGGCTTCACCACCTGCGACGGACGTACCGGAGGAGTTCCCTGCGCATTGAACAGCATAGACGTAGGTATCGCCATAGGTTCCGCCTGTGCTATGGCAGCCGATTTGCGTGTAGACACACGTGTGATGTTCTCCGCCGGGCTGGCAGCACAACGCCTGAACTGGCTGAAAGACTGCAAGATGGTAATGGCCATTCCTGTAAGTGCATCTTCTAAGAATCCGTTCTTTGACCGGAAGCCAAAGCAAGAAACGAATTCATAATAATACGTAATGATGCGTAACAGGCACACTGACGACTGACGCAGACAATAAACTGATTTTATAAATAACCAAATAGATAATAGTCTAATGGGAATCATGGTTGGACTTCCCAGCCCAAGTGGCTCGGAGAAAGATTTGCAATTGAATTTCGGCAAAAACATGACCGTGCAGGTAGAAATGAGAGCCCCTCATTTGCCCGCCGAATGGCATACGCAGAGTGGTATACAGTTGACATGGCCACACGCCGGTACAGACTGGGCATACATGCTGGCAGAAGTGCAAGAGTGTTTTATAAACATAGCCAGGGAAATAGCGAAGCGAGAGTTACTATTGATTGTCACCCCCGAACCGGAAGAAGTGAAAAAACAGATAGCCGCTACCGTCAACATGAACAACGTCCGCTTTCTGGAATGTGCCACCAATGACACATGGGCACGCGACCACGGAGCCATCACCATGATAGACACCGGCACCCCTTCCCTGCTCGACTTTACATTCAACGGCTGGGGACTGAAATTTGCTTCCGAACTGGATAATCAAATCACCAAACAAGCGGTAGAAGCCGGAGCCTTGAAAGGCCAGTATATAGACCGCCTCGACTTCGTTCTCGAAGGAGGCTCCATCGAAAGCGACGGAATGGGCACACTGCTCACTACCTCCGAATGCCTGCTTTCTCCCCAACGGAACGGGCGACTGAACCAGGTAGAGATAGAAGAATACCTGAAATCAACCTTCCACCTTCAAAAGGTTCTTTGGTTAGACCACGGCTATCTTGCCGGTGATGACACTGACAGCCACATCGACACTTTGGCACGTTTCTGTTCTACCGACACCATTGCTTACGTAAAATGCGACGACAAAGAAGACGAACACTACCAAGCATTACTCGCAATGGAGGAACAACTGAAAACATTCCGCACCTTAGCAGGAGAACCCTATCGCCTGTTAGCCTTACCGATGGCGGACAAGATCGAAGAAGACGGCGAACGCCTGCCCGCAACTTACGCCAACTTCCTGATTATGAACGAAGTTATTCTCTACCCGACATACCATCAGCCAGCGAATGACCAAAAAGCAAGAGATGTGTTACAACAAGCATTTCCAGGGCATCAGATAATCGGAATAGACTGCCGTGCCCTGATTAAGCAACACGGTTCCCTGCATTGTGTCACCATGCAATACCCATTGGGAGTTATAAAATAACGAATGAATCAACCAAGTAATTATTCATCATGAAAAAGATAAAAGTCGGAATCATCCAACAATCCAATACCGCAGATATTCGGGTCAACCTGATGAACCTCACAAAGAGTATCGAGGCTTGCGCTGCTCACGGTGCGCAACTGATTGTGCTTCAAGAGTTACACAATTCACTTTATTTCTGCCAGACAGAAAACACCAACCTGTTTGATCTCGCCGAACCCATTCCCGGACCATCCACAGGCTTTTATTCCGAGTTGGCAGCCGCCAATAAAGTAGTCCTTGTCACCTCTCTTTTTGAGAAACGTGCCCCCGGACTATATCATAACACCGCTGTTGTGTTCGATCGCGACGGAAGCATTGCGGGTAAATACCGGAAAATGCATATTCCCGATGATCCGGCTTACTACGAGAAATTCTATTTCACTCCCGGAGACATCGGTTTTAAACCCATTCAAACCTCTTTAGGAAAGCTGGGCGTACTGGTATGCTGGGATCAATGGTATCCGGAAGCTGCCCGCCTGATGGCACTGAAAGGTGCGGAACTTTTAATTTATCCTACTGCCATCGGCTGGGAAAGCAGTGACACGGACGACGAAAAAGCCCGCCAACTCAACGCCTGGATTATTTCGCAGCGTGCTCATGCCGTTGCCAATGGTCTTCCTGTTATCTCCGTCAACCGTGTAGGACACGAGCCCGATCCTTCCGGACAGACAAACGGCATCCTATTTTGGGGAAACAGTTTCGTAGCAGGACCGCAAGGAGAATTCCTGGCACAAGCCGGAAACGATCATCCGGAAAACATGGTAGTGGAAATAGATATGGAACGCTCGGAAAACGTCCGCCGCTGGTGGCCTTTCCTCCGTGATCGCCGGATTGACGAATACGAAGGACTTACCAAACGCTTCCTCGATTAAAGTTTAATGCTGAAATTCTCTAATAAAGTTCACTCCCAAAGAAAAAGAGAGGATATTTATAAATATCACAACACCAAAAAGGAACTGTCTAACGAATTCTAAATATTGAAAATCACCCACGCTACAGATTGAACTGCACCCCAAAAGTTGGACACAAAACTTTAGGAGTGCAGTTCAGATAGTTATAGCGTGGGTGAAATTATTAATGAGGGACTTGTCAGACAGTCCCTATTATATTTATTATGTGGGAAATGTCCCTGCTACAATAAGGAAATAAGAAGGGCACAGAGTCTAAATCTAAATTTAAAACTCTGTGCCCTTTCTATATATTATATTTAATAACTATTTCATTGAAAAGTTATTTTCTTGTTGGCTAGGAAATTAGCTCCTCCATAAATAAACAATCCCAGAAATTGAGCCAGATATTCATTCATGTCCAGTCCTTCTACCAATAAGATAAGAAATAAAAACTGTGCGGTGTAAGCCACGACAAAAGCAGAACAAAAGAGCAGTATCTGTTTCCAGATACTATTCTTTTTATTTTCTACGGGGAATATCCAGTATTTGCACCAGAGAAAGTTATGGATTTGAGCTATCAGATACGCTGTTATATTAGCCACCATATAGTCGCCGTCAAATGACATTTCTTTCATCATTAACCATACAACCAACGCCATAATCAAAGCGTTCATTGTACCGATGACTATAAAACGGAATATGCGTACAGATTCTTTCACTCGCCCTCTTTCAAATCTACGATCAAATTCAGTTCATCAAGCTGGCTCTGGTCGATTGCAGATGGTGCGTCCAACATCACATCACGTCCGGAATTATTTTTCGGGAACGCAATACAGTCGCGTATAGAATCCAATCCTGCAAACAAAGACACCCAACGGTCGAGTCCGTATGCCAAACCACCGTGAGGAGGCGCACCATACTTAAAGGCATTCATCAGGAAGCCAAACTGTGCCTCTGCCTTCTCCGGAGTGAATCCAAGAATCTCGAACATCTTCGCCTGCAATTTCGCATCGTGGATACGGATAGATCCGCCGCCAACTTCCACACCGTTGATTACCATATCGTATGCATCTGCACGTACAGCTGCCGGATCAGTGTCCAACATCGGAATGTCTTCCTCTTTCGGATGAGTAAACGGATGATGCATAGCCATCAGGCGGCCTTCCTCCTCGCTCCATTCGAACATCGGGAAGTCAATCACCCAAAGACAAACAAACTTATTCTTATCACGCAATCCCAGTTGAGCACCCATTTCCAGACGAAGCTCGCAAAGTTGTTTACGTGTTTTCATTACATCGTCGCCAGACAGAATCAGAATCAAATCACCCGGTTTAGCTCCGAATGCTTCTTTCATTTGCTGGAGCACCTCCTGCGTATAGAATTTATCTACACTCGATTTCACCGTTCCGTCGGCTTCCACACGGGCATAAACCATTCCTTTCGCACCAATCTGCGGTTTCTTTACAAATTCGGTCAATGCATCCAGTTGCTTGCGGGTATAAGTCGCAGCACCTTCGGCACAGATACCACCCACATAAGCCGCATTATCGAATACAGAGAATCCGTGACCTTTCATGATATCCATCAGTTCCACGAATTTCATGCCGAAACGCAAATCCGGTTTATCGCTACCATAATATTTCATGGCGTCCGCCCAAGACATACGTTGGAATGGTTCATTCAGTTCCACACCACGAAGAGTCTTAAACAAATGTTTAGCCATTCCTTCGAAAGTAGAGATAATATCTTCTTGCTCAACGAAGCTCATTTCACAGTCGATCTGTGTAAATTCCGGCTGACGATCGGCACGTAAGTCCTCGTCGCGGAAACATTTCGCAATCTGGAAATAACGGTCGAAACCGGAAACCATCAACAACTGTTTTAAGGTCTGCGGAGACTGCGGAAGTGCGTAGAACTGTCCCGGATTCATACGTGACGGCACCACGAAGTCGCGTGCGCCTTCAGGAGTAGAACCGATCAAAACGGGCGTTTCCACTTCGATGAAACCCAGACTATCCAGATATTTGCGAACTTCAATTGTCATTTTATGACGCAGTTCCAAATTGGAACGTACAGCGTTACGGCGTAAATCCAGATAACGGTATTTCATGCGGATATCATCCCCCCCATCCGTGTTATCTTCGATAGTGAACGGAGGAGTCATGGCAGTATTTAGTACGTTCAGTTCGGAAACAATGATTTCAATGTCTCCGGTAGGAATGTTTGCATTCTTGCTGAAACGTTCATTAACCGTTCCTGTCACTTGAATGACGAACTCACGTCCCAATTTATTAGCACGTTCACAGAGTTCAGCATTAATTTCTTCATTAAAAACCAATTGGGTAATTCCGTAACGGTCGCGAAGGTCAATGAAAGTCATCCCTCCCATCTTACGGCTGCGCTGTACCCATCCGGACAGCGTGACTTGCTTGTTTACATCAGAGATTCTAAGTTCTCCACATGTGTGCGTTCTAAACATATATTTTTTATTTAAACGATTATCACTCGCGTTTTTATTTTGATCGAACCAAAACTGCGCAAAAGTACGCAATAATTTGTAATTCGGTGTCAGTAATCCGTTATTTTATCAGACTTTCTTTGTCAGCTTTTTCAATATTTTCTTGTTTCTATCTGTTATATTGTCGACGATGGCTTCATTCATCAATTTGATGCCATTCATATATTCCTGCGCTCTTTGGAGCACATTGGCTGCGTCCTTTTCCGGTGCTCGTGGCACTACCACGCGCAATCCTCTTTGAATCAGTTGAATATTTACATTGGCATCCGTTTCCATGGGGTCACCATCAAAATGCACGACGCCCGGAGTAGTCCGGCGGATGCACAACTGCTTGCAGCGGAAAGTCTTGATACGGCTATTCTGATCGATTGTTTTATTGAATAATTGAAAGGCCAATGAAGGAACGTCCAATACGGTGAACGGTTCGAGAATAGTCACATCCAGCAAACCATCTGTCAGAGTGGCTTGTGGTGCGATATAAGCATTGTTTCCATATTGCGACGCGTTTCCGCAGGCAATCAGGAAGGCTTTATACTTGGAGACTCCGTTTTCCGTTTCCAGTTCATACGTTTCCGGCTCATATTTAAGACTTTCCTGCAGGGTTTTCTCCAGATAAGTCAATAGCCCCCGTTTACCGGCATGCGCAAACTTCAGACTGACAAACGCGTCGAATCCCACTCCGCAAGTACAGAAAAAATCTGTACCGTTGATCTTACCATAATCTATCACATCCATGCAACCTTCGTTCAGCACTTCCAATGCTCTCTTCGGTTCCATCGGTATATGCAGATGCCTCGCCAGTCCATTGCCCGATCCGCAGGGAATAATTCCCAGCGCGGTATCAGTATGCACCAACGAACGAGCTATTTCATTGATCGTTCCATCCCCACCAATAGCCACTACTATATCTGTTTTCTCTTCGGCAGCTTTGGCAGCTATTTCTACTGCATGACCGGCTCTTTCCGTATACACTACTTCCCAAGAGTATCTCGCCTTGTCTATTTTTTCGTCCAGCAAGTTAAGAATCAATTCTTTACTTTGTGTTCCCGAAATAGGATTGACGACGAATTTTATTTTTTTCATTCTTTCGTTCATGCTATTCTTGTCGATTGTAGACGACAAAAGTAATATAAATATCTTAAATTTTAATCTATTAGAGGTTTCTAATCATACGAGAGCAACTTTTTTCTCTTAAAAAGAACAGATAAAAGCAAATTTTGTTATCTTTGCCCCCTGTTTTTAAACACTTGTTAAGATAAAAGGATGTAAGATCGTCAGCGAACGATCTGAGTATGAGTATAATAAATTATAATTCATGGGATTATTACAAGAGAAGTTAGCTAAGTACGACCTGCCACAGAAGTTTATGGCACAGGGCGTTTACCCATATTTCCGTGAGATAGAAGGAAAGCAGGGTACAGAGGTAGAAATGGGCGGACACGAAGTGTTGATGTTCGGTTCCAATGCATACACTGGCCTTACGGGAGATGAAAGAGTGATTGAAGCAGGTATTAAAGCCATGCATAAATATGGTTCCGGATGCGCAGGTTCGCGCTTCTTGAATGGTACACTTGACCTGCATGTCCGGTTGGAAAAAGAACTGGCTGCCTTTGTAGGCAAAGATGAAGCACTTTGCTTCTCAACCGGTTTTACGGTGAATTCCGGAGTTATTCCTGCGTTGACAGATCGTAATGATTACATCATTTGCGATGACCGCGACCACGCATCTATCGTAGATGGCCGTCGCCTCTCCTTCTCTCAACAACTGAAATATAAGCATAACGATATGGCGGATCTGGAAAAGCAACTTCAAAAGTGCAACCCGGATTCAGTGAAACTAATCATAGTGGACGGTGTGTTCTCTATGGAAGGTGACTTGGCTAACTTGCCCGAAATCGTACGCTTGAAACATAAATACAACGCTACCATCATGGTAGACGAAGCTCACGGTTTGGGCGTATTCGGAAAACAAGGACGTGGCGTTTGCGACCATTTCGGTCTGACTCACGAAGTTGACTTGATTATGGGTACTTTCAGCAAATCACTGGCTTCTATCGGTGGATTTATCGCTGCTGATTCTTCTATCATCAACTGGCTACGTCACAACGCACGTACTTATATTTTCAGTGCATCCAACACTCCCGCCGCTACTGCATCCGCTCTCGAAGCTCTCCATATCATCCAGAATGAACCGGAAAGACTTGAAGCGCTGTGGGAAGCTACCAACTATGCATTGAAGCGTTTCCGTGAAGCTGGCTTTGAAATCGGTGCAACAGAATCACCTATCATTCCTCTTTACGTACGTGACACGGAAAAAACTTTCATGGTTACTAAATTAGCTTTTGATGAAGGTGTATTTATCAATCCGGTTATTCCTCCGGCATGTGCACCGCAAGACACTTTGGTACGTGTGGCATTGATGGCTACTCATACAAAAGAACAAATTGACCGTGCCGTAGAAAAGCTGGTTAAGGCATTTAAAGCGCTGGATATTTTATAATCTACGAAAAATATGTCACTCATTATTGGGTGAATAAAATGAAGTCTGACACAAATCAATGTGCCAGACTTTTATTTTATCTTATTCACTCTTGAGTACTTCTGCTGGATTTTGCCGGGCGGCTTTCCACACGCGCCAGATGATGCTTAAGAAAATGACAAGGCCCATTCCTATAAATATAACTGCATATAACCACCATTCCATCGGTGTTTGCTTTATATAATTTTCAAGCCAATGCTTCATCATAGCATATCCTAGCGGAAAAGCAAAGAACGATGAAAGTACAAGTAAAAATAAATATTCTTTAAAGAATAGATTTAAGATTATTCCTATATTGGCTCCATTTACCTTGCGTATAGCTATTTCTTTACGACGTTGCTGACAGGATAAAGTCACTAACGAGAATATACCAAATACCGCAATTAATATACAAATAGCAGAAACCACACTCAACAGTTTGCACAATGTTCTCTCTGATTTCATGTAAGCGTCGTAAACTTCTTCAATATTAGACAACATCAATTCTGCATTTGGATTAACTTTATTCACTTCCGCTTTTATCTTTTCAGAAACAATATTCCAAGTTCCCTCCTTCACCTTGAAAATAGGACCTCCTCTGTCTCTACTATCCGGTAAATGAAACATGGCAGGGGCTACCGGATGTATTGGAGCATTATATGAAATATTTTTAATAACACCTTTCACTATATATTGCTTTCCTAATTTAGCTATTTTCTTGCCAACCGGTTGTGTCCATCCGAAAACTTTCACAGCAGCCTCATTTATAACAACCTTATCTTTTCCATCCTTTTCATCCAGCATACTTCCATCCAACACCTCAACTCCAAAGAAATCGGCATAGTCCTGATTAATTGTTTCATCTTCCAAATCAATACATTGTTCACCATCAGTGGTCTTTCCATCCCATTCTTTTACCCTATATGTTGAATAGAACATCTTAGGAATAGGTGTATGAAAACCATTCAAACATTCTGATACTTCTGGTATCTGACTCACAATTTCTTTGAAAGGGATATTTTCAGAACAATAAACAACAGCTCCTACATTATGCCGTTCTATTCCAAGTTCTCTAGTATTTAGTAAAAAATGAAGTTGCATCATCATTACCAGAGTACAAAAAACAAAGCCTATACTAATAAACAACTGAAATAAAATGCTACTCTTATAAAACCAGCCGGAGAGAAGAAGATTAGATTTCTTGTTTATATTACTAAGTAGAGTTCTCTTGCTGATATATCGTATAAGCAGAGATGCAAAACCAACTGTCACGACAATCAATGATAGTATATAGACAAATACTTCGATATAAAAAGATGAAGTACCCTCATCAATTTGTGACAAACGTTTGAAAGTGGGCAGGATAAGCTCTATCAATACCAGTCCTATTCCTGAAGATAGAATTAGTAATAAGACAAGTTCTGTAAGAAGCAAAGTGAGTAAACCTCCATTTGATGAACCATTGACTTTTCTCAACGCTAACTCACGTTTACGCATCCGAATACGAGTTATCAACATTGTTAAATAATTACATATTCCACAAATTATAACCAAACCACTAATATATGCAAAAAGACGAATATGATCCAACTTCACATTCACATCTTCCCTCGGATGAGTATTCCGCAATGTGGATAATGGAGCAATAGGCGTAGTATTTGGATATTTATGACCATCTTGTTGTACTTCATATTCTGACAACCTCTGTTTCAATGCTTTTATATCACAGTTAGGATAAATACGAAAAAGCGTTTGGCATCGCTGATTCCCCCAATTAGGGTTTGCATCATGAAATGGCAATAATATATCAAATGAAAACAAAGAGTGTCCTTCCCATGACTTTACAACTGCGATAATTATTTTCTCTTCGTTACTTTCTTCTAAAATCAAGTGTTTACCTATCGGAGATTCTTTCCCAAATATTCGCTTTGCCATATTTTCTGTTATAGCAATTTCATCCTTTTTCAGATGTAGATGATTATCTCCATCTAATACCTTAATATTAAACATTGAAATGAAGTTTGAATCTACCTCTATACGTCGTACCACAAACTCGGCATCCTCATTCTTAATCTTTTTTTCATCCCAATCATAATAAATGCGACATACTTTCTCTATCTCCGGACAATTCTTTGCCAAATAATCAGCTAAAAAACTAGATGAATTATAGGTAAATCCATCTCCATAAAGACGAAAGCTACTGCCTGCTAAATAAATGCGATCAGCTCCCTCATGAAAATTATCATAAGTCATTTCATAATGAATCCATAATACCGATAGCGCAAAACAAGTAAAGCCAACTGCTAATCCGATAATACTAACAAAACTTTGTGGCTTATACTTCATCAGATTGCGAAAGGCTACTTTTAGATAGTGTTTTATCATGATATTGTTATTTTATTATTCGTTTTTGATTACTTCTGCCGGATTCTGTCGCGCCGCTTTCCACACTCGTCCAATGATACAAAGTAAAATGATGACTGCTACGACAACAAAAATACTTATATATATCCAACCATCCATTGTTGTCCGTCTTACATAACTCTCGATCCAATGACTCATCACCACATATCCTATCGGAAATGCAACAACGGCAGATATGGTCATCAACAACAAATACTCTTGGAAAAACATACGCAGGATATGACAGACCTGTGCTCCGTTCACTTTACGTATAGCAATTTCCTTTTGACGTTGTTCACACGATAAAGTAACCAATGAAAAGACTCCGAATATGGAGATGATAACACATGTCAATGATACGATACTCAATAATTTCATCAATGCATCTTCGGAGCGGAGATACTTATCATATTCCTTTTCTTCATTAAACAATCGCATATAAGCATTTGGAAATTCGTCTTTATACAGTTTCTCTATTGCTTCACGGCATTCATTCCAGGCACCTTCTCTAAATTTAAAAAGGATACTGGCTCGATTCAGCAGATACTCCTGTGCCTTGGGATGTTGAAATGCAATAAGCCCCGGTTTACTTGTAGGAGAGCGATAACTAAAGTTCTTTACCACTCCGACAACTTTATAGGCACTACGCTGACCGTCCCACTCATAATAGAAACTTTTTCCCAAGGCCTGTTTCCAACCAAATCTCCGGCATGTATTTTCATCTATCACGACATCATTCCCTTGATTCTTATCTGATATAAACTCACCTTCCAATAACTTCAAACCGTAAAATTCAAAAAAATCTTCTTTGGCAGGCATCATACCGATAGTGAGAGATTCCTCCGATATTTTTGGCAAATCATCCCAATTATTTATTTCGATATACATCATCGGACCTGTAGGAATAATCGGGAAATATGAAGGAGGCAACGTTTCTGTTACCATGGGTAAAGCTTTTATTTTCTCTTCCCATTGTTTGATGTCTCCATTCCATAAGGCAACGTTACCTATATTATGACGCTCCATACCTAAATCTGTATTCTTCAGGAAGTAAAGTTGCTTCATAATCATTACTGTGCAAAAGATAAAAACAAGGCTGACTATTAACTGTATCACAATGCCTGTCTTACGAAACAAGTAAGGTCTCGCAGATCCGGATTATTCTCTTTCAAAAAGTTGACAGTTCCTTTCAGTAACTGTATATGAAAGAAGTTCATAAAAGCAGAATCTGCCGCAGCCATTACTACTTCATACTCATCATTTTCCATGCGGATTCTCACATTCTGATGTATAGAAGTAGTAGCCTTTGCTTCTATTTCCGGCATTTTTTCCTGAAGATAGGTTGCCAAAGGGTAAGGAGTTGAATTGGATATATGTTCCGGAGTATCAGTATAATGTGCACGTACCATATAAATACGTTCAGCCCCTTTATGGAAAGTATCATAAGTCATCTCATAACGAATCCACAAAACCGACAAAGCAAAACAAGTGAAACCGACAGCCAATCCAATGATACTCACAAGATTCTGTGTCTTATATTTAACCAGATTGCGAAAGGCAACTTTCAGATAGTGTTTTATCATGCTATTTTTTATATTTATAAACTTACTTCCGTCACTACTTGACCATCAAACAGATTAATGATACGATCAGCATAACCGGCATCGTGTTGCGAATGTGTCACCATAACAATCGTTGCCCCCTCCTTATTCAATTCACTCAACAACCCCATAACCTCTTTACCATTTTTTGAATCCAAATTACCGGTGGGTTCATCGGCAAGAATCAATTTAGGATTCGCAACTACGGCACGGGCAATGGCTACCCGTTGTTGCTGACCTCCGGAAAGTTGTTGCGGAAAATGTTTGCTACGATAAGTGATAGCCATCCGTTCCATAGCGGCCTCTACTCTCTTTTTGCGTTCGGAAGCCGAAATACCCATATAAAGTAAAGGCAACTCGATATTTTCATATACGTTCAATTCATCAATCAGATTAAAGCTCTGGAAGACGAAACCTATCACCCCTTTACGAAGGTTGGTACGTTGCGATTCCGTATACTTAGAAACTTCCGTTCCATTCAGATAATACTCCCCTCCCGTCGGATTATCCAATAATCCCAAAATATTGAGTAATGTTGATTTTCCACAACCGGAAGGTCCCATAACAGCAACGAACTCGCCTTCTTTCACTTCTATGTTGACATTGTTCAATGCCCAGGTTTCCACTTCTTCAGTCTTGAAAATCTTCTGTAAATTGATAGTCTTAATCATAATTGTATTTTTATTAATGTATTATTATTGTTCTTATTCACTTTTAATCACTTCAGCAGGATTGAGACGCGCTATATTAAAAATGCGGAACCAAATGGTTAATACGGTTATCAGGAAAACAAAAATAAAGATTCCCGCCCAGTAGCAAACACCATAATCGAAGAATACCGTATACATCTGTTTCCATAACTGCAATACAATATAGACAAGCGGAAAAGCTATGGCAGCAGTAATTACCAACAACGAAATATACAAACGGACAAACAACCAGATAATTTGCCGGGTTCCGGCTCCATTCACCTTGCGGATAGCTACTTCTTTTTGCCGGCGTTCCGTATCAAGTGTAATACTGGAATATACCCCCAATAATGTAATAATAATACTGACTACGGCAAAAAACAATATAATATCTTTCATGATATATTCTATAGCCTGTACTTCATGAATGTCATCAAGAAACGTTTTCACCTGATATGGAATATTTTCGGGAAGCACTTCACAGCGGATTCTTTCAATCCATTTCACCACTTCCTTCTGTTGCCCGGGATAACATTTCACGTAACAATGTCCCACATAATCAGAAGGATCATAAAGTTGAAAAGCATATCCGCCATTATCATAATAAACATTCGCTTGAAAAGGAGCGCATATACCGCACACCGTATAATCAGTATGCCGGTCATAGAAATTCATCCCGATAACATCTTTCTTCTGCCTGTTCGTGTAAGCTTCATCCAGTACCATATCCTGTTTCGTTTGGATAGTTCTCCCTTGCCTGATCGGAATATTCATAAAAGAAAAGAAATGTTGCGGAACACTCAATATCTCAATCTCAACCCATGAATTTTCATTTCCTTTTTCAGTCATCAACAGATTACCGGATACTCCTCCCATATAAGCAACGTCTGCCAATAAAATATCTTTTACTCCGGCGTGTTGTTTAAAACGTTCCACCATCTCCAACTTTTCCTTATTCTTCATAAACGGATAATCCAACGGAATACTGATTATTTCAGCTTTTTCTTTTTGAGTCAATGTATGAAACAGAGTTTGAGTCGTTTTTTCCGATTGCAGGAATAGGCCGACAGTCAATGCTACAAATACCCAACAGATAAAGAATTGAATACCTAACATGAAATTGCGTCCCCATTGTTTACCCCGTCGTTTATTACTTCCATGAATACCGGCCTGTACTGATATTTTGCGGATACGAACCGACACCAACAGACAAATAACGGCACAGAACATAATAAGGAAAGTGATATATTGCAGAACGTGTTCTATCAAAAGTCCGGAGGAAAAAGACATGTTGATACCCATAAATGAGAAATCTATGCTGTTTCCGATCAACTCTATCCCCCACACTACTATAAAAGAAGAAAGAAAAACGATCATCAACGATTGTACAAATAACAGAGAAAACAGCTGTTTCCAATTACATCCCGCCATCTTCATGATACTGTATTCCTTGGTACGATTCAAAAATGAACCGATAAGAAAATGAAAGAAATTAATCAGCCCGACCAACAATATCAATGTACCGACTATTCCGGTCACCCAACCGAAAATAAAAGCAGCCTCATTTCTTGAAGCACCTCCTATGCCATTGGCAACAACCGTATATTCCTTATTATACAAGGTGTAGGTATAATCACGTTTCCGGAACTGATTCTCTAAATCAACCTTACCGGCAAGTGGAGACAGTAAAACAAATGTCCTGGCCCCTGTCAGGTCATGACGCTTTCTGCTTTGGAAAAGTCCTTCGCTATCGTTCATTGTCAATACGTCCACATGCGCCATAAAAATAAAGCTATTATTCAACGGAATATCTTCCATCACGGCCTGGATAGTATATACAGTACCCCCTGTTTCCGGAGTGGTTTCAGGAGATGTAAAGAGTCGTCCTGTCAGAGTCATTTGTTTACCGATAGCCGTTTCTACATTTCCGAATATCTTGATGGCAGTCGACTGGCTCAAAACTACCGCATTAGGTGTATGGCTCGCAATTTTCCAATTTCCGGCCACGATCTGCGGGGTAAACACTTCATAATAAAAGGAATCCACCTCAATCGTTTCAAGATCATAAGGCAATGATTTTTCCTGGGATATTCCGACCAAGAAAGAGCGTAACCGGGAATATGTCATACACGAAATAGCTTCCGCTTCTCCCATAGCCCAAGTACGGAGTTCTTCCGACAAGGCAGTCTGGGTACCGGAAAAATAGGTATCGGTCTGAAGATCATAAAGATTCAGTTCCGCTATGCGGGCATAATTAGTAAAGCAATGGTCTGTAGTTTCCACAAAACGGCTGCAATACATACAAATACTAAAACAAAGTAATCCTACCGCCAAACCGATGACAGAAATAAAATTCTGTGTTTTGTATTTCCACAGATTACGCAGAGCTATTTTAAAATAATGTCGTATCATCCTATTTTCTTGCTTATTTTAATATCAATTCTTCCGCATCGCCAAAGGTATCATATCCGGTTGTAATTACCCAATCTCCCGGCTGTAAACCTTCTACTATTTCATATTGTTGCGGATTCTGGCGACCAATATTCAATGGCACGCGGACTGCTTTTGTCTTTGATGTATTTACTTTGTAAATCCATTGTCCGCCTGTAGACTGGTAGAAGTTGCCTCGCGGAATAATGAGTGCTTGCTCCGGCTGTCCCAATTCAATCTGTACACGGAAGCTCTTGCCGACTCTTACATTATCGGGCATATCTCCTGTAAAGACAAGATCGACATCAAACATACGATCTTTCACTTCGGGAACCACTTTTGTTATTTTCAGCGGATATTTGTTTCCCTGATAATTCACTGTAGCCGGTAATCCGGTGGTGATCCTGTCAATGTAATATTCACTAAGTGAAGTGTGGATTTTGTATTGGTCTAATACTTTTATTTCAGCAATACTTTCACCAGAGGAAACCTGTTGCCCCGGAGTGACCTTTACAAAACTAAGCTGGCCTTTCAAGGGAGCTGTAATCACCAAACTATTCAACCGTTCGCAAGTACGTTCATACTTCTTCCGTTCCCGCTCCCGGTCGTTACGGATCAGTTCCTTGCGTATCATCGTAACGGCAGAATCATGCCGCAGACTCTCTTGCTGCAGGGCTGCATTTTTCAGTTTGTAGCCGTATTCATCTTCTGCTACCTGCAATTGAGCCTTACTCTTCACGCCCATCTGGAATTCTTCGCGGTCGAGAGCGATGCTTTTTTTCAGGCGTTCCAATTCGTAGTTGTTGGTAAGGGCTTGCTGTTTCAGGTTCAGACTTTTTTGTTCCATTTCAATCTCCTGCTCCTGATAGGTAATCATTTGCTTTTCCCACTCGTCGCGCTGGTCTTCAATACTACGAAGCAAATCGGGATTGGAAAGAACAAGAATAGTGTCTCCCTGTTGAAGCAAACTTCCCTCTTCACCGACAATTCTTTCCACACTTCCTGCTTCACGGGTATTGATCTTGATGGTTAGTATAGGCTGAATGAGCCCTTCCACGTCCACATATTCCATGAAATTAGACACTTTTACTTCTGCAATCTGTATATCTTCGGCATCTATCCGCAGTTTTCTGGGACCTAAAGACAAAGTAATCACATAAATCAGGAAGGCGACAAACAATATCCCTCCTATCAGATAGTATCTGTAACGAATGTACCACGGTTTCTTTTCTAATTTTATATCCATGAAATTATCTGGTGTTTTACAAGTTTCTACTAGCTATGGTTCAATTTCTATTCTTTACTGACTTTTCGTTGTTCTCTATTCAATCAGCAGATGATAGTCTTCTGTCAGCATCGTATTTCGCTCAAAATCATATAGTGTCATGCTACGGAGTGTGTAATATAAACTCCAATAATTATATAAAGCCGAAATATAGTTACGGCGAGCACTGTCTTTCTCTGAAATAGAGGCATTCAAATCAAGAATAGTAGATTTACCTAATAAGTAGAGTTTGCGTGCCACTTCGCTTCTTCGTTGGGCTGTTTCATCTGTACGGGCAGCGATGCGGACACGTTGCGTTTGCAGATTGAATTGTTTGACGAGTTTACGGACGTTCAGTTCAAAGTCTGTCCGGCTCTGTTCTACTTGTGTGTACACCAAATCACGATTGGAACGGGCTACTCGTACCTGTCCTTTTCCACGCCCCCAGTCCAGGATAGGAAGAGAAATGCCGATGCTCACGTATTGCTGGTCCAACAAATTTCGATAAGCTTCGGGCAGTTTGTCAGCAGTCTGCGTCAATCCGAAACGGAGATAGATATCTGCTTTCAGGCCAGCATTGGCACGGGCTTTCGCAACTGCACTCTCACTTTCCAGTTTGCGTCTTTCCATCGTCTGTATGTCCGGACTGTTTTCGTAAGCTAAAACCAGTGCTTCATTCAGGTTCACACTGAAATCCGGAACTTGGGGACTGACAAGAACACGCAGCTCCCGGTCTTCGTGAATACCGAGATAGGAACGGAGTTCCTGCATACAATTATCCATTTCAATACGGGCATTCATGCGATTCGTCTCTTCCGTCAAACGGTTGAGTTCCAGTTGTAGCATTTCATTTTCTGTGATGGTACCTATATTATAACGGCCTTGTGCATAACGGTACAGGGTATCGGCATTGGCATAATTAAAGGAAGCAATATCGTAATCGCTTTGGGCAGTGGCCAAGGCAAAAAATTTATGAATCGCATTGGCTGATACGAGTTCGAGTGTCTCTACGTAGCTTTTCTTTGCCTCCTGATAGCGTACAGGTTCTATCCGTCTATCCCATTTCAGGCTATTGTAGCCAAAAAGAGACTGGCGATAACCTATCATAATAGGGGAAGTCTGCCATGAGTATTTATGTTCGCTGAATAAATCCATACGTTGAGCAGAGGTTTCAAGAAAGAAAGAACCACCAGTCCAGAATAAATTCTGTGAAAGATTCAAGGTTAAATCCGTATTCAATAAATTTTGTTCGACAAACTTTACCGAACCGTCCCCCATCGTTATCTTATTAATGGCACGGTTCAGATTCGGATCGGATGTCAAACTTAAAGACGGTAGATAATTGGCACGATAATATTTATAGTTCCAATATGCAGAACGGAAACTGTGACGTGCCGTTTGTGCATCGGGAGATTCCATACGGGCCATTTCTATGACTTGCTTCAATGATAACTCTGTAATTTGATTTTGAGCAATCAATAATTCTGTCGACAATAGTCCGAGATATATGAAGATTAATTTCAGATTCATTCGTTGGCTTTATTTGTTATTCATCATTCAAAAGATGTGCCATTTGCATAAATCACTATCATTCAACAATTTATCAATATCCATTCAGTTGATTGTGTGTGCATATACGCACAAAATTAGTGCGCAATCGCACACACAACACATGAGATTTATCCATATCTTTGCTCCCGGAATCTAATAGATTATAAGATATGGAAGAAGTGAACAAATTAGGAAAGATACTTATAGTAGATGATAACGAGGACGTGCTCTTTGCTCTCAACCTGTTACTGGAACCTTATACGGAAAAAATAAAAGTAGCTACTACCCCTGACCGTATCGAGTATTTCATGACCACCTTTCATCCTGATCTTATCTTATTAGACATGAATTTCAGTCGGGATGCCATCAGCGGACAAGAGGGATTTGAAAGTCTAAAGCAGATATTGCAGATTGACCCACAGGCTATTGTTATTTTCATGACTGCCTATGCAGATACAGACAAAGCTGTTCGGGCCATCAAAGCTGGTGCTACTGATTTTATTCCCAAGCCTTGGGAAAAGGATAAATTGCTGGCTACGCTTACTTCAGGAATGCGATTGCGTCAGTCACAACAGGAAGTCAGCATTTTGAAAGAACAAGTGGAAGTTCTTAGCGGTCAGAATACTTCGGAGAATGATATTATTGGAGAATCATCTGTTATGCAGGAAGTGTTTACCACGATAAATAAACTAAGTAATACAGATGCCAATATACTAATTCTTGGAGAAAACGGTACAGGCAAGGACGTGATTGCCCGACTAATATATCGTTGTTCTCCACGATACGGCAAGCCTTTTGTCACGATTGACTTGGGAAGTATTCCCGAACAATTGTTTGAAAGTGAGCTGTTCGGCTTCGAAAAAGGCGCTTTCACCGATGCCAAGAAATCAAAAGCGGGACGAATGGAGGTGGCGACCAACGGGACTTTGTTTCTGGATGAAATCGGCAATCTATCACTTCCTATGCAGTCCAAATTACTGACTGCCATCGAAAAAAGGCAAATCAGTCGTTTGGGAAGTACGCAAACCGTTCCCATTGACGTCCGTTTAATCTGCGCCACTAATGCTGATATCCGTCAGATGGTGGAAGACGGGAATTTCCGTCAGGACTTATTATATCGTATCAACACGATTGAAATACATATACCTCCACTCCGTGAACGTGGCAATGACATCATCTTGCTTGCAGATCACTTTCTGGACCGTTATACCCGTAAATATAAAAAGAAAATACACGGACTGACCCGGGAAGCCAAAAACAAACTGCTGAAATATGCATGGCCCGGAAATGTAAGGGAACTTCAACATACGATAGAACGTGCCGTAATTTTAGGAGACGGCTCCATGCTGAAACCTGAAAACTTTCTTTTTCACACCACGTCCAAACAGAAAAAAGAGGAAGAAGTGGTACTGAATCTCGAACAACTAGAACGACAGGCCATTGAGAAAGCACTCCGAATCAGCAACGGAAACATCTCCCGTGCTGCCGAATATTTAGGAATTACCCGTTTTGCATTATATCGCAAACTTGAAAAATTAGGTTTATGAAACGATTTGAGTTTAAAGTAATTCTGCACATCATAATTATCTTTCTACTTTCCATTAGCAGTTGTCTGCTGTATCAAAGGCAGTTATGGTTCAGTACTACCGTCTGTATTCTCCTTCTAATAGGCGTCGGCATACATCTCTACCGAATACAGTTCAAACAAATCGCCTTATTACGGCAATTAACGGATGGACTCCGATACAACGATATAACGCAGAATCTTCATCCTCCTTTTAAAAATAAAATGATGGATGAGTGGGCACAGGAACTATCTAATGCATTAAAGGACTTTCGGGGAAAGCTATTGGCAGAAGAAATCAAGCATCAATATTACGAGAATTTATTGAATAAAGTAGATACCGCCGTACTCGTAACCGATGTAACCGGGCATATCGAATGGATGAATCAGGCAGCAGTCACTCATCTGGGGCAACTATCACAACTTCCGGAAGTTCTTCAGGAGGCTTCTACCAGTAATGACATACCCATTATTCGCATCGAGCAAAATGGCATCGTTCTGGAAATGGCAATTTCCTGCACCACATTTGTCACACAAGGTGCGTTCGCCACACAAAGCAAAAAGCAACGGCTAATTAGTTTAAAGAATATCCATTCCGTACTGGAACGAAATGAAATGGAAGCCTGGCAAAAGCTGATTCGTGTATTGACACATGAGATCATGAATTCCATCACTCCTATTATCTCTCTTTCGGAAACATTAAGTGAAAGAGGAATCCCCGAATCACTCGGAGAAAAGGAGTATTCTATCATGTTGCAAGCCATGCAGACTATTCACAGAAGAAGTAAAGGATTATTGGGATTTGTGGAGAATTACCGGCGACTGACACGTATTCCGACACCTGTCCGCACCAAAGTATCTGTTGCCGAATTGTTTACGGACTTAAAGAAATTATTTCCGGAAGAGTATATTCATTTCGAAATGCCCGCATCCGATTTATATTTATATGCAGACCGTGCACAGATAGAGCAAGTGCTTATCAACTTATTAAAAAATGCCCGCGAAACGTGCGAGCGGAAAGCAGATAAAGAAATACAAATAAAGTTTTTCTCTAAAGACAACCCGACATTAGCAATATCTGATAATGGTGAGGGAATTCTACCAACTGTTTTGGATAAGATTTTCGTTCCTTTCTTCACTACCAAAACATCCGGTTCGGGTATCGGATTGAGCCTGTGCAAACAGATCATGGCTTTGCATGACGGAAGTATCAACGTAAAATCAGAATTAGGGAAAGGAAGCTGTTTTGTTCTTACTTTCCCTAAATGAGAACCACCGAAAGTCTTCCGGATCCTTTAATACGATGGATTAATCTGGGCAGTAGAGGATAAATCATCCTCTGCTGCCCAGACTATTTGTATCCGGATTTAGCTCCTTTACAGCTTCTTTGACTGCTTTATGAGTCGGCTTGCGATATACTTCCGCCTGTTGAACGGGGACAATCTCATTCACCATTTTTTCATATCCTTTTTGCTCTAACAAGTGGACTTCTTTTTCACCTGTTTCTTTTTGTTTTCTTGTTTTCATAAGGCTTTTCATTTTAAAATTCTTATTTATAAAACAGAAAACATCGATAGATAGTTCATACTCACAAATTATTCGTGTACAAAGAAACCACACCCCAATATACCACACTATGGACTTGTTCATGCCGATACAAGATTTAAATTGAATAGCTACATAGTGAAAAAATATCTATCATGCTATCATTCATTTTAATAGAATTCTAATTATCAAAAGAATAAGTATGATAGATCGTTTTTAAAAAAGGTATCTATCATACTTTTATTGCAAAAAACAGCTATCTATCATGCCTATACTTTGTCTATTTTAGTGTAGTATTAGGTGAGATTACCCATTTAAAGGCATAGGGATGCACGTTTTATAGGATGATAACCTGTATTTGACAGCTTAATAATCTATTGGGAACGGTGGTATTTATATAGCCCACGTATGCAGGCTGTACAGCCCACACCTGCAAACCGTACAGCCTACAGATGCGGGCTGCACGGTTTACAGGTGTGGGCTATAAACTTATCGCCATTAAAGTTGGATTATTAAGCCGTGATCATCGGATTTATACGGATTCATTGCAACAAAAACAAGCTATCTTATGCATATAGGGCCTTTATTCGACTATTCTATTGATGATAGATAACCTGTTTTTGCTGGTAAAAGTATGATAGATACATTTTTTTAAAGCTATCTATCATACTTATTCTTTTGATAATGAGAATACTATTAAAATGAATGATACTTATGATAGATGTTTTTCACTACGTAGCATTTAATTCAAATCTGTGCTCTAATGAAACAAACTTTTGAGACGGTTACCCTGATTTATGTATACCTTTTCTATAAATATATAAATTAAATCATATATTTGTGCTTTCATTCAACTCATCCTCTTATTAAATTATGAAAGAAAACAAATACGACAATAGCGATTTCTTCAGTCAATATTCTCAAATGTCCCGCTCGGTGGAAGGCTTGAAAGGAGCCGGAGAATGGCATGTATTGCAGAAAATGCTCCCCGATTTTGCAGGGAAAAGAGTTTTAGACTTAGGCTGCGGATTCGGTTGGCATTGTGTCTATGCGATAGAACACGGAGCAACACACGTTACCGGAATTGATATTTCGGAGAAAATGCTCGAAGAAGCCCAGAAAAGGAATCCTTCTCCACTCATTGAATACCAATGCATGGCTATCGAAGACTTTGATTTCCAGCCGGATACTTATGATATTGTCATCAGTTCGCTAACCTTCCATTATCTCGAATCTTTTACGGATATATGCAGGAAAATCAATAACTGCCTAACTCCGGGAGGCGCCTTCGTCTTCTCCGTAGAACATCCGGTATTTACAGCCTATGGCAATCAGGAATGGTATTACGACCAAGACGGGAAGCCTATCCATTGGCCGGTAGATCGCTATTTTACGGAAGGCAGGCGCACAGCAATCTTTCTGGGCGAAGAAGTTGTCAAATACCACAAAACGCTGACTACGTATATAAACGGACTCCTTCAAACCGGATTTGAGATATGCGAACTTATAGAGCCACAACCGGACGAAAGATTGCTGGATACCATCCCGGGCATGAAAGATGAATTACGGCGTCCGATGATGCTTTTGATCTCTGCCAAGAAAAAAAGTAAAGACGCAAAGCTATGAGATTCAAGGCATTGAAAAATAATAGATAAAAAACATTCGTTTAGCTATTGTTAATTAAAAAATACTCCCTATCTTTGCACCGCTTTTGAAAAGAACAACCCTTCAAAAAAGTAGCGGGGTGTAGCGCAGTCCGGTTAGCGCACCTGCTTTGGGAGCAGGGGGTCGTGGGTTCGAATCCCGCTACCCCGACTACAAAGAAAAAGGAAGTCCTGTTGAAAGTTTTCGGGGTGTAGCGCAGTCCGGTTAGCGCACCAGTTTTGGGAACTGGGGGTCGTGGGTTCGAATCCCGCTACCCCGACGAAAAAAACAAGTAAAGAAATTAGAATGGTGTTGAGCTGATACAGTTTGTATCAGCTTTTCTGCTTTTATGCAAAATGATAGGTTATTTAACTCTGTTTTGGGGCAAATAAAGAAGATATTTCTTTGAACTATCTTTGAACTCATTTTTAAATATACCCTTATTTGCATCTGTTTAGTAGAAATTAAGGCAGTTTTTCGTTACTTTCCTTCTGATATAGGCTGTTTAATGCAATTTAAACAATTAAAAAACATTAAAACAGTATGGCAACTTTTAAAGCAGTCGTTTTTCAAAGTGGAAAACATATTAAACAAGATGGAACATCCAATATAAAGATTAGAATATACCACAACAGAGAATCACAGTATATAGCTACTAATTATTATATTCAGCCAAGTGGTATTGATGAAGCAGGTCGGATTTTACCACACGTTGAAAATGGAGAAATGATAGAATATGAGATAAATGCGTATATACAGAAGATTCGTAAAGAATATCTAAAGCTCGGTAATGAAAGAACTCGATATATGTCATGCATGGATTTGAAAGAGGAAATAGAAAAATCTCTTGCTCCTAATGCTGAATTTATCGACTTTGTGGAATTCTCCCAAACAATAATCAAAGAGACTTCAAAGAGAAAAACTGCCGAATGGTACAGATCTTCTATCGATACCCTATGTTGGTACATGAAAAGAAAAAAGATAGATATAAAACTTATCACTTCATTCATGCTGAATAAGATGATCAAAGACTTATATCACTCCGGACCTGCCGGCACACCTTTAGAACCAGGCACGATAAGCCATTATCTTAGGGGAATAAGAGCATTGTATAACAAGGCAAAACTCTATTATAATAATGAAGACTTTGATATTATAAGGATTCCTGGCGACCCATTCAAGAAAGTTGAAATCCCAGAGTATCGGAGAAAACGAAAGAATATAGATACCAACACCTTATTAAAAATCCGAGATTTTCAGTCTGATAAGAAATGCACAAATATGGCTCGTGATGTCTTTATGATGATGTTCTATATGATGGGAATCAATATCAATGATTTATATAGTATATCATGTGAACGTCGTGGAAGGCTGGAATACACACGTTCAAAAACAAAAACGCGGAACAATCATGAGCAAATACCGCTTTCGATAAAAATAGAACCGGAACTCCGCATCCTCCTTGATAAATACACAGAGGGTTATTTCCTCTCTTACTTTCATACCAACTATTGTAACTTGAACAATTTTATGCGGGCAGTCAATAATGGGCTGAAAGACATTTGCATGAACTTAGAACTCGATTTCAAGATTACCACGAACTGGGTCCGGCATAGCTGGGCCAGCTTGGCGCGCAACAAGGCTGGGGTTCCTAAAGCTGATATTGATTTCTGCCTTGGTCATGTGAATAACGATTATAAAATGGCCGATATCTATATTGATATAGATTATAGTATTTGTGATAAGGCAAATCGTGCTGTTTTGGACTTATTGCAAAAAAAAGAAGAAAAAAAGACCTGAAACGTTTGCAAAAACAAAAACTCTCTATATATTTGTAACCGAAATGGTGTTGAGCTGGATAAAATAATGATTTTATCCGGCTTTTATTGCATATATATGCTTCAATAGCTCATATTACTGAAATTCATCTCATTTTTACGCTATGCGCCACAAAACAATGACGCATGGAAATTACAGTTTCAAAAACAGCTTTATTAGATAAGCTTAAATCAATCGGGCGAATCATACAGCCCAAAAATTCAATACCGACCTACGACAACTTTTTGTTTGTCGTTGATGAATTTGGTATCATCCTAGTTACAGCAGGAGAAGAAGGCGGGCGTATCTCTACCAATATTGACGGTAAAGCAGACTTTACTGATCGTTCTTTTATGACTAATGCCAAAACATTACTTGATGGATTAAAAGAAATCCCGGAGCAGCCATTAACTATTCATCTCTACGAAAAAGAATTGGTTGTCAAATATGCTAATGGAAAGTTCTCTATACCTGTTGAAAAAGGAGATCAATACCCGACAATGAGTACGGATAATACTGCTACCCCATTACTTGTATCAGGAAATGACTTACTATATGGAATAAGGCAAGTATTGTTTTGCAGTGCCAATGACGAATTACGTCCGGTACTGAATGGAGTCTATTTTGATATAGCTTTAGATACTATCTCATTTGTTGCAACAGACGGCACCCGACTTGCGATGATTGAGAATCCTTCCGCTTATACGCGCAAGGAACGGGCAGCCTTCATCCTGCCAAGTAAATTTGCCAAAGTCCTTTCTAATATTGTTCCGGAAGATTGCATGGAAGTAGAAATATCAGTAAATCAGACTAATATTTTATTTGAGTTTGATTCATACCGTTTAACCTGCCGCATGATTGAAGGCCGGTTCCCTAATTATCGTGCTGTTATCCCTCAAAAGCAACCCAACCGTGCAGTATTGAAAAGAACCGATATTGTATCAGCCTTAAAACGCGTATCTGTTTTCTGTGATGAAAACTCTTCTCTGGTGATACTCAAGTTTTGTCCTGATTCCCTTAAAATTACAGCCCATAATTTAGACTTCTGTAAATCAGCTGAAGAAACTGTTGCTCTACGAACTGGTTGTGATATTGAAATTGGCTTTAAGAGTAGCTTTTTAATCGAAATGATAAACAATATTCCCTCCGAGGATATTGCTATTACTATGAGTGACCCATCGAAAGCCTCAATTCTTACTCGCTGCGATGAAGAAGTTCGTAGCTTGACTTATTTATTAATGCCTTTATCTATTAACTATTGACACTATGAGAAAAGAATACCAATCAGCTAAACAGGTTATTCAATCGTATTTGGAAGAGAGAGCAAAGAGTGATCCCCTCTTTGCCACTTCCTACGCAAAGCCAAACAAGAATATAGATGAATGTTACGACTATATCATAGGAGAAGCAAAAAAACGTGGTGGTAGTGTTGTATGTATGTCTGACGATGAAGTATTCGGATTGGCAGTTCATTACTATGATGAAGATGATATCAAGGTTAGTAAGCAGCCTGCAACAAAAGCAGTTGTTTCTAATCGACCTGAAAAGAAAAAAGAACTTATACCATCTATTGAGAAGACCCAACCGGAGCAGATTGCTAATAATAAACGTAAAGGAAAGAAAAAGGAAATACCTTCCGGACAATTTTTATTATTTGAAGACTTATGAGACCAAGAACAAAATTACAGCTTAGAGTTACTAATTTGAGTAGCCAGCTGCCTAATATTGAGAGTTTGATGATTGATTGGGCTAAGAATGAGTGTTTGAAACATATAGGATATGCAACCAAGTCACGTATTATCTGTATGGAGTGCGGCCAACGCTTCGCTCCGGAACTTGTAAAACGTAAACGTGCTGTTTGTCCTCATTGTGATACGTCTTTGAAAATAGAACAGTCGAGGAAGCGTATCAATAAACAGACAATGTTTATTGGCAAGGCAGAAATTTGTGAGGAATTCCAAGTTATCCGAAGTTTTGAATTGATTGCTTATTACCGAGCAGAAACAAAGCCTCGTTATTATATTCGTGAGATACTACAACATTGGATAAAAGACGACGGTAACCGGGAAGTAGTAGCTCGGGCCAATAATACGGGATTCAATGGCTGGTGCGGAGAACTGGAGATACGGAATAAAGTTGTTGGATCGTATTATTACAATCATAACAATGATATTTATTGCGAACGCTATCATCCGGCCTCCGTCTTTAGACCTAAGTATATTCGAATGGGTATAGATTGTAAATTACGCGGTATGTCATTTCTTACTGCTGCCAATACAATTCCCCATTCTCCCAAGGCTGAAACACTTCTAAAGGCAAGACGTTATGAATTAATAGATTATTTCGAGGGACGCAGCTACAAGATTGATAGGTATTGGCCATCTATAAAAATTTGTCTTCGTAATAAATATCGAATTAAAGATGTTTCGATGTGGTTTGATTATCTGGAACTACTAGATCATTATCATAAAGATCTGCATAACGCTCATTACGTTTGTCCTAAGAATCTAAAAAAAGCTCATGACTTGTATGTGGCGAGAAAGAAACGTGATGATGAAAAAGAACGCAAGGCCAAGGATATGCAACGTCTGCTGAAACTTAAGAAGGCTGCTGAAAAATATATAAAAGAAAAATCGATTTTTTTCGACTTAAAATTGTCGGACGGTAAAATAGTCGTGGTACCACTCAAAAGTCTTGAAGAGTTTCAACAAGAAGGTGAAATCATGCATCACTGTGTTTTTACGAATGAATACTATAAGAAAAAAGATACACTCATTCTTTCTGCCCGAATAGGCAAGAAACATGTTGAAACAGTCGAGGTCAATCTGAAGACGTTAAGTATTGTTCAATCTCGTGGTGTCTGTAACCAAAACACCGAGTATCATGAACGCATTATCGGGCTCGTAACAAAGAATATGAACTTAATACGTCAAAAGCTGACGGCTTAAAAAAGATCTAAATATGGCAAGACCATTAAAACAGGGACTGGATTATTTTCCTTTAGATACAGATTTCTTATCTGATAGGAAAGTACGCAAAATAATAAATGCTTGTGGTCCAAATTCCGTCACTATACTAATTTGCCTGCTATGTAATATCTACAAGGATAAAGGGTATTACATCGTGTGGGACAAAGAAATGCCTTTTGATATTGCTGATATAGTCGGGGTATCCGAGGGCGCTGTAAGTGAAGTCGTGAAGAAGGCCCTACAAGTGGAATTATTCGATAACACCCTGTATAGAAAGTTCCATATTTTATCTTCCCGTGGTATTCAAAATAGATTTAAAAGCTGCACTTCAAAAAGGAAAGATGTTGAAATTATCCCTGATTTTTGGATTAATGACGTCAATAACTCGATTAATGACGTCAATAACTCAATAAATGTAGTCGATAATGAACAAAGTAAAGTAAATAAAAGAAAATCTTCTCTCCCACATATACGCGTGGGAGAACTTTTTCCGGCGGATAGCTTCTTCGATAAGTCCTTAGATGATTGCTATGCTGAACTTAAATCAAATCAATCATGGGCGGAAACAGTAACGATGAATACTCGTTCTTCCGGCTACAATGACTTTACACTAGAAACTTTTTACGAGTATTTGAAGCAGTTTTTCATGGAGCAACAGAATAAAGGCGAAACAGCGAAGTCTCCCAAAGATGCTATGTCCCATTTTGCTAGTTGGTTGAAAATTGAGCTTAAAAACAAGAAAGATGAACGGAGAACTAATAAAAACAGAACTGCAGGTAGTGCTAAGTCCGTCACAGATTGTCCAGAAGACAGCAATCAGAAAGGAACTAACGCCGATACAGCAGGCCTTACAAGCTGGATCGACAGCCTCTCAATTGGTCGCTGAATGGAGCGGTACAATCGCACAACTAAACTGTAATGTCTCATTGTCAGATGTGGCTAATGCAGAGAATATACCCACTTTGGCAGACGTAAACAGGAGCTTTAGCAACTCAACATCGGTAGAGATCATTACCGAGCATTTGAAATCTGTGCTGAGATATGCTGGTGTTGAGTTAACTAATGCCCAGCTGGCAGAAACAGCCCTGTCGATACTATCTAGCTACTGGTACCTGAATTTAGCCGAGTTATGTATTTTCTTCTCCCAGCTAAAGAACGGCAGCCGCGGACAATTCGTCTGGGGATCGAAGATCAATAATCAAGCGATCATGGTAGCACTTGTTGAATTTTGTAAAGACAGGCGACGCGAAATTGAGCATAGAGAAAATGAACTTGTACGAAAAAAGGCTGAAACTGGCTATGCCCGTAATGAGAACTTGATTAAAGATATCGTAACGGGAGTTCAAGATACCAGAAAAGAACGAGAAAAAGCAAAACAGGACTTCAAGACCTTCTGTGAGCTATTTCCATATCTGCCTGATAAGTATGAGCCCATGGTGCTTTGGAAAGCATGGGGAGGCAATAAAGAGGCTCTACGTAAGATTTACGGTGAAAGTATTCCTCCTCCTGATGTAGCCGAAATGGATATCGGGATGTATTTGTGTAATTATAACATTGCTAAAACTAAAGAAAATGAGAACTAAAGTATTAACAGTAAAACAACCGTGGGCCTCTTTGATAGTCCACGGTATCAAAGATATTGAGAACCGGAGTTGGCAAACAAATTTTCGTGGACGTGTACTTATACATTCAAGTGCAAAGGGAGATATTGCTAAATTTGGTTGCTTACAGCCAAACCAAAGATTAAAGGTGCTCAATACACCTATGAGTCGTATAGGTTTCAACGATCTTCCTGTTGGCTCCATCATCGGTAGTGTAGAGATTGTAGATTGTGTGCAAAATCATCCCTCAATATGGGCGGATAAAGGTGCTTATCACTGGGTACTCGCTAATCCCGTTCTCTTTGAGAAACCCATCGTGGATGTGAAAGGTAAGTTAGGATTGTGGAATTATGATTGGGAGGATACGAATACTTCCAAAGCTATTGTCGGTATATCAATGGATATTGCTGATGAATAACATACTCGATTGTTGAATAGTGCTAGAAAATAAAAGCGGCCAGCGTACCACCGTCGGCCACTCTCATAAGCACAAAGCTTATAGCTATTAGGAACAGCAAATATATAAAATCTTTGTACTTATGGCAAGTGAAGCAGTAAATAATTACATAACTAAACGCTACGAACGCTGGCTTGATTACTCTTTGTATCATTGTGGGCTTGCCGGCATTCCTGATGAAGCGACAGATGTCTTGAATGAGGTCATTTGTTCGCTCCTTCAAAAGAAAAACAGGTTGCTGGACAAACTACTTGAAACAAAAAAAAATGGCTATACAGAGCTTGATTTCTTTGTTTTGAAGATGATAAAACTAAATGCATCATCTCCTACTTCACAGTATAGGAGTAGATACAAGCCCCTGCCTACGGATGATAATGTAGATTACTCCAGATTGGATATTGAAGATATCCCGGATGAATCAGAAGATAGAAATGCTGAGATACTAAATAAACTGCATTTAGTAAGAGATACATTTGAAAGCCTTGATTTAGGTTCGGTGGCAGCTCGTGTTTTTGAGTTTCATTTCTTCCAGGACGGTAATTTTTCCGACTGGGAAGGTCCGGAGACATTGAAACAACTATATGAAATTTATAACGGGGTGCAGGAACTTATTAGAAAGAAAATAGCCGGGGAAACTATATTTTAGTGAAAATTCCTTGGTCATGGAAGAAAAAGTAGAAATTAAGATTGATCCCCGGAACTATCGTATCCATGGGGACGAAAACAAGCGGCTTATTCATAAAAGCCTCGTTGAATGTGGAGCCGGTCGGTCCGTATTGGCCGACCGTGACAATGTGTTAATCGCTGGAAACGGCGTGTATGAGGAAGCTCAAAAGTTAGGTCTCAAAGTGCGTATTGTAGAGTCTGACGGAACGGAGCTCATTGTTATTAAACGCAAAGATTTATCTACGGAAGATGAAAAGAGAAAACTGCTAGCCCTGGCAGATAATCATACTTCTGATACTTCTCGTTTTAACTTTTCTGCTATTGTGGAAGATTTCGGTATTGATAAACTTGGAGACTGGAAAATGGATATTCCTTTTGATGATATACCTACCGATATAGATAGTTTTTTTGTAGGAGCTGACAAGACGGAGAAACAAAAGAAAGTTATTGTTTGCCCGCATTGCGGTAAAGCCGTCGAAATATGATACTATACTTGGCTGGTTTTAAATCTAGTGCTAGAAGATGGAAACTTGATACAAGCAATATTTATCTTCTTAGCTCATTTTGGGAACACAAATCCGGTAAATATGACGAGTATGTAAAACAAGAAAAGCATATCCTTGATAGCGGTGCTTTCTCTGCGTTCTCCGGCAAAAATAACAACTTTGATTGGGATACTTACGTGAAGAAGTATGCGAACTTCATTATTCAAAACAATATTCAAAAGTTCTTTGAACTTGATATAGATGTTGTGGTTGGATTGGAAAAGGTCGAATACTACCGTCGTTATCTAGAAGACAGAACAGGTCGTCAGCCTATTCCTGTCTGGCATGCTAATAGAGGAAAAGATTATTTCCTTCGAATGTGCGAAGACTATAGTTATGTTGCTATCGGTACAACTTCAGCCATGGAGGAAGGTCGACGGATCAGACAGAATCCGATGATTCTAAAGTGGTTTATAGATCAGGCTCATAAAGCAAATGCTCGTATTCATGGGCTTGGTTTTACTAGTACAAATTATCTCCCTTTTTTAAACTTTGACAGTATTGATAGTACCACATGGCTGTCCGGCGCAAAGTATGGTCAAGTTTACGTTTTTGAGAATAATAAGATGGTCTATCACAATCCACCTAAAGGTATGCGGGTAGCTAACCATGATTTAGTAAATCGTCACAATTTTAATGAATGGATTAAATTTCAACAGTATGCAAAACAATTCTTATAATAATAAGGTCCTCCTTTACTCAGGAGGCATGGATAGTTGGTTAATAGACAAGATTTGGAAACCTGATGTGAAATTATACGTGGATATGGGTACAAAGTATTCACAAGAGGAAATAAAGCGCCTTCCCAGCGACGTAATCATTGATAAACTGGACCTATCCAAGTGGGAACGAGAAGATAAAATTATTCCATTACGGAATATGTATCTTATTGGGATTGCCTCCAACTATGGAAATGAAATCTGCCTGGGTGCTACAGCTGGGGATAGAGTTCTTGATAAGTCTCCGGTGTTTGCAGATATCTATGAACAGCTTCTGAACTATCTCTATCAAAAACAACATTGGACAGAGGAAAGAAAAATAAAAATAAACCTTGACTTCAAGCGATACACCAAGACAGAGCTTATCAGAATTTTCGTAGAACAAGGAGGTAATATTGAAGATGCTTTCACTTCTTCCTTTAGTTGCTATACTCCAGAAGACAATAAAGAATGCTGGAAATGTAAACCCTGTTTCCGAAAGTTTATTGCCTTTGCCCTAAATGGATATTCTTTCACTGAAGAAGTGATTGCAAGGAATATCGAATATATTAAACAAGAGGTTCTTCCTCAAATAGAGTCCGGGCACTATGGGCGTAAACAGGAAGAGGAAGAGATTATGCAAGTATTAGCCATATATAAATGAGTATTATGTACATAGTAAAAAAAAGAATTGAGTTATCAGCTTCACATAGTTTGAAGCTATCTTACGAGAGTAAATGTCAGAGCTTACACGGACATAATTGGATTATTATTGTCTGGTGTCGTGCAAAGACATTAAATCAAGACGGTATGGTAGTCGATTTTACACATATCAAACAGAAGATCCAGGGCAAACTAGATCACAAAAATCTGAATGAGATACTTCCCTTCAATACAACTGCGGAGAATATGGCAAAATGGATTTGTGATCAGATCCCAGGATGTTTTAAAGTAATGGTACAAGAATCAGAAAATAATATTGCGTGGTATGAAAAAGATTAATGAGATTTTTTACAGTATACAGGGGGAAGGTTATCATACTGGTACTCCTGCTGTTTTCGTTCGTTTCTCCGGATGTAACTTGAAATGTCCATTCTGTGATACACAACATTCTTCCAGGAGAGAAATGTCGGATGAGGAAATTATCAAGGAGATCTGTTTTTATCCTACCCGCTTCATAGTTTTAACGGGCGGCGAGCCGGGACTGCAGATAGACCGAGAGTTTATCAATAAGCTTCATCAGGCAGGGAAATTTATTCAGATAGAAACAAACGGGACAGTTCCTCTTCCTATCGGTATTGATTGGATAACTTGCTCACCGAAAGAAGGAAGCAAAGTTATTGTTGTCAATCCTCACGAAATAAAAGTCGTCTATACAGGGCAAGATCTGTCAACCTATGAAGCCATGACAGCTGCAGTATATTATCTGCAACCATGTTCCTGCCAAAACACAGAAGAAGTTATTAACTACGTAAAAGAACACCCAAAATGGAAACTAAGTCTACAGACACAAAAGATATTGAATGTGCAGTAAGAACAATCCTATCGTATATTGGTGACAATCCAGAACGCGAAGGATTAAAAGGAACACCGGAACGCATTGTGAGAATGTGGAAAGAACTATTTTGCGGGTATGATCCTGAACAGGTACCGAAAATAACAACTTTCCCCAATGGTAAAGATGGATTATCCTTTAATAGTATAGTTGCAGACTCTGGTAACTACTACTCAATGTGCGAGCACCACATGATGCCTTTCTTCGGAAAGTATTGGTTTGCCTATATTCCTAATCCGGAAGGAAACATATTAGGTATCTCAAAGATTGGTCGCGTTATCGATTATTGTGCAGCCCGCTTACAGGTACAGGAGAGATTAGCTCAAGATGTCGTTACGATGATAGTGGATGCCCTTGGAAAAGAGCACCCACCATTAGCAGTTGGTATTATTATGGAAGGAGAACACTTGTGTAAAACCATGCGTGGAGTAAAAAAACAGGGAAAAATGCGTTCTTCTTTCTATTTTGATAATGGAAGGTTGCCTGAATTGAGGGCTGAATTATCACAATTTGCTAGTTTTGGTTAGTTTATGACAGAGAAGAAGAATCCGGCCGAGAAGAAAAAAAGAGGGCGTAAATCAGAGTACAGAATAGAGTATGCCGATCAAGCTCTAAAGCTTTGTTTGTTGGGTGCAACAGATAAAGAGCTCGCCGAATTCTTCTCTGTTTCAGAGCAAACCTTAAACAAATGGAAAAAAGACTATCCCGAATTTCTTGAGTCCCTAAAAAAAGGAAAGAATATTGCGGATGCGAACGTTGCATCTCGGTTATATAATCGTGCTATCGGTTATTCCTGTAAGGCAACAAAATTTGCAACATCCGAAGGAAGAATAACAGACTCAAAAGAATATATTGAGCATTACCCACCTGATACGACAGCCGCTATATTCTGGCTGAAGAACCGGCAGCCGGAGAAATGGAGAGACAAAAAAGAAATTGATGCAAATGTGAACCTTGGTGATGAATTGGAAGGATTGAGTGACGAACAACTACAGGCTATAATTGATGGCAAAGAAGAAGAGTAAAAGACATATATTGATTCGTAAAGCAAAAGCTGCTACCATACTCCGCAAACGAATAGCAAAGAAAGACTTCTGGGCGTTTTGTTTGTACTATGATCCGAAGTTTTTCTCTAAACGTCTGTTCCTAAAAAAGGTCGCAGAAGCGTTCATGCGTGTGTATGAATCATATTCTGCCGGCATAATCTACCGTCTTGCTGTCAGTATGCCGCCACGTGCCGGAAAGTCTTATATATCTTCTCTATTCATTGCTTGGATGTACGGACACTTTCCGGAAGAGTCAGTTATGCGTAACTGTTGTTCGGATACTCTCTATAATAAACTATCATACGATACTCGAGATGTTGTGAAATCTAGGCGTTTTAAAGAAATATTTCCCGATATCCATTTAAAGGGTGATAAGCAGAATGTCAAGAGCTGGAGTGTGGAAGGCGCACGACAAGTATCCTACTTCGGTGGTGGTGTTGGTGGTACCGTTATTGGATTTGGTGCATCAATGCTTGCCATGACGGATGACTTGTACAAGAGTCTGGAAGATGCATTATCGGATAATAACAATGAAAAGGTATGGTCTTGGAAGCAGGGTACGCATGACTCCCGTATTGAAGGAAGTTGCTGTATGATTGATATTGGTACTCGCTGGTCCTCTAATGATGTCCTTGGACGCATGGAAGAAGCCGGCAAGTACAATGAAATCATTCGTATTGCTGCGCTGGATGAGAATGATGAAACTTTCTGCGCCGATGTTCATACTACAGAATATTACAAGGAATTACGTTCTGAAACAGACGAAAGCATTTGGATGGCCGAGTATATGCAAGAGCCGTTTGAGGCGAAAGGATTATTATTTCCGAAGTCTTCTCTTATGCGTTTTAAACTTGCTGATATTGCTGGTAAAAAGCCGGATGGTGTTATCGGTGCGTGTGATACGGCCGATAAGGGGGATGATGATTTTTGCGCTCCGTTTGCAAAGGTATTCGGTCAGAAATATTTCATTACCGATGTGTTGTTTACAAAAGAACCTGTGGAAGTTACAGAACCACATTTGGCACAAATGGTGATAGATACGGAATGCGACCAGTTGCGTATCGAGTCAAACAATGGTGGGCGTATATTCGCTATCAATGTGCGTAAACTTGTTACCACGAAAAGAAAATCCTGCCTTATCCAAGCGCGTCCTACTACTCAGCATAAAGAAACTCGTATTCTGATGAAAGCCGGCTGGATAAAAAAGCATTGCGCATTTCTTGATGAAACAGAATACACTAAAGGTTCTGACTACGGGCGTTTTATGAAAGCTCTTACAAATTATAAGCGTGAGGGAGATAATGCTCATGATGATGCACCGGATGGATGCACTATTCTTGCAGAGTTTGCTGAATCAATTGGGTTGAATTTCAAAAAAATGGCTCGTAAGGTAGGACGTGGATAATGTTTTGTGGTACGCTTTTTGTATTTTAATTATAGTATTAATTAAAAAAATAATCTTATGCCAACAACAACAAATTTTAATGATTTTCTTTCTGTAGTAAATCTAGAAGATTATAATGAGATTTATGAATTAGCAAATGCAGCTAGTCAAGGAAAAAGTGGTAATTATTATGAAGTTACCCAAGAAGGGGATAAAATCTTTATTAAATGTGTCTATGCTGATGCAACTTTAGCTTTATTGTCAGAAGCGGCAAGAAATGCTTTTATATCAAAATTGGAGCAGGAATATATGGATGGTATGGAGGTTCTTCGTCAAATTTGGTGGTAATCTCTTTTTTATTTCGATGGTTTTCCTCTTCTTCTTTCTTAATCCTATAAAAAGTTGTAGATATGTTTGCTTTTTAGTAACTTTAAAGACACCACATCATT
>OJJK01000170.1_pt1 | contig 42551 bp, 54 predicted proteins | sample 1596271 | NCBI WGS metagenome assembly OJJK01 (sample SAMEA4350142, study PRJEB24818) | metagenome | biome: human; feature: gut; material: faeces | place: Denmark | collected 2013-09 | reverse complement strand
CCAATGCCAAGCGTTCGGAATCCTTTAATATGATTGATTTGATTTTGCCCATAAGTGCATATTTGAATTTTATGAGGCAAAGGTATCAAAACCTTATGATATAAACCAATTATGAACATCTACTTATGTATTTATATTTTATAATATAAATTCAAATCTGGTGATATGATAACTTTGTATAATGGTGATAAAGAAATAGAAATTGAAGTAAAGGATGAAAGCTACTCTTATGAAGCTATCATGGGAGAAGATACACTCACTTTGTATTTTTCTCATCCGGGATATATTGAAATTCCGGTTGGCTCCTGGTGTGACTTCTATGGGAAGCGTTATTCTTTGAAGAAGGATAGCAATTTCAAGAAGAACGGTGAACGTAACTTCGAATATACTCTGATTTTGGAAACTGGAAAGGCTGATGCTATGCTGTGGAAAGTACGCCATACCGTTGACAGAAACATTAAGTTCTCATATACAGCCAAAGCACATGAACACCTACGTCTACTCGTTGAGAACCTGAACCGCCGGGGTATCGGTTGGAAAGTCGGTGATTGCATTGAGGGAACGGAAAAAGTAATCAATTACAATCATACTTATATTCTTGATGCTTTAAACCAGCTAGCAGATACGTATGAAACGGAATGGCAGATTACCGAAGAAAATAATATTAAAACTGTTCATCTGCGTAAAGTTGAGTATAACAAGGAGAATCCTTTAAGACTATCGTATGGTAAAGGTCATGGCTTTAAGGTCGGTGTTGGTCGTGAATCCGGGGATATACCACCCGAAATAATTTTGATAGAAACTACGGATCGCAATATTGATTATTCTACATACGGATCTAAATCCCTATTACTTCCAAAGAATAAGACTATCCGATTTGATGGAATCAAATTTGAGAATGAAGAGGGCTTCAATTCTACTAAGGCGCGTATCTATAAGACCGATACGGATGGGACTTGTGTCATGCGTGCCGATAAAGAACTTACAACAGCAAAAGAAGATAGTCTAGACTGTACAGCTATTTATCCTTCCCGTGTCGGTACTGTCAGTGCTGTTATTGAGGTGAACAAGGAGAATAACTTCTTTGACTTTGTAGATAAAGACATCCCGGAAGAGTTGAATTTCGAAGATTGTCTCATAGCTGGAGAAAATATGACTGTCATTTTCCAAACAGGTATACTTACAGGCAAGGAGTTCGAAGTAAAGTATATCCATGAAGCGAAAGACAAAAAAGAGGCACGTCGATTTGAAATTGTTCCGCAGGAAATTGATGGTATTACTATGCCGGAGCCGGAAGTCTGGCGACCGAAGGTTGGTGATACATACGCAGTGTTCGGAATGCAATTGCCGAAGGCTTATATCTGCAACGATAGCACACAAACGGGTGCGAGCTGGGAAACTTTCAAGGAAGCTGCTAAATACCTGTATGAACATGAAGATAAAGCATTCATATTTACCGGGACATTGGACGGTATTTGGGCTAAAAAACGCTGGTTGGAGATAGGCGGAAAGATTGTGCTAGGTGGATATGTAAACTTCTCTGACACACAGTTTCATCCGGAAGGTTCTCTTGTCCGGATAATCGGAATCAAGCGCTATATTAATAATCCATATTCTCCGGAAATAGAGTTGTCAAACAAACCAGTCAGTACATCTGTTTCAAGTGATCTGAATAAGATTGAGACGAACAAAGTAGAGGTAGATATCAAGCATAAGGACGCCCTGCAGTTTACTAAGCGTCGGTTCCGGGATGCAAAGGAAACGATGTCCATGCTTGAAGATGCACTGCTGAACTTCTCCGGCTCTGTCAATCCAATAACCGTTTCAACCATGCAACTACTTGTCGGAGACGAAAGCTTGCAATTTCGTTTTGTCAATTCAAAAACGAATCCGGTTCAGGTATCTCATAATATTACTTTCAATACAAGTACAAAGATACTGAACGCTCCGGCAGGAATCCTTCAGCATTTGACACTTGGTATTAGTTCTCTTTCTTCCTCTCATAAGGCAGACGAATATAAGTACTGGGATATGGCTGAATACAATTCTCCGGCACTCATTGACCCGGAAAAGAAGTATTATCTATATGCTAAAGTTGGCAAGGAGAATCAAGCCGGAACATTCCTCTTGAGTGAAACAGCTATTAAAATGGAACAGATAGCTGGATATTATCATTTACTCACTGGAGTGCTTAACAGCGAATATGAAGATAGTAGAAGTTTTGTTCAGCTATACGGATTTACTGAAATTCTGCCGGGCCGCGTAACAACAGAAAGAATCCTTTCGCCGGATGGTGATACATATTTCGATCTGGTAAAAGGTGAGATAGGCGGTAACATTCAAATAAAAGCTGGTTCTTCCGGATTGAAAAATCTGTCTGAATGGGAAGCTGCTCATCAGGAAATAAAGGATGCAGCTAAAGCGGCCAAGGATGCTGCCGATTCGGTGGAAGGACTTCATGACTATGTAGACGGGACTTTCGCTGATGGTATTATTGACGAGGCAGAGGCAAAGGCTATTGAAAAATATATCAATACTATCAACAATACCAAACAAGCTATCGAAGCAACTTATAATAAACTCTACACGAATGTTTATTTATCCGGCTCTGCAAAAGTTGGTTTGCTCAATGCTAAGGTTACATTGATGGGAAGTATTGAGAACCTTATAAATGCTATCAATACAGCCATCGCTGACGGACAGACCACTGTAGAGGAAAAAAGAGATGTAGATAATAAGTTTACTCTGTTTAATTCAGCCTTAGCAACTTTCAATACAGCTGTTGAAGAAGCAAATAAGGCAATACAGGATAAACTAAAGGAATATTCTAACGAGGCACTGCAACAAGCAATACAAGCTTTAGAGGATGCTGCGAACGCTGCTAAGGCTGCACAGGACGCTGCCGATTCAGTCGATGGCTTATATGATTATGTGGATGGCGCATTTGCAGACGGTATCATCGACGGAGCGGAAGCGAAAGCCATTGAGAAATATCTGAATACAGTCAAAAACACGAAATCTGCCGTTGAAGCTACATATAACAAACTATATGTGAATACCTATCTAGAAGGTTCTGCAAAAACAACCTTACTTAATGCCAAGGTATCCTTATCTGGTGCTATTGATAACCTTATGGCTGCAATCAATGCAGCTATTGCAGATGGACAAACGACTGTAGAGGAAAAGAAAAATGTCGATGAGAAGTTTACTCTATTTAACTCTGCTTTAGCTAGTTTTAATACATCTGTTGAAGAAGCAAACAAAGCTATTCACGACAAACTGAAAAGCTATTCCGATGAGTGTACAGCCGACTTGCAAGTACTCAATACTCAAATCTCCACACAAGTGACACGGGTCGATAGCTTGACACAGAGGATAGACACAGCCGGATGGATTACTACAGCTGACGGTAACAAGATATATGCTTCTAAAGAACTGGAAAACGGCAATACGCTTATATCTTATATTAACCAGGCAGCAGGTGAAACGACGATTCATTCATCTAAAATTAATTTGGAAGGTGCTGTTACAATCACCGCACTGCATAGTGATCTGCAGACAATGATTAACTCCAAGATTGATCGAGACGGATTGGGTAAATTAGCATTTGAGGATGCAGTCGAATATGCAAAACTTGGTACTACAATTGTTGTAGGCGGGTATTTGAATACTGATTTGATAAAGGTTCGCAGGATAGATGCTGACTCCGGGTTCATAGGTGGTTTTACTATCGAAAATGGACGTCTCGTTTGGACGCGTTCAGGGTATTTTGGCGGAACATCTCGTAGTTTGAAATTAGGTTCTGGAACGGCAAAAGAAGGCGTTGTTAACGTTACTTTCAATGCAGAAACAGACGGACGTTTTGGGATCGCTGCTATTGGTTCCAATTTTGGTGGAGCTTGTATTTATGCTTCCAGGAATCTAAATGCATCAGACAGAAGCTACCCACTGGCTAGTACAACATACGCTGGCTTTTTTGATGGAGGAGTTTATGTGAAAGGTTCTTTATCGAGTGAACTATGTCTTGCCGATAATTTTGGTTGTATTACAAGCCGGAATTCAGATGGAAGTATAAACTATTACCAAGGAATTGATTTTGACTTTGGTAGTAATATGAAGTTCAGAAAAGGACTATTAGTATCAATTGCTTAATATTAATGATTATGAAATTAAATTTAAACAAACCTTTAATAGATTTTAGAGGTAAGGAAGCCATTAAAATAGTCAATGGCAAGGAACAGAAACAGTTTCTTCGTGATATGGTTTCGGAAGCGCTTTATGCTGCCGGTATGAATCCTCAATTAGGTATGGATATGGCAAAAAAACTACGTGCCTACAATATGCTCCAACAAATCATAAATAACCGAGGAATACTTGAGATTACAACAGAAGACGCTACTCTCTTAAAGGAGATTTGTGCAGATGTTTTTACGGCAGGTGCTTTCGGGCAAATTAATGAACTAATTGAAGGAGGAGGTAAAGAATGAACATTACATCAACTAACAGTACAGCCACAACTAAGGTTACGGACGCTATCAGGATTAAGTACAGAATGTCAACCCGTGGAACCGAAGCGGTGAAAGATATTACTGCCGAGATTGTCAAAGATGAAACGACTGTCGGCTTCTTCAATATTTCGCGAAATGGAGTAACTGGATTCTCGCTACATGAGGCTCATGGGCTAACCTTTGGCGAAGTGAAACAAGTATTTCAGACAGCTATTGATGATTGTAGCGAGGTATTAAAATGAAAGATACGATATGGGAGTAAATGAGTGGATAGCAGTACTGGGAGCAATAGGTGGTACTTCAACAATCACATGGCTTGTAACCTTTTGGGTAAATCGTAAAACAAATGCTCGCAAGGAAGATGCTACGGCTGATAGTATGGAAAATGAGAATGAACGTAAACAGGTTGATTGGTTGGAGAAACGTCTTGCCGAACGTGATGCAAAGATTGATGCAATCTATGTAGAACTCCGTCAGGAACAAGCTGAGAAGCTCCAGCTCATCCACGATAAACATGAACTGGAACTTAAACTTAAAGAAGCCGAGATAAAGAAGTGTGATGTGCGTGGTTGTAGTAAACGTCAGCCGCCAAGTGATTATTAATTAAAATGGGAGGAAAAAAATGAAAACTATTGATGCAATTATCATCCATTGTTCGGCCACGCGTGCCGGACAGGATTTACGAGCCAAAGATATTGACCGGATACACCGGGCTCGGGGATTCAATCAGATTGGTTATAATTTCATTGTTGATCTTGACGGAATAGTTGAGAATGGGCGACCGTTAAGCATTGACGGAGCGCATTGTAATACCAAAGGATTTTCAAAGTCTTCGTATAATAAGCATAGTGTTGGCATCTGTTATATCGGAGGCTTGGACGCATCTGGAAAACCTGCAGATACACGTACTCCAACTCAAAGGACAGCACTACGCGAATTGGTCGCAAAGCTTTGTAAGGAATATCCTATAATTGAAGTACTCGGACACCGTGATACTTCGCCGGATCTGGACGGCAGTGGTGAAGTAGAGCCGGCAGAATATATCAAGGCTTGTCCCTGCTTCGATGTCAGGAGTGAATTTTCTAATTTTCTTCGTAATACAGTGATCCGGCCATGAAAGCGCTAATCTATATAACCATATTCCTGATGTCGGGAATATGGTTTGCTTCATGCCGGACTCAATACGTACCTGTAGAAACTGTTCGCACAGAATACAAGACGCGTGATAGTATTCGTTATGATAGCATCTATCAGCGTGATAGTGTTTATATACTTGTAAAAGGTGATACAGTCTATCAGTATAGATATAAGTATTTGTATCGCTACCTAACAACGAATCGCACCGATACGGTTCTTAAAACCGATTCTATTCAAATTCCTTATCCGGTAGAGAAACAATTAAGCAGATGGCAATCTATTAAAATGGAGTTGGGTGGATGGTCATTCGGAATTATAATAGCCTTTGCACTTATAACTGTTATTTGGCTAATTAGGTCGAGAAAGAAATAGATGCCTTATTAAAATGTTAGTTTAAAAATAGCTGATATTTGTAATGTCTACTTTTCAATTAATATATGTTTGGTAACATGTTTAGGAAATTAATCAATTGATTAATCATCACTTTCAAAATTTTACATTACTTTTGTATCATAATTATGTCTCTTTTACGCTAATATTGCATAATTTTTATTTGTAAGAGCGAACTTCTTTATGTCTATATTTGTGATAAGATCAATAATTATAACGATTATATAAGAGCACAATATATGTATGAAACATTTGCTAATTTAATAAAAGACCATCTAGGATTGGCTTTTCTTATAGGATTGCTATGTGTTGGTGGATTCATCTTTTTAATTTGGTGGACTTGTTCCATGTACCATAAAATGAAAAATATTGAAAAGCTACCATGTAGTGCACATTCGGATAAGCTTGATGTATTATCTTCTATATCAGAAAAAATAAATAATCTCCCTTGCCAAGATCATAAACTGAAGATTGAAAAGCAGATAGACAAACATGGAAGTATAGAATCATCTATATCTAGTATTAACACCTCCATAACTTATATGCAAAAGAGTATAGACAGCCTTACACAAAGTCTGCAAAGAAATAAAGGAATAATAACGGACCCATTCACTCAAACTCGTAGTCCATTATCAATTACTCCAAATGGATATGTTATGATACAAAAGTTGGGGGTAAATGAAATGTTTGAAAACAATTGGTCGCGCATAAAACTTCTCATAGAAGAGAATACCCTATCTAAAAATCCATATGATATTCAGCAGTTTTGCCTAGAACAAGCAGTTGTGTTTCCTGAAAAATTTTTAAAAGACGAAGAATTAGTTAAGATTAAAATGGATGCCTACACTACTGGTAGTTCTTTAACTTCATATATGAAGGTTATAGCTGTAATGGCAAGAGATAGGTATTTTGAAGAAAATGGGATAAATGTTACTGACGTAGACATATATGATCCTAATATTCCTAGTGGATAATTAAAATTATAGTTATCATGAGTATGACATTACACGAAGCTATTGTTAAATTGTTGAAAGAAAAGGGTACTCCTATGACAACAACAGAGATTGCAAATGCTCTCAATGAAAATAAATGGTATTTGAAGAAAGATAAAAGTGAAATTACTCCTTTTCAAATCCATGGGCGTACTAAAAACTACGATAATCTTTTTCGTAGACTAGGAAATACTGTCTATTTGGTCACTGACTAACTACTATGGCAGAAGAAAATAAATACGACCACGATTCCGTGCAGGAGTTGTTAGCATGGGCGAAAGAAGCGCTTAGTAATAAATCATATCCTGATGGCAAATTTCAAATCAATAAAGCAACTACAGTACTAGACTGTGCTTCTTTTCTGTCATCAATGATACAAATGATTTCAAGGAACTGGGAGAACCCAACATTTTATCCTACTATCGACCAGCTGCGGGAATTTAGAAAGAAAATAGAATCAAAAAAAGAATAGATTATGAGTAATGTAGAAGAAAACGCTCGCGAACAGAAATCCGGGATGAAATGCCCGCAGTGTGGTAAATTCATTGAGACTTCTATCTTTGAACTACTCACTTCAAACGCACTAGAATGCCCGTCGTGTCACCTGCACCTTTCGATTGACCGAATGAAATCAAAATCTGCATTCGATGCGTTGCGCAAAGTACAGAACACACAGCTGAATCTGAAGGAGAGGAGCAAGTATGATCGAGAAAAGAGGTAGCCGAAATAAGCTCCCTCTTTCAATTTTGAATAATCTTCCCCCAATCGTCTAACACTATCCCGTATTATATATTTCAGTTCTATTAAGAAAGATATTCTCGTAGTTCTTCAATTGCTTGTAATGCACTTCGGGCTATAACGTATTTATTTCGGCAACTTTCAGCCTGTTTTTGGAACTCTTTTTGATATTCTGATTGTTTCCCCACCTTCGTTTTAAACTCTATACAGAGAGAAGCAAAACCCTTTTTGGGAATAAGTACGATCACATCAGAAACACCAGGCTTTACTCCTTGACGTTTCAGGTTAGCAGCTTCACGTATATGACGGCTTCCACCGTTCGGAACGGCAAATATAAGTTTGTCAGGTATATTAGGGAAATATAGAGGAACTCGTTGGTTGAATTAAAGTTTTAAATATTTACAAATGAAAAAGTTGCACAATTCACAGATTATTAGTAAATTAGTGGTGACCAAACTACTAAGTACTATTACACTGCTTATGCGCAACTTCATAGCAAATTTCGTCAGAATCCTCGGAATATGCAAGGATTTCGCTGGAAATCGTGTTAATGAACTCGGAAACGTCCCAAGATGTGGTGTTATCCCCAAGTTCTCGGACCTCGAAGTAATTGCTCTCGGCATAACCGCCGAAGCCTTCGGATTCGACAGCGAGAATCTTCTTTTTCATCGATTGCATAATGAGTGTAAGGAGGATTTTCCAAACCTGATCAGTCGGAGACAGTTCAATGCCCGACGTAAGTTTACGGCACGACTTGCAGAAGAAATCCGCAAGGATGTAGCCGGAGCCATTGATGGATCCGAAGATGTGTTCTGCATTGATTCCAAACCTGTAAAGGTATGCCAGAACGCACGGGCGAAACGATGCACCATGGGACAAGACAATCCCGATGCGGCTCCTGACTGGGGATACTGCGCTTCGCAAGGCTTGCATTACTATGGATATAAGCTCCATGCAGTCTGCGGAATACGTGGTGTTATCCATTCCTTTGACATGACTGCCGCAAGCGTCCATGACCTTCATTATCTCAAGGACGTACGCTGGGAATATCATGATTGCATGATGCTTGGAGACAAAGGCTATCTCAGTGCTGAGATTCAGAAGAATCTCTTTGAGGCAGCAAATATCACTCTTGAAGTTCCATATCGGCTTAATCAGAAAAACTGGCGTCCGCCCACATGGGCATACAAGAGGTTCCGTAAACGTATCGAAACGATATTCTCTCAGCTCAACGACAATCTTATGATGATACGAAACTACGCAAAGCAATCCTGCGGTCTTTTCACCCGAATGGCAGGCAAAATCGCTGCAATGACGTTCATGCAATATGTCAATTTCGTTAATCATCGTCCGATTGGGCAGATAAAATATTCTCTAATTTAATTCAACCAACAGGTATAGAGGAATAAGTTTAAAGAACTCTGTTTGTATTCGAGCTTCCTCGTTATTATGTACTTCTTTAGAGCGCGTAGGATTACGCTGATCTGCATAACAATTATAACACATAAAGTCGGTACCGGTTTTAATAACCGATACCGTTTCTTTTCCGCATAAAATGCACTTTTCTTTAGTCATTATTCAAAATAAGCTAAATTGTATTGGTCTTCTACCTACTACTGCTATCGTTCTCTCATGAATTGGACACTGCGAAGCATAGGGACATCTCCCTGACATAGCAGAAAGATGCGCTCCATGCCATTCATCCCAATCTGTTACATTATTAGCAGAGAGGAAAGTTATCAGTTTCATACAGCAGAAGCCACGTTCATTTTCTTGACCTCCTGCAACTTCAAATAAACCATTACTCTGTGGACGTTTCATTCAATTCTGATTTGTTTTGAGAGTTATTTAATCCTTTGCAATCTATCAATCTCAGCAGCAATGAGTGCACCAGCTTTTGCTAACTCTCTTATCCGATCATCAGGCGTAGGCTTCCACCATTCGGGAGAAAATGGGAACATGATAGGTACATCGGTAGAATAAACATAACCACCATAATCATCTCTACAAAATGTAGGGATGATTATGGTGCACCCGCTAAAGCTAGTTGTCCGGCTGTGTATAAATCATCTTCTTCCGGTGTCCACTCTTCAACTTCAATTTGTCTTTTACGTTCTTCTGCTATAATCTCTATTCCTGTTTTCATAATGTTCCTTTTTATATTGTTAAGAATATTTCTTTTCCACTCCCTCAATCCAATTAAGATACCATTCACGAGCTTTTTCTTTAGCTTTATCTTCATCCTCAATACCCTCGTAAAATTCATCTTCTTTTGAAAACGGGTCGTACTCAATAAATTCTTCTGTTCTACAGAACGGACAAGGAACATCCTCTCCTTTATCATAAAGATTACCATTCTCATCACAATAGTCTAAATCTTGTAATTTACCATCGACACAACATGCATCTGGATAGCTTGCGCCCCAATATGGAAATTCGGGGCATGGTTTCTTATTTTCACTCATATTTATTTTGTTTTACGCTAATTCATAAATTCTAATTCACAAAACAATCCACATTCCGGCATAATCTCAGTAGGGAAATCGCCACGGTCAGGAGAAAGCTCGTCAAGAAATAAAGCCTTTGTTTTATTACTGATTCTTTCTTTCAGGCAAGAATGCCCGACAACACGTTCCAATTTTGCCATACGTTCAAAATCTTCCGGGAAATCAATACGAATCTTATTCCAGTAACCCATTCCGCCACGGATGCAACCGATGCAGTTGTTATTGTGATATCCCATCTTATACATTCGAGGTAGTTCTATTCCTTCTTTTGCAAGCAAGCAGACACAATTAGCCTTTGATAGTTGATTGTCGATTAATGGGAATAATGGCTTCATGTTCGGGTATTGTTCAATCATTCGTTGCGCCCGATTGGTTTCCGATATATCAAATCCCCATACTTGACCATCCCAATATTTCAATTCATCTTCGATTTGGTATCGAAGCCGTTTTTTAAGTTCGAAGGTACACGGATAGTAATTGTGCTTACTGATTAGCCCTTTCTTTTCAATCACATCGAAATGGTTAGTATATTCCTTGCTCCGGACAATGTTTATTTTTTGCCCAAACCATTGCTCACAATCATGAAGGAAGCGTAGACTATCTTCTTCCTGTGAGCCAGTGTCTGTATAATATAGGACTACATCTTTGTACGTCTGTAAAGCTATCTTGCAAGCGACTGCGGATGTCACACCACAAGAAAACCATGCTATTATCATAATTATTGTTTTTTTATTTTTTATATTTGCAATTCCTTTTTGATTCCGGCTTGATTGCCTTACGAGAACTACCAATGAGTATCAAACTCTAGGCAGAAGAAGTAGCTTCCGGAGCAGAAGTGCTTTTTTGTTATCAAAACAGCCATTTATTTAGAGATTGCTTGATTAAATTAATCCCAATCTCATAATCATTAATTTGATTGAATATGGCAAAGATTGATAAAATCTTAGACCGATTGAGTAAGCTGGTTCAAATCTTATTGGCTGCTCATACTCTTGGTTTATTCTAAACGTTTTGGAGGGTGTACGTAAAACACCCTCTTTTTATTCCTTTCTAATTAGGCTTGAATTATAGTAGCCCGAAGGCTACTAGATTAAACATCTCCCCACAGTGTCTTTGCGAGTTCATATTTCTTTTGTAATTCATTTACTTCTTTCTTTGCATAAGTAAGAGTATAAGAATGACTACGCGGGCACTTTCCCGATTTAATGGCTTCGTGATATTTTTGAGCAACTTCAAGTTTATGCTCGTAGAAATCGATACTCTCCGGCATGGATAAATTGATAGTGTTTGCCTTTTCTTCCCAATATTTGGCAATTCTTTCGTGTTCGGCAGCTTTGTCGCTAAACTCAACACTTTTACCCATATTGTTCCACGCATCATCAATCGCTTTTCTGTGTCGCTTCTCGCTATGATGTCCCACTTTTATAGGTTCACCTAGAGAAAGAAAATCCTTATCTTTATTGGACTTGTTGTAGTATTCACTGCTTTTCTGTACAGCAGATGCAGCCCATTCATGACGACGTTCAGCCCTTTGTTTGGCCCACTCTTGCACATTAAATCCATCAGCCCGTACGATTGAGTAATAATAGAATCCATCGCGTTCGTAAATGAGATTGAAAACAATACATTCATTTTCTTTTCCATACTTGGTTGTAACCTTGATTACTTCTCCTTTTTCATGTTTTTCACTACATTTTGCAAGAAAAACATTTGGTACATATTTACTATACGTATTCATGGTATCTATAATTATTGATTAAAAACTTCTTTGTATACTTGGTTTATAGTGCCATTGATTATCAAAGAATCTTTGGCGGCACGAATTTTATTGCCTTTTTCTTGAACTTGATAGCCGGCTTTTTTTAGCCGTTCTATTTTTTGTTGTGGTGTTATTTTAGAAACCTTCATCATCATAATCTGTATCGAATATTCGTGCAACCATATCGACGATATTTTCCTCAATGTCTTCCGTAGATCCGGTTACTGCATTAGCGATATTTTTCTTCTCTTGAATTATGCGATAAACTTTTTCATCAATAGTTCGCCGACCAAGGAAGTAGTAACAGGTAACAGAGTCCTTTTGCCCGATACGGTGTGCCCGGTCTTCGCACTGACAACAATCGGCGTATGTCCAAGGGAACTCAACAAAAGCGACATTGCTTGATGCAGTAAGCGTTAAGCCAACTCCAGCCGCTTTAATAGAGCAAATAATAATATCTGTCTTGGGATTATTCTGAAAGGCATCAACCGCTCTTTGTTTATCATCTTGGGAATCTCTTCCGGTAACTGATACGGCAGTGGGAAAGTAACGTTTCAATTGGTCTACAACTTCATGAAGAGAACAAAAGAGGATTATTTTCTTTCCATTCTCCCGGAAGTCTTTCACAAATTCAATAACATCGCGTACTTTTCCACGTGCGGAGATCTGCCGAAGAATATTGATACGTACCATGACTTCACCACGCAGAGCCTTTTCAATCTTTTCATCATCGGCATCCTTATATTTCTGTAGATACATAATAAGATCACGTTCAGCATCTACGTACTCTTTACGATTAGTAATCTCACAAGTGTTTACTTGACGTATTTTATCCGGAAGATCTGTAAGAACTAGTGACTTTTCACGTCGAAACATACAATATTTCCATAGGTTGAAATTTAATTCTTTCAAATTCGACGCTTCTCTTTGACCTGAACAGTATTGGTTAACAAAAGATTTATAACCTCCAAAATCTTCCATACGATTCAAAATTGATAGCTGTGGAATCAGGTCTTTTGGTCTGTTGACAACTGGGGTTCCCGTCAATTCGATAATCCATTCTTTGCCGGTGCATATCCCTTTACAGAATTTAGCCTGCTGGGTAGATGAAGATTTACAACGATGACTCTCGTCAATAATAACCGATTTGAATAAGTTGATTGAATTTCTAAATTCTACATCTCGTAGCGTCCAGCTTTCGGACTTCTTTATACGTTGTACAAAGTACTTTTTTAAAGACTCATAATTGACTATAAATACCTGATGCATTCCTGTTTGAAAGAAAAAAGTCCAAGTATCACGTACTTTATCAGTTAAGATCATTGCTTTTTTGTCCGTAAACTTCTCCCATTCACGCATCCAGTTTATTTTTAATGAAGAAGGGCAAATAACAAGACAAGGAAAAGCACCAGCGATATTAATTGTTGCAATACTCTGCAATGTTTTACCAAGTCCCGGTTCATCACAGTTCATAAACCGTTTTAATTCTAATCCTCGAGCAATACCTTTAAGTTGATAAGGATAAGGTTGAATTTTAAGATTATGAGGAATGGCCAGCTCCGGAAGTTCCGGAATATCGTAAACAGTTTCTTCCTCCCTTTTTTCGTTGCCACTAAGCCAGTTTATATTCTCAAATTGCTGTATTTGATAGATCATCCTTTCAAGATCAACTCTACTCCGAGTTGGAATAATCCAAACTTTTCGGGCACCGTCAAAACGTCTTCCAGGAATTTGCCTGATCCGATCTACGATAGAAGGTTTATACTTAAAAGATAATTCAAAATTATCTCCTTTTAATTCGATATTCATGATTTAGAGTATTTTGTAGGGGGGAATTATCCCCCCTTATAGTGATTGGTGTTATGCAGTTGCATCTAAAGGAGCTGGAGCTTCTATTTGCTTCTTTCGCCCTCTTTTTTTAGGTTTATCTTCAATTATAACGGCTTCTTCCGGTTCGTCTGTATCAAAATCAAGGCGTTCCTGTCGAACTCCCCATTTTTCCTCAAACAGATAACTCTCAACTTCTGCGTCACAAGCTGCCGCATCAATGCTCAATTCTTCACAGTAAGGATAGTCTGCATCAAGGAGAGGAACGAAGATTTTCAGATCAACAACCTTTCCGGACTGAAGTAATTTAGCTCCCATAATAGTAATCCCGGAAACACCGTCGACACTATCGTTTGCATAGCCAGTTATGATGTAATTTTCAAGAATCTGTGCATAGCCAGGAGACGTAAAACTATCCTTATTAATATTAGCAGCTTCCGGCTGTTCGCACAATACGACAAGATGTAATTTAAGACGATTAAATGTCTCTCTTAAGTCACTATGAATGATCTGATCGCAGTTCTTGCTAATTACATTCGTGTAGTTTGCTTCCGAAAAACGTTCATTGTACACTACATTCAAGCGGTCCTTTTTAATAATCGCTTTCTTGATTTCATTTTTTGCTTGTTCCATAATTTTCCTTAGTTGATAAAGTGATAATACTAAATGTTGATACAACTCCCATTACGGCAGCCGTCGCTATTTCTCTATTTGTTGCATCTTCTCTTTGAGAGAAAGATAATGCTGTAAACAGACCGATAACGGATAGCCCGATTGTGACTTTTCTTAGATTGTTCATGATAATTACTTTTTGTTGTTATACATTCCGGACATTTGCATTTCTACCTTAGCTTTACTTATTACAGTTACACACCACGATAATTGATGTGTTGCTGTCCGATTGCAACGTTCGCACCAATCAACTAAGTACCTCTCTTCCCGACATAAAGAATTGACTAGAGCATTTACCGCTGTCGCCGTTGCTTTCGCACTTTTTGCCGTGTCTACAAGCGTCTGCATGACTTCGGATTTCATTGCCTCATTGAGCCAATATTTTGAATCTGCGAGCAATTTTCCGGAGCGGGCAACATATACAGCTAAATCATTACCGCGTTGTACAGCTTCTGCTACATCTTCGCTCATAGTTATATTAAGGAATGAATCTATATTGGTTAATTCGGCCAATATTTGCTCTTTTGATGTAATAAGTAAATTCATATTGTTTTATGATAAAATATAATCAGACCATTAATTGCCACCACTTAAAAGCAAGGTCTTCGTACTTCTCTTTTCCTCTGATGTATGAAGGGTGTTTCCGGTCGGTAATAAAATGCTTGAAGATTCTACAATTCTTTTTGCTAATAGCATAAATAAAATCTTGTTGGCTACCGGCTATATCCATATACCATGCCCGGGAGCGGTCCCAGTCAAAGAAATCTATCGCTTCGTCGAATTGTGCCTGAGATTCTGCGAAGGTCGTTTTTAAATCCCCTCCAAAGTTGAAAGAAGACAACCACCAGTCCCATTTACACCGTGTATCGAGATGATAAACGAAGTCCCCATAAAAGAACTCTTGTTGTTTGTTAACCATAAACTTTTGTGTATCGGACTGTGCCAAAACGACAGCAAGAAATTGATCCTTTTCTGCTTCCTTCCGGAGAGCCTTACGCATCTCAAGCCCTAGTTCAAATTCGTCTGCCGTATACACATAATCGTCTACCATTAACTTGTCATATCTTACACGCTCGTTTTCTGTAATAAGAGCATCTACAAGAGTTCCAAACTTGAATGCTTTCTCTTTATCCCCGTATTGAGCACGGGGATAAAGATAGTTCTTAAGTTCTGTCAGATCTGAATTGCTGACCTCTGGACGAGAGTAATATGAATCAGGATTTGACATGGCTATTTGGCTTTTACATCTGCTTCATATCGGATGAATTTTGATTCGATATGCTTTTGGTCTTTACTGTTTGCCTGCTTCTCGCAATAAGTAATCATCTTTTTAAAGATTTTCTCCAGTTCTTCAACAGGTAACGTCTGACCTTCGTTTATCCACCACATCTGGAATATCTCTAAATATCCCTGCTGATGCAGTACAACAATCTTTTCTTTCACTTTGGCGTTAGTCGGTGGGGGAGCGATAGAAGCGGCAGCTTCCATAAAAAGACTACCGATAGAGCTTTGTTGTGCCTTCAGTGCAGCCTCTTGTTTTGCTGCTTCTTCCTCCTTTTTCAGCTCTTCCATTCTTTTGGCGGCAGCTTCTTTTTCACGTTGTTTACGTAATTCTTCCGCTTTGACAGCTTCCTCTGCATTAGCGAGACGAAGTTGTTCCAACTCTGCGAGCTCCTTGCGTTTAGACGGAATACGGTCGGTAAGGTCTTGCTTAACGCTTACCATCTTTGCCTTATACTGTTGAGCGTATTGCTCATATTTGCCTTCTAGAACATTTCGGCGAATCTCCTTTTTTGTTTCTTGACTAATATAGTAAGTTGCAGAATCCGCACTAAACTTATCAAAATGAGATTTGGGATAATCGGTCTGAAAAACTGTAATTCCTATAGCTTCACGATCGAAGTTCCCATAAGTCAAGTTGGAAAATATTCCCTGCAACTCAGAAACTTTACTTGAAAGATATTGGTTGAAATAAGAAAGAAGGCTATCCTCTATTATTTGTTGATAGTTTGCTTTCTCTGTTTCAATTCTAGCTCTCTGTTCCGCTTCTCTCTTTCTTTTTTGTTCCGCTTCGTATTTAAACTTGGCATATTCATTACGCTTTATCACAAGCTTTCCGGGAATTGTTGCAGGATCCTTAGGATCAATTTGTTTTTCTTGGGAAGTGAAAAAGGAACGTATTCTATCAAATATCTGCGTAATAGGTTTACGACGTTCATCCATATTTTTGAGTGTTACGCTAACCTTTTTCAAGTAGTCGGCTGTAGCCTGATCTATTGTTTCATTCATACCTTCTCCTTCGATAGTGTCAAGGAGAGCTTGCCCGGCTTCATTACACTTTTTGACAGAATTTGTATTCTTCCCCATTATATCTGGAAAAGATGACAGAATATTTTTTGCTTCGTCTATTTTGATTAACTCTGTTGCCATATTATTTATTTTAATCGGTTAGTAAGTATTAGAATCCACCGTCTTCATCATCATCGGAGACTGGCACCTGTACAGGTTCTGGAGCTTCCAGTTGTTTTTCTTCACCGAAAGGAATATTAGGATTATCCACAGCCTGAACGGGTTCATTAACCTTGTCTTCATCCACCAAGCCATAGTCGATAATTTCTTCCTCTTCTTGATCAGAATCCATAATAGTAAACTTACCTGTACGCACTTTAGGATAAGCATCAAACGCGTGTTTGATCATCTTATTCTCAAGGAACCCAGGGTCAATGCTTCCATTATTCGAAGTATAAAGTGCATTGGCTTTACCCAATTCACGTCTTTTAGTTTGATCGTTCCACTTCGAATTTGCTTTTTCACTATAATGTTTCAATCGTTCGATATCACCTTCCATTAACCATTGATAATCTACCGAGTTGTCATTTCGTACAATACGAATGAATGCAGCAATAACTTTGGTTGAAGTACGGGGACATTGTGCTTCATACTCGATATTCTTTATACCATTAACTAAGGATGCTTTAAAATGATCTCCCTCATATACAACGACTGGATTATCCGCATACTTGATTTGTCCGGCACGCATACGCATTGTCAGTTCGCCATACCCGGTAACTGAAACATAGGCACGTTTTTCATAAATATCATATCCTTGTGCATTCTTGTGTCCGGTTTTACTGCTTCTGCTAAGTATGTAGCAAAGTGGATGTCCTGTTTGATCTAGCGTAAGACCGTTGACTGCTATATCAAGAAAACAGCCATATAGAGACATCTTTGTCGAATCTGCCAAATCAGGATTATCACGGAGAAGTTTTTGAAAGTTGAATACTTCTTTATGATACATTTGCTCACCTTTATCTGTTCCCCAGATAGCATTGTACATTTGAACGAATTTTGCCTGTACATTTTCACTTTCGACAATTTTCGTTGCTGGAAGCGCATTTAGCTCTTCCACTTTCACTTCAATAATTTTACTCATAATTGTTTAAATATTAGCGTTTTATTAATCTCCTTGATATACTCCACGTCTATATTCCTCCATTAAAAGAATATCTTCGGCCGTGGGCTCTATGCTTATATCTTTTTTATCAAGTTTAATCTCTACAGGAGTAGGAACATAATTCTTTTTCTGTTCTTCTCTTTCTGCAATCTGCTTTCCGATACTGTCTTGCAGAGCCTGTAACACTGCTGATGATTTCGGTATATATCTCATACAGCGATCTGCATTAATTGTTTGATAATGTTATCCGGAACTTTATTATGCAAATCCATCATTGCACTGGCTGTTTCCAATTCGGATCGTTTCACATAATATTTTCCTCTTTCCTTATTATTTGCCGGATAAAACTTAATCCAGGCTTTTTCGCGCCACTCTTTTATTAGGCGTTTTCCGTATATTTCTTCCGCTTGTGATATCGTTACTACTTCGGGGAGTAGTCCCAGCATCGTTAGCGTTTGCACCGTCCCGATTTTAATGCATCGGGCGACCATCATTTCGAAGCAATTTTCCATAATCTCTAATTAGGCTGTTTCCTATACTTTTGAATGGTGTTGAGCTGATTTTATTACTGAAACACATCTGCATCTCTATGCTATGCTGCCTGATTAATATTGATTAGAGTTCATATACTTCTTCTATTTTATTTCTTCGTATTCTTGCCCGTCGACTCCGGTTAAGATCGTTGTTGCAGTCAAATGCAATCTGAAAAGCAATAATTCCAAGAAACGAAAGAGCTACGATTGTTTTCTGCAATTGCTGGAAATCAATATTTAGAGCAAATGCTCTATTAGCCCACCAACTGCCTAATTCATTCAGTTTACTTGTTCCTGTCTTTTTGTAAGCTCTATCCAGTATTACGTTTACCGTCCCGTATGCAATATTCAAGAGATCCGCAATCTCTTTCTTTGCTTTACCACAAAAAGCGAGGCCAGCAATCTGATTTTCGCGCTTCGTTAGTTTAGTGTCAGCTTGCAGTTCCATGATGCAAAGTCTCTAGTTCGGCGGCAGCTTTGGAGACTCCTTTAGTAGCTTCCAAGGCTTCATTAGCCATTCTTACAGCGACATTCAATACTTTTGCTTTGTAGGTTGAGCGAGCAGAAGCCGGCTTGTTATTAAGGATATTGTGCACTGTACCCTGTGAGCATCCTACTTCTTTCGCTATCTGCTTTTCGTATCCGTAAGGCAGATTTGCTTTGATAGTTTCTAATTGATTTTCCATATACATTATATATTTATAGTTTCTAGTTCCTTGGAAGGCGGCCAAGCCCGCCAAGGATAACGTATCGCTGTTGTGCGGATGATTAAAGATTCATTCTACCTCGTAACCTCTTTCAGATTCTCCATTGCCGGAAGGCGCATTCTCAAAGGGTTTGCATCGAAAACTAAACTTGCATGCTTTATTATTTTAGTCCTTGGCTTCTTCGCAAGTTTCTCCGAGCCAAGCGACACATTCTGTTGTACCCCTAGTAAAGTCTACTGCCTTATTTTTAGGATTGAATTTACCTTCAACTATATCACCTTCCTTTATTCCTGCTTCCTTTTTAAGCTCCCACAAAAGCCACTCATTAGCTGTTGAATCGGTTACATTCTTGATTCTTACTTTCATGATTATGCTTTTAATAGTTCTACTAGAAGTACTTTATCTGCTTCCCAAAGGTTGAATCCCCTCTCTATTTTCCTACGCAGATATTCTCTCTCACCGATCATTCTGATTGCTTTCTCTCTAAGGTCTGATGCACTCCATTTCTCAGCCTGCTCAATCAAGAAATCAGCCATGCATTTTTTTTCTTCAAATAGTTTACGAGCTAATACCGTTTGCTTTTCAATCTCAGCAAGTGCTTCTGGAGCTTTCATATACAATTTGCAAAACTCATCTTTGTCAAGTTCAGTATTCATGTACATCTTTTCAATGACATCATACGTTTCTGCCGAGATTGGCTTTCCTGTTCTTTCTTCAAACTCTTTTAGTGTCATATTCTTATTTGATTTAGAGTAAATAATCTATTTTGTTAACTTTATTGCCCTTTTATTTTGGCGTTGTCATTGTTTTGCGTTAACTTTATAGTGCAAATGTAATCAAAAACATTACACTGTAATCAGAAGTAAGACAAAATGTGTAATCTATTAAGATAATTTAATAATATTCGTATGCATATAGGTAACAAAATCAAAGAAGAAGTCGCTAAAAGAAATATAAGTGTAACAGACTTTGCAAAGTTGATAAACAAAAGCAGACCTTATACTTATTCAATATTTGAAAAAGAAAATATTGATACAGAGCTACTTATACATATTTCATCTGTTTTAAATTTATCACCAGCATCATTCTTCGAAGATATAACACCTAGTGTAATGCAAAATGGCACAAAGAATATTTTGGTTGGTAGAGATAATAATGGTAATATATCAACTAATGAATGCCAAGATAAACTTGAAGATGCTATGATAGAAATAAAGCATTTGAAAGCAGTTATTGAAGGCAAGGATAAACTTCTCGAGGAAAAGGAACGATTGATTAATGTATTAATGAATAAGTAATATGTGGATTATTATTATAGGAATAGTAGTTGTATTATTTATTGTTTTTTCTGCCAATGGACAACAAAAAAGAGATGAGACTATTAAACCAATAAGCGAATACGATTATTATAAGCAGAAAAAGAAATACGAAAACAGTATTTACGAAGAAAATATTAAATATGAAAAGTCTTCTGTAAGTAAGCAGACTAAACCATCTAATTCCTCTACCCAGAAACTTACAGCATCCGATATCCGCTCTTTCTTTCCTTATATGGATTCACAGCTTGCTTTAAAATATGGAGAAGCGATTATAAACGGACAGTATAGTTTCGATGTTGATAAAAGATTGGTTGAGCAATGGACAAAAAATCGAATATTAAAGAATTCAGGCCCGATGCGAGCTGACAGTACATCTATGCCCACATCCGAATATACAAAGGTTACGTGGTGGCAGCTACAGCAATACTTTCCAATAATGGATAGTAAAATTTCAGCCGATTATTTTGCAGATCATTTATTAGATGAAAGTAAATGGTTTACAGTAAAAATAACTGTACTAAAAGAATGGGAGAAGAAGCTCGCCGCATATAAAGATGATGAAAAGAACTTGCACCAAACCGTTACCAATAATAATGATGGAATAGCATTTGAAAAACAAGGTGATATTGCTTCTGCAATTGAGGTTTACGAGAATAATTTGAGAATAGGATACCCAGCAAGCCATTCATATAATCGTCTGATGATTATCTATCATAAAGAAAAAAGGTACGAAGATGAAGTACGAGTAATAAAGAAGGCCATTGAAGTCTTCTCTTCTGATTCGAGGTACAACAAAGATGTAGCCAAGTGGCAAGAACGATTGAACAAACGAACTAATAAATAAACTTATGGAAGCATTTGGATTTATAGGTGTTGTATATCTATTGGCTGGGATTATCCAGTTGATTATTCTTTTGGTTTTGATTGTGAAATTCCTTCAGCTTGTAGCAGATGTAAAACAACTAAAAAACTTATATACTGAAAGAAGCCGTGAATTGTCTTCAAGCATTGATAAACTTTCTTCTGCAATAAAGGAGCAAAGTAACTCAAAGGATAACGATAAGCCCCATGTTGCCAAGGATGAAAATATTGTAGCAGAACTGAAAAAAGAACCCAATAAGCCATATAACGAGGCTCCTGCAAAAGAGGTGCCGACAGTGGATGAAAACAGCAATGACTTCAAACAACATTTACGCAAATGGAAGATTCTTAAAAACAAAGGATATACAGATCAAGCTATCAGAGAATACATGGAGTACACTAAGCGGGATATGAGTTATGCTGTAGACTTCATCAACTCCATATAAGCTGAGTTCAGGAGTCCAGTTAATTGATCGCTTAACTTTTGAATAATGAGAGAAATTCATAATTTTAATGATAAATGTCTGCTGACTTTATTACAAATTGCTAATATTCAGAATAAAGAACGAAAGCGTTTAGAGAAAATGTATTGTGAAAGATTTCAAGGATATCGAGAGGTTAAAGACTTCTTGAATGCTAACGAACTGATAAAGTATAATGGTAAATTGGTGAACGGAGAATGGATTGAAGACAAAGAGAGCCCTGTTGAAGTAACAGGGCTTGGATTAAATGCTATTAGATACGGTTTATTTGTTTCTGAAACGCGAAAACAGTTTCTTGAAAAGCGATATATTCGTCTTAGGGACATTGGGCTTATCATTAGTATTATTGGCGGTCTGCTTGGGTTCATATCGTTTTTCTGTTAACTGGTCATATATGCGTTCCATGTATTCCAAATCTATTTGTTCAGTAACATTGCCTGAAGAACGATTGTATTTACCAGTTTTTGCATATCTAGCAAGTGCAATGGAGCGCGCAATTAACTCAAAGGGGTTATGGCAACTATAAGTGCTTTGTACGAGCTCCAAAGTCCGAAGCCGGATTTCCGCATCAGAAAGTTTTGCTTTAGGGCGATGAAAACGATGATACTTTTTAGACATAGTATTTTCTATTAAAATATAAATGTATGGAAGAAAAAGACAAATTAATCGCCTCTCTTCGGCAACAACTCCGGAAAGTGCTGCGAGAAAATAGTGCTCAAAAGCAAGAAATTGCTCTCTTGAATTATGAGTTAGAAAGGGCTAAAATAAGGCTCTCAAAATAGCGTTCTTTGAACTATCTTTGAAATGGTTAGCTCGCATCATTATAATTGACTGATATGTAGCTGAATATCCTTTATTATCACGCCGCTTTGGGAGCAGGGGGTCGTGGGTTCGAATCCCGCTACCCCGACGAAAAAGAAAACGCTGATAATTAAGTTGCAAACTTGGCTATCAGCGTTTTCTTTTTTACTCAAAAACTCCAAAAGCCATCGAAGAAACAACTAAACAAGCTAAAACAAAACAACTTATAAATTATTATTATGAAAAACATTTTATTTACACTTTTTGCTATTCTGATCTTAACTAGCTGTAGTAAAGATGATGATAACTGGATCGAGCTTAACGAAAACAATATCGTGGGTAATTGGTCGACAGGCATTAAAGGCTCGCATAAGTTTTTAAATTTCGGAGACGATGACAAAGGCTCTTTTGGAATTTATAGCAATGCAGATCCCATTTCTTTCCAAACGTTCAAATACAAAGTCGAAGATAGTAAGATTTACATCTATGATGTATTCCCAAAAGGTAAGTCACCATATTATTTGGACTGTAAAATATCAAATAATAAACTCAAAATTGAAAATGGTGAGGAATCTGGTACTTACGAAAAATTAGAATACTAACAACTTCCAAACTTAAAAATGCTTAGAATTGATCGTATAACAAAAAAATAATATTTATGAAAACAGCTTTTTTATTGGGCAGCATAGGATCAGGACTAATTCTATTATGCCACCTTTATTCGTTTGTCCAAATGATCATCATGAATCGCCCCGATTATTTGTATCCGACATATTACATCCAATCCATTATCATCTTCATAGCATGGACTTTGATTTTCATTTGCTTTATGATCGCTTACCAAAAACAAAATAATAAATCATGGAAGGATTAATACAATTTACAGGTATAGTGATGATTGCATTTGGAATACTGCAAATCATCCTTTTCTTTAAAATTTGGGGAATGACTAATAACGTCAAACGCATTTGGAAGAAAATAGATAATAAAGACTTTCTTTCCGATGCTTGTGTTTCTTATATAAAAGGCAACTTGGAAGAAACTGAAAGGTTGGCAAATGAAGCTTTTCTGCAGGAAGTAGCTTTGCTTTCTAAATCATCTGAATCTTATGAAGATTGGATTGATAATTATATAAAAATAAAAGAAAAATACACCCGTATCTTCAAGAAAATAGATAAGCCAGCTCCTGACTTTAATAAATACGAAGAACCGAAGATGTATCTACTTTAAACAATAGAGAAAAAAATAAGGCTGACATAACAAGTATCAGCCTTATTTTTTTTACATATATCCATATCACATATTCAAATAATACTCCCTCGTCAACGCTATATACTCCTCACTATACTGATGACGCGCCAATTCCGTCAACAACTCTTCTATCACACACTCCCGATTGGAAAAAGAAAAAGCAATCAGCGTACGTTTTGGAATACCGCCGGGCTTAGTAATTACATTGAGCTGACGAATCGCATACAACTTATTCATAGAAGCTATCGCCTTTACCTGATCAACCACATCCGTCGGAATCACGACCGTAAAAAGTCCGTCTGCTGCCAATAACCTATTTACCCCTTCCAGCAATTCTTCGTAGGTTAGAGAATCATTGTGACGGGCAGCAGCCCTCTGCCGATCCGGACATTCCAGCGAATCAACAAAATAAGGAGGATTTGAAACAATCACGTCAAATTTATCCGAAGACCGGTATTTCTTAAAGTCAGCCTGCACCACTTCTATCCGCTCCTGCCAAGGAGAACGAGCCACATTTTCCCTGGCCTGTCCGGCCGCCGCCTCGTCTATCTCCAATGCCACAATCTTTGCATCCAGCAAACTGCGTTGAGCCAACATTAAAGCCACCAAGCCCGTCCCCGTACCAATATCCAATATCCGGCGCGCGCTCTCAACCGAAGCCCAAGCTCCCAAAAGCACCCCATCCGTACCAACTTTCATAGCACATTGGTCGTGGCACACTGTAAATTGCTTAAATTGAAAATAAGGATTCGACATTTTATCCGTTTGTCTTAAAGCTGTTTTATTCTACTATTTTATTGCAAATCGCCAAAAATAAATAATAATTATGGAATACTCCCTCTACAAGCCGATATTTTGGCATTGTTTTTGTGTTTTTATTCTACGCAGTGCTTTATTATTAGAGAGAATCAATTAACTTTGCAAACGATTTATGCATATCAGTATGACATAAACTAAATTAAAACGAAAAGATGAAAGAAAGATATTTATTGGAAGATGGAAGCGATAACGGCTTCTCGCTAATCACTGACTATGATGGGAACGATGAACAGGCATTTGATGTAAATGTGAAATCTGGTGAAATTCTTCCGGTACTCCCTCTACGTAACATGGTGTTGTTTCCTGGAGTATTCCTGCCGATCACAGTGGGCCGTAAGTCTTCTCTGAAACTCATACGAGACGCTGACAAGAAGCATAAAGATATTGCCGTAGTATGTCAGAGATCGGCACATACAGAGGACCCGAAGTTGGAAGATTTACACAATATCGGTACCGTAGGACGAATTGTGCGGATATTGGAAATGCCCGATCAGACAACGACTGTCATCCTTCAAGGAATGAAACGTCTGAACCTGATAAACATTATCGAAACCCATCCGTATCTGAAAGGTGAAATAGAACTTTTGGAAGAAGACATTCCAAGCAAAGACGATAAAGAGTTTCAAGCCTTGGTGGAAACCTGCAAGGACTTGACAATGAGATATATCAAATCGTCAGATGTGATGCATCAAGATTCGGCATTTGCTATTAAGAATATCAACAGCCCGATGTTCCTAGTCAATTTCATCTGCTCGAACCTGCCGTTCAAGAAAGACGAGAAGATGGACTTGTTAAGCATCCACTCATTACGTGAACGCACATATCACTTACTGGAAATCCTGAACCGCGAAGTGCAACTGGCAGAAATCAAGGCATCCATCCAAATGCGTGCCCGCGAAGATATCGACCAGCAGCAACGCGAATACTTCCTGCAACAGCAAATCAAGACTATCCAAGATGAACTAGGTGGCGGCGGCCAAGAGCAGGAAATAGAAGAAATGCGCCAAAAGGCAGAAAGAATGCGTTGGAACGCAGAAGTCAGGGAAACATTTATGAAAGAACTGGCTAAACTGGAACGCACCCATCCACAATCTCCGGATTACAGCGTACAGCTTAACTATCTGCAAACCATGCTCAATCTTCCGTGGGGTACGTATACAACTGACAATCTGAACCTTAAAAACGCAGAAAAGACGTTGAACAAAGACCATTACGGACTGGAAAAAGTGAAAGAACGCATTTTGGAGCATTTGGCTGTATTAAAGCTGAAAGGTGATATGAAATCACCGATTATCTGCTTATATGGCCCTCCGGGAGTAGGTAAAACATCTCTTGGAAAATCCATTGCATCTGCGCTCAAACGGAAGTATGTACGTATGTCTTTGGGCGGCGTGCATGACGAAGCTGAAATCCGCGGACATCGGAAAACTTATATCGGTGCCATGCCCGGACGAATCATTAAGAGCTTGATTAAAGCCGGTGCATCCAATCCTGTTTTTATCCTGGATGAAATAGACAAGGTCAGCGCCGACCGTCAAGGAGACCCCTCTTCCGCATTACTGGAAGTGCTTGATCCGGAACAAAATACTGCTTTCCACGATAACTTCCTGGATGTAGACTACGACCTCTCAAAGGTATTGTTTATCGCAACAGCCAACAACCTGAACACAATCCCCGGCCCATTGCTCGACCGTATGGAATTGATTGAGGTTAGCGGATATATCACGGAAGAGAAAGTAGAGATAGCCCGCAAGCATCTGGTTCCCAAAGAGCTGGAAGCCAACGGACTTAAAAAGACAGATATCAAGCTTCCCAAAGATACGTTGGAAGCTATCATCGAGTCATATACCCGTGAGAGCGGCGTTCGTGAGCTGGAAAAGAAGATTGGTAAAATCCTTCGTAAATCAGCCCGTCAATATGCTACGGACGGTTATTTCGCCAAGACAGAAATCAAACCGTCGGATTTGTATGACTTCCTGGGAGCACCGGAATATACACGTGACAAGTATCAGGGAAATGATTACGCAGGCGTAGTCACCGGATTGGCATGGACAGCCGTCGGAGGCGAAATCTTATTTGTAGAAACGAGCTTGAGCCGTGGCAAGGGCGGACGTCTCACACTGACCGGTAACCTGGGAGATGTGATGAAAGAATCTGCCATGCTGGCACTTGAATATATCAAGGCACACGCTTCTATCCTGAATCTGGACGAAGAAATCTTCGACAACTGGAATATCCATATCCACGTTCCCGAAGGCGCAATTCCGAAAGACGGTCCGTCGGCAGGTATCACGATGGCTACTTCTCTGGCTTCTGCCCTGACTCAAAGAAAAGTGAAAGCCAACATTGCCATGACAGGCGAAATTACCCTTCGCGGCAAAGTGCTTCCCGTGGGTGGCATCAAAGAGAAGATATTGGCAGCCAAGCGTGCCGGAATCAAGGAAATCATCATGAGTGCCGAGAACAAAAAGAACATAGATGAGATTCAGGAGATTTATCTGAAAGGACTGACTTTCCACTATGTAAACGATATAAAAGAGGTATTTGCCATTGCGCTGACCAATGAGAAAGTGTCGGATGCTATTGATTTATCCGTTAAGAAACCCAGCCAGGAATGACATTTGAGTTACAATATACAGACACTAAAAGTAATGCCCGTGCGGGTCTGATTACCACAGACCACGGGCAGATACAAACACCGATCTTTATGCCGGTGGGCACACTGGGCACGGTTAAGGGAGTACATCTGACCGAATTGAAAGAGGATATTCAGGCGCAGATTATTCTGGGTAATACCTATCACCTCTATTTGCGTCCGGGACTGGACGTGATCGAGAAAGCAGGCGGACTGCACCGTTTTAACGGTTTCGACCGCCCGATGCTGACTGACAGCGGTGGTTTTCAGGTATTCTCTTTGGCCGGAATCAGAAAGCTGCGGGAAGAAGGAGCCGAATTTCGTTCGCATATCGACGGAAGCAAGCACGTCTTCACTCCGGAAAAGGTGATGGACATAGAACGCACCATCGGCGCAGACATTATGATGGCTTTTGACGAATGCCCTCCCGGTGACTCGGATTATGAGTATGCCAAAAAGTCATTAGGTTTGACGCACAGATGGCTCGACCGTTGTATACAACGTTTTAATGAGACGGAACCTAAATATGGTTACAATCAAGCTCTCTTTCCTATCGTGCAAGGTTGTGTCTACCCCGACCTGCGCAAACAATCAGCAGAGTTTATCGCGTCCAAAGGGGCCGACGGGAACGCTATTGGTGGTTTGGCAGTAGGCGAACCGGTAGACAAGATGTATGAAATGATCGAGATTGTTAATGAAATACTTCCCAAAGACAAACCCCGTTACCTGATGGGCGTCGGAACTCCTGTCAACATTCTTGAAGGAATAGAGCGTGGCGTAGATATGTTCGACTGCGTTATGCCTACACGAAACGGACGAAATGGCATGTTGTTCACCAAGGATGGCATCATCAATATGCGAAACAAGAAATGGGAAACCGACTTCTCTCCCATCGAAGCCGACGGGGCTTCCAGCGTAGATACGTTGTACAGCAAGGCTTATTTGCGCCATCTTTTCCATGCGCAAGAGCTACTGGCCATGCAAATTGCCTCGATACACAACCTGGCATTCTATCTGTGGCTGGCAGGAGAAGCAAGAAAGCATATTATTGCCGGAGATTTCTCGACCTGGAAGCCAATGATGGTCAAAAGAGTATCAACTAGATTATAAGAAATGAAAAGCAATCGATTTATAAAACGGCTGGACTGGTATATCATCAAGAAGTTCTTGGGGACATACGTATTTGCTATTGCATTGATCATTTCTATTGCAGTGGTATTCGATTTCAACGAAAAGATGGACAAATTGATGGAGCATGAAGCTCCCTGGGATAAGATCATCTTTGAATACTACATGAACTTTATCCCCTATTTCTCCAATCTGTTCAGTCCGCTGTTCGTATTCATTGCTGTTATTTTCTTTACCTCCAAGCTGGCAGAGAACTCTGAAATCATCGCTATGTTCTCCACCGGCATGAGCTTTAAGAGAATGATGCGTCCTTATATGATTTCGGCCGCTATCATTGCGCTAACCACCTTCACGCTAAGTTCGTACGTGATTCCTAAAGGAAGCGTGACGCGTCTGAACTTTGAAGACCGGTATATCAAACCCAAGAAACAAAACTCGGTAAGCAATGTACAGTTAGAGGTAGACAGCGGGGTTATAGCCTACATTGACAACTATAACAACGCCATGAAAACCGGTAACCGTTTTTCATTGGATAAATTCGTCGACAAGAAGATGGTTTCCCATCTGACCGCACGACGCATCACGTACGATACCACCACCGTTCATAAATGGACGATTCACGACTATATGATACGTGAGCTCGATGGTTTAAAAGAAAAAATCACCAAGGGTGACCGGATTGACTCTATCATCAACATGGAGCCTTCTGACTTTCTTATCATGAAAAATCAGCAGGAAATGTTGACCAGTCCCCAGTTGAGCGATTATATCGCAAAACAGAAGCGAAGAGGATTTGCCAATATCAAGGAGTTTGAGATTGAATATCACAAACGAATTGCCATGTCGTTCGCTTCTTTCATCCTTACCATTATCGGTGTATCGCTTTCATCCCGGAAAACAAAAGGTGGTATGGGGCTCCACTTGGGTATCGGATTAGGGTTAAGTTTTTCTTATATCCTATTCCAAACGATTACTTCCACCTTTGCTGTAAACGGAAATGTGCCTCCTGTCATTGCAGTCTGGATTCCCAATATCCTTTATGCAGGTATTGCATTCTTCCTATACCAGAAAGCACCCAAATAACCAGAAAGCATCAAATAAAAGGATTGTAAGCCTTCCGCAGTTTTCAGGAACTCGATCCGCAGACTGTCCCAAGGTTTCGGATATACCGCAGAAAGAAAGATATAAAAATAAGAAGTTCCGCCTATTCCTGCTAATGCAAGTGTAGGCGGAACTTTTTTGTTGTATCCATTTCCTCTTTTGTCTATTCTCCATTGTTTTCACCTGACGGTGATCCGGAAAATACCTCTTTCTCCTTACATTTCTAAAATCGTTAACCGATTTCTTTTACATAAGCAGAAAGATCTGCAGCAGAGATGTTTTTGGCTATAATTACACCATTTCCATCCAATAAATAGTTAGTGAATCCCCGATTTAAACGGTATTTCTTAAATAATCCGGAATCCTCGCCTTCTGTTTCCACGAAACAAGTGGGCGTAACTATTTGATCCTTACGAACAGTTTCCTTAAATATTGACTGATATTCGTCAAATGAAACAGAAACCATTTCCACATTATGAGAAGAACGAAGCGCATTGCTTAAACTTACGTTTTGCATCCGGGACTGCGCGTCATAACTTGCCCAAAAACTTAGCAACACATATTTGCCTTTCAAATTTCCCAACTTAAAGGCGGGTTGCTCATTTGACGTAGATTCGATCTTAAAATCAGGGGCTACGTCGCCCTCACTCAAACCTCCGGTAGGTTTGTCTTTCTCAACGAAAGCGGTCAAGGAACAAATCAGTAATACAACAAAAATCCATTTTACATGCTTCATGTAATTCGGTTTTAGTTAATACTATCCGGGACTGTCCTTAAACAGTGGTTTCTTCCCGAAACGTTGTCTTTTCAGGCATCAGGCGAAGAGGAATCCGCTGATTATCAGAGCCTTTATTTTTGAAACCGGGTGCAAAGGTAAGTAAATATTAAATTAACTTCCAAGCAAATAAGCAAAAATCTCACTTTTTGGGTATAACTTTTTATGTTATTTAGCATAAAAACGAACTTTTTTCTCTACTTTTGCAGAGTTAAAGTCTATTTTTTATGCAACCATCAAATACTGAATTGATTCTGATTCGAGTTACCGGCGAAGATCGTCCGGGACTGACTGCTTCTGTGACTGAAATCCTTGCCAAATATGATGCTACGATCCTTGACATCGGCCAGGCAGATATTCATAATACATTATCGTTGGGAATTCTGTTCAAGAGCGAAGAAAGACACTCCGGATTCATTATGAAGGAACTCCTGTTCAAAGCTTCTTCATTGGGAGTGACCATCCGGTTTGAACCTATCACCACCGAACAATATGACAACTGGGTAGGCATGCAAGGAAAAAACCGCTATATCCTGACAGTATTGGGACGCAAACTTTCCGCCCGCCAGATTTCTGCCGCTACAAGCATATTAGCCGAACAGGGCATGAATATAGACGCTATCAAGCGTCTGACAGGTCGTATCCCGCTGGACGAATGTCAGACTGATACACGTACTCGGGCTTGCATCGAGTTTTCAGTAAGAGGTACTCCGAAAGACCGCATTGCCATGCAGGAGAAGCTGATGAAGCTGGCCAGCGAACTGGAAATGGACTTTTCTTTCCAACAGGATAATATGTACCGCCGTATGCGCCGCCTGATTTGTTTTGATATGGACTCTACCTTAATCGAGACAGAAGTGATTGACGAACTGGCTATCCGTGCCGGTGTAGGCGACGAAGTGAAAGCCATCACGGAAAGCGCCATGCGTGGAGAAATAGACTTTACAGAGAGCTTTACCCGTCGCGTAGCCTTATTGAAGGGGTTGGACGAATCGGTAATGCAGGAAATAGCCGAGAACTTGCCTATCACAGAGGGTGTAGAGCGACTGATGTATGTATTGAAGAAGTACGGTTACAAGATCGCCATCCTTTCGGGAGGATTCACTTATTTCGGCCAGTACCTGCAAAAGAAATACGGTATAGATTATGTCTATGCCAACGAACTGGAAATCATCGACGGCAAACTGACTGGACGTTATCTGGGGGATGTAGTAGACGGAAAACGGAAAGCCGAACTGCTCCGCCTCATTGCACAAGTGGAAAAGGTGGATATTGCACAGACCATCGCCGTAGGAGACGGAGCCAACGATCTTCCTATGCTAGGAGTTGCCGGACTAGGAATCGCCTTCCACGCCAAGCCCAAAGTGGTGGCCAATGCCAAGCAATCAATCAACACTATCGGACTGGATGGAGTGCTCTATTTCCTCGGGTTCAAAGATTCTTACTTGAATATGTAATTAGACCAAAAAATAGATTATCTTTGCTGACAAATAAAATAAAAGAATGAAGTTTTCCGAACTACAATTAAATGCAAATGTGCTTGAGGCGCTTGATGCCATGCGATTTGACGAATGTACGCCTATACAAGAACAAGCAATTCCAATCATACTTGAGGGTAAAGATTTGATCGCAGTAGCACAGACAGGGACAGGTAAAACAGCCGCGTTTCTGCTTCCTGTATTGAACAAATTATCTGAAGGTAAACATCCGGAGGATGCGATTAATTGTGTCATCATGTCTCCTACCCGGGAATTGGCCCAACAGATCGACCAGCAAATGGAAGGATTTTCCTATTTCATGCCGGTATCGAGCGTTGCCGTATATGGCGGAAATGACGGAATATTGTTCGAACAACAGAAAAAGGGACTCACATTGGGAGCTGATGTTGTCATTGCTACTCCCGGACGCCTGATCGCCCATTTAAGCCTTGGATATGTAGATCTTTCCAAGGTTTCTTATTTTATTTTGGATGAAGCAGACCGGATGCTCGACATGGGATTCTACGAAGATATCATGCAAATAGCCAAATATCTGCCGAAGGAACGACAGACTATCATGTTTTCAGCCACAATGCCGGCAAAGATACAGCAATTGGCAAATACGATCTTAAACGATCCGTCGGAAATAAAGCTCGCTGTTTCCAAACCTGCGGAAAAGATTATTCAGGCAGCATACGTCTGCTATGAAAATCAAAAGTTAGGCATCATACGCAGTCTTTTTATGGATGAGGTTCCGGAACGTGTGATTGTCTTTGCTTCTTCCAAAATTAAGGTTAAAGAAGTTGCCAAGGCGTTGAAATCAATGAAGCTGAACGTAGGTGAAATGCATTCGGACTTGGAACAGGCTCAACGGGAAACGGTTATGCACGAGTTTAAAGCCGGACGAATCAATATATTGGTAGCTACGGACATCGTTGCACGTGGTATTGATATTGATGATATCCGCCTGGTTATCAACTTCGACGTGCCTCACGATAGTGAGGACTATGTGCACCGCATCGGCCGTACGGCACGTGCCAACAATGACGGGGTGGCACTTACGTTTATCAACGAAAAGGAACAGAGTAACTTCAAAAGCATTGAGAATTTTCTGGAGAAAGAGATTTATAAGATTCCTATCCCTGAAGGATTGGGAGAGGCTCCGGAATACAAACCGCGTTCGTTCAACAAAAACAGGAACGGGAATTTCTCTAAAAGAAAAGATTTCCGGGGAAAAAGAAACAACGGAGGGAAGAAAAGCAACTACCCTGCGCCCAGACAGAAATAAAATCTGTATTTCCTTGTTTGAATAGAATCTGTATTTCTTATTGGGGAAAACCTGATTTCTATTTGAATAGAATGTAGAGTCCTTATTTGGATGAAGTAATCTCCAAATCGCCTTTAAAGCTCACTTCCATATTTACAACGCTATATATGGAAGTTTCCGGAATGGCTAAAACTGCTTGATAATGAAAACCATTCCGGTTTACTTTCACAAACTTTGTATCTGACAGGATTGATTGCGCCAGGAAATCCGCAGGAACCACTTTGTCGAACATCTGTTTGGTTATATCGCTGGCAAACAGGCTCTTTTTACCTTCGTACACACAGATGTGCATCACATTATCATAGTACACATTATCCATACTAATCCCGTCTTCGGAATAAGTCGTCTTGATGACTCTCATTTTAGATGGATTAATATATACGTATGCACGATAGCGAGTGCCGTTGTAGGTCACTACACTATCGCGTTTGGTTACTTCTGTATAAGTCGGAACCACAAGTTCCTGACGGACAAAATAGATAGAATCATTGAGGTCTTCGGATTTATGCAGTTTTATTACATTATCCGTAATGGAATGAAACCAAAATATATGTTCTCCCTGCTTATCAATCTTGTAATAAGTGGTATCATTTCCATAAGTGTAAAGAATGTCCCGCATTATTTTAAATGCAATGGGAGTACTTTGTGCGTCTGCATAGTAGATGGTATCTCCTTCCACACGCATCAACGGGCTCTCCGTTTCATCGTCCAGCCAAATTCCCTGCAGTAACTCTTTTGCGCTAAGATCCTCTTTCTCCTGTTGAAGAGAATGGGGACTCTTATTGCCGCTACATGCCGCGAAAAGGATTGCCATTAACGATACAGCCACATTTTTCATCATCCATCTTAGTTTTGTATAAAGATACTCCTATTTTTTTATTTACCAATACAATGGTAAACAAATCCGAGCTCTTCCATCTCTTTTTTATCATATATATTACGTCCGTCCAACACAATCTGCTGGGCCATCGTCTTCTTGATAACGGCCCATGAAGGCAGACGGAATTCTTTCCATTCGGTAACCAGCATCAATACATCAGCATCCAGCACTGCATCGTACATATCACAAGCATAATAGATTTTTTCTCCAATTCTACGCTTGCACTCTTGCACGGCAGCCGGATCGTATGCACGCACCCGACAACCAGCTTCCAGCAATTTATCGATCAGGACTAATGCCGGAGCCTCACGCATGTCATCCGTTTCCGGTTTAAATGCCAGCCCCCACAAAGCAACAGTCTTACCTTGCAAATCACCATTAAACTGTTTCTTTAGCTTCTCAAACAGGACGCTTTTCTGTTGTTCGTTCACTTCTTCCACAGCACTAAGCACCCGCATACTATAACCGTTCTGTTCCGCAGTCTTAATCAATGCTTTCACGTCTTTAGGAAAACAGGAACCACCATATCCGATGCCCGGATACAGGAACTTACGTCCAATACGGGTGTCCGAACCTATTCCGCTACGTACCATGTTCACATCCGCGCCAACGATTTCGCATAAGTTTGCGATATCATTCATAAAACTGATACGGGTTGCCAACATCGAGTTTGCCGCATATTTAGTCATTTCTGCAGATGGAATATCCATGAAAATCACACGGAAATTATTCAATAAGAATGGCTTGTATAGTTTGGACATCAATTTCTCCGCACGTGCCGACTCCACTCCCACTACCACACGGTCCGGACTCATAAAGTCACTGATCGCATTTCCTTCTTTCAAAAATTCCGGATTAGAAGCCACGTCAAAATCAACTTTCACGCCTCTCTTATCCAATTCTTCCTGAATAACCGCGCGAACCTTACTGGCAGTACCCACCGGAACGGTACTTTTGGTAACTACCAGTTTATATTGTTTCATATTGCGACCAATGGTACGGGCCACCTCCAACACGTATTTCAAATCAGCGCTTCCGTCTTCATCCGGAGGGGTGCCAACCGCACTGAATATAACTTCCACATCGTCCAGACAACTTTCTAATGAGGTTGTAAACTTCAATCGCTTTGCTTTCATATTACGGAGCACCATCTCTTCCAATCCATTCTCATAAATCGGAATATTCCCCTTTTGCAAAGATTCGATTTTCTCTTTATTCGTGTCTACGCACGTTACATTCACGCCAATTTCGGCAAAGCATGTACCTGATACCAGACCCACATACCCTGTTCCCACGATTGCAATTTTCATACTTAATCTATTGTTTGTTTAGAAATTCATTCAAAATAAGCGGCATCTTTAAAGGCAGTTCCCTCTCTGTCTTTCGCCGATAATACCATTTGCGAATCTGCCAACGGCCAGTCTATCCCCAACGTTTCATCATTATACAAAATAGAAGCTTCTGCCTGTGGAGCATACTTGTTATCTACCTTATACGTAAAAACGGCTTCTTCACTCAAGACTGCAAAGCCATGAGCAAAACCACGGGGAATGAAAAATTGTCTCTTGTTTTCCTCACTAAGCAACACGCAGATGTACTTTCCAAATGTAGGCGATGACTTACGCAAATCAACGGCAACGTCCAGCACTTTTCCTTTAAGAACACGAACCAGTTTCGCCTGACTGTATTCTCCTTTCTGATAGTGCAATCCGCGTAACACGCCAAAAGATGATTTCGACTCGTTGTCCTGTATAAAATCTACGGGACCAATATTGGCATCAAACTCTTCTTTCTTATAGGCTTCCATAAAATAGCCCCGTTCATCGGAGAAAACTTTAGGCTCTATCAGCCATACTCCGTCTATTTCCGTCTGTATATAGTTCATTATTGATAGTGATAAATAAAACGATGCAAAAGTAGTGAATTTTTCGAAGTTTTCTGGGATATATTCAATTTATCTCGTAATTTTGCAGACATGATTGAATTGGCACAACATATAGAGACTTTACTACTGGAAAACGATTGCGTCATTGTTCCGGGGTTTGGCGGTTTTGTAGCGCATTACTCGCCTGCAACTCGCGTAAAGGAAGAAAATATATTTTTACCTCCTACCCGTACAATCGGCTTTAATCCTCAATTAAAACTGAATGACGGCGTATTGGTGCAATCTTATATGTCAGCGTATGACACGAGTTTTGCTGACGCCAGCCGCATAGTAGAAAAGGAAGTAAACGAATTCATCGGTCTCCTTCATGAAGAAGGAAAAGCCCATTTGGATAATATAGGCGAGATTCACTATAACATTTATGGTAACTATGAGTTTGTTCCTTATGACTATAAGATAACGACTCCTTCATTATACGGTCTCGACTCTTTTGAAATGCATGAACTTTCCGTTCTGCAACAGAAAGAAAAAGTATGGATACCGGCTCATCCGGAGAAAGAAAAGAAGACTTTTGAAATTAGTATCAATCGTGCATATCTTCGCAATGCTGCAGCAATGATTGCTGCCATCGTATTGTTCTTTGCCTTTTCAACTCCGGTAGAGAATACAGACGTTCAAAAAAATAATTATGCACAATTATTACCCAGTGAGCTTTTTGAGCAAATAGAAAAGCAATCGGTTGTAGTAACTCCTGTGTATGTTAAGAGTGATGCAATGCAACAAGCTAAGAAGCTTTCCGCTACTGCTTCAACTTCTTCTTCAACGAAGACTTCATCCGCTAAAAAGAATACAGCGGATAAGACTTCCAAGCCAATCGCAGTTAGAGAAGTGAAAGTAGCCAAACAGGAAACGGCAGCTACTGCCCCTGCGGTTAAATCTCCAGAAAGTACCAATCATCCTTTCCATATCATAGTAGCAGGAGGAATCAGCTTGAAAGATGCAGAAGCCATAGCAACTCAATTAAAATCAAAAGGGTTTGCTAATGCAAAAGCGCTGAACATGGATGGAAAAGTACGTGTCAGCATCAGTTCATTCGACAACCGTAATGAAGCGACCAAGCAATTACTTGAGCTAAGAAAAAACGAAACTTATAAGAATGCCTGGTTACTGGCTAAATAAAAATCCCTTTTTAAAAGCATGAAACGAGTTCTTTGTCCTAAATGTGAGAATTACCTTTTTTTTGATGAAACCAAGTATAGCGAAGGCCAATCACTGGTATTTGAATGTGAGCATTGCGGCAAACAATTCAGCATCCGGCTTGGAAAGAGCAAAGTAAAGGCTCTTAGAAAGGAAGAAAACCTGGAAGAAGAAGCTGAATCCCATAAAGAAGAATTCGGATATATCACTGTTATCGAAAATGTATTCGGTTATAAACAGATATTGCCCTTACAAGAAGGTGACAATGTCATAGGCCGCCGTTGTGTGGGAACTTCTATCAATACGCCCATTGAAAGTGGCGATATGAGCATGGATCGACGCCATTGTATCATCAATATCAAACGCAATAAGCAAGGAAAACTTGTTTATACATTACGGGATGCTCCCAGCCTGACAGGTACTTTCCTCATGAATGAAATCCTAGGGGATAAAGATCGTGTACGCATTGAGGATGGCGCTATTGTGACTATCGGAGCTACTACATTTATCTTGCATGCGGCTGAACAAGAATAATCACCTGACAATATAAAAAATGCCACTGTTCTCTGAACAAGTGGCGTTTTTTTATATCCGGTCTTCTAATTACAGAATACCTTTCACAGTTTCAAGCATTCCCTTTTCCTGGATAGAATCCAAGTTTGCTTTTACAGCTTCTGCCAATCCCGGGATCTTATTCAAATCTTCTCCCCAGATAAAGTCAGCAGCCAGTACACCTTCGGTTACTTTCTTTGTACAACCGGTTGCCCAAAGTTCTTTCAGCAGGTTCATGATTTCAGGAGCATCATTTGGTACAATTTCAGCGCCGTCAGCACGTACACCACCTTTATAATAAGTAATGATAGCGGCCAAACCAAGTACCAGGCCTTTAGGAAGTTCGCCCTTACGTTCGAGATAAGTCTTCAATCCCGGTAAATCACGAGTTTCATATTTTGGGAAAGAATTCAGCATAATGCTTGTCACTGCATGATCTACGAATGGATTGTTGAAACGTTCCAATACATCATTGGCAAATTTCTCCAACTCATCTTTCGGTAAATTCAATGTTTCCATCAATTCATCAAACATTACTTTGTGGATATATTTACCAATAACCTCATGTTCACAAGCTTCACGCACAATATTCACACCAGAAAGATAAGCAACCGGAGAAAGAACTGTGTGCGGACCATTCAACAGAGTTACCTTACGTTCGTGGTAAGGAGCTTCCGAAGGAACAAACAACACATTCAGTCCTGCCTTATCAGCCGGGAACTCTTTGGCAACTTCCTGCGGAGCTTCAATCACCCACAGATGGAAGATTTCAGCCTGAACAACCAAGTTATCATCGTATTGCAGTTTTTCTTTGATAGCAGCAATATCTTTGCGCGGGAATCCCGGAACAATACGGTCTACCAATGTCGCATATACGCCACAAGCTTCTTCAAACCAAGTTTTAAACTCATTACCCAGGTTCCATAATTCAATATATTGATAAATAGTTTCTTTCAACTTATGTCCATTCAGGAAAATAAGTTCGCAAGGGAAAATAATCAAACCTTTTGTCTTATCACCATTGAATGTTTTGAAACGATGATACAGCAATTGAGTCAGTTTACCCGGATAAGATGAAGCAGGAGCATCTTCAAGTTTGCAAGACGGATCAAAAGCGATACCAGCCTCTGTAGTGTTTGAAATAACAAAACGCATTTCAGGTTGCTCTGCCAATTTCATGAACTCGTCATTTTGAGAATATGGATTCAGTGCACGACTGATTACATCGATCATTGTCAAGCTGTTAACAACTTCGCCTTTATCCAATCCTTGAAGATTAACATGATAAAGATCGTCTTGTGCATTCAGCATATCGACCATACCTTTATCAATGGGTTGAACCACTACTACGCTGCTGTTGAAGTCGGTTTTCTGGTTCATGTTGTAAATAATCCAATCAACAAATGCACGCAAGAAGTTACCTTCGCCAAATTGGATAATACGCTCCGGACGTTGTGTTTTAGGAGCAGTTTCTTTGTTTAATGCTTTCATGTTAGTTGTAATTTATAAAGTTGATATTATACAAATTCAAAATAAAAATCAATATTCTCCTTAATCAGGATGTCGATAGGCATATACTTTACAGGTTCAACAGACTTCTTAAACACAACATGGTCGCACAAAGCCTTCACCCCGCAATACCCTTGCAATCCCGGACGTTGCCCGATTAAATAATGCACATCACCTGATTTTAGCAACTCTACATTTGCTTTCAGAAGGTCATATCCTATCAGCCCTTTCATGCTACGTCCCGCATGACGGAGATACTCTCCCAACTGATACACCCTGGAATTAAATACAACTCCCAGCGCAGCCTTCGGATGTGCCCGGAAAAACTCATCTAATGTCTGTTGATTACTTTCCTGATCGGATTTATTGAGTATAACCTCATGGATTACCAGGTTGTTATATTCCTCGGCTATGTAACTCATAAAACCGTCCAAACGACGTTGCATCTGTATTTCAGCCGGATTATCTTTATTATTACTTAAAAACAAGACTAACTCCTGACCTTCTCCCGCCGAATAGTTGCGCATCAATATTTTTGCTGCAATATATCCGCTCTTATAGGAATCCTGCCCAATATACGTCAAGGCTCTCGCTTCTTCCATATTGAAATCAACAAAAGCATAAGCTATCTTATTTTCCTGCAGATAAGCTGTCAGCGCCAGCGTCTCTTCCCGGAAATTCGGAGAAATCAACACTGCGTCTACATTCTTTTCTTTTATAGCAAGGCAGGCTTCCTGATAACTTTTCTCATCTCCATGATGGTAACACAGATAATCTATACCCACATTAAAAGGACGCAACTCTTGCCGGGCACGCTCAATCCCCCCGACTACCGAATGCCAATAGTCATGTTCTATATAATAAGGTATCAGGCAGAGGAAAGAATATTTCTTTTTAGCAGCCAAACCGATAGCAAACACATTGGGTTGATAATGAATCTCATCCAGTACCTTTTGTACTTTAGCTTTGCTTTTGGGAGACACGTCGCCACGATTGTGCAACACCCTATCCACCGTTCCGGCGGAAACACCGGCCATACGGGCTATGTCTTTAATGGTATAGTTCTGGTCCTCCATAGTGCTAAAACTTAAATATTATAAATAATCGCTGCAAATATACGAATTATTTTGTTACTCCAAGTAAATTTTCTATTTTTGTGTTCGATAACGGTTAATAAAACTAAAACGAGATTTACGCCTATTAGCTTTAAAATCAATACGATATAGGTATAAATACAGAAAGTAATAATTTTATATACTTAAAACACAGTAATAATGAAGAACTTCATGGACGAAAACTTCTTGCTGCAAACAGAAACCGCGCAAAAGTTGTATCACGAGCATGCGGCTAAAATGCCGATCATCGACTATCACTGTCATCTCATCCCCCAAATGGTAGCTGACGACTACAAGTTTAAATCACTGACTGAAATCTGGTTGGGCGGTGACCACTACAAATGGCGTGCAATGCGTACAAACGGCGTAGATGAACGTTTCTGCACAGGAAAAGATACCACAGACTGGGAAAAATTCGAAAAATGGGCGGAAACAGTTCCTTATACTTTCCGTAATCCACTGTACCACTGGACTCACCTCGAATTGAAAACTGCATTTGGTATCAATAAAATATTGAATCCGCAAACAGCACGCGAAATTTACGATGAATGTAACGAAAAGCTGTCTCAACCTGAATATTCAGCTCGTGGAATGATGCGTCGCTATCACGTAGAGGTAGTTTGTACTACGGATGATCCTATCGATTCACTGGAATATCACATCAAAACACGTGAAAGCGGATTTGAAATCAAGATGTTGCCAACTTGGCGTCCTGATAAGGCTATGGCTGTAGAAGTCCCTGCTGATTTCCGTAGTTATGTAGAAAAGCTGGCAGAAGTTAGCGATGTTACTATCTCCAATTTCGATGATATGATCGCTGCTTTGCGCAAACGTCACGACTTCTTCGCAGAACAAGGTTGCCGTCTGTCTGACCATGGTATTGAAGAATTCTATGCAGAAGATTATACCGATGCTGAAATCAAGGCTATATTTAATAAGGTATATGGCGGCACAGAATTGACCAAAGAAGAAATTCTGAAATTCAAATCAGCCATGCTTGTTATCTTCGGTGAAATGGACTGGGAAAAAGGATGGACTCAACAGTTCCACTACGGCGCTATCCGCAATAACAACACCAAGATGTTCAAATTACTGGGCGCTGACACCGGTTTCGACTCTATCGGTGAATTCACCACAGCCAAAGCAATGGCTAAATTCCTTGACCGCCTGAATACCAATGGCAAATTGACTAAAACAATCCTTTATAACCTGAACCCATGCGCAAATGAAGTGATTGCAACTATGTTGGGCAACTTCCAAGATGGTTCTATCCCGGGAAAAATTCAGTTTGGTTCGGGATGGTGGTTCCTCGACCAAAAGGATGGTATGGAAAAACAAATGAACGCCTTGTCTGTGCTTGGTCTCCTAAGCCGCTTTGTAGGTATGTTGACAGACTCTCGTTCTTTCCTATCCTACCCGCGTCATGAATATTTCCGCCGTACATTATGTAACTTGGTAGGACGCGACGTAGAGAACGGAGAAATCCCTGCATCTGAAATGGAACGCGTAAACCAAATGATTGAAGATATCAGCTACAACAATGCTAAGAACTTCTTCAAGTTCTAACGGATTGTAGTTACACTATAAAAAAGCCGCTACCAAATCGAATATGCTTTGAGTAGCGGTATTTTTATGTTCTATTATTACCATTCATCCAACTCCACAACCCAGGGCTTATCTTATGCATTAACAGTAGATTCACAACACAAACCACAACGCCGACAAATCCCCAAAGCAATGTTTCATTCAGCGTATAATAGTCTTTAACCTGAATAAACACCCAAATACAATACGGTAAACATAACACCGATGTAACAATAACAGGTATATACTTTCTTATCACCAAAAACTGAATGATATGCACTATCAGGTGCAAACCAAAGGCAATCAAACAACAATACCAAGCCGTCAAATCATTCATGCAGATTGACATAACCGTACAGGCTGATATAATTATAAACTCTTCCAATACCGTCAAGGCAAAAACCGGCGCATTACTCAAAGAATCTACTTTATCTTTCATAAAAGGGAAGCGCATGTACAACATAGCCTTGTTCTTATCCAACCATGTCGGAAGCATTATTATGGCTCAGTTGTAATTCTTGGGGGATTAAGTTTAGTCAATTCCCTTCATGCATATACCTTTGCTAGCCTAAAAAGGAAGAAGCTCATATCCACTACTCCTCTAAATGATGCCCTAAATGCTTTGATT
>OJJK01000156.1_pt1 | contig 47999 bp, 37 predicted proteins | sample 1596271 | NCBI WGS metagenome assembly OJJK01 (sample SAMEA4350142, study PRJEB24818) | metagenome | biome: human; feature: gut; material: faeces | place: Denmark | collected 2013-09 | reverse complement strand
CTGAGGCAGCACCTGGCACGGCTGGGACGGAAGTCGCTGTCGTTCTCAAAATCGGTGGAGCTGCATGACAAAGTCATCGGGCATTATCTGAACATAAAACACTATCAATAAGTTGGAGTCATTACCAATCGTTTGTTAAAAGCGTAGATAACCACTTATTTAACAACTTGAAAATAAGGTGTTTTACCTGGGTTGTTACAAAAGGATTGCATTGCGTAAACGCTTTTTATTTACAACAAAATGGGGAAGTATTACGACGAAGATAAATTGGAGCGGGCGAAGGGAATCGAGGAAACCCATAATAACCTGCTGTAAAATAAAGATTTTGTGATCAATCATAGGTAACTGATTACGTGATAATAGAGGATCATTATCGTGTCGATCAAGAGCCAAGCATACTTATTTAAAAGAAAAGATGGGATCTGGATGTTTCAGATTTTTGTTCCTAAATACTTACGTCATCTTTACCCTTATAAGTTGTGGAGAAAAAGCACATCTACACGAGATCTGAATGAGGCGAGAAGATTCAGAAACCATCTATTATTAGAATGGGAGGAACTAAAGCGAAAACATAATCCTGATAACCCCGAAAGGAGGTTACAAAAAGCTATTGAATCCTTACATTCAGAGGCAAGGGCCAATAAAAACACGCAAAGAGCCGTAAAACGCGGTTATGCACCGCCTTCCCTGTGCCTAATACGTGACGAATACGCCGAATGCTACAGAGAGCGTCGTTCATACTCAACACTACAGAAATCAGCAAGGGCCGTTGAGCTATTTTTACAAAGCATTCAGAAAGATGATATTCATATTGAGAAAATAGGCAGACGGCTTGTAACAGTATTCTTAGATGACCAGAAGCAACGAGGAGCAGCCGATCAATCTCGTCAAAACTGGCTTACATGCTTAGGATCGCTCTATGAATTTGCTAAACGCCGTTATGACGGAATACCAGACAGTAACCCTTTTCACGGTCATAACCTCGAAGCACGTCGCACAATCGAGAGTTATCAACCGTTTACACCTGAACAAATGCAAAAGCTACTTGATGCAGCGGAGCCGGAGATCAGAAATATTATTTTAATGGGCTTGTTTTCAGGATGCAGATTAGACGAACTGGCAAGCCTGAAAAAGTCAGAGGTTGTAACTGTGGAAGGAATACGCTGTTTTTATATCAGCAAGAGTAAGACTAAAGCAGGGATCAGACACGTTCCGATACATTCGAGACTATCGATTATTGTCGATGAATATTTAAATCATAATTATGGTGAATATTTGTTCCCTCACTCGAACAAAGTAAAAAGAATCGACGGCAAGAAAGGCCCGTTCTATTCTCAAGCATTCTCACGTTTACGTCGTAACGTCTTGCCAATCGCTACAGATAGACAATGCTTTCACAGCTTGCGCGGGATGTTTATCACTTGTCTTGATCGTGCCGGAGTGCCTGAACAGCGGATCGGAGCCATTACCGGACATACAGAGCAGAGAGCTAAAACAGAAGCCTTTCGCACCTACTCACAAGGGGCAAGCATTCCAGAATTAGCTGAATATGTAGAATTAGTAAAATATGAATTAAATATTGATTTTAAGGCGTAAAACAACGCCATAAACGTAATAAAAAGGCTTCCTTGTAATGGGAGCCTCTTATATGCTTAATTCCTTACAAGAGTGTTTTAGATTGTGATTAAACATTCTCTTTATCATTAACTTGGTGCTTGCCCAGACAGAGCCGCCAACGTGAAACTACGTTCAAAATCTCGCTGGATACTTCCCACTTTGTAATCGAGGTACGATCCAAGCTGACTACCATCAGGGGCGATATTCACATCCACCTTACTTTCCGGCACGTTTACAACGATGTTCGGGGCATACGTCATAGATGGGGTAGTGTTCAGATCACGGCTAACGTTCTCTTTCAGCGATTGCACGTTATCAGATGGGCTTACATAGTTCTGGATTGCAGTTCCGCCAGTCGTTGGCTTGTCTTCTGTGCCAGGAATAGGCGATAAACCTAAAGCACTACGACCCCAATCAACCATGCCGCCTACAAACGAATCCTTATAATACATACCGGACGAATCAAGGTTTTCATGTTTGTTCTCTGGATTTATATTTTGATATGCAGCAGTAAGCCACGATACAGCCCCAGCAAAGGCGCTCATCATTTCAGCCGTTGAGCTTCCCAGTTCTTTAAACAGAGGATTGAGGTCTTTCAACATTTGCGCCCACTCTTCACCCGCCTGAGCGTCGAACTCCTCACCGAATCCAGTCATGATAGCTTTCTTACTACCTTCCCATGCCATATTCATATTGGCTTGCACAGCTTGCAGACGTTCGGCAGCGTCAAGATCCGCTTGTGTATAGGTGGCATTGGCCTTTTGCATCTTAACGATGGTCTTGTTTAGCTCTTCACCATTACGACTAAAGGCACCACGGAAATATTGGAGGTCATTTCCCAGGTCCTCCAAAATATGACCCAGTTCCTGATCAGACAATCCACGGCGTTCACCTTCTTTCACTACAGCGCCCAGGAAACCTAATGGATCAGTCTGGAAACCTTTAACCTGTTCAGGACTCCAGCCATATTTATTAAGGATGTTATCAACGGCACCGTTACCGCCAGCCCAGCGACCTTTTTTAGCGTCCCATTTGGTATTACCTACCGTTTCGCCTAAACGTTCCTGAACGTCTTTAAGGTTATCTTGTCTTTGTTCCACAGATGAGTCTACCCCGTGTTCTAATCCGTACTGATTGAGAGCTAACAGGGCGTTAGTGTTTACGTTGACAGCCTTTGCCTTGCGGTTAGTGTCTGTGATCTTGCTTGCCTGATCGGTTACGGTATTGAATATCGCAGCACCGCCGAAAGTAGCAGCAGTGAGAGCGGCACCGCCTACCATTGCACCGACACCAGCGCCTATATGACCGCCTTTAAGCTGTTTAGCCATATGTGGATACTTGCCACCATCAGCCGCCACCTGGCGAGCCTTCAAAATTGCCGCACGGCGTTCTAACGTGATGCGGTCGCGTATTAAGTGATTCATCTTAGCCTGGCTTATAGCGCCTTTCTCATACGCTGCCGTTTGTGCTTTGATGTATTGCAATGTTTTGTAGTACTGGGCGCTATCCATACCGTCGCCCATACGCCCTTTTTTGATGCCTTCAAGCTGTCTAAAAGCTTGCTGGCGTTTAATCTCTGCCTTCTCTGCTATTGTCGCTTTAGCGCGGATCTGTTTATCGGCAGCTATAGCGGCTTTAGCTTTCGCTTTAGCTTCTGCCTTTGCCACCTTATCAGCGTTCTTCTTGTCCGTTTGAGCTTGCTTGTCTGACGCTTTAGCATCAGCTTTAGCCTGTGTAGCTTTACGAGCCTTTACCAGATCATGAGCATCGTCTATAGCTTTTTTAGCCTTCTTCCCTTTCATCGTTGGATTGGTTAGGTTTTCCATTTCTTTTTGAAATTTCTTCCCTGCATCGCGTGCTTTCTGCAATGATGCAAAATCAACTTTAAATACAACCTTGTTTGTTAAGGTTGAGATGTTTAAATCCATAATATTTTCCTTTACCTTTTATTTATTCTGTTTTGATACGTAATATTGCACTGCTTCCATAGCGGAACAGCCTGTAGCAAAAATTCTTTGACGTACAGCGGTATTAGAGATCCCTAAAAACTTACATACTTGTGAGATATTTAGAATATCTTCCGGTAAGGTGGAAACAGCTTTCAGGATTTCAACGGGATTGTTGTTTTGTGTGTTCATGATTTTTCTCTCACAATATTTTAATAGACGGTATAAACGAAAAAAGGGCAAAGAGATTGTTTACTGTATTTGCTTTACAGGTTAGTTAATCCCTTTTGCCCTTTATCCCCAGCATTATTTTTTAACGTGCTGGAGCGTTATTATTCTTATTGTGCTTCAGAGAAGATAATTGCTTTAGCAACAACTTTCTGAATGAATGGCAGGTAAGCCGTTTCAGTGCACACTGACGGGAACATAAACTGATCCTGTGTCAGATACTGGTGATGAGTCTCCGCATCTTTACCGTGTTCAGCGTGGCGAACTGCTACGCCCGTATGAAGGACGTAAGCCCCAACATCAGCAGGGAACAGCGGGATCACTACCAAACCATTTTCACCGATTTCTGCAACGATTGACGGGAAGTCACTAACATCAATAACAGTCACCTGTGCAAGCTGGAAAGCATCATAAGCTGGGTTATCAGCTACGATCTTAGTTACTGCCGCGCTTGCCTGTGCATTGCTGGAGTAAACCACCTGGTCTTTCAGCATATCGTTGTAACGCAAACCATCAGCAGCATTACCAGCAGCCAGCACCAGGACACCGGAACGTTTAGCAGCAAGGGATTCGCCCAGGATGTTAGACTGTTGACGAACAATCTTAGCCAGTGCACGGTAAGGGTTAAGGGTAGTACTGGTGAAGTCAATTGCAGGTGCTACGGTTTTAGCGTCACCTTCCAGTAAATCAATATCACCTTGACCAGCAAACTGTGATTCTACTTTCAGCGTGAGGATTGCACGCAGCAGATCACGTTCTACAGCGTTCTCATGTGAGCGGTAATGCTGATTAGCAAAATCATTGATAGCCAGCAGCATAGAGTCGGCAGTAGAAAGATTTTTACGGCTGTACTGTTCCAGATCACGACTTGTTACGCTGTTGATGGTTGCGAGGTGCTTCATTTCAAACATTACGTTTGAGAAGGTGCCGCGCTTGCTTGAGTCCCACTCAGATTGAGCGTAAGGCGCTTTTTCCTGTGCAATCTGCATAAAGCTTTCAATTGCAGTAGTCAGAAGAATACTGTTAGTGCTGTGAGATTGCTTATCAAAGATCCCCAGGGAAGAGAACAGCAGGTTTAAGCCTTGCTCATATTCGAATGGGCTTACTACGCTCGCCTGACGACCAAATAATTCTTGAATATTCATTATTTTATATTTCCTTATATTAAGTAGTAGGGATTGCAGCTTCGGAATAACCAGCGATCACGAAACCGATAGATTGCAGTTTGGTAATTACGCTCTCTTCTGCCATGCCGTTAAATTCGATACCAGCACGCGCCAGAATAACGAAAGTAGGATGTGCAACCACTACGCTTTCCTGACCTGCAAATGAAGGTTCTACAGCGACGTAAGCGATATCAGCGGCGGCGGTTGCTTTGGTGCCATCAGCTTTCAGCAGATCACCGACAATAACATCTTCTGCCAGTGGTGCCGCCAGGGTGATTAAACGGTCTTGCAGCAGGGGATCGCCGGAATAGGCGACAATTTTGCAACGCACAAGGTCATTGCTCGCGTTTACAGGGGCGAATTTAACGCCGTATGGGTTAGCCATATTATTTTCCTTTCAGTTGTTTGATTCGATTTAAAATAGCCTGTGCGGGTGTTTCCGCATCAGCAGATTTAAAGATTTGGGATACGCTTTTACGTAGTTCGGTAGGTGTAATACCTAACAGCTTTGCAACTGCTATAATATTCTCTTCCGTTACGGTTAGTGTTTCCCCATCTTTTGAAATGATGATATTTTTCATTATCACTTTACCTTTTCTAACATTCTTGTTTAGTCCTGATAAAATAAAACCGGAAGGGGAAAGCTTCCGGCTTTATGGATACAAAACATATGAAGGATGCAATAGAAGTGTTACTAAATCGTAGTTATATGAACTTAAAGAGGAGGACATATAAGAATAAGATTGCTTATTGTTATATACCCTTGAGGGGTGAATAACAGGCTTACAGGGAGTAGGCGCTTAGGAGGTCGCCCCCTTTGGAGAGGAATCTATAAACCTGTTATTCGTGCGATGGCTAATCGCTGTCTTTCTCAATGTGGATGCATCGATCAGACTTTCAGGAATCACCTATTAACTTTCAAACCTTTTGGATTCTCATTTTAATAGGAGGCGGTGCCGAGATGATTTCGGGGATCATCCACGCATTTCGCGTTCTAAGATTGGCACCTTAATAAACACCAACAAACAAAAAACTTATTTAGCTTTGGGCTTAATAGAAACTGTTGTCAAGAAACAGATATACACCGTTATTTGTTTATACGGGGTTTATAGACACTGTAAACAGTGTTTTTAGAAAGTGTTTCATGCTTCACAGTTGGTTAAAAAGATGAGGGGCCAAGTCCTTAGCCCCTGCATTCTTAAGACACAATATGATAAAGCAATAAGGAAAATAAAATGAAACTATTAACGAGGGAAACAATTTCTAAAAATCACTGTAAAGGGAAAGCGAGGCAGGTTAGATAGGGCGCGACCCCTTGAGGTCTACCCCGCTTTCGTGTAGGATTACAATCGGGAGAAGGTTTAACGCCAGCTAACACCTGTTTTCGATTCTATCCCCTGCATTTATTATTATATAACATTTCTGTTAGAAAGTCAATAGGTAAATCAAAGTTTTTTCAGTTCTTTTCGTTCGTTAACTGCCAATCACCAAATACACAATTACCATCTAAAACAATTGTTTGTTCGTTACCGTTATCATCGGTTACGTGCATCAGGCGGGTGTAATTGTCGAGATTGCCAGTGTAGATCTTGCCTACTGTGAAGCAATTACCCGCTTTGCCTTCTTCTGTGAGTGCCAGGAGGCGCACACGTTTAGTTTTTACTGTCATTAGTTGTTAGCCTTATCGATTAGTTGTGCTATGAGTGGTTGCAAGTCTGCTACCGCTTGTTGCATGATTTCAGTGGTGTCATTGATCACGGTAATCAGGTTATTCAGATCATCAGCTTCAATCTGTGCACCTTCGGATTGTTTGCACGCTTCAATAAGCAATTGCAGTGCTTCCCGCGTCGATTCCAGATTAATAACCGCCTGTGTGATGGTCAGTTCGCTTGGAAAGGTCAGAGCCGCATTAACTGCTTTCTGTAAAGAAATAATAAGATCGTACATCTGAAGCGTTACGTTGTGTGTAGTGCTCATTATGCCACTTCCTCTAATTGTTCTAATTGTTGTTGTGCTTCGCGTGCTTTCTTCATAGCGATAGTGAGCGGAATTTTATAAGTTGCAATGCTGTCTATAACGTCATCCAGAATTGCCAGATCGTTCTCTTCCTTTGCTCGTTCGATAATATCTATGAAGCATTCTGAAAGAAGCTTGAGATCGTGAAAAGTGGTTGTCTCTAAAATTGCTTTGTTAATCATTTTATTTTCCTTTTGTTAAGGGTTATATTCATCTAATGCTGTTAATCGTCAATGTTTACTTTATCAAGTAGAAGTAAGTCTGTTTCTCGAACTCCTGCATATTGCAGGCTATTAAGCGCCATATACCCCCTAAAATGGGCCATGTCTGAAAATCCCAAACATTGCCATCTTTTAAGAAGACTACTATCAATGATTGTTGTTTTGCGTGGGCGTGGATTGAAGTAAACGCCAGGCATACTTTGAATGATTGATAATTCTGTGTCTGTTAATTCTGGGCTTGGTTCTTCAAGTATGAAGATCAATTCTTCGCCTGGTTCCGCATCATGCTCATAGTTATATTTACGAGGATTGTTTAACGCATACTGATCACATGCTTCGCCAATAGTTGTTATTACGTTTTTCTTACCTTTTTTCTTGCTCATTGCTTCCCCTTCGTTTTGTTTTTCTTGTTGCAGTGTTAAAAAAGGAAGCGATCATAAATACTAAGAAAAATATTAAGCTTTCCATTGTTTCACCCTTCAAGATGTTTGATAGTTGTTTGTTTTAAGCTACAGAGTCGATTCTGAATGCTTTCATATGAGTTTTGGTATACTGCAATAATCCTTGTTTACTTAGGCTATCGAGAAGAGCATATAAAAATTGCTCACCTACCACACCGGAAAACTCAGAATCAAACAGAATCATTCCCGTTCTTTCCCGTAAATATTGCAGAAAGGTTTCTTGTGAAAATTCGCTATCGAATATGGTCACAGCGCCACCCACAATTCGAAAGGGCTTATCTCAAGCAAACGGAACGTCTGACTATTCACAGCCTCATACTTAATTACCCCAAAATGGCTCAGGTGATTTAACCAGTGCTGTGTGTGTTCTTTACTATGAGGTAACTCCTGCCAGCTGATAATCGCGGGTAGCTCATAATTGCTATCAGCAAGCTGTTTTGCCAGTGTGTAGCCGCTTTCTGTAATTTCGAATGTTCGTTTGTTTAATGTCAGGTTGTATTTCATTTTTTATTCTCCTTAAAATGGTATTGAGTCATAGATTTCACTTTCTTTTCTCAGGGCTATCATCAGTGCATTAAAAGCATCATCTTCAAGAATTATCCTCTTCGAGGTCAGTGCACGTTTTATAAAATTTTCTGTTTCTTCTTGCATAGGCTTTTGGCTGTCTATGGAAATAAGCCATGTAAAAAGATCAGATTGTTCCGTGATTTCTGCCTGTGTTTCCTGCTCAATAGAGTGTGTCGCTTCTAACGGTTCCTGTGTTTCAGGTGCAGGCTGTTCTACGTTTACAGAGGTTTTTACGTCTTCCGGTGGTGTGATGTGTGCATCTGTAAAGGGTAATGCTTTATAGAGTGATGTTTGCCCGTCCCGTGCCTCTACAGAAAGAACACCCATATCAATAAACATATTTATAATATTACGCACCTGACGATCACTAACCATTCCAATATTAGCTAATGTTTTTTGATTGGCGTAACATTCTTGCCCTTGTTCATTGAACCCAGCTACGTAACTGTAGATTTCAACGGCTGGAAGTGTCGCGGTGTATTCCTTACCTGACGGTGAGAACCACTTTTTAAACATCTTCAGCCATTGTTCAACTACTACATATGTTTGTTTACTATCTTTCTTATTGAGGCATTGCGCTTTTGCTTCGGCAATTGTTTTGGTGTTTTGGTTCATTTAGTTCCTCCTTTGTAAGGACTGTAATTAGTAATTCATTAACAAGTTTTGGAATTGATTTCCCTTCTGCCTTTGCACGATTTAACAACGCGTTATAAGTTGCAGAATCAAAATTAATATTCATTTGGTTTTCTCCTTCTCCTGTTATTATTCTTTCTCTGCTTCTGCCTTACGCAGTTCATCAATAATTTTTAGTGCATCGTCAAAGCATTTTTCACGCTCTGGATAACCACAGCGCCGCGCTGTGTTCCTGTTCATCCTTACTTGATGTCGTGTTAGCTCACCTTTTTTAAATGCCTCTACGACGTGTTCCGGTGTATACCATTTCATAAAAAACTCCTTATTTAGATAAAAGAAAAACACACCTTGCAGCCTGACGGCTCAAAGTGCAGTGTTCTGTGATTTGATTATTTAGATGGAGAGAGATGTTTCTCCCCTCCCTACTTACAATACTACATAACGGCGGCTTTGTCAACCCTCTTTTATAAAAAATCTGATCATTTTCAATTTCTTATAATTTTTCTTAGCTTTTTGTGCTGCATACTCTGGTACAATTCTTCCCTGTTGTCTAAAACGCTCTCAATCGCACTCTGACGGGGTTTTGATAAAAACAATACATTCCCTTATGTAGAGGTTGTTTATCTCGTCAGAGGCTTATTTAAGGGGCTTATTTTTGATTTATCAGATGATGGAAAGATGGTGGATAGATAAACTCTGATTTCAGACATCTTATAAAATACCTGCAAAGTTCTCAGAAGCTCTGTAACGAGCTAATCTATTACCGCTAAGGTGTTTCCCTTACATTACCCTGTTTAGCTCGCCTACGGCTTGATTTAAGCGGTAGAATCTTATTTAACCTTCAACTACAAAAACCATTCTTTCTTTTTTGTTGTTGGTTGTTTTGTCATGTTATGCGTTAGCATCCCCAAAGGATAACGCGACACTAACAACCATTCGCTTACGCTCAGGTTATTGCACAAGTAAATTTCAATCGTTAGATGGTAGTTAGTTAATTATCGTTCTGCGCACAGCGCAAGACTATTAGCCATACGCAAGCCGTAGGCTATTTGCACATAGTAGATTACATATTCGTTGTGAGCGGAAAGCGAACATAGATCAGCTAACTACTAACAAAAAACAAAAAACAAAAACTATCTGTTATGACAAGCATCAGTCTAACTTGTGCAAGGTTCTGGCGAATGCCAATAGATTAAGGGATAGTCGAAGACTCCCTAACGGGTATCCCTATAATTATTCTTTAAAAGATAAAAGAATTTATAAAAGATAGTTTAATTGTAGTTTAATTATAGTATTGTAGGAACTCATTTCCTGGGTAGGTAGGAACTCATTTCCTGGGTAGGTAGGGAAACCGCACTATACACTGGTAAGTGTCTTGCACAGAAAAAGGTATCAAAAATGTCTAAAGCCCCTTTAGATAAAAATGATACCTTTATACATGCGCTAATAGCGCGCATAACAATAACCTACTAACAACTAACTAACTAAAAAGTAAGAAGATGTTGTTATGATTAGTGTATCGCTCAACGCTCACATCTATCTCTGATCTATAAATTGGTAACTGTCTAACAACAACAAACAACTATTACATGCAAAACAGCCTTACGGCTGCATAGAGATGATTGGCTAACCTTCGGTTGCTACGCATAGCCATATCTATGAGAAGATAAAAGAGATTTAAAGGTTAGTTTGTTGTTGATCTAACCAACATTCGCTATACGCTCATACAATCTACATTACACATTAACTATCAAACTACAATCTAACGATATATAGAATCTATATCCACTCATTATCATTCGTGCAATGATCACATTGATAGTTCGCTATACGCTCACCTCAATTATGTGCAATGGCTTTTCAGGCAACGCGTTAGCGTATTCTTGCGAATGCCTGATCTCCAAAGCCGGAATTAAACAGCAAGAATATCTCGTGTAAATCGTAGAATATTCATAGTTTATTCCGTGTAATTCCATACTAAAAAATGCAATGAAAAGTAGCTTCAAAGTGCAATTCTTACTTTCTTCACTTTTACATTATCATCAGCAAAGTCTTATGTAATGCGGCATATAGCGTATCACTGCAAAATTGTTGCTCAATAAATGTTCTACCATTTGTTGAACGAATGTTCACTCGTGCACATCTCAAAGAGAATAATCATTTGTCATACAATTCCATAATAAGAATTATTATCACTTATAATGCAATACAACCCAGATTCGATACACTTTAGCAAAGTGTATTCTGTAACTTACTGATCTTTCTATACTCAGGCATATATAGACCATTTATCGCTATTTATTGGCTATTTTTCATCTGCCGAAAATAAATTTCTTGACAAGATAAATCATTTGTGAACAGCCTGCATAAAATAAATTTACTTATAAATCAACAAGATATTTCATATTTGTGACTGCATCAGATCGGGAGGCTTGATCTTTGTGTTCAACGATGGTGACGGACGCACCTAAATTAAATCGGTTTTAATCGCCTTTAATACCTTTTAATCAGTCTTAATCACCTTTTAATAGCCCTTTAATCATTTTTGATCATTTAGTGCTCTCAACCATAAAACGTATCGTGCAACATATTGAAAATGATCGCTTTATGATCAAAACTACTTTCATTGAAACGAATAAGGAGAGTATAAAGATGAAAGGTATTAGCCAAGCCCTCAAGAATGTAGACGATGTAAAAACAGTAGCAGCAGAGCTACAGCGCAATAGTAAAACCAACCTGTTTTATTGCTTATGGGTGTTTATGTATGAAAGCGGGTTGCGTGTCTCTGACGTACTCAAGCTAAAATATCAGGATGTTGAGGGGCAATCTCATTTGAAGATAAAGCAGGAGAAAACCGGAAACGTAGTAAGGCCAAAAGTTACCCCCGCCATGTTGTCAGTGGTGGCACAACGCAAGGCAGAGCAAACGAAGATGCCTGTAGCTACAGATTTTATTTTCAGTGCTGGCACATTACGCAGTAAAGGCGAAGCCGTAACCCGTAACACGGTATTCACTGAATTTGGGAAGATGGGACGTAGAGCCGGATTCTCTAATGTGGGATGCCATACGCCACGTAAAAGTCGGGGCCGTGTGATGTTTGATGCAGGGGTAGCTATAGAGACAATAGCCCATTTCCTGGGACAGACAGATCCGCGCTCTACTATGTATTACATCGGGTATGGTCAGGATGTGCAGGATGATTTAGCAGAGGAGTTTTCTTTAGAATGGTGATCCAAATTAAATGCTTATTTGTTCTGACGTTGGCGCTATTGCCTGCCCTATCGAATGCCGGACAGATAACAATGGTCAACCCACAGGAAGAACAGACGGAGAATGGAAAAACGCTGTGCACGTATCAGAACAGCAATTATCTGTTCACTTACGTAACTAAGGGGAAATGCCCTTATGCAAAGACATTTGACACTTCCGCCAAAGAATAACGATTTTAACGGGATTTTGGATAAATGCTGTTTTTGCAATTAATGCAATACCAACTCGCGGAGTATTGACCAACGGCACGCGAAAAAACCATGTGTGTTTGCACCTTATCAACTTCAAAGCATTTGGGACAGTAGGCTGTTTCATCGCCTTCTTTCCAGTAAAGTCCATCTTTGAAAGTGAAGGTGTGCTTATCCTTTAGCTGATCTTCAAGCTGCTTATTTTTCTGTTCAGCCTCAAAAAGAAGTGCTTGGGTTGTGATTACTTCCATCTTCACACTTGCAAGTTCGCTCATGAGGTTAGCAAGCTCAAGTTTAAGCGTTGCTTTATCAAGTTCGCCGCCATCATCAGCGAGCTTCTTTGCAATACCTACAGCTTTGTCAATGATACCTACAGCAGTAGCTGTGCTTGCTAAAATCCCAGGCATTATTTGGCATCTCTCCTTTCGATAGCGGCTTTAGCTCCCGCGGGAAGATTCGCGTACATTTTCGCTACTTTCTGTGGTCGTGTGATTCTTTCTTCAACAATCAAATTTATCAATCCAAAAAGTGAAGCTGCAATTTCCGGAGAGTCATCAATGTTTATTTCACCAGGATGCACCGCGTTATTACCCACAACACGACAGATATCCAACGCTTGTTGAATCTCTTCTGGCAAACCTTTTTGAACTAAAGTTGCAATATCGTCATTGATCTTGTCTCCCTCTAAACCGAGATGCACCATCAATTTTTGTAAGCAAAGACGAAGGATTGCAGCAGAACCTTTAGGTGAAAGATTGAAAATATTTCTTGCTTCCATGTAATCGGCAACACAATCAGCAGGCATATCTGTATTAGGAGGCTCAATCCCACTCGCTTGAGGGACAATCATTCGCTTGTCATACCAATATGCAATCCGGCTGCAATTGCGGCATTTAGAAAGAGAAACTTCTTTAAGTGCTCCGTACTTATCTATCAACCCAGACCAATCCTGTTGAGCATATGCCATGCAAAACGGACAATTGAATGCCTCCTCATTAAAGGCCGGTGACTTAAAAGGGATTTTCATAATGTTCTACCGTTTCCATATGATCATTGACTACCATTTCTTTTAACGAAAGCTACCTATAAATCCATTAAAACAGGCTTAGTCTTCCAGATTAATCTTAGGTTATCGAGGGCATGTTATTTGTGCAACCATTTGATTTCAGACGATAGCAACCATAAAGCCCCGTTGGTGATACAGCAACAAGCGGAGCGTAGCGACTTCATCAGATTGTCAGAAAGATCACACCTTATCAGGATAACCGTGTACCCATTGGGAGCGTGGCTGAAACGCTGATAGAGCTTGCATATGGTTTGCAAGGACCAATATCACCATAAACCTGTTTACGCAGCCACAAGGCCGCACATCGGGCTTAAATGCGTGTGTTCAGTCTGTCGATGACATTACAATGCCAGGATGGGCTTTATCTTCACGTTGTGCTATCGCGGTGTGAGAGGTGCAACTGCCGCCAACGTTAGGTTATACTGTCATCTCACCGTGTAACTTAACGTGACAGTTACTAAGGGCGGATCACAATGGTAGAACTCCTAAGCAAATTAAATAGGTAACTGTTTAAGTTGCTGACAGAGAAGACTTTTTTAGTCTTCTCCACCTGGGGAGATTCTGGAGCGGGCGAAGGGAATCGAACCCTCGTATAGAGCTTGGGAAGCTCTCGTTCTACCATTGAACTACGCCCGCTTCGAGATGCGTAAGGCATTATAAACCTTACGCTCTCCTTAGCAAGTGCCACGCTGCTGACTGCTGATTAATTCGCCATCAGCATTTTGGCTTGCTGCCCTGAGGCGGCAAGTAACGTAGCGGATCAATTGCCGTTGCACGGTAACGAATCTGGAAATGCAGGCGAACAGATGCCGCATCCGTGCTCCCCATAGTGGCGATTTTTTGCCCAGCCTTCACGCTTTGCCCATTATTTACCAGCATCGTGTCATTATGGGCGTAAGCCGTAATGTAATCTTCACTGTGTTTAATCATGATGAGATTACCGTAGCCACGCAGCTGGTTGCCCACATACACCACCTTTCCTGCACCCGCGGCGTAAATAGGTGTACCCCGTGGAGCTGAGATATCAATCCCTTTATTGCCGCCATCTGCTGTCGAATACGGCATGATAACTTTCCCTGTCGTTGGCCATAACCAACAACGTTGCCCTACTGGCGGCCAGGATGATTTCGGTACCGCTGATGACGGTGTAACCGATGCGGTTTTGGTCGTTGATTTGGCGGTTGATTTACGTGTAATACTGCTACTTTTCGCCCCACCCAGTTTTAGTTTCTGACCAACTTCAATGGTGTAAGGGGGGGAAATGCCGTTCAGTCGCGCCAGTTCTTTTACGCTGGTTCCCGTGGTGCGCGAAATACGATATAGCGTATCCCCCCGTTTCACGGTGTAAACGGAGCCGGAATACGTTCCTGTATCGGATGATTTGCTACCCGAACAGCCCGCCAAAAGCAGTCCAACCGATAACAACATCACGATACCCAGAGATTTTTTATTCAGGCGTCCCGCACTCAAAATCTTTCCTCGCTTAAAAAACAAGACGCCTTATCATAGCAGCCAGCCTCTTGATACCCAATCTCTTGCTTCTGGAAAAACGTGGTAATAGAGAAAGAGGTTAATTTCATTTGGCAAAGGGAAGTATCATCAGCAAAATATTCGCTGTAGAGGTATCGAACTTCCTGACTTTTTACCCTATTTCCCATCCTGATGCGTAATAATCCCAATTTATCACATTGATTTTATCGCCACTCATATTGATACGTATCACTGCCCCTATTCAGAGTCCTGTTTCGTATCATATCTGTGTTTTTTTAACGTCATCACACTTCCTACCTCCCCTAACGCTTATCGTCGTTTCTGGCGTAAATCTTGCCTGCTTAGACTAAATCTTTGCCATAAGAACCAAATGTTCAAATCGAGGGGATTTCTATGGAAGCGCGGGAAGCAACCGCTACGGGTGAATCATGCATGCGCGTCGATGCCATTGCTAAGGTCACCGGGCGGGCACGATATACTGACGATTATGTTATGGCGGGCATGTGTTATGCGAAATATGTACGTAGCCCTATCGCACATGGTTATGCCGTAAGTATTAATGATGAACAAGCCAGAAGTTTGCCGGGCGTACTGGCGATTTTTACCTGGGAAGATGTGCCTGATATTCCATTCGCTACAGCTGGGCATGCCTGGACACTTGACGAAAACAAGCGCGATACCGCCGATCGCGCACTGCTAACTCGCCATGTTCGTCATCATGGTGACGCCGTTGCCATCGTCGTGGCCCGCGATGAACTCACGGCAGAAAAAGCGGCGCAATTGGTCAGCATTGAGTGGCAAGAATTACCCGTTATCACCACGCCAGAAGCGGCGCTGGCAGAAGACGCTGCACCAATCCATAACGATGGCAATTTACTGAAACAAAGCACGATGTCGACGGGTAATGTCCAACAAACAATCGATGCCGCCGACTACCAGGTACAGGGGCACTATCAGACCCCCGTTATTCAACATTGTCACATGGAAAGCGTAACATCGCTGGCGTGGATGGAGGATGACTCGCGAATTACCATCGTTTCCAGCACCCAGATCCCGCACATTGTTCGCCGCGTGGTTGGTCAGGCGCTGGATATTCCCTGGTCATGCGTACGAGTCATCAAACCATTTGTCGGTGGCGGTTTTGGTAATAAACAGGATGTACTGGAAGAGCCAATGGCGGCATTCCTGACCAGCAAGCTTGGCGGCATTCCGGTGAAAGTTTCCCTTAGCCGTGAAGAGTGTTTCCTCGCAACCCGTACCCGCCACGCTTTTACCATTGACGGGCAAATGGGCGTGAACCGCGACGGAACATTGAAAGGTTATAGTCTGGATGTTCTGTCTAACACCGGCGCTTATGCATCTCACGGGCACTCCATCGCTTCTGCGGGGGGGAATAAAGTCGCTTACCTTTATCCTCGTTGTGCCTACGCTTACAGTTCAAAGACCTGCTATACCAACCTCCCCTCGGCTGGTGCGATGCGTGGTTATGGCGCGCCACAAGTCGTATTTGCCGTTGAGTCTATGCTTGATGACGCCGCGACAGCGTTAGGTATTGATCCTGTTGAAATTCGTTTACGCAACGCCGCCCGCGAAGGAGATGCTAATCCGCTCACGGGCAAACGTATTTACAGCGCAGGGTTGCCGGAGTGTCTTGAAAAAGGCCGGAAAATCTTTGAATGGGAAAAACGCCGTGCAGAATGCCAGAACCAGCAAGGCAATTTGCGCCGCGGCGTTGGCGTCGCCTGTTTTAGCTACACCTCTAACACCTGGCCTGTCGGCGTAGAAATAGCAGGCGCGCGCCTTCTGATGAATCAGGATGGAACCATCAACGTGCAAAGCGGCGCGACGGAAATCGGTCAGGGTGCCGACACCGTCTTCTCGCAAATGGTGGCAGAAACCGTGGGGGTTCCGGTCAGCGACGTTCGCGTTATTTCAACTCAAGATACCGACGTTACGCCGTTCGATCCCGGCGCATTTGCCTCACGCCAGAGCTATGTTGCCGCGCCTGCGCTGCGCAGTGCGGCACTATTATTAAAAGAGAAAATCATCGCTCACGCCGCAGTCATGCTACATCAGTCAGCGATGAATCTGACCCTGATAAAAGGCCATATCGTGCTGGTTGAACGACCGGAAGAGCCGTTAATGTCGTTAAAAGATTTGGCGATGGACGCTTTCTACCACCCTGAACGCGGCGGGCAGCTCTCTGCTGAAAGCTCCATCAAAACCACCACTAACCCACCGGCGTTTGGCTGTACCTTTGTTGATCTGACGGTCGATATTGCGCTGTGCAAAGTCACCATCAACCGCATCCTCAACGTTCATGATTCAGGGCATATTCTTAATCCACTGCTGGCAGAAGGTCAGGTACACGGCGGAATGGGAATGGGCATTGGCTGGGCGCTATTTGAAGAGATGATCATCGATGCTAAAAGCGGCGTGGTCCGTAACCCCAATCTGCTGGATTACAAAATGCCGACCATGCCGGATCTGCCACAACTGGAAAGCGCGTTCGTCGAAATCAATGAGCCGCAATCCGCATACGGACATAAGTCACTGGGTGAGCCACCAATAATTCCTGTTGCCGCTGCTATTCGTAACGCGGTGAAGATGGCTACCGGTGTTGCAATCAATACACTGCCGCTGACGCCAAAACGGTTATATGAAGAGTTCCATCTGGCAGGATTGATTTGAGGATAACATCATGTTTGATTTTGCTTCTTACCATCGCGCAGCAACCCTTGCCGATGCCATCAACCTGCTGGCTGACAACCCGCAGGCCAAACTGCTCGCCGGTGGCACTGACGTACTGATTCAGCTCCACCATCACAATGACCGTTATCGCCATATTGTTGATATTCATAATCTGGCGGAGCTGCGGGGAATTACGCTGGCGGAAGATGGCTCGCTACGTATCGGCTCTGCAACGACATTTACCCAGCTAATAGAAGATCCTATAACTCAACGTCATCTCCCGGCGTTATGTGCTGCGGCCACGTCCATTGCTGGACCGCAGATCCGTAACGTCGCTACCTACGGTGGAAATATTTGCAACGGTGCCACCAGCGCAGATTCTGCCACGCCAACGCTAATTTATGACGCGAAACTGGAGATCCACTCCCCGCGCGGTGTTCGTTTCGTCCCGATTAATGGCTTTCACACCGGGCCGGGCAAAGTGTCTCTTGAGCATGACGAAATCCTCGTCGCCTTTCATTTTCCGCCACAGCCGAAAGAACACGCGGGCAGCGCGCATTTTAAATATGCCATGCGCGACGCAATGGATATTTCAACGATTGGCTGCGCCGCACATTGCCGACTGGATAACGGCAATTTCAGCGAATTACGCCTGGCATTTGGTGTTGCCGCGCCAACGCCGATTCGCTGCCAACATGCCGAACAGACTGCACAAAATGCGCCATTAAACCTGCAAACGCTGGAAGCTATCAGCGAATCTGTCCTGCAAGATGTCGCCCCGCGTTCTTCATGGCGGGCCAGTAAAGAGTTTCGTCTGCATCTCATCCAGACGATGACCAAAAAAGTGATTAGCGAAGCCGTCGCCGCGGCGGGGGGAAAATTGCAATGAATCACAGCGAAACAATTACCATCGAATGCACCATTAACGGGATGCCTTTTCAGCTTCACGCCGCACCAGGCACGCCGCTCTCGGAATTACTCCGCGAACAAGGACTGCTAAGTGTCAAACAAGGGTGCTGCGTGGGTGAATGTGGTGCCTGTACGGTGTTGGTCGACGGCACAGCAATAGACAGTTGCTTATACCTTGCCGCCTGGGCTGAAGGAAAAGAGATCCGCACGCTGGAAGGTGAAGCGAAAGGCGGAAAACTTTCTCATGTTCAGCAGGCTTATGCGAAATCCGGCGCAGTGCAGTGCGGGTTTTGTACGCCTGGCCTGATTATGGCTACCACGGCAATGCTGGCGAAACCACGCGAGAAGCCATTAACCATTACGGAAATTCGTCGCGGACTGGCGGGAAATCTTTGTCGCTGCACGGGGTATCAGATGATTGTAAATACAGTTCTGGATTGCGAGAAAACGAAGTAAAAGGATATCCGGCCTGAATTCAGGCCGGATTCACTGAGGTTATGTGTTTAACAACTCATATTTCTTAATCTTGCGATAGAGCGTAGCAATGCCGATGCCCAGTTCATCAGCAACTTGCTTCTTGCTGTTATGACGTGAAAGCGCCTCGCGGATCATTTGCTTTTCCATCTCCTCCAGCGCCGTGCCGCCCGCATCATCGAGTGACAGGTGCGCCTCACTGACCTCTGTTACATCACTTTGCTCCGTTGTGCCATTATTCAGCAGATTTGGCGGCAATAGCGTGCTGTCGATAACTTCACCTGAAGGAACCACGTTAACCAGATATTCCATCAAATTGCTTAACTCGCGCAGGTTTCCGGGCCAACGATGCTTACGCAATATTTCGACGACATCGGGAGCAATGCCAGGATAAACCGATCCCAGACGACGGGTATGCAGATGTAAAAAGTAATGCACCAATAGTTCAATATCTTCCTGACGTTCACGCAGCGGTGGCAGAGTTATCGGGATAACATTAAGTCGGTAGAAGAGATCTTCGCGGAATTTACCTTCGGCAATGAACTGGGCCAAATTCTGATTAGTTGCAGAAATGATGCGAATGTCGACTTGTATTGGGCTACTGGCACCAATCGGCAGAATTTCACGTGCCTCAATAGCGCGCAGTAATTTAGCCTGCAACATTAATGGCATATCACCTATTTCATCGAGAAACAGCGTGCCCGTATTCGCCGCCTGAATCAACCCTGTTTTACCGTTGGCAGAAGCGCCAGTAAATGCACCTTTAACATAACCGAACAGTTCGCTCTCCAGAAGCTGCTCCGGAATCGCGGCACAGTTGATAGCAATAAAGGGTTTATTCCGTCTTCCGCTCAACTTATGGATTGCACGGGCGACGACTTCTTTACCCGTGCCGCTTTCACCAACCACCATAACGCTGGATGGGCTGGGTGCAATACGGCTAATGAGTCGTTTTAATTGCCGCATAACACGGCACTCGCCAACCAATTGTTCAATATGCGGTTCATCAGGTGCATTTGCTACAGAAAAACTGGTATGCGATTGGTGAAACGCCATTAAAAATAATTGTCGGCCCTGAATGTTATGCAATTGACCAATGATTAATTCACTTTTATCGTCCCATGAAACAATATGCTGCATATGTCCATGGGTAAAATTACTCTCAAATGTTAATGGTCTGAAACGGATAGGTTTCCCAATAATATTATTTTGCACAACACCAAGTGTTTTTAAGGCAGTCTGATTAACAAACTGAACCCGATTTTCATCATCTACAACTAATACGCCCTGATCCATATTATCGATCATGGTCGCAAATATTTTACTGATGTTATCTCCTGGCCCCTGTTCCTCCAGAAGTTTCGAAACAAAAATGGTGGATATATGGCGAACATAATCAGAAAATTCGCGTAAATTATCACTGATATGCTCTTGTTGCTCGTGGGTAACGGCAATCAAACTTATCACCCCAACACAACGATCCTGTAAAATGACAGGCGTACCCAGAAATGCTTTTTCGCGGCAATTTTCTTTACTATCGCAACCTTCGCAAAGGGGATCGAAGCGAGACTGTGTCACAACTTTTTCAGTTTTCGTTTCCAGGACGTGGCGGAGCAGGCGTGAGTTGCCGCTCAACTGGCGACCAAGAAACTTCCCATACGCGCCCGTTCCGGCAACGCGACACAAGTTTTCATCAACGATCTCAACCTCAAGCTGCAAAACGCTGGCAAGCATTCTGGCAAAACGCTGAATTGTCGGTTGAATTTGCATCAATACTGACTGCGTAGTAGCAAGCTCCATAGCTTTACCTTCCAGACTTACTTAAAAGTCGATCATTGAAGACGTTGATGGTTCACAGATCATGATGATATTAACTCAGGCGAAATTGGCTTTGATAAAAACATAAGATTTTTATCATTTTCTAATGAAATTATGGAAGAGATATCACATTTCTATATCAATATGAGAATTACGGCGGTGAGTTTATCAAACTGAAGAGAGATAGCCTGCCCCTTTATCTTATTTCTGATACTTAGCAGCAAATAAATAACGTGATAAAAAAAGCCAAACGTTTTCGTATTTTACAAACAACCAGAAGCTGGCATCAATTTGTGATCAACCCCACACATTATCCGTCAAATTAGTCTTTTTCAGCCGCGCGGATAATTCTGGCACACTTATTGTTAGTCCCAGGTATAGCTGTGAAAACACCAATCACTTTGGCAAGTCACAGTGAAATAAACCACTTTGCCTGTCATTCCACTACCGGGACTTTATGATGAAAACTGTTAATGAGCTGATTAAGGATATCAATTCGCTGACCTCTCACCTTCACGAGAAAGATTTTTTGTTAACGTGGGAACAGACGCCAGATGAACTGAAACAAGTACTGGACGTTGCCGCAGCATTAAAAGCACTGCGTGCTGAAAACATCTCAACCAAAGTCTTTAATAGTGGATTAGGTATTTCCGTATTCCGCGACAACTCCACCCGTACCCGCTTCTCTTATGCTTCCGCGCTTAACCTGCTCGGCCTTGCACAACAAGATCTCGACGAAGGCAAATCACAAATCGCTCACGGCGAAACCGTGCGTGAAACCGCCAATATGATCTCCTTCTGCGCCGACGCTATTGGTATTCGCGACGATATGTATCTGGGCGCAGGCAACGCCTATATGCGTGAAGTTGGCGCTGCACTTGATGACGGTTACAAGCAGGGTGTACTGCCACAGCGTCCGGCTTTAGTGAACCTGCAATGCGATATTGACCACCCGACTCAGTCAATGGCTGACCTCGCGTGGTTACGTGAACACTTTGGTTCACTGGAAAACCTGAAAGGTAAAAAAATCGCCATGACCTGGGCCTACTCTCCAAGCTATGGCAAACCGCTCTCTGTACCACAAGGCATCATCGGTCTGATGACTCGCTTCGGTATGGATGTCACCCTGGCCCATCCGGAAGGCTACGACCTGATCCCGGATGTGGTTGAAGTGGCGAAAAACAATGCTAAAGCCTCCGGTGGTAGCTTCCGTCAGGTCACCAGCATGGAAGAAGCCTTCAAAGACGCAGACATCGTTTATCCGAAGTCATGGGCACCTTACAAAGTGATGGAAGAGCGTACTGAATTGCTGCGTGCGAACGATCACGAAGGCTTAAAAGCACTGGAAAAACAGTGTCTGGCACAGAACGCGCAACACAAAGACTGGCATTGTACTGAAGAGATGATGGAACTGACCCGTGATGGCGAAGCCCTGTACATGCACTGCCTGCCAGCTGATATCAGCGGCGTATCCTGTAAAGAAGGTGAAGTGACTGAAGGCGTATTCGAAAAATACCGTATCGCTACCTACAAAGAAGCCAGCTGGAAGCCTTATATCATCGCCGCGATGATCCTGTCCCGTAAATACGCCAAACCAGGTGCACTGCTCGAGCAACTGCTGAAAGAAGCGCAAGAACGCGTGAAATAACCCCTCGGGCCGATCAGCTGGTCGGCCCTCTATTTCCAGAGGCCAAAAGGATAGGATATGTCCGTTTTCTCATTGAAGATTGATATCGCCGATAACAAATTTTTCAACGGCGAAACATCACCGCTCTTTTCGCAAAGCCAGGCCAAACTGGCGCGCCAGTTCCACCAGAAAATAGCTGGTTATCGCCCAACACCGCTTTGTGCGCTGGACGATCTCGCAAACCTTTTTGGTGTGAAGAAAATTCTCGTCAAAGACGAATCAAAACGATTCGGTCTGAACGCCTTCAAAATGCTTGGCGGTGCGTACGCCATCGCTCAATTATTGTGTGAAAAATATCATCTTGATATCGAAACGCTGTCATTTGAGCACCTGAAAAATGCCATCGGCGAAAAAATGACTTTCGCGACCACCACCGACGGCAACCACGGGCGCGGTGTGGCGTGGGCAGCACAGCAACTCGGACAGAATGCGGTGATTTACATGCCGAAAGGTTCTGCTCAGGAACGCGTTGACGCCATTCTGAACCTCGGTGCCGAGTGCATCGTCACGGATATGAACTATGACGATACCGTTCGCCTGACCATGCAACACGCGCAGCAGCACGGCTGGGAAGTGGTACAGGACACGGCATGGGAAGGTTACACCAAAATCCCAACCTGGATCATGCAAGGCTACGCAACCCTGGCAGATGAAGCCGTCGAGCAAATGCGTGAAATGGGCGTAACCCCGACGCACGTTCTGCTGCAAGCCGGTGTCGGAGCAATGGCCGGTGGTGTGCTGGGTTATCTGGTCGACGTCTATAGCCCGCAAAATCTGCACAGCATTATTGTTGAACCTGACAAAGCTGACTGTATTTATCGCTCCGGCGTCAAAGGCGACATCGTCAACGTTGGCGGTGATATGGCCACCATCATGGCAGGCCTGGCCTGTGGCGAACCTAACCCGCTGGGCTGGGAAATCCTACGTAACTGCGCCACCCAATTCATCTCCTGCCAGGACAGCGTTGCCGCATTAGGTATGCGCGTGCTGGGTAATCCGTACGGCAACGACCCGCGCATCATCTCCGGTGAATCCGGCGCTGTCGGTTTGGGCGTTCTCGCAGCGGTTCATTATCACCCGCAACGTCAAAGCCTGATGGAAAAACTGGCGCTGAACAAAGATGCCGTGGTGCTGGTTATCAGCACTGAAGGCGACACCGACGTGAAGCACTACCGCGAAGTTGTCTGGGAAGGCAAACACGCTGTAGCACCTTAATCACCCTATTGGAACTGCTCCCTGCAAAACGGGGAGTAAAAAATCTGGAGAAAAATAATGGCTAAGAATATTCCATTCAAACTGATTCTTGAAAAAGCAAAAGATTACCAGGCGGATATGACTCGCTTCCTGCGCGACATGGTTGCTATTCCCAGTGAAAGCTGCGACGAGAAACGCGTAGTACATCGTATTAAAGAAGAGATGGAAAAAGTCGGCTTCGATAAAGTTGAAATCGACCCGATGGGCAACGTTCTCGGTTATATCGGCCACGGCCCGCGTCTGGTGGCAATGGACGCTCATATCGATACCGTCGGCATTGGCAACATCAAAAACTGGGACTTCGATCCGTACGAAGGCATGGAAACTGATGAACTGATTGGTGGTCGCGGTACTTCCGACCAGGAAGGTGGCATGGCCTCTATGGTTTATGCCGGTAAAATCATTAAAGACCTCGGTCTGGAAGATGAATATACCCTGCTGGTTACCGGTACGGTGCAGGAAGAAGACTGCGACGGTCTGTGCTGGCAGTACATTATTGAACAATCCGGCATTCGCCCGGAATTTGTGGTCAGTACCGAACCAACCGACTGCCAGGTATACCGTGGTCAGCGCGGTCGTATGGAAATTCGTATTGATGTTCAGGGTGTTAGCTGCCACGGTTCTGCACCAGAACGCGGTGATAACGCCATTTTCAAAATGGGTCCGATTCTTGGCGAATTACAAGAACTCTCCCAACGTCTGGGTTATGACGAATTCCTCGGCAAAGGCACCCTCACCGTTTCTGAAATCTTCTTCACATCCCCAAGCCGTTGCGCTGTAGCAGACAGCTGCGCAGTTTCAATCGACCGTCGTCTGACCTGGGGCGAAACCTGGGAAGGCGCGCTGGACGAAATCCGCGCCCTGCCTGCAGTACAGAAAGCTAACGCGGTTGTTTCTATGTACAACTACGACCGTCCGTCCTGGACTGGCCTGGTTTACCCAACCGAATGCTACTTCCCGACCTGGAAAGTGGAAGAAGATCACTTCACCGTTAAAGCACTGGTGAATGCCTACGAAGGGCTGTTTGGCAAAGCGCCGGTTGTTGATAAGTGGACCTTCTCAACTAACGGCGTATCTATCATGGGCCGTCACGGCATTCCGGTGATCGGCTTTGGCCCGGGTAAAGAACCTGAAGCGCATGCACCTAACGAAAAAACCTGGAAATCTCACCTGGTGACCTGTGCCGCGATGTACGCTGCAATCCCGTTAAGCTGGCTGGCAACAGAGTAATTACTCTTCACTTATTCCCCTCCGGTTCGCCGGAGGGTTTTTGGAGTTTGCTATGCGCGTATTGATCAAAAACGGCACTGTCGTTAACGCAGATGGACAAGCCAAACAGGATTTGCTGATTGAAAGCGGGATTGTTCGCCAGTTGGGCAACAATATTTCGCCGCAGCTCCCGTATGAAGAAATTGATGCCACTGGCTGTTACGTTTTCCCTGGCGGCGTGGATGTCCATACGCATTTCAATATTGATGTCGGCATCGCGCGCAGTTGTGATGATTTTTTTACCGGTACCCGCGCAGCTGCGTGTGGCGGTACAACAACCATTATTGACCATATGGGATTTGGCCCAAACGGCTGTCGGTTACGCCATCAACTGGAGGTTTATCGTGGTTATGCCGCCCATAAAGCGGTCATCGATTACAGCTTTCACGGTGTGATCCAGCACATTAATCACGCAATCCTCGACGAAATCCCGATGATGGTCGAGGAAGGACTGAGCAGTTTTAAACTCTATTTAACCTATCAATACAAACTCAACGATGACGAGGTTTTGCAGGCATTACGCCGCTTGCATGAATCCGGCGCGCTGACCACCGTGCACCCGGAAAATGATGCGGCTATCGCCAGCAAGCGGGCGGAATTTATCGCCGCAGGGTTAACCGCGCCGCGCTATCATGCCTTGAGTCGCCCTCTGGAATGCGAAGCGGAAGCCATCGCCCGCATGATTAACCTGGCACAAATTGCCGGTAACGCCCCGCTCTATATCGTGCACCTGTCTAACGGCTTAGGTCTGGATTCTCTGCGTCTTGCCCGTGCGAATCACCAGCCAGTCTGGGTTGAAACCTGCCCACAATATCTCCTGTTGGACGAACGCAGTTACGATACAGAAGATGGCATGAAGTTCATTCTTAGCCCACCGCTGCGTAACGTACGCGAGCAGGACAAACTGTGGTGTGGCATCAGCGATGGTGCGATTGACGTGGTGGCAACCGATCACTGCACCTTCTCGATGGCTCAACGCCTGCAAATTTCTAAAGGCGATTTCAGTCGCTGCCCAAATGGCTTACCCGGTGTGGAAAACCGCATGCAGTTACTGTTTTCCAGTGGCGTGATGACGGGACGTATAACACCGGAACGCTTTGTTGAATTAACCAGCGCAATGCCCGCCAGGTTGTTTGGCCTGTGGCCGCAAAAAGGATTATTAGCGCCCGGTTCCGACGGCGACGTGGTGATTATCGACCCACGTCAGAGCCAACAAATTCAGCATCGCCATCTCCACGACAACGCCGACTACTCGCCATGGGAGGGTTTTACCTGTCAGGGCGCGATTGTCAGAACCTTATCCCGTGGTGAAACGATTTTCTGTGACGGCACCTTTACAGGCAAAGCCGGGCGAGGTCGTTTCCTGCGACGCAAACCGTTTGTCCCTCCCGTGCTCTAACCACTGCCAGGGATCTATACACAATCAAGAATGATGAGTGAGGAAAAATGAGTAAGAAAATTGTTCTCGCCCTGGGCGGGAATGCGCTGGGCGATGACCTGGCCGGGCAAATGAAAGCGGTAAAAATTACTTCTCAGGCAATTGTTGATTTAATTGCCCAGGGACATGAAGTTATCGTCACTCATGGTAACGGGCCGCAGGTGGGCATGATTAACCAGGCCTTTGAAGCTGCCGCAAAAACTGAAGCGCACTCGCCAATGCTGCCGATGTCTGTCTGTGTTGCATTAAGCCAGGGTTATATTGGTTACGATCTACAAAACGCTTTAAGAGAAGAACTGCTTTCTCGGGGCATTAATAAACCTGTAGCAACGCTGGTTACTCAGGTCGAAGTCGACGCTAACGATCCGGCATTCCTCAACCCGACCAAGCCGATCGGTTCGTTCTTTACCGAGCAAGAAGCAGAGCAACTGACAAAACAGGGTTACACTCTGAAAGAAGATGCTGGTCGCGGCTATCGCCGTGTTGTTGCCTCGCCAAAACCGGTTGATATCATTGAAAAAGAAACGGTTAAAGCTCTGGTAGATGCAGGTCAGGTGGTGATCACCGTTGGCGGTGGTGGTATCCCTGTTATTCGTGAAGGTAACCATCTGCGTGGTGCCAGCGCGGTTATCGATAAAGACTGGGCCAGCGCCCGTTTAGCAGAAATGATTGATGCCGATATGCTGATCATTCTGACTGCGGTAGAAAAAGTGGCCATTAACTTCGGTAAAGAGAATGAACAGTGGCTCGATCGCCTGTCATTAAGTGATGCTGAACGCTTTATCGAAGAAGGTCATTTTGCGAAAGGTTCTATGCTGCCTAAAGTGGAAGCTGCCGCCTCGTTTGCTCGCTCTCGCGCAGGTCGTGAAGCACTGATTACCGTATTGAGCAAAGCGAAAGAAGGGATTGAAGGCAAAACAGGAACGGTGATTTGTCAGTAATTTAAAGGCCGGGTGGGTAATACCATCCGGCCAAAGATTGTCAAGTAAGTGCGCTTTGTTGATGCCGGATGCGGCGCGAGCGCCTTATCCGTCCTACAAAACATCGCAAATTCAATAGATTGCAATGCACTTGTAGGCCTGATAAGCGTAGCGCATCAGGCAATTTGGCGTTTGTCATCAGTCTCAGGCCGGGTGGGTAATACCATCCGGCCATTTTCATTTAAGCCACTTCCAGCACTTCTTTTGTCGCTTTCACGCCCTGATGCATCAACATCATTAACGCCTCAAGTACGCCGCCGCCAATCGCCCGGGCTTTATCAGAAACGCTGGTGAAATCAGCGGTTTCACCACGAGGATCGATATCACCAATTTTAAAACCACCAACCACTGCCAGGCCGTCGTTCAACAAGCCACGCACCATCCCCGTCAACGGTGCTTTAATTTCATGCTCACCAATCCAGGCAATCACATCGCCCTCTTTCACCAGATCGCCTAATTTCACGTTGGATCGCATAATGCCTGCAGCAGGAGCACGGATCACCCGTCGGGTGGTATGCCCCATAATATTGCCAGGAACACCGGTATTCTCCTGCGCACAATCAGAGTAAATCACCTGACCGAGCCAGTGCCCGCGATTTGTTTCAATTACCGCATGACAATCCTTCCCAGCAGTAAAGCCCGGCCCAAGCGCGATTGTTACTGGTGCCATATCTGCCCGCGTTCCCAAATTCTGTTTCGCCAGAATAGCGTCCACCACGCAAAGCGGTTTCAGTTCATCAAGCAATGAACAGGCGGGATCTACCATCACAGGAATGAATCCGCGTTCGGTAAGTTTCATCGCTTCCGCAGAGCTGGTTGCCAGGCGAGCAGTGACGCCTTCGACCGTCATTTCGCCATCGAACACGGCCTGGGCAAACGCCACGGTACAACGAATCACTGTCGGTTTTTCCACTTCCAGCATGATCACTTTAAAACCCGCATGATACAGACGTAGCGCCACACCACTGGCGATATCTCCCGCACCGCGAATCACCACCAGCTGGTGTCCGGAAGGATGAGAAGGTTTCATCATCAGCCCACCCGGCGCGTTATTTTTCACCTGTAATATTTCTGCCAGCACGCTGATGGCGATCTCCTGCGGCGTTTCCGCACCTATGTTGTAACCAACGGGCGCATGTAAACGGGCAATATGTTCTTCAGCCACGCCTTTCTCACGCAATTGACGCAGGAAAAGCTGAACCTTGCGACGACTTGCCAGCAACCCCAACCATGCAATGGGCTGTTCAATGAGTTTGTCGAGGGCTTCACGATCCTGATTATTCGTGGCAATCAGGACAAAATTATCAGGGCGAATATCCAGTGCTTCCACTGCCGCACCAAACGACTCAGCATGGAGAAGCGTGGTTGATGGTGGGAATAGTTCAGGATTGAGGCTTTCGCGATAAATATCAGCAACGGCAATATCAAATCCTAATAGCGCCGCACTCTGGGCTATCGCCCGGTTGACATGCCCCGCGCCAATCAACACCAGACGTGGACGCATACCATGGACGCTGATAAATACTGACATTGCACCTCCACAATCTGACCCGACAGCATCCGCACCGTTACGAGCCATACGTCCATGGAATAATCGCGGCTTACGTTCCTGCAATGCCTGAAGCGACTCTTCAATCACCTTCCGCTCAACCATTCCGCCACCAATTGTACCGACGATAGAACCATCGGCGCGCACTAACATTTGTGCAGAATGGCGGGGAGTCGAGCCTCGGCTATCAACAATTTGCGCCATAGCAAACGGACAATTTTGCTCTTCGAGTTTTGCAGCCTCTGTGAAAATATTCATACCAACCTCAATGGATATCCTTTCAGTAACCCGGAATACCCAGGCCGCTAATTCACAAATCTGCGCGCGATTGCAGGATGTTCTTGTATATCGCCCAGCCAGATTGCCTCTACGTCGTGTTGTTGCAGCGGTTGAAGGAGCTCGCTTTGTGCAATCGCATTCTCACATTGAGAAAAACGGTTAATGAACCAGACTCGCCGACAACCTTGCGGTACGTTTTTAAACGCCCCCTGAGGGTGGCGAACCAGCGCAACGAGATCGCTCAGTTGCAAGGTTGCATCAGGTGTTAACCCGGTAATATCAGCAAACTGCGACCAGCGATGGACATTTTCTGTGCTCACTTTCGCGCCCAAAGTATGTCCTCCCATCACAGCAATCACGCAGCAACTGCTTTTGGGTATGCAAGGTTCGTGCTCATCAGGCGCTTTTAACGGCATTCCACGCGAGCCATCTGCTTCAATGAGAATTACGTCACACTCTGGTCGTTGCACCAGTGCATCAATCGCTTCTGGCGTAAATCCCTGCACTTTTCCCTGGTTCGCTTTCCAGCTGTGAAAACAAAATGAAATGGGGGATGTAAGAGACGCATGAGGAAGCATGGCGGGATCACGACAGAAAACCACGGGCCAGTGAGACGTTGGCATAAACATATGTGTCGTCGTCGTGATTAACACACGCCTGCCGCTAGCCTGGAGCAGTTCTGCCAGCCAAAAAAGCAAGCTGGTTTTCCCCCCAGCACCAACAACAGAAATCACAGTGGGACGTTTCTGCGCACCTAAATCAATGACTAATGCCGATGGGTCAACTATACTTTTCACGCGTCTTTATGACCTCTCTGGGATAAATTATCCCCAACTTAATCCATCAGGAAGTAACGCAATTATCAGGCGTTATTAGCCCCTATAAATAATGGAACCACTATGTCAGCCATCGACTGTATAATTACCGCTGCCGGATTATCATCAAGAATGGGGCAATGAAAAATGATGTTACCCTGGGAACAGGGAACAATTCTTGATACAAGTATCAAAAATGCGTTGCAGTTTTGTAGCCGAATTATTTTAGTCACCGGCTATCGTGGTAATGAACTGCACGAACGTTATGCGAACCAGAGCAATATCACTATTATTCACAACCCAGATTATGCGCAGGGTTTACTAACATCCGTCAAGGCCGCAGTACCCGCAGTGCAAACAGAACATTGTTTTCTCACCCACGGTGACATGCCAACCCTCACCATCGATATTTTTAGAAAAATCTGGTCGTTACGAAATGATGGCGCAATACTGCCACTCCATAATGGCATCCCCGGCCATCCGATTTTAGTGTCAAAACCATGCCTGATGCAGGCAATCCAACGACCCAATGTCACCAATATGCGTCAGGCACTCCTTATGGGAGATCATTATTCCGTCGAAATAGAAAATGCAGAAATAATTTTAGATATTGATACTCCGGACGACTTTATTACAGCGAAGGAAAGGTATACTGAAATTTAGAAAACGTAGTTAAACGATTGCGTTCAAATATTTAATCCTTCCGGCACTCATTATCATAATGATAAGGAATCACTGATTTTGAGAAAAGAGAAAAATTGATAAATGGGCTGGCAATAATAATTTTCAGGAGTGATTTTAATTCTCATTTAGCACCTGTGAGTTCATTCACAAAAAGCCCTTAAGTTTCGAGCCGCCTCACATTTTTTTATATTTCCCGCCAAACCTGGCAAGAGTGGTGCGATTGTTGCTCTATCCCCCTAAACCACCGGATTTCTCAACACCGGTCACTCAATGATATCTGTATAAGCTAAGGAGAGGGTTATGGGGGATATTATGCGTCCCATTCCGTTTGAGGAACTTTTGACGCGCATATTTGATGAATACCAACAACAACGCTCAATCTTTGGTATTCCCGAGCAACAGTTTTACTCACCTGTAAAAGGTAAAACTGTTAGCGTCTTCGGTGAAACCTGTGCCACTCCCGTCGGCCCTGCCGCTGGCCCGCACACGCAGCTCGCGCAAAATATTGTCACTTCCTGGCTGACTGGCGGACGCTTCATCGAACTAAAAACCGTCCAAATTCTTGACCGCCTGGAGCTGGAAAAGCCCTGTATCGATGCCGAAGACGAGTGCTTTAACACCGAATGGTCTACCGAATTTACCCTGCTTAAAGCCTGGGATGAATACCTCAAAGCCTGGTTTGCCCTGCACCTTCTCGAAGCGATGTTCCAGCCTTCTGATTCCGGTAAATCGTTCATCTTTAATATGAGCGTCGGTTACAACCTCGAAGGTATTAAGCAACCGCCGATGCAACAGTTCATCGACAATATGATGGACGCATCTGACCATCCGAAATTCGCTCAATATCGCGATACGCTGAATAAATTACTCCAGGATGACGCATTTTTAGCTCGCCACGGATTGCAGGAAAAACGCGAAAGCTTGCAAGCCTTACCCGCTCGCATCCCCACCAGTATGGTGCATGGCGTCACCCTCTCCACCATGCACGGCTGTCCTCCGCATGAAATCGAAGCCATTTGCCGCTACATGCTGGAAGAAAAAGGGCTCAACACCTTTGTGAAACTTAACCCGACCTTACTGGGGTACGCGCGTGTTCGTGAGATCCTCGATGTCTGCGGTTTCGGTTACATAGGCTTAAAAGAAGAGTCATTTGATCACGACCTCAAGCTGACGCAAGCACTGGAAATGCTGGAACGCCTGATGGCACTGGCAAAAGAAAAATCACTCGGCTTTGGCGTAAAACTGACTAACACTCTCGGCACCATCAACAATAAAGGCGCACTGCCTGGTGAAGAGATGTATATGTCAGGCCGTGCGCTGTTCCCGCTCTCCATCAATGTTGCAGCAGTTCTCTCTCGCGCCTTTGACGGCAAACTGCCCATTTCTTATTCCGGTGGTGCCAGTCAGCTGACTATCCGCGATATTTTTGATACAGGTATTCGCCCTATTACTATGGCAACCGACCTGCTGAAACCTGGCGGCTATCTGCGCTTAAGTGCCTGCATGCGCGAGCTGGAAGGCTCCGACGCCTGGGGACTTGACCATGTTGACGTCGAACGACTGAACAGACTGGCAGCAGATGCGTTAACCATGGAATACACCCAGAAACACTGGAAGCCAGAAGAGCGTATTGAAGTGGCAGAAGACCTGCCGCTGACCGACTGCTACGTTGCCCCCTGTGTTACTGCCTGCGCTATCAAGCAAGATATTCCGGAATACATCCGTCTGCTTGGCGAACACCGCTATGCCGACGCGCTGGAACTCATCTACCAACGCAACGCTCTGCCCGCCATTACCGGTCATATTTGCGATCACCAGTGCCAATACAACTGTACCCGCCTGGATTACGACAGTGCGCTGAATATCCGCGAACTGAAAAAAGTCGCGCTGGAAAAAGGTTGGGATGAATATAAGCAACGCTGGCACAAACCAGCCGGTTCTGGTTCACGCCATCCGGTTGCCGTGATTGGTGCAGGTCCGGCGGGTCTGGCAGCAGGTTACTTCCTTGCCAGAGCGGGCCATCCGGTTACGCTGTTTGAACGCGAAGCCAATGCGGGCGGCGTGGTGAAAAATATCATTCCTCAGTTCCGTATTCCTGCAGAGTTAATTCAGCACGATATCGATTTTGTTGCCGCTCACGGCGTGAAATTTGAGTATGGCTGCTCACCCGATTTAACCATTGAGCAGTTAAAAAATCAGGGCTTCCACTATGTTCTGATTGCCACCGGCACTGATAAAAATAGCGGTGTGAAACTGGCGGGCGACAACCAAAATGTCTGGAAATCACTCCCCTTCCTGCGTGAATACAACAAGGGTACAGCGCTCAAGCTGGGCAAACATGTGGTCGTTGTCGGGGCGGGTAACACCGCAATGGACTGCGCTCGTGCGGCGTTACGCGTTCCAGGCGTAGAAAAAGCAACGATCGTTTACCGTCGTTCACTACAAGAGATGCCCGCATGGCGCGAAGAGTATGAAGAAGCGTTGCACGACGGCGTAGAGTTCCGTTTCCTGAATAATCCGGAACGTTTCGATGCTGATGGCACCTTAACCTTGCGCGTTATGTCGCTTGGCGAACCGGATGAGAAAGGTCGTCGTCGTCCGGTTGAAACCAATGAAACAGTAACACTGCTTGTAGACAGCCTGATCACCGCCATTGGTGAACAGCAGGATACTGAAGCCCTGAATGCGATGGGCGTGCCGCTGGACAAAAACGGCTGGCCAGACGTCGACCATAATGGCGAAACTCGTCTGACTGACGTCTTTATGATCGGCGACGTACAGCGCGGACCATCCTCCATTGTCGCTGCTGTCGGAACCGCGCGTCGGGCGACCGATGCCATCCTTAGTCGGGAAAATATCCGTTCCCACCAGAACGATAAATACTGGAACAACGTCAATCCAGCGGAAATCTATCAACGTAAAGGCGATATCTCTATCACGCTGGTGAACAGTGACGATCGTGACGCGTTTGTCGCCCAGGAAGCCGCTCGCTGCCTCGAATGTAACTACGTTTGCAGCAAGTGTGTGGATGTCTGCCCGAACCGCGCCAACGTCTCCATTGCGGTCCCAGGCTTCCAGAACCGTTTCCAGACGCTGCACCTCGACGCTTACTGTAACGAATGCGGCAACTGCGCTCAGTTCTGTCCGTGGAACGGTAAACCGTACAAAGACAAAATCACCGTCTTCAGCCTGGCGCAAGACTTTGATAACAGCAGCAACCCAGGCTTCCTTGTGGAAGATTGCCGGGTACGAGTACGTCTGAATAACCAAAGCTGGGTGTTAAACATCGACAGCAAAGGTCAGTTTAACAACGTACCACCGGAGCTGAACGATATGTGCCGCATCATCAGCCATGTCCACCAGCATCATCATTATCTGCTGGGCCGCGTGGAGGTGTAATCATGTTGATTCTGAAGAATGTCACTGCGGTACAGCTACACCCGGCAAAAGTGCAGGAAGGCGTTGATATCGCCATCGAAAACGATGTGATTGTCGCTATCGGCGATGCCCTGACGCAACGCTACCCCGACGCCAGCTTCAAAGAGATGCATGGCCGGATTGTGATGCCAGGGATTGTCTGCTCGCACAACCATTTTTACTCGGGGCTTTCCCGCGGAATTATGGCAAACATCGCCCCTTGCCCGGATTTCATCTCAACGCTGAAAAATCTCTGGTGGCGGCTCGATCGCGCCCTTGATGAAGAGTCGCTCTATTACAGCGGACTGATTTGTTCCCTGGAAGCGATTAAGAGCGGATGTACATCGGTTATCGATCACCATGCCTCTCCGGCGTATATCGGCGGGTCGCTCTCCACATTGCGCGACGCATTTTTAAAAGTTGGCCTGCGCGCGATGACCTGTTTTGAAACTACTGACCGTAACAACGGCATCAAAGAGTTGCAGGAAGGTGTAGAAGAAAACATCCGTTTCGCCCGTTTGATTGATGAGGCGAAGAAAGCGACAAGCGAGCCGTATTTGGTGGAAGCACATATCGGTGCTCACGCGCCGTTTACCGTGCCGGATGCCGGTCTGGAGATGCTGCGTGAAGCCGTGAAAGCCACAGGCCGTGGTTTGCATATTCACGCTGCGGAAGACCTTTACGACGTTTCCTACAGTCACCACTGGTACGGCAAAGACCTGCTGGCACGACTGGCGCAATTCGATCTCATCGACAGCAAAACGCTGGTCGCTCATGGGCTGTACTTGTCGAAAGATGACATCACCCTACTCAATCAGCGCGATGCGTTCCTGGTGCATAACGCCCGTTCAAACATGAACAACCATGTCGGCTACAACCATCACCTTAGCGACATCCGCAATCTGGCGTTGGGAACGGACGGCATTGGTTCGGACATGTTTGAAGAGATGAAATTTGCCTTCTTTAAACATCGCGATGCGGGTGGTCCGCTGTGGCCTGACAGTTTTGCCAAAGCCCTGACTAACGGTAACGAACTGATGAGCCGCAACTTTGGCGCGAAATTTGGGCTTCTGGAAGCCGGTTACAAAGCTGATTTAACCATTTGCGATTACAACTCGCCGACGCCGCTGCTGGCAGACAATATCGCCGGGCATATCGCTTTCGGTATGGGCTCAGGCAGCGTTCACAGCGTGATGGTCAATGGTGTGATGGTCTATGAAGACCGTCAGTTTAACTTCGATTGCGATTCCATTTATGCACAAGCCAGAAAAGCCGCTGCCAGTATGTGGCGTCGGATGGATGCGCTGGCATAAATGACAGATGCCCTCTTCCCGCAGGGAAGAGGGTTAAATAAGGAAAGAAGATGATTGAACAATTTTTCAGGCCCGACTCTGTCGAACAGGCGCTGGAACTGAAGCGCCGCTACCAGGATGAAGCCGTCTGGTTCGCCGGGGGCAGCAAACTCAATGCTACACCAACCCGTACCGATAAAAAGATTGCCATTTCCTTACAGGATCTGGAACTGGACTGGGTTGACTGGGATAACGGTGCACTGCGGATTGGCGCAATGTCTCGCTTGCAGCCACTGCGTGATGCGCGATTTATTCCTGCAGCGCTGCGTGAAGCCCTCGGTTTTGTTTACTCACGCCATGTTCGTAATCAGTCGACCATTGGTGGTGAAATCGCCGCCCGCCAGGAAGAGTCGGTGCTGCTTCCCGTCCTGTTGGCACTGGATGCTGAACTGGTTTTTGGCAACGGCGAAACGCTGTCAATCGAGGACTACCTGGCCTGCCCATGCGATCGCCTGCTAACCGAAATTATCATTAAAGATCCGTATCGCACCTGTGCGACCCGCAAAATTAGCCGTTCTCAGGCAGGTTTAACCGTCGTGACGGCAGCCGTTGCAATGACAGACCACGACGGTATGCGAATTGCGCTGGATGGCGTCGCCAGTAAAGCACTGCGTCTGCATGATGTCGAAAAACAAAATCTGGAAGGCAATGCACTTGAACAGGCTGTCGCCAACGCCATTTTCCCGCAGGAAGATTTGCGGGGCAGCGTGGCCTATAAACGCTATATCACGGGAGTTCTGGTAGCCGACCTGTATGCCGACTGCCAACAGGCTGGGGAGGAAGCCGTATGATCATCCACTTTACTTTAAATGGCGCGCCTCAGGAGCTAACCGTTAATCTAGGCGAAAACGTGCAAAAGCTGTTGTTTAACATGGGAATGCACTCTGTACGCAACAGTGATGATGGTTTCGGGTTTGCCGGTTCTGACGCAATAATCTTTAACGGTAATATCGTTAACGCGTCCTTGCTTATTGCCGCACAGTTAGAGAAGGCAGATATTCGTACCGCAGAATCTCTGGGCAAATGGAACGAGTTAAGTCTGGTTCAACAGGCAATGGTTGATGTTGGCGTGGTGCAGTCTGGTTATAACGATCCAGCTGCAGCTCTGATTATCACCGATCTTCTCGATCGCATCGCCGCACCTACCCGCGAAGAGATCGACGACGCGCTTTCTGGTTTGTTCAGCCGCGATGCTGGCTGGCAGCAATACTATCAGGTCATTGAACTGGCGGTTGCACGTAAAAATAATCCGCAGGCCACCATTGATATCGCTCCGACTTTCCGTGACGACCTAGAAGTCATTGGTAAGCATTATCCTAAAACTGATGCCGCGAAAATGGTGCAGGCGAAACCCTGCTATGTTGAAGACCGCGTAACGGCTGACGCCTGCGTCATTAAAATGTTACGTAGCCCACACGCTCACGCACTGATTACTCATCTGGATGTCAGCAAAGCTGAAGCCTTACCGGGCGTCGTTCACGTTATTACTCACCTGAATTGCCCGGATATCTACTATACCCCGGGTGGTCAGAGCGCACCGGAACCGTCACCGCTTGACCGCCGTATGTTCGGCAAGAAAATGCGTCACGTCGGCGATCGTGTTGCTGCGGTCGTCGCAGAAAGTGAAGAAATTGCGCTCGAAGCACTGAAGCTCATCGACGTTGAATATGAAGTGCTTAAGCCGGTAATGTCGATCGACGAAGCAATGGCGGAAGATGCGCCTGTCGTGCACGATGAACCGGTGGTGTATGTTGCTGGTGCGCCAGATACTCTGGAAGACGATAACAGCCATGCAGCCCAGCGCGGCGAGCATATGATCATCAACTTCCCGATCGGTTCTCGCCCTCGCAAAAATATCGCCGCCAGTATTCATGGTCATATTGGCGATATGGACAAAGGCTTTGCCGATGCCGATGTGATCATTGAGCGAACCTATAACTCAACGCAAGCGCAGCAGTGCCCGACTGAAACACATATCTGCTTTACTCGTATGGACGGAGATCGTCTGGTTATCCACGCCTCCACCCAGGTACCATGGCACTTACGCCGCCAGGTCGCGCGCCTCGTGGGCATGAAACAGCATAAAGTTCATGTCATTAAAGAGCGAGTTGGCGGCGGTTTTGGTTCCAAACAGGACATCCTGCTGGAAGAAGTGTGCGCCTGGGCAACCTGCGTGACCGGGCGTCCGGTACTGTTCCGCTACACCCGTGAAGAAGAGTTTATTGCTAACACCTCTCGTCACGTCGCGAAAGTCACCGTCAAACTGGGAGCGAAAAAAGATGGTCGCCTGACGGCAGTGAAGATGGATTTCCGCACCAACACTGGCCCTTACGGCAACCACTCACTCACCGTACCGTGTAACGGACCGGCGCTGTCGCTGCCGTTATATCCGTGCGATAACGTCGATTTCCAGGTCACCACCTACTACAGCAACATTTGCCCAAATGGTGCTTATCAGGGTTATGGCGCACCGAAAGGTAACTTCGCTATCACCATGGCATTAGCGGAACTGGCTGAACAGTTACAGATCGACCAACTGGAAATTATCGAACGTAACCGGGTACACGAAGGGCAAGAGCTGAAAATTCTCGGTGCAATCGGTGAAGGTAAAGCGCCGACCTCCGTTCCTTCCGCCGCCAGCTGTGCACTGGAAGAGATCCTGCGTCAGGGTCGCGAGATGATCCAATGGTCGTCACCGAAACCGCAAAATGGTGACTGGCACATCGGTCGCGGCGTCGCCATTATCATGCAGAAATCGGGTATCCCGGATATCGATCAGGCTAACTGCATGATCAAACTGGAATCGGACGGCACCTTTATCGTTCATTCTGGCGGTGCGGATATTGGTACTGGTCTGGATACTGTAGTGACGAAACTGGCAGCAGAAGTGCTGCACTGCCCACCGCAGGACGTGCATGTTATCTCCGGTGATACCGATCATGCGTTGTTTGATAAAGGCGCATATGCCTCGTCCGGTACTTGCTTCTCGGGTAACGCGGCGCGTTTGGCAGCGGAAAATCTACGGGAGAAAATTCTGTTCCACGGCGCGCAAATGTTGGGTGAGCCAGTGGCAGATGTTCAACTGGCAACGCCGGGCGTCGTGCGCGGCAAGAAAGGCGAAGTTAGTTTCGGGGATATTGCCCATAAAGGCGAAACCGGCACCGGCTTTGGTTCACTGGTGGGAACTGGCAGTTATATCACGCCTGATTTCGCCTTCCCGTATGGCGCGAACTTCGCTGAAGTTGCCGTCAACACGCGTACGGGTGAAATCCGCCTGGATAAATTCTACGCCTTGCTGGACTGCGGTACACCGGTCAATCCAGAGTTAGCGTTGGGACAAATCTACGGTGCTACCCTACGTGCTATCGGCCACAGTATGAGCGAAGAAATCATTTATGACGCCGAAGGTCACCCGTTAACGCGTGATTTACGCAGTTACGGCGCACCGAAAATTGGTGACATTCCGCGTGATTTCCGCGCTGTGCTGGTGCCGAGCGACGATAAAGTCGGCCCATTCGGGGCGAAATCGATCTCGGAAATCGGTGTAAATGGCGCCGCTCCGGCGATTGCTACCGCAATTCACGATGCATGCGGCATCTGGTTACGCGAATGGCATTTCACACCGGAGAAAATACTCACTGCGCTGGAAAAAATATAAATAATAAATGGCCGCTTCGGCGGCCTGTTTCTCTGTTTGAACGATGACTAAATAGTGACTGCGAAAATGAGATAAGCCGTTCTCAAGGCGTCCTGCGCCCCAAATTCGTGGGAATTTATTTTACTAATTCAGATGATCAAATTTACTTTAAAAGGAGTGAAGGGATGTCTGATATAAACCATGCAGGTTCTGACCTTATATTTGAACTGGAGGATCGCCCTCCCTTTCATCAGGCTCTCGTTGGTGCCATTACCCATCTGTTGGCAATTTTCGTTCCGATGGTAACCCCCGCGTTAATCGTGGGTGCGGCCTTACAGCTTTCCGCTGAAACAACTGCCTATCTTGTTTCTATGGCGATGATCGCCTCTGGTATTGGTACCTGGTTACAAGTAAACCGCTACGGCATCGTCGGTTCTGGCCTACTCTCAATTCAGTCAGTCAATTTTTCATTTGTTACGGTCATGATTGCGCTGGGCAGCAGCATGAAAAGCGACGGTTTTCACGAAGAGTTAATCATGTCGTCGCTTCTCGGCGTCTCCTTCGTTGGCGCATTTCTGGTTGTCGGATCTTCATTTATCTTGCCCTATTTACGTCGGGTTATTACGCCTACCGTCAGCGGTATTGTGGTACTGATGATCGGCTTAAGCCTGATTAAAGTCGGCATTATCGATTTTGGTGGAGGATTTGCAGCCAAAAGCAGCGGTACGTTCGGCAATTACGAACATCTCGGCGTTGGTTTATTGGTTTTAATTGTGGTGATCGGCTTTAACTGCTGTCGCAGTCCGTTGCTACGCATGGGAGGGATCGCCATTGGGCTATGTGTCGGCTATATCGCATCGTTATGCCTGGGCATGGTGGATTTCAGCAGTATGCGCAATTTGCCGTTAATCACCATCCCGCATCCGTTCAAATACGGCTTTAGTTTTAGCTTCCATCAGTTCCTGGTGGTTGGCACGATTTATCTGCTTAGCGTGCTGGAAGCAGTCGGCGATATCACCGCCACGGCAATGGTTTCCCGCCGCCCCATTCAGGGGGAAGAGTATCAGTCCCGGCTGAAAGGCGGCGTGCTGGCAGATGGTCTGGTTTCTGTTATCGCCTCCGCTGTCGGTTCATTACCATTAACCACGTTTGCGCAAAATAATGGGGTTATTCAGATGACTGGCGTCGCTTCACGTTATGTCAGGCGAACCATCGCGGTAATGCTGGTTATCCTCGGCTTATTTCCGATGATTGGCGGCTTCTTCACGACCATTCCCTCGGCAGTTCTGGGAGGCGCAATGACGTTGATGTTTTCCATGATTGCCATCGCAGGGATTCGCATCATCATCACCAACGGTTTAAAGCGCCGTGAAACACTTATTGTCGCCACTTCTTTAGGTTTAGGGCTTGGCGTCTCCTACGATCCCGAAATTTTTAAAATATTGCCAGCCTCTATTTATGTATTAGTTGAAAACCCTATTTGTGCCGGCGGGTTAACTGCGATTTTATTAAATATTATCCTCCCTGGTGGCTACCGACAGGAAAACGTTCTGCCTGGTATTACCTCAGCGGAAGAGATGGATTAACAGTAAAGGAGTCAATGATGTCAGGAGAACACACGTTAAAAGCGGTACGAGGCAGTTTTATTGATGTCACCCGTACGATCGATAACCCGGAAGAGATTGCCTCTGCGCTGCGGTTTATTGAGGATGGTTTATTACTCATTAAACAGGGAAAAGTGGAATGGTTTGGCGAATGGGAAAACGGAAAGCATCAAATTCCTGACACCATTCGCGTGCGCGACTATCGCGGCAAACTGATAGTACCGGGCTTTGTCGATACACATATCCATTATCCGCAAAGTGAAATGGTGGGGGCCTATGGTGAGCAATTGCTGGAGTGGTTGAATAAACACACCTTCCCTACTGAACGTCGTTATGAGGATTTAGAGTACGCCCGCGAAATGTCGGCGTTCTTCATCAAGCAGCTTTTACGTAACGGAACCACCACGGCGCTGGTGTTTGGCACTGTTCATCCGCAATCTGTTGATGCGCTGTTTGAAGCCGCCAGTCATATCAATATGCGTATGATTGCCGGTAAGGTGATGATGGACCGCAACGCACCGGATTATCTGCTCGACACTGCCGAAAGCAGCTATCACCAAAGCAAAGAACTGATCGAACGCTGGCACAAAAATGGTCGTCTGCTATATGCGATTACGCCACGCTTCGCCCCGACCTCATCTCCTGAACAGATGGCGATGGCGCAACGCCTGAAAGAAGAATATCCGGATACGTGGGTACATACCCATCTCTGTGAAAACAAAGATGAAATTGCCTGGGTGAAATCGCTTTATCCTGACCATGATGGTTATCTGGATGTTTACCATCAGTACGGTCTGACCGGTAAAAACTGTGTCTTTGCTCACTGCGTCCATCTCGAAGAAAAAGAGTGGGATCGTCTCAGCGAAACCAAATCCAGCATTGCTTTCTGTCCGACCTCCAACCTTTACCTCGGCAGCGGCTTATTCAACTTGAAAAAAGCATGGCAGAAGAAAGTTAAAGTGGGCATGGGAACGGATATCGGTGCCGGAACCACTTTCAACATGCTGCAAACGCTGAACGAAGCCTACAAAGTATTGCAATTACAAGGCTATCGCCTCTCGGCATATGAAGCGTTTTACCTGGCCACGCTCGGCGGAGCGAAATCTCTGGGCCTTGACGATTTGATTGGCAACTTTTTACCTGGCAAAGAGGCTGATTTCGTGGTGATGGAACCCACCGCCACTCCGCTACAGCAGCTGCGCTATGACAACTCTGTTTCTTTAGTCGACAAATTGTTCGTGATGATGACGTTGGGCGATGACCGTTCGATCTACCGCACCTACGTTGATGGTCGTCTGGTGTACGAACGCAACTAATAATAAAACTTTAACATCCTCGTGAGGACATCATTATGTCTGGAGACATCCTACAAACACCGGACGCACCAAAGCCACAGGGCGCGCTGGATAATTATTTTAAAATTACCGCTCGTGGCAGTACCGTTCGTCAGGAAGTACTGGCTGGCTTAACGACCTTTCTGGCCATGGTTTATTCCGTTATCGTCGTTCCGGGAATGCTGGGCAAAGCAGGTTTTCCTCCCGCAGCTGTGTTTGTTGCCACCTGTCTGGTCGCGGGCTTCGGCTCGTTGCTGATGGGATTATGGGCTAATTTGCCAATGGCGATTGGTTGCGCGATTTCCTTGACGGCGTTTACCGCATTCAGTCTGGTACTCGGGCAACAAATTAGCGTTCCTGTCGCACTGGGCGCGGTATTTCTGATGGGCGTCATCTTCACCGCCATTTCCGTAACCGGTGTGCGTACCTGGATCTTACGTAATTTGCCGATGGGTATCGCTCACGGTACAGGTATCGGTATCGGGCTGTTTCTGCTGCTGATTGCTGCTAACGGTGTGGGTATGGTTATCAAAAACCCGATTGAAGGCTTGCCAGTGGCGCTCGGTGCGTTTACCTCCTTCCCGGTGATGATGAGCTTGCTGGGGCTGGCGGTCATCTTCGGCCTGGAGAAGTGTCGCGTACCCGGCGGGATCTTGTTGGTGATTATTGCAATTTCGATCATCGGCTTAATCTTTGACCCAGCGGTGAAATACCACGGTCTGGTGGCGATGCCAAGCCTGACTGGCGAAGATGGTAAGTCTCTGATTTTCAGCCTCGATATTATGGGTGCACTCCAGCCAACTGTACTTCCGAGTGTACTGGCATTGGTGATGACCGCAGTGTTCGACGCTACTGGCACCATCCGTGCCGTCGCCGGTCAGGCGAATTTGTTGGATAAAGACAACCAGATCATCAACGGCGGCAAAGCCCTGACCAGTGACTCAGTAAGTTCAATATTCTCCGGCCTGGTGGGCGCAGCGCCCGCAGCGGTTTATATCGAATCAGCGGCAGGAACCGCCGCCGGGGGTAAAACAGGTTTAACCGCAACCGTAGTGGGGGCGTTATTCCTGTTAATTCTGTTTTTATCACCGCTGTCATTTTTGATCCCTGGTTACGCCACTGCACCCGCTCTGATGTACGTAGGTTTGCTGATGTTAAGTAACGTCTCGAAGCTGGATTTCAATGATTTTATTGACGCTATGGCTGGCCTGGTGTGTGCCGTGTTCATCGTTCTGACTTGTAATATCGTTACCGGTATTATGCTGGGCTTTGTGACACTGGTCGTAGGCCGCGTCTTTGCACGCGAATGGCAAAAGCTGAATATTGGTACGGTGATCATTACTGCCGCACTGGTCGCATTTTACGCGGGTGGTTGGGCAATCTAATAGATTCTCCGCGCCTTTCAGCGCGGAGATTTCTTTCAGAGAGGATTCTCACCGCTGGCAACAATACGCTGCTGGCGGACTCGCCTGAGTTCTCTTTCAGTAAGCAACTGCAGCGCCTGTGTTGGGCAAGATTCAACGCAGGCTGGCCCCTCTTCCCGCTGTTCACAGAGATCGCATTTCACAATTTGTTGTCGGGTATCCCCCGGCAACGACTGAATGGTGATCATTCCAAACGGGCACGCACTGACGCAACTCTGACAGCCAATACAACGGGCAGAATTGGTCTGCACCACCTGCTCGCCCATCGTCAGCGCCCCCACGGGGCAAGCGCCAACACAAGGGGCGTTTTCACACTGATGGCACATCACCGGCGCACTGATGCTGTCCAGTCGCTGTACCTTCAGCCGGGGTAAAAAGACATCGGCATTCAACTCCTGTTCTGAAGGGTGAGCGACCACACAGGCTACTTCACAAGTACGGCAGCCAATACAGTCAGCCGGATTAACGATAATTAACGATTTCATCACGATGCCTTCGTATCAAACAGAGTTAACATATCGCGCGCCGCCTGCCTTCCTGCGGCCATTGCAGTGACAACCAGATCCGCGCCATGAACTGCATCACCACCAGCAAAGACTTTTTTCAGATGCGTCTGGGTAGGTAAATACCCGACGTCACCGGTTTGAATCAGGCCCCATTTATCGAGTTTAATTCCGCTGCCCTGCAACCACGGCATGGCATGCGCCTGGAAACCAAAGGCCATAATCAGAACATCGGCGGGCAATTCAAACTCTGAACCCGCTACCGGACGAGGACGACGGCGACCATCCGGCCCCGGCTCACCCATGGCGGTACGAATCAGGCCCACCGCAGTTAAACGCCCATCTTCGTCACAAGCGATATATTGCGGTTGAACATTGAACTGAAACTCGACACCTTCCTCGCGCGCATTAACCACCTCTTTGCGCGAGCCCGGCATACTGACTTCATCACGACGATACGCGCAGGTCACGCTGGCGGCATTGAGGCGGATGGAAGTCCGCAAACAATCCATTGTCGTATCGCCACCGCCCAATACCACGACTCGCTTACCTTCCACGTCCGTCAGCGGATACTCTTCAGACTCCGGCAATCCCATGAGCTGGCGGGTATGGGCAGTCAGGAACGGTAGAGCCTGAATGACACCGGGCGCATCTTCATGCGGCAGATCTGCTCGCATCATCCCGTAAGTCCCCACGCCGATGAAAACTGCATCATATTCAGAAGTTAAATCGCTAAAGGTAATATCGCGGCCAATTTCACAGTTAAGATGAAAGTCGATTCCCATTGCGGTGAATATCTCTCGCCGCTGGCTTAATACCGTTTTATCGAGTTTGAAAGGAGGGATGCCAAAAGTCAGCATACCGCCAATTTCTGGATGGCGATCAAAGACATCAACCTGAACTCCTGCGCGCGCCAGAATATCAGCACACCCTAACCCTGCAGACCCTGCGCCAATCACCGCCACTTTTTCGATACGGGGAACAACTTTGCTGACATCGGGACGCCAGCCCATCGCCAGCGCGGTATCGGTGATGTAGCGTTCCAGATTCCCGATAGAGACTGCGCCAGAGTGATCTTTCAAAGTACATGCGCCTTCACAAAGACGGTCCTGTGGGCATACCCTGCCGCAGATTTCTGGTAAGGAACTGGTCTGGTGGCAAAGTTCTGCCGCTTCAATAATCTTTCCTTCCTGTACCAGACGGATGTAATCCGGAATAGCGTTATGCAGCGGGCAATGCCAGTTGCAGTTAGCTTTTTCGGCGCAATAAACACAGCGGTCACTCTCATAAGTCGCTTGTTGTGGATCCAACCCGCAATAGATTTCGCCAAAGTGGGTTTTCCGTTCACTCGCTGAAATTTTATCTGCGCCTTTACGCGAGTTAACGGGGAGCAACGCTGCACTGCGAGATGGCTGAGCGTCTGATGACGCTTTTCCTGCTGCCGTTTTGCGCTGGCGGGCCACCTTTATCTGCTGCAACCCTTTATCGTCCATCAGCCGTAACGCCTGTGTTGGACAGACTTCAATACAGGCTTGCGTGCCGGAACTGCGCTGGTTACAAAGGTCGCATTTCTGCGCAATCGTATCGACCATCTCAACGACGCCAAAGGGGCAAGCGATTGCGCATCTTTTACAACCAATACATTTTTGCTCGTCCAGTTGTACGCTATCGGGCTGGAAAGTCAGAGCATTAACCGGACAAGCCGTAACGCAAGGGGCATTGTTGCAGTGATGGCAGGCCACCGGATTCGCAGCCTGGCCTTTCCCTACAACGTGGATACGTGGTCGAAAGTCACTGTGACTCAGCGGCCAGTTTTCTTGATTATGTGCCATCGCACAGGCAATTTCACAAGCATGACAGCCTATACATTCCGCAGCTTCAGCAGCGATAAACTTATTCATTTGCATCCCTTTCATTTAATGAGTTATGTCTTCTCAAATTTCGCGATGCAATAAATGGGCATATATTAGGTAGCATGGCCGATTTAATTATAATTTTGCGACTGAGTTCAAATTATTGCCCCTCAATCTATGCAGCTTTCATTATTTCAACATTGCCGATCAAAAGAATGCTATCCAGATAAAAACGATTAAATGCGAGAGTGCGACATGCCAGAATGATTAATGAAATATCAATATGAGAAAATTACAGATAATTCCATTGTCAGGTTCTCTTCTCATTTTCGTGGTTTAACCACGATTATGTGATTGCCTCCGCAATTCCTGTCTCTAACTCCCCTTCCTCGCAAAAACTGGCACTCCACGAGCATGTATTTAGACAGTTTCATGAACGTAAACGGTTGCTTTTTACTCTGGCGGGCGAAAGGAGAAACACTGATGAGCGCCATAGATTCCCAACTTCCCTCATCTTCTGGGCAAGACCGCCCAACTGATGAGGTTGACCGCATATTATCACCAGGAAAGCTGATCATACTCGGTCTGCAACACGTCCTTGTCATGTACGCAGGTGCAGTCGCTGTTCCTCTTATGATTGGCGACCGACTGGGCCTCTCAAAAGAAGCTATTGCGATGCTCATTAGCTCGGATCTCTTTTGCTGCGGGATCGTCACATTATTGCAATGTATCGGTATCGGCCGCTTTATGGGGATCCGCCTGCCGGTGATTATGTCGGTGACCTTCGCCGCTGTAACACCAATGATAGCCATTGGGATGAACCCGGATATCGGCCTGCTGGGGATATTTGGTGCCACTATCGCCGCGGGTTTTATCACCACATTATTAGCGCCACTTATCGGTCGCTTGATGCCTTTATTCCCGCCACTGGTTACCGGTGTGGTGATTACTTCTATCGGGCTTAGCATCATTCAGGTGGGTATTGACTGGGCCGCCGGAGGTAAAGGAAATCCGCAATATGGTAATCCCGTTTATTTAGGTATCTCCTTTGCTGTCTTAATTTTTATCTTGCTCATTACTCGCTATGCGAAAGGATTTATGTCCAACGTCGCCGTATTACTGGGGATTGTATTTGGCTTTTTACTTTCGTGGATGATGAATGAAGTCAATTTATCCGGGCTACATGATGCTTCATGGTTTGCGATTGTCACGCCGATGTCATTTGGTATGCCGATTTTCGATCCCGTTTCCATTCTGACCATGACTGCCGTGTTAATCATCGTGTTTATCGAGTCGATGGGGATGTTCCTGGCACTGGGTGAAATAGTCGGTCGTAAACTCTCTTCACACGATATTATTCGCGGGCTGCGTGTCGATGGCGTAGGGACAATGATAGGCGGAACGTTTAACAGCTTCCCCCACACGTCATTTTCACAAAACGTTGGCCTGGTTAGCGTGACGCGCGTTCATAGCCGCTGGGTGTGTATTTCTTCGGGAATTATATTAATCCTGTTTGGCATGGTGCCAAAAATGGCGGTGCTGGTCGCCTCCATTCCGCAATTTGTGCTGGGCGGTGCTGGGCTGGTGATGTTCGGCATGGTACTGGCGACAGGGATTCGAATTCTGTCGCGCTGTAACTACACCACCAACCGTTACAACCTCTATATTGTGGCGATCAGTCTCGGCGTTGGCATGACTCCGACGCTCTCTCACGATTTCTTTTCTAAGTTACCGGCCGTACTGCAACCGTTGCTGCATAGCGGCATTATGCTCGCAACCCTTAGCGCCGTTGTGCTGAACGTCTTCTTTAATGGCTATCAGCATCATGCTGATCTGGTGAAGGAATCCGTCTCTGATAAAGATTTAAAAGTCAGGACAGTACGTATGTGGCTTCTGATGCGCAAGCTGAAGAAAAATGAGCATGGAGAATAATATGAATCTTTTAATGCGCGCTATATTCAGTCTGTTGTTGCTTTTTACTCTCTCTATTCCTGTCATTTCTGACTGTGTTGCAATGGCCATTGAAAGTCGCGGTAGTGACTCCAACTTACTGATAGTGTTTTATGTTCAGATAATGCCCGATGACCTTGTCATGCAGCTCCACCGATTTTGAGAACGACAGTGACTTCCGTCCCAGCCTTGCCAGATGTTGTCTCAG
>OJJK01000134.1_pt1 | contig 53402 bp, 44 predicted proteins | sample 1596271 | NCBI WGS metagenome assembly OJJK01 (sample SAMEA4350142, study PRJEB24818) | metagenome | biome: human; feature: gut; material: faeces | place: Denmark | collected 2013-09 | reverse complement strand
GGTTCTATTCAGCATACGGATAGAAACAGCTATTATGGAGCGCAACAGGACATGAATGCTTATGGTAAGACGGATGATCTGACCTGGATAGCCGGTGGCATGTATGTAGGCAATATGAACAACTGCTTCTTTGCTCCTGCTACTTTTACCGGTGGCCTTGAATATCAGAATAACTCCCTGCATGATGTCATGACTGGTTATCATCGTGATATGAAGCAGGATGTACGGATAGCCAGTGCCTTTGTTCAGAATGAATGGAAGATGCGTCAGCTCACTATGCTGATGGGTGCCCGCCTCGATAAGCACAATCTGATAGACAAGTTGATTTTCAGTCCGCGTATCAATTTCCTTTATAAACCGACTGAGGATTTACAGGCGCGTCTGACGTATTCTACCGGTTTCCGTGCACCGCAGGCTTATGATGAAGATTTGCATGTGACAGCTGTAGGTGGTGAAGGCGTCCAGATTAAGTTGGCTGATAACCTCCGTGAAGAGCGTTCCAACAGTTACAGTGGTTCTGTGGACTGGAGTACACATCTCGGACACTGGCAAGCGAATATTTTGCTGGAAGGTTTTTATACTGACCTGCGCCATGTGTTCGTATTGGAAGATATCGGTAAGGATGATAACGGGGATAAAATCAAAGAACGTCGTAACGGTAGTGGTGCACGGGTATATGGTGTCAATCTGGATGCCAAATTGGCTCATGGCAAAGAAGCACAATTCCAGTTGGGATTCACCGCACAACGTAGCCGTTATATGGATGCCGAGGTCTGGACCAAAGTGGATGGTGAAGAATTAACTACCAAGCGCATGATGCGTACCCCGGATTATTATGGCTATTTCACTTTCTCTTCCGCACCATTGAAAAACTTCGATTTCTCTTTGTCAGGCATCTATACCGGAAAGATGATTGTTCCTCACTATGCTCCGGTAGATGCCCCGGAAGGTGCGTTCTGCAATATAGAAAAAGACCGTATGGAGAATACTCCCGATTTCTTTGATCTCAATCTGAAGTTAAATTACACCTTTGTTCTGCGTGATCACATCAAGTTGCAACTTAATGCCGGTGTACAGAATATTTTCAACAGCTTTCAGAAAGACCTGGATAAAGGTGAGTTCCGTGATTCCGGTTATTTTTACGGACCAACGCAGCCAAGGACATTCTTTATCGGCTTTAAAATTATGAATTAGGCTGAGGTCTAAATTTAATATTGCAAGTGTTTGCAAAATTATTGTATGGGCTTATGAATTTATTGCAAGAGCATAATTTCATAAGCCCTTTCTTGTTGAAATGTTCCCTTTTTCTTTTTTTTAGGATATTTCGGACGGTTTTCAGCGAAATATTGCTTAAGTTTGCCACGCAAATAAGAAAGGGAGATGAAAAATATAAAGAACGTAGATATTGCAACTATTCGCCGTTTTCCGGCAATGGATTTTATTGGGAATGATTTTGCCATATTCGACAATATAGGAGATATCCCTTTGTTCGGTTATCCTACACGCCTGAATGCATCCTGTCTGACACTCTGTATGAAAGGGCATTGCAAGATACGCATCAACCTGAAAGAACATGAGCTTACCGAAGGTGTTCTTGTAGTTACTTTGCCCGAACAGATTTTGCAGCAGGTAGAGCGTTCGGATGATTTCACCGGTGTTTTTATAGTTGTCTCCGGACAGTTTATAGATGATGTGCTCCCCACGGTACAGCAGTTATTTCCTCTGTTTTTTATGATTAAAGAGCAGCCCTGTGTGCGCCTCAATCCGGAACAAATGGAGGCTGTGCAGGAGTATTATTCTTTCCTCCAAAAGAAGGTAAAACTGAAAGACAATCCTTTCCGTAAAGAGATTACTCAGGGATTGATACTTTCTCTTTTCTATGAGATATATAGCATCTATCAAGGCAATGAGCCTACTGTCAGAAAAGTAAAAAGTAGGAAAGAGGATCTCTTTGAGCGTTTTGTCCGTGCAATTACAGAATCATACAAACAGGAACGCAGTGTTGCCTATTATGCCGACAAAATGTTCCTGACAGCCAAACATCTTTCTACAGCTGTAAAAGAAGTCAGTGGAAAGACTGCCGGAGAGTGGATAGACAGTCTTGTCATTCTGGAGGCAAAAGCTTTGTTGAAATCTTCCGAAATGAGCATTCAGGAAATCTCCGATGAACTGCATTTTGCCAACCAGTCTTTTTTTGGCAAATATTTCAAGCATCACACCGGAATGTCTCCGAAAGAATATCGTAAGCAATAAGCGTTAACTATTAATTCGTAATTCTGGAAGATTTCTATAACCTTCTTAGAAATAGGAGGTTCGGAAGAATGGCAGGAAATTGGGTAATGATTTGGCAACCGTGTTTGTTGCTGCGCTCTGCTGTGAGTTGCTGTATCTGTCACTCGTCTCGATGCAAAAGTAACAATAAAAATCGGAATAATGGAATGTTGGTGATAAAACTTTGCATCAAGAACGAAAAATCATGCTCACAGCATCCCATAGTCCTGTATCTTCCGATAGAGTGTTTAACGTCCTATTCCCAACAGACGGGCAGCGATGCTTCTGTTGCCGTTCGTCTGTTCCAAAGCGCCGCAGATGCACCCGTTCTTCCTGTTCGATGCCTTTAAGCGCAAGGTATGTCGTTATTAGCGTTTCCTTTATTATCAGGCAGCCCGCAAATCATATTGACTTACGGGCTGCACCTATTATTCCTATCGCTTTCACACTCCGTTTGTCAAAGTGCCACTTCGACCACCACAAAGTGCCACTTTGTGCGCCTCGAAGTGGCACTTTGTCTTTCACCTGCTTCCGCCTCCCAAGGCATGGTAAAGGTTGATGACACCCTGTATCTCGTCAAACCTGTCCTGCGCTTGCGTCTGTTCCGCGTTCAGCAAGGATTGTTGGGCAGTAAGCACTTCCAGATAATTGGTGGAAGAATGACGCATCAGCAGTTCCGTCTTGCGTACCGCCTCCTGCAATGTCGCGACCTGCCTTGTCCCGATGCCAATGCGTTGTCGTGCCGCCTGCCATTGCGACAGGGCGTTGTTCACCTCCTTGCCGGCATCCAGCAGGGATTGCCTGAACCGCAATGCCGCTTCTTCCTGACGGGCTTTGGCTATCCGCAAGTTGGCGATGTTCGTTCCTTTGTTGAACAGCGGCTGTGTCAGCGAGCCGATAGCGTTAGCCAGCCATTTGCCGGGATTCATGACCACGCCTCCGCCGTTGTTCGTCCATCCGACCGTGCCGGACAGGGTAAGGCTCGGATAGAAGGCGGCACGGGCGGCGTTCGTGTCGTAAAACGACCGGGCAAGATTATGTTCTGCCTGGCGCACATCGGGGCGGTTGGAAAGCAGCAGCAAGGGTACGCCTGTGGATAACCGTTCCGGGAAGACGCTTTCTTCCAACATACCTCTCGGTATTTCCTGCGAGGGCAAAGCCAGCAGGGCGGACAGGGTGTTTTCCGTTTCCGCAATGCTCTTGCGGATGGAGACCACGGACGCTTCCAGCTGCATCCGGTTGGCGCGGGCTTGCAGCACGGCGGCATCGTTCGTCTGTCCTGCCTTTTTCAGTGCCTCCAAAGTGCGGACGCTGCCACTCCAGCTTTGCAGGGTCTGTTCACCTATCTCTAATTGGCGGTCGAGCATCAGCAACGTATAATAACTGTCGGCGATGGTGGCTATCAGCTGTGTCTGCACGGCTTGTGCGTAGTCGCGGCTGCCTTCGAGAGCCTCGCGTGCGCCCCGCTTGGCATTGGTCGTCTTGCCGAAGATGTCCAGTTCCCAACTTGCCGTTGCCGCAAGATTGTAGGTTTTAGCCGTGCTGCCATCGTAACGGCTGATTCCTCCCTCGGGCGACAATGAGAGGGAGGGAAGGTAGGACAGACGGGCGTTCATCAGCACGGCTTCCGCTTCCTTTACCCGCAAACGGGCGATGCCCAAATCGGTATTGTGCTGCAAGCCATGTTCGATGAGGGCTTGCAGGTTCGGGTCTGTGAACAGCTCGCGCCATGACAAGGCGGCAAGCGTGGAAGTGTCGGCGGCGGCAACCGTATCACGGTACAAACCGCCTGTTTCCGTCTTCGGACTGGAATAAGGCTTATAGACACCGCATGAAACGAGTGTCAGTGCGGCGATGCCTGTCAGCAATATATGTCTCATTGTTTCTTCTCCTTATTATGTTTCTTCAAATCTTCTATTTCTCCCTGTAACGGACGTTCACCGGACGGTTTCGTCTGTACAGGCCGCACTTTCTCCTGCAACCACTGGAAAGCGATGAACAGCCCCGGCACAAGGAACAGCAAAGCCAATGTACCTATAAGCATACCTCCCACAGCTCCGGTTGCCAGCGCACGGCATCCGTTGGCTCCCACACCGTTGGAGAACATCAGAGGTAGCAACCCGAAAATCATGGTCAGGACAGTCATCAGGATAGGACGCAGGCGTTCTTTTGCCGCACCCAAGGCCGCCTCTTTAAGCGTCTGCCCCTCCTTACACTTCTTCACGGCATACTCGGTAATCAGAATAGCAGTCTTTGAGAGCAATCCGATAAGCATGATAAGACCGGTCTGAAGGTAGATGTTGTTTTCCAACCCGAACAACTGGGCAAAGAGGAAACTGCCGAATAATCCTACGGGGACTGCGAGGATGATTGCGAACGGAACGAAAAGGCTTTCATACAGTCCGCACAGAATCAGGTATATCAGTGTCAGGCATACAGCAAAGACAATCACCACATTGTCAGTGGTCGTGTTTTCTTCCCTCGCCAATCCGCCGAACTCATAGCCATAGTTGCGGGGCAGCACCTGTGCCGCTGTCTCGTGAATGGCTTTCAACGCATCACCGGAACTATATCCCTCAGCCGGCATACCGTTCACGGCAATGGAGTTGTAGAGATTGAAACGCGACAGGTCTTGTGCACCGTTGGTTTTGGTGAGCTTGACGAATTGCGACAAAGGAGCCATGTCCTCTCCTGTACGCACATAAATGTGGTGGAGGGATTCCGGGGTCACACGGCTTGACGGCTCTGCCTGTATCATAACGCGGTATAGTTTCGAGAACCGGTTGAAGTTAGACACATAGTTGCCGCCGTAATATCCGGAAAGCGTTTCCAATATTTCGTTGGGGGATATGCCAGCCTGTTCACATTGCGCGGCATCAATATCCACCCAATACTGGGGATAGTTGGTCTCGAATGTGGAATACACTTCGCCGATTTCCGGACGTTGTGAAAGTGCCGCCACGAAATTGTCGGTCACATTCTTGAACTCGTTTACGTCAACACCCCGTTTGTCCTGCATATACAGCTCGAAGCCGCTGCCCATGCCGTAACCGGGAATCACCGGAGGCTCCAAGGAGAACACCGAGGCTTCGGGTATCTCGGATGCAAATCCATAGACCATGCCCATAATTGCCTCTGATGACATCGAGGGGTCGGTGCGTTCTTCCCATGGTTGAAGGGTCAGGAAGAACATACCCATTGACGGGCCGGAACCGAAGAAAGAGAAGCCGGAGGTGTAACTGCAATGCTTGACACCGGGAATCATGGAGAAGTTCTTGTTCAGTTGTTCCATAATCTCGGCGTTGCGTTGCAGCGATGTACCCGGACGTGTGTTCATGCACACATAGACCATGCCCATGTCTTCCTGAGGCACAAGTCCTGTTCTCGTATGGCGTACAAGCACGGCAAGGAGTACCAAAGACACGGCAAGTGTGCTCCACATCAGCCATTTCCTGCGGATGAAGAGTGCCACACCGTGGATATACTTGTCCTCCAAAGTGTTGAAGATTGCATTGAACGCCTTGCGGAAGCGGGCTGCAAAGTTGTTCTTCTCGTTGCCGTTCTCGTCCATGTAAGGCTTAAGCAGAAGTGCGCAAAGGGCTGGTGAAACGGTAAAGGCATTGATGACCGAAAGACCGACAGCCACCGCCATTGTGATTCCGAACTGGGCATAGAACATGCCCGACGAGCCTCCCATCATAGCCACGGGGATGAATACCGCCATGAATATAAGCGAGGAAGTGAGAATGGCGGATGATATTCCCCGCATGGCATCATTGGTCGCAAGATAGGACGATTGATACCCTGCATTGAAACGAGCCTGCACAGCCTCCACCACGACAATGGCATCATCGACCACCGTACCTATGGCAAGGACGAGGGCGAACAATGTCAGCAGGTTTATCGAGAAACCGGCGGCATAAATGAAGGCGAACGTGCCGATGATGGACACGAAGATTGAAATCGTGGGAATCAACGTGGAACGAATATCCTGAAGGAACAGGTACACCACCAACACCACCAGTATGATGGCTATGACCAATGTCAGAACCACCTCGTGGATAGACGCTTTAAGGAAGTGGCTGGCATCGTTGAGCGTTACTATCTCCATTCCCTGCGGCATCTCTTTGGAGAGTTCTTCAAGCGTATGGTCTATCTCGGCGATGACCTCTGAGGCGTTTGACCCCGGTGTCTGGTAAACAAGTGCCATTGCGGCGTTGTGTCCGTCCAGACCGGAGGTATAGTTGTACGCTTCATCGCCAAGTTCCACATCGGCAACTTCTCTTAGCCGGAGCACCTCGCCGCCCGGTAATGAGCGAACGACAAGATTGCCGAACTCTTCCGGTGTAGAGAAACGGCCACGGTACTTCATCGTATATTGATAAGTATTGTCGTGGTTCTCGCCGAAAGCACCTGTCGCCGCCTCGATGTTCTGCCGTTCCAAAACAGATGTTATGTCAGAGGGAATCAGCTTGTATTGCGCCATCTTGTCGGGCTTCAGCCAGATGCGCATTCCGTAATTCGAGCCAAGCGGCATCACATTACCCACACCGGCAATGCGCTTCAGACGCGGTTCGATGTTTATTTTCAGGTAATTGTTGAGAAACCGCTCATCGTATCTGTCATCAGGCGAGTAGAGCGCAAGCGTCTTAAGTTCTGCGTTCTGCTGCTTGGTCGTGGTGACACCGATGCGTGTAACCTCGGCCGGCAACAGGCTCAATGCCGTTGAAACACGGTTCTGGACGTTCACCGCCGCCATATCCGGGTCTGTTCCCTGCTTGAAATAGACAGTTATGGTGGCATCGCCGGTATTCGATGCTATGGATGTGACATAGTTCATGTCCTCCACACCGTTGATTGCCTCTTCAAGAGGTACGATTACAGATTTCTGCACCGTCTCCGCATTGGCCCCCGGATAGTTGGTATATACCTGAATCGTAGGAGGTGCGATGTCGGGAAACTGCTCTACCGGCAATGAGAAAAGAGCCAATAGTCCCATCAGTACGATGCCGACTGAAATGACAATCGACAGGATGGGTCGGTCTATAAAGTATTTTATTTTCATATTTTCGATGTTTTTATCAGTTATGTTGCGCCGGTGCGCCCTCCTCGGTTGCACTCTTCACAACGATTTCCATACCGTCCTGTATAAGTCCCACTCCCTCGCTGACAATCGTGTCGCCCAGCTGAAGTCCGCTACGGACAATATATTGTTTGCCGTCATGTATCTTTTCCACGCTGATCTGTGTGGCGGCAGCCTTTCCTTTCACCAGTTTATAGGCAAATAGTTTGTCTTGAATCTCATAAGTCACGCTTTGGGGAATGACTATTGCAGACCGCTCGATATGCGGAATGATGACATTGCCGATACCGCCGCTGATAAGGATATTGGATTCATTGGGGAAAACCGCACGTACCGATACCGTTCCGGTCTTTGGATTGATTACTCCGCTTATGGTTTCTATGCGTCCGCCCGGAGCATACATAGTGCCGTCATTCAACTGTAACTTGATGGAAGGCATTTTGGCTATCACCTCGGCAGGCGTTCCATATTCACGGAGCAATGAACGAAGCTGGTTCTCTGCCATGGAGAAGTAAACATACATCTCCCGGTTGTCCGAAACCGTCGTGAGCGGAGAAGACATTGAAGGATTCACCAATGCTCCCACTCTGTACGGAATAGTCCCAACCACACCGTCCGATGGACTTTTCACTTCGGTATAGGAAAGGTTGTTGCGGGCGGCAATTTCCTGTGCCCGTGCCTGTTCCAGTCCGGCTTTTGCCGCAGCAAGGGCGTTCCTTGCCATCGAAAGGTCATATTCTGAAATAACCTGTTCGCGCAGTAACGCTTCCTTTGAAGTATAATCAAGTTGGGCAGTTTCTACTTGCGCCTGAGCTGCGTGGACATTGGCTGTCGCCGTAAGCAATGCTGCCCTGTACGGCACTTGGTCTATGGCAAAAAGGACTTTCCCTTTCGATACCCTCTCACCCTCCTTGACACATACTCTTGTGATGGTACCGGAAACCTGCGGATAAATCTCCACATCTTGCCGCCCTTGAATGGAGGCGGAATAGCATTCATCGACTGTTATCGAGTCCGGTTGGACCGTAATCACAGGATAAGTTTGTTGCCCATACTCTCCTTGTCCGTTATTTCCGCATGCACACAACAGCCCTGCGGAAATGATTGATAATGTTGTTTTTGCGTAATTCATACGATACTTGGTTTTTGGGGTGCAAAATTACGAAAGTCGGACGGTTGAGGGCTTATCAAAAGATTGACTGTTTCGGTACTTTTCAATACTATTGTATCTTTAATGAGGAAAAATCGCTATCTTTGCACTCAAAAAAGATATATATGGATAATCTTAACTCTTTTTATAAAGGTGATTATGCTGCCGGTAAAACCGATTTAAGGGAATTGTCTGGCAGGACATTCATTCCCAATGAGTGTGTGCTGATGCTATGCAGGGAAGGGTACGCTGTAGTCACAATAAACTCCCATAAGGAAGTCATCAGGAGAGGTGATTTGGTCGTATTGTTTTCCAACATGATATTTTCAACTCACCAAATCTCAAGCCTGTTTCGTGCGGATTACTTGATTTTCTCCCTTAAACTGATGGAGAAAGTCTATTATGACTTGACATCCGAAAGTTTCTGGAGATTGATAGACGAGAATCATATACTTCATCTGTCGGATGAGCAGTACGATTTGATGGACGGGTGGTTCCATCAAATGAGATGGATTATGGACAATGGCGATGAAAGCAATAAGGTAGCCGTTCTCCGAAGTAACCTGTATAATCTGTTCATTCTGTTGGATGGCGAAATGCGGCGGATTTTCCCGTCCTTTCTTAAAAATAACGAGAAAGACCGCGTAAGAATGCTATTCGGGAAATTCATGACTTTGTTGGTGAAACATCGCCATGAGTGTCGTGAAGTTTCATGGTATGCCGACAAGTTATGTATTACGAAAGGCTATCTTTACAAGGTTTGCTGTAAAGTAGAGCATCGCACCCCCAAAGAGATAATCGACAACATTGTTGCCAACGAGATAAAACAATATCTCTCAGATACAGAACTATCCATTACAGACATCGCACGAAAGTTCCACTTCGAGGATTCTTCTTATCTTGCCCGCTTTTTCCGTAGAATGACAGGAGTGTCACCTTTGGATTATCGAGGCAGATAAGAATGTAACATTGTATTGTGTGGCATAGATAGCGGTCTTAGTGCATTCTCATTAAGACCGCTATTTCGCATTTTCACTTTAACATATCGTCTTATGAACTTGTGCATTCACGTTGAAGCTGCAACTAATGTTTTTCCCATGCCGCCTGCATCTCCCTTGAAAGCTCCACAATCTCCCGGCTCAGCTTCACAAGGTCGATGGTACACTTCTCTAACCTGTATAGCAATGCCATCGCCTTCTTCTCTGAGAAATGGCAGCGCAATTCCTTCACGACTTGGTTGTAGTTCGTACCGATGGCGCGGAACTGGGCATGGAAGTCGGATAGTTTGGTGTGGTATTCCAACATCGCCTTGTCCACCTTCAGCACCTTGAACTTCTGCCCGAAGAAATGCGCCTTGAGAAAGACGGCTTTAGCGTACACTTGCGATTCCTCGTACATCGTGAGGAACTTGTTCCATTCCTCATCATCGAAGCGCACCATCACGCAGTGCGTCCTCGGGTTCAACTTGGGATTCCTCCCGTACTTGCTGTTCTTGTTCATTGTTCTTGTCCTTTCAATTTAATGGTTCATACATGGTCTAATCTCTGATTAAAAAACTTGGAAATTATCCGACTGCGGAGGATAATTCAGCCCACGGCGGTGCAAGGATTTTCAGTTACCGGGAAGTACCGGAGTAACTGAAAAGACATCTTGCTGTGTCTTTGAGGACACATGGGAATCCTCCGTTTGTCGGATTGGTTTGCGAGTGCAATAACTCTTTCGGTGTATCGGTAAAACCGATGGAGTGCGTTTGCCTCTTGCCGACAGGCTCCGACTTTCAGCTTCTCCGAAAGCGGGTGTCACCGTGTTCCCGTAGAACCGATGATGGGCGATGAAAACGATGATTTGATGAATATGCAGTATAACACGTTGTCCTGCTGTATGATACGCATTCATCATCTTCTCATCAAACGGCTGGCGAAAAAAGGAAAGACATCGTGCGTCGGCTTCCCCTTTCATCATCGGAATAGCCTTGATGAACTTTTGATGAGAATGTAAGTATCTATATTCCAATAGAATTGTATATGCTTTCATCTTTTCATCAGAATAATTATAGGTATTCTCCTTGTTCATAGGCATCTTGGTTTTATGATTGTCAAATGTTCGTTCCGTGCAAAGTTCGGTTATTTGCTGCGACCGGATTGACAACTCATATATGACTCACGTAAGATTTTCCCGTATGGACGGCATGAGGAGATAGAAAAAAGACGAAATCCGAAGAAACACACCATGCAAGGATGCGCTTCCCGATTTTCGCCCTTAGTGTTAGTACGCACGAATGGAAACACGCCTATTCCGATGCTCGCATAAATACATTGTTGGCAATGGGAATATGCATAGGTCTCACTACTTCATGTCGTCATGTCGTTCGATTTCATGCTTGATAATCAGATATATTCCTGCCATTTGTACCCAACGAAAAGAGGATGCTTGTTTTCTCTTTTCGCCGGTACAGCCTTTCAAGAATGGCATTGCGCACCTGCCTTGCGCCATAGGTGTTGATGCGGAAAGCAAGCGCGACTATCATTGGAAAAGCATACACATCGGCATTATATCCGTTTTCCAACCGGACATACTTCTGCACCTCGTATTCTTTTAACACACCGCTTTTATATACGGCTCTGATGGCGGCACGGAATGTCGGGGCGATAACCCCGAACAACTCCACCAATTCCGGCTCGCTCATCCATACACGGGCGATGTCTTTGGGCAAGATTACCGTACCGTTCTCCGTCATTGTAATGATATTTCTTTCCATGTTCATGCCATCGTTATACCGTTAAACGTCTTACTCAACTTGTCGCCGAACATCGTCAGGTCGTTGTTCAGCTTCTGCGTGGTAATTTTTGCGTAGATTTGGGTCGTGACAATGTTCGTGTGCCCCAATACACGGCTCACGCTCTCGATGGGCATACCCTTGGTCAGAGCCAGCGTTCCGAAGGTATGCCTCGCTGCGTGGTACGAGATTTGCTTCTCTATGCCGCATTCCCGGATGACCTTCTTCAACTGCTTGCACATCGTCCAGTAGTTGATTTCCCCGAACACGGACTTACCTTCCGAACGGTTCTTGTACCGTTCGATTATCCGCAAGGGGATGTCGAGCAGTTTCACTTGGAAAGGTACGTCGGTCTTGTGCCGCCTGCCGATTATCCACTTCTCCCCGTCCACTTCCACGATTTCATCCGTGGTCAGTTCCTTCATGTCCACGAAGCTGAGGGCGGTGAAGCAGGCGAAGATGAAAAGGTCCCGTACCAGCGTGAGGGTGGGGCTTTCAAACTCATGCGTCATGACCGTCTTTATCTCGTCCTCCGTCAGGTACTCACGTTCTTTCACGTTCGGGCTGATGTGGAACTGGGCAAAGGGGTTCCTCGGTATCAGCCCGTTATAGTGCGCCCGCATCACCACGCCTTTGAGCCACATGCAGTTGAGCCATATCGTGGCGTTCCTCAGTCCCCTTTCGGCGGTGAGGTACGCCGCGAACTCCTTGATGAAGTCGGGTGTCAGTTCCAGCATCGACATGTCCGTGCGCTTGTAGAACGACTTGATGAAAGCCGCCACATGGTTCCTCGCACGCACCATCACCTTGTATGTGCCGATGGTGCGGTCTTTGCCCACCCGTTTGAGGAAGTTGGCGCAGTCCTTGTCGAACGCCCCGATAAGCGTCTCATACTCGCTGCCGATGCCCTGATAGGCGTTGCGCACCATTTCAGCCGTGACGAACGCCTCACGGTCTGACAGACGTTGGTAGTGCCTGATGATTTGCGCCTTGATGTTGTCGAGTGCGAGGTTGGTGTCCCGTGCCTCCGCACTCTTGCCCTTTGCCTTGTTGCCCCTCACGTCCCAAAGCGTCTTGGGGATGCTCCGCTTGCAACTGAACTGCGCCACCGTCCCGTTGATTGTCACCCGTCCCATGATTGGGACAATACCGTTTTTCTCCTTGCTGCCGTTCACATAGAACAGCACTTTGAATGTACTTCTTGCCATACTCGTTTTTTGTCTGCAAAGTTAATAATCAACGAGTTGGACCTTGATAAGTCAAAAACAGCCAAACGAAGCAAATTTCACGATCATGTGTTAAAAATCACTTTCCGGCGGGTAACGATTTGGAAACCGTTCTCTTTCATAAATCCGCTTTCCTTTGCGTTACCCGGTTTTTACCGTTGGCACTTAGTGGCTCTCTAAATACCTTTATATTAAGCCATTCGATGCCTTTTCTTCCGTTTTATTCGTTTATTACAGAATTAATTATTAATTTTGCAGTGTGATAGCGCAGCCTTAATACCTAATATTTAATAATTAATATTTGAAATATACCCCCAAAAATAAGAAAACATGGAAAAAAGAGAAATTGACCTTGCTGTTTCCTGCTATGGAAAAGTGAAGGATGTGAAGTATGATGCTGTCATACTTCCCTGGGGCGCAACAGAGCCTCATAACTTACATCTTCCGTATCTCACCGATTGCATTTTGCCCCATGACATTGCTGTAGACGCCGCTACGCTGGCACTGGAACGTTCCGGTGTACGTTGTATGGTGATGCCTCCTGTTCCATTCGGCGCCCACAACCCCGGGCAGCGTGAACTTCCCTTCTGCATACATACCCGTTATGCCACCCAACAGGCTATTCTGGAAGATATTGTCGCTTCTCTTTATGCTCAGGGCATGCGTAAACTGATTATTGTCAGTGGGCATGGGGGGAATAATTTCAAAGGTATGATACGCGACCTTGCCTTTAGCTATCCGGACTTCCTGATTATTGCTACCGACTGGTTTAGCCTTGTTCCCACGAAAGGTTATTTTGAAGCTGAAATAGATGACCATGCCGGTGAACAGGAAACTTCCGTAATGATGCACTATCATCCGGAGCTGGTAAATCTGGATGAGGCAGGTGATGGGGATTCTAAGCCTTTTGCTATTTCCTCGTTGAACGAAAAGGTGGGTTGGGCACCGCGCCATTGGGATAAAGCCACAGTGGATAGCGGAGTAGGAAACCCCAAGAAAGCTACGGCCGAAAAAGGTGAACGCTATGTGAAGCCTATTATCGAAAAGCTTGCCAAGCTCTTCACGGAAGTAGGGCAGGGCGAACTTTACTAAGCGTAGCTTGTCACTTAGTTTAGTTACCTGTCGGTGTCTGCGATACCACATCTGAACGGGGCAAATGCCACACTTGGGCGACCACGAGGTGTGGCATTTGCCTTGCTGAGGTGTGGCAATTTACAGTATGCCCGAGCGTACGCGACTGAGGGTTTCGGGCGTCATCAGCAAATAAGATGCGATATGTGACAATGGTGCCCGTTTGATGACTTCCGGGTGGGTATGCATCAGCATATTGTAGCGTTCGCGTGCTGTTTCGAACCGCCAGGAGTCAGCTTTCACTTGAGATACGATGAGTGAATACTCCAGTATCTTGCGGTAGAACATATTGATTTCCCAAGAGATTTCTGTCAATCTCATGAATTTATCGTAGGGGAGGAGGTATACTGTGCAAGGTTCCAGAGCTTCTGCCATCAGGCGGGTAGGTTCTTGCTTCAATGTACTTTCTATACAGATGATGACACAGCCTTCGTAGGAAAAGTGCTCGGTGACGTCTTTACCGTTTTTGTAATAGAACTGACGCATCATGCCTTTACCCACAAATGCCATGTGGTGGCAGACTTGTCCTTCCTTGAATAGGAGTTCACCCTTTTCCAGCTCTTTGCGGATCAGAATTTCTTCTATCAGTTTTCTACCCTCAGGTGCCATACCCGGATAACGGGAATTCACAGTGGCATTAACTGTTTCTTTTAATAGTGTATCCATAATTGTTCGCTGGTATTAATAACCGTTTCCGGGCACAAAGGTAAGAAAGATTTGATTTAAATCAAACCTTCTGAAATGATTAGTGCTTAGCGACAAACCCCTTTGTTGTCCACTTCATGCTATACCAGCGTCGCACGAAGATGGCTCCCCGGATGTTTTCATCCAACAGAAAGGCAACCCACATACCACAGATGCCCCATTCCAAAGGAATGCCGAAGATGTATCCCAGTCCGACGGCAACGCTCCACTGAACCACCAGTCCGACGTAAAACGGATAGTTGACGTCGCCGGCTGCACGCAAGGCATTCGTGGCAAAAATATTGATAGGTCGTCCGATTTCAAGAATAACGTCGATGATGAGGATAGTAGTGCCCAGTCGGATGATCTCTTCGTTGGAAGTCAGCCAGTGGAAAATAGTGTTTCCAAAGACAGCAAGAACCGTGGAAAGTATGACGGTAATCATTACGGATTTCTTCATCACGTATTTTCCCATGAGGAAGGCGGCATGAGGTTTTCCCTCTCCGATGAGATGACCGATGCAGATGGCACCTCCTTGTGCCATGGCAATGCTGAAGAGGTAGGCGAACATGATAATGTTGACGCAGTAGGTACGGGTGGCCAGTGCCTCTACGCCCAGCATATTGATGAAGAAGGTAATCACTACTTGTGATGAACTGTAAGAGAGCTGTTCTCCGGCGGAAGGTAACCCTACTTTCATCAGGTTCTTTAGTTCTGTCCATGGGAATGGACGGAAATAAGCGATAGGGAAACGGTGGATATGCTTGCGGAACAGGATAATGAATAGCAGCACCATGGAAACTCCGCGGCTGAAAGCTGTGGAAATGGCAGCACCTTCTACGCCAAGTTCCGGGAAGCCGAAGCGACCGAAGATAAGGGAGTAGTTACCTATGATATTAAGTATGTTGACAACGACGGTTACCAGCATTGGATAGATGGCTTTGTTGGCACTACGCAGAGAGGCGGAAAGGGTCAGAGAGATAGCTTGGAAGAAAGCGAAGGCACCCACGATGCGCATATAGTCCATACCGTCTGTCATCAGTTCGGGAGTGAGTCCCATGAGGCGTAGAATCGGTCCGGCACAAGAAAAAAGGAACAAGCTGACAGAGATACCGATCACTATATTTACAAGAATGGATACACCGACTACTTGGACTACTTTCTTCTGCAAACGTGCACCGAGGTATTGGGAACAAAGAACGGAGGTGCCAAGATTGATAACCTCGAATACAAGGAAAGTAAGCATGATGATCTGGTTGACCACTCCTACGGCGGCAACGCTACTGTCTGAGTGGCGGCTCAACATAATAGTATCTACAGCACCCAGCATCATGATGAGCAGGGTCTCTATAAATATAGGGGCAGCGAGTTTGGCAAGTCGCTTTTTTAAGCTTTCCTGATGTATCATTTCGTATGTGTTTGAAATCCGGTGATGAAAAGTCGCGCAAAGGTACGGAATGGGAAGAGAAAAGAGATTGATATAGGTCAAATATTAGTTCTTCGGGGTATATCCTGATACAGTCTCATCAATACCTAATAAATTATTTTTTTAGTCTTTGCTTTTGACTTTTAGTAGATTACACCTTTTCCTGAAAAAAGTCAGAAAAAAATATAATGGAAAGATTTGCATAGTCCAAAAGTTTCCCATACATTTGCACCGCATTTGAGAAACAATGCAGGTTTAAGGAAGTGTGGGTGAGTGGCTGAAACCACCAGTTTGCTAAACTGACGTACGGGTAACTGTACCGGGGGTTCGAATCCCCCCGCTTCCGCAAACAGCCGGTGGATTCGTCTAACGGTTAGGACACATGCCTCTCACGCATGTAATACGAGTTCGATTCTCGTATCCACTACGGAAAATTTTAATGCACTCTTAGCTCAGCTGGTAGAGCAATTGACTCTTAATCAATGGGTCCAGGGTTCGAGTCCCTGAGGGTGTACGAGGAATAGAGCGGTCATTAAATAGATGACCGCTTTTTTTATGCAATTATTCCTTTTCTCCGGGAAATACTTCCTATCTTTGCAGACTGAAATCAATAAAACGTAAACACATTGGATTGGTTATACAGTTTATTCGTTGAACATTCCGCCCTGCAGGCGGTTGTGGTGCTCTCGCTGATCTCTGCTATTGGTTTGGGACTGGGAAAGATACACATCTGCGGTATATCGTTAGGAGTGACGTTCGTGTTCTTTGCAGGTATCCTTGCCGGGCATTTCGGGCTGTCCATAGACCCGCAGATGCTGAACTATGCGGAGAGCTTCGGTCTGGTGATATTCGTATATGCACTGGGATTGCAGGTAGGTCCGGGCTTCTTCAGTTCGTTCCGTACAGGTGGCGTACAATTGAATATGCTGGCAGTAGGCGTGGTTTTGATCGGTACGCTGATGACACTGCTGGGAAGTTATGGATTGGGAGTCTCTCTGCCGGATATGGTAGGTATCCTTTGCGGAGCAACGACGAATACACCGGCTCTGGGAGCTGCGCAGCAAACGCTGAAACAGATGGGAATCGAAGCGAATACTCCGGCTCTGGGATGTGCGGTGGCATATCCGATAGGAGTAGTGGGAGTTATTCTCGGTATTCTGATGATACGTAAGGCACTGGTACGTAAAGCTGATTTAGAAGTCAAGGAGAAAGACGATGTGAATAAACCCTACATCGTTGCATTTCAGGTACACAATCCGGCAATCTTTAATATGAGTGTGAAGGATATAGCTCAGTTGAGTTATCCTAAGTTTGTGATTTCCCGTTTGTGGCGGGATGGGAATGTCAGCATCCCCACTTCTGAGAAAGTGATTAAGGAAGGCGACCGCTTGCTTGTTATTACTTCAGAAAGAAATGTTCCTGCCTTGACTGTTTTGTTCGGTGAGCAAGAAAACACGGACTGGAACAAGGAAGATATCGACTGGAATGCCATTGATAGCCAGTTGATCTCTCAGCGTATCGTGGTGACACGTCCGGAACTGAATGGAAAAAAACTCGGTTCACTCCATTTACGTAATCATTATGGTATCAATATCAGTCGCGTCTATCGTAGCGGGGTGCTGCTACTGGCTACGGCGGAACTTACCTTGCAATTGGGCGACCGGTTGACGGTGGTGGGTGAGGCCGCTGCCATACAAAATGTGGAAAGAGTTTTGGGAAATGCTGTGAAGAGTTTGAAGGAGCCTAATCTGGTGGCTGTATTCGTGGGTATTATCCTTGGTCTTGCCTTAGGAGCGATACCTATTGCCATCCCCGGTGTCAGCACTCCTGTAAAGCTGGGTCTGGCGGGTGGACCGATAATCGTAGGTATTCTTATCGGTACTTTCGGACCACGCATGCATATGGTGACTTATACAACCCGTAGCGCTAACCTGATGCTCCGTGCCTTGGGTTTGTCACTCTATCTGGCTTGTCTAGGACTGGATGCGGGGGCTCATTTCTTTGATACGGTATTCCGTCCGGAAGGATTGTTGTGGATAGCTATTGGCTGTGCACTAACCGTGGTTCCTGTGTTGATAATGGGAGTCATTGCTTTCCGTTGGATGAAGGTTGATTTCGGTTCGGTAGCCGGAATGCTGTGTGGAAGTATGGCGAATCCAATGGCATTGAACTATGTTAATGATACTATTCCCGGTGATAATCCTTCTGTTTCTTATGCTACGGTTTATCCGTTGTGTATGTTCCTGAGGGTGATTATCGCACAGGTATTGTTGATGTTTTTTTTAACTTAGAGTTGGACTGAAAACACAAGCCCGAATATAATTTGTAGATTGTAATTTGTAATTATTATGAGTAATATTACCCCTGAAAGCATCATGAGCGACTTGCGTTATTTGCAGTTGCTATCACGCAGTTTTCCGACGATTGCGGATGCCAGTACAGAAATTATTAACCTGGAAGCTATTCTGAACCTTCCGAAAGGGACAGAGCATTTCCTGACTGATATTCATGGCGAATATGAAGCATTTCAACATGTGTTGAAGAACGCTTCGGGAGCGGTGAAGCGGAAAGTGAATGAAATCTTCGGGCATACTTTACGTGAGAGTGAAAAGAAAGAAATATGCACCCTGATTTATTATCCTGAAGAAAAGTTGCAGTTGATCAAAGAGCAGGAAGCAGATCTGGATGACTGGTATCTGATTACGCTGAATCAGTTGGTGAAGGTATGCCAGAATGTTTCTTCCAAATATACACGCTCTAAAGTGCGTAAGGCGCTTCCGGCAGAATTCTCGTATATTATTCAGGAGTTGCTGCATGAATCGAGTGTGGAGCCTAACAAGCATGCCTATATCAATGTAATTATCAGCACTATCATTTCCACCAAACGTTCGGATGATTTCATCATTGCAATGTGTAATCTCATTCAGAGGTTGACGATTGACTCTCTGCACATTGTAGGTGATATTTACGACCGTGGTCCGGGAGCACACATCATTATGGATACACTTTGTGATTATCACAATTTTGATATTCAATGGGGAAATCATGATATTCTGTGGATGGGAGCAGCTTCTGGTAATGATGCCTGTATTGCCAATGTGATCCGTATGTCGATGCGTTATGCCAACCTGGCTACACTGGAGGACGGATATGGTATCAACCTGTTGCCACTTGCCACATTTGCCATGGATACGTATGCGGATGATCCCTGCACAATCTTCGCTCCGAAGATGAACTTTGCAGACGGTAATTATAATGAGAAGACTTTACGGTTAATTACGCAGATGCATAAGGCGATTACGGTGATACAGTTCAAGCTGGAAGCAGAGATTATAGACCGTCGTCCGGAGTTCGGTATGCAGAACCGGAAGTTACTGGATAAGATTGATTTTGAGAGAGGCGTCTTTGTATACGAGGGAAAGGAATATCCATTGCGTGACACAAACTTCCCGACCATAGATCCGGCTGATCCATATCGTCTGTCTGATGAGGAACGGGAGCTGATGGATAAAATCCATGCTTCGTTCATGAATAGTGAGAAGTTGAAGAAGCATATGCGTTGCCTGTTTACATATGGAGGAATGTATCTGGTTTGTAACAGTAATTTGCTGTACCATGCTTCTATGCCTTTGAATGAGGATGGTAGTTTCAAACATGTCCGCATTGGAAAGAAGGAGTATTGGGGCAGGAAATTATTGTGTAAGACAGACCAGTTGATACGTACGGCTTACTTCGATGAAGACGGTACGGAGGAGAAGAGTTTTGCATTGGATTATGTGTGGTATATGTGGTGTGGCCCGGATGCTCCATCGTTTGACAAAGATAAGATGGCGACTTTTGAACGCTATTTCATTGAAGACAAAGATTTGTCCAAGGAGACGAAAGGATGTTATTATACTCTGCGTAACCGTGCTGATATTTGTGAACGCATTCTTGCGGAGTTTGAGGTTACAGGACCTCATTCACACATTATTAATGGTCATGTGCCCGTGAAGATTATTAAGGGTGAGAAACCGATAAAGGCGGATGGCAAGTTGCTGGTGATTGATGGTGGGTTTTCTAAGGCATATCAGCCGGAAACCGGTATTGCCGGATATACATTGGTGTATCATTCGCATGGCTTGCAGTTAGTGCAACACGAACCGTTTCAAAGCCGCCAGAAAGCTATAGAAGAGGGGCAGGATATCAAGTCTAATACCTTTGTCGTAGAGTTCAATTCACAACGTATGATGGTGAAAGATACGGATAAAGGAAAAGTACTGGTGACGCAGATACAAGACTTGAAGAAACTATTGGTGGCGTATAGGACGGGCTTTATAAAGGAGAAGAATTAGTATTTAAATAACACTACTCCTCCTTCCACAATCACCCCCTTATCATAAGTGCCCCCTTTGGTGTAGTAACGGCTGCTACCATAACCACCTGTTACGAATACACCTAAGCGGTCATTTAGACGGTATTCCAGATTGACACGTGCCTGGAGAGCGTAAAGGCGTGCAGGGAAGCCATAGTCTTTGTTCTTGAAGTTTTCGATATGCTGGAAGCCCAGGTCACCGCTGATAAATAATTGTTTGTATAGAGGAAGCTCAAGACCTGCACGATAAAAGAGAGAGGCTGAAAACTTATCGCTGAAATCCAGATAATGTGTACCACCACCTAAGATGGTATAGAACAGATTGTTCTTGAAACGAGCACCTACATTCAGCTTTGTTGCATTGCCTCCGAAAAGCATTAATTGCACTTTAGTATCCGGATTGGCATTGACCAGACCTAACTGGAAACCGTCGAAACTATTCTTATAATAGTTGACTAATCCAATCTGTACCCCTTTCCCTTTTCCGGCAAAATTGAAAGGGGCTATTTGTGCTCCTGTGAAATGTTCACCTACCACATTACCCAGACCGGATATCTGTAAACCTTGCATGTTTTCCCCTGTGATGTTACCTAAACCGCTGATTTGTACGCCTCGTAGATTTTCGCCTACAATGTTCAGCAAGCCGGAAGCAGTGATACCAATGAAATCTTCGCCTGAAATGTTAGCTAATCCTGCAATATGTGCTCCCGAAGAATTCTCTCCGGCAATGTTCAGGAGACCACCAATGAGAACACCACTGGCATTGTCTCCTACAATATTGGTAAGTCCGGAGAATATAACACCTTGTGCATGATTTCCTGTGATACCGACTAAGCCGGACAAGGATACACCACAGAGATTATCTCCATTCACATTGCTGATACCTGCTATCTGAACACCACACATGCTGCCTCCTACCAGGTTGGCAAGACCTGTAACCTGTACACCGTTCATGTCACGGTATACCACACTACCCAGTAGATTGATACCCACGCCGTTCAGACGGTTCATAGAAGAGAATAGGCCGAGGTTGAAACAAGTACTTCCTACAGTATCAGTCTGTTGTGTGGACATATTCTTCCACAGGGAGAGATTGATGCCGACAGGTTCTCTGTTTTTCTTGGTTGTTTCAGTCGATTTGTTGTCTGTAGCCTGTGCAGAAAGTGTTCCTGCAACTATCAGTAATGCAATAATAGATGGAAATAATCTTCTCATTTGAGATAATACTTTAATAAAGGTCAGTCGGTTAATTACAATCTTATCCCTTCGCTTCCTGATATAAGAATCGTTTAATGGAGCGTTTGGGAGTTTTCTCAAATTCTTCGGGATAGATTTTCATTTTGAATATCTGGCTGTATGCAGGCAGCATGGTGTTTAGCGTGGCACGGTTTTCTTCCATGACGCGTTCTATATCTGCGGTAGTCAGACCGTGTGCAAAGGCATCGTCGAAGTCCGGGTATACCAGTCCGACAAGCTTTTCATTCTGCTGTACGATAATGCTTTCGGCAACGTACGGCATGTTATTCAACTTATCTTCTATTTCTTCGGGGTATATATTTTGTCCACTGGAGCCGAGCAACATATTCTTGCTGCGTCCTTTAATGGTGATATTCCCTTCGGCGTCCATTAGTGCAAGGTCGCCTGTGTGCAGCCAACCGTCAGCGTCGATTGCTTCACGTGTGGCTTCTTCATTTTTATAGTATCCCAGCATAACATTTGGTCCGCGGCATACGATTTCCCCCGGTATATTTTCTGGGTCGGAAGAAAGCACTTTCACTTCCATACGCGGAACCGCTTTACCGCAGGAACCCGGTTTGAAGCGTGACCAGTCTTCGTAACAGATAATCGGACCACATTCTGTCATTCCATAGCCTACCGTGTAGGGGAATTCTATCATGTGAAGGAATTGTTCTACTTCCTGATTGAAAGCGGCACCACCTACGATGACTTCTGCAAAACGTCCGCCGAAAGCGCTGACTACTCCTTCGCGTACAGTTGCTTTAATCTTGTCATTGATGATGGGAACTTTCAATAATAGCTTCATGGTGGGGGTTTCCAGTTTCGGAAGCACGTTCTTCTTAATGATCTTTTCTATAATGAGCGGTACAGCCACTACAAGATGGGGCTTCACTTCCGAGAATGCCTGGAAAATGATTTTGGGGCTTGGCATGCGGGTTAGGAAGTAGATCTGACATCCTGCAGAGAACTCGTACAGGAATTCGAATGCTAACCCGTACATGTGTGCCATTGGCAACATGGAGATAATTTTGTCTCCGGCTTTTAATGGCAATACTTCGAATGCGAATGCTGTATTGGACCATAGGCTACGGTAGGGCAGCATTACCCCTTTGGAGTAACTCGTCGTTCCGGAAGTATAGTTGATGACTGCCAGTTCTTCGGGCTGATCTTTGTGGTATTCAACGTGTTCTTTACGGAAATTCTTGGGGTATTTCTTGCCGAACAGTTCGTTCAGATGTTCACGGGCGTAATCCAGTTTCTGTGTACGTGAGATGAGAATGGAGAAGTCCGTCATCAGAATGATACCTTCCAGGATAGTCATGGCAGATTCGTTGAGGTTTTCCCATACTTGATCGCCCACAAAGAGTAACTTAGCTTCGGAGTGATTGACAATGTTGTGTACATTGTCCGCTTTGAATTCATGAAGGATAGGAACGGCAACCGCTCCGTAAGTAAGTGTGGCAAGGAAGGTGACTCCCCAGTGTGAACTATTACGTCCACAGATGGCTATCTTATCGCCTTTTTTAATACCGCTTGCTTCGAAGATTAAATGTACTTTCTCTATTTTGCGGGCTACATCTTTGTATTGTAGGGTAGCGCCATTATAATCTGTCAGGGCATCAAGGTCCCAATTTTCTTTAATACTATTCTCAATATAGGCGATAAAGCTTTGTTCCATGATATTATATATTGCACATTTATTTGAAATTTGTGCAAATATAAGGCTTTATCAAAAGAAAGCAAATTTTTAGCTAAAAAAAGCGGGATGTGTATACAATTTAGCCCTGGCATATTAAAATATGACCAGGGCTATTGAAATATTTACGATTTTAAATACCAATGATAGATGCGTTGTACACCTTCTTCTATTTCTACTTTGTGGTGCCAACCCAGAGAATGTAGTTTTGAAGGGTCGGTCAGCTTACGCATGGTGCCGTCCGGCTTGCTACTATCAAAAGTCAGTTGGCCTTTGTAGCCTACAGTAGAAACAATCAGTTCGGCAAGGTTGCGGATGGATATCTCTTTACCTGTACCTATGTTGATGTGGCAGTTACGAATATCTTTATCGCCTGGTTTATAGGTGTCTTTGAAGTCTACATGTTCCATGACGAATACACTGGCATCTGCCATTTCTTCGCTCCAAAGGAATTCGCGAAGCGGTGTACCGGTACCCCAAAGTTTCACTTCATTGTCACTGATACCATATTTAGCAAGAATGGCGAGAATATCCTCTTTGCTATCGGTTCCGTCAATGCCTTCTACGGGACGGAGATCCAGGTCTTTGCGTATGGCATCCCAATCACCTTGTTTCAGACAATGGGCAAGGTGTATCTTGCGGATCATGGCAGGAAGCACATGACTGCGTTCCAGATCGAAATTATCGTTCGGACCATAGAGGTTGGTAGGCATTACAGCAATATAGTTCGTACCGTATTGCAGGTTGAAGCTTTCGCACATTTTCAGTCCGGCAATCTTAGCTATGGCATAGGGTTCATTGGTGTATTCCAGAGGAGAGGTAAGAAGTACTTCTTCTTTCATGGGTTGCTCGGCATCGCGTGGATAGATGCACGTGCTGCCCAGGAAGAGGAGTTTTTTTACATTGTGGCGGAAACTTTCTCCGATGACGTTCTGTTGTATTTGCAGGTTCTTGTAGATGAAATCAGCACGATAGATACTGTTGGCCATGATACCGCCTACGAAAGCGGCAGCAAGGAATACATATTCCGGTTGTTCTTCATCAAAGAATCTACGAACGGCAATGGCGTCCAGTAAGTCGACTTCTTTGTGGGTTTTGCCAATAAGATTGGTATATCCTTTATCTTGCAGGTTCTTCCAGATAGCAGAACCCACCAGACCCCGATGGCCTGCTACATAGATTTTGGCGTTTTTGTCTAACATTATATTTTAGAGTTTTATGTGTTAACTCTCTTGCGATCTCAGATACAGCTTTCTCACAAACTTCATGTCATGCGTTGCCATAATCTTCACGAGATCTTCAAAGCTGGTTTGTCTTGGGTTCCAGCCCAAAAGTGTTTTGGCTTTGGTAGGATCACCCAGCAATTGCTCTACTTCGGAAGGACGGAAGTATTTTGAATCTACTTCTACAATGACTTTGCCTGTCTTCACATCAATGCCTTTTTCCTCGACACCTTCACCTTCCCAGCGCAGTTCTATACCTACTTCCTCGAAAGCGAGTGTGGCAAACTCACGAACAGTATGCATTTCTCCTGTGGCAATCACGAAATCTTCCGGTGTATCATGCTGAAGGATGAGCCACATGCACTCTACATAATCTTTCGCGTATCCCCAGTCACGGCGTGCATCCAGGTTACCTAAATACAATTTATCCTGAAAACCTTGTGCTATGCGTGCAGCAGCCAGCGTAATCTTGCGGGTTACAAATGTCTCGCCTCTGCGTTCACTTTCATGATTGAAAAGAATACCGTTCACAGCAAACATCCCGTAGCTTTCACGGTAGTTCTTGGTAATCCAGAATCCATATTGCTTGGCTACTCCATAGGGGCTGCGGGGGTAGAAAGGTGTTGTCTCCTTCTGGGGAACTTCCTGTACTTTTCCGAAGAGTTCCGAAGTGGATGCCTGGTAAATCTTTGTTTTTTTCTCCATGCCAAGGATGCGGACAGCTTCCAGCATACGAAGTGTACCGATGGCGTCCGCTTCAGCTGTGTATTCCGGTACATCAAAGGATACCTTTACATGACTTTGTGCAGCAAGATTATAGATTTCATCCGGTTGTACTTGCTGAATGATCCGGATGAGCGAACTGCTATCTGTCATATCACCGTAATGCAGGTTGATAGTACGTTTCTGTTTCATGTCGCGCACCCATTCGTCGAAGTACAAGTGTTCGATACGTCCTGTATTGAATGAGGATGAACGGCGGAGAATACCGTGAACTTCATATCCTTTTTGTAATAAGAATTCGGCAAGAAACGAACCGTCCTGACCTGTTATTCCGGAGATTAGAGCTGTTTTCATATTGTAGGCTTCGTTATAAATTGATTTTAAGAGGACAAAATTCGTTGTTTTTTACGAGAAAACAAAACTTTTTTCATTTATATATCTTATCTACTACTAACGCAATCGCTCCGTCTCCCGTCACATTACAGGCAGTACCGAAGCTATCCATCGCAATGTAGAGTGCAATCATCAATGCCTGTGCCGATTCATCGAAACCAAGCATGGACTGCAATATACCCAAAGATGCCATAATAGCACCACCAGGAACTCCGGGAGCCGCTACCATAGTGATTCCCAGCATGAAAATAAAACCGGCAAATAACGGAAAATCAAAAGAAATCCCCTGCATCATCATCAGGGCAAGGGCACATGCGACTATCTTAAGCGTACTTCCGGATAGATGTATCGTAGCACAAAGTGGAATCACAAAACCTGCTATATCAGATGATACCCCATTCTTTTTTGTCTGTTCCAATGTGACAGGAATAGTGGCAGCAGAAGACTGTGTGCCTAAGGCGGTGAAATAGGCAGGTATCATCCGTCCCAATAATTTAAAGGGATTCTTACGGACGAATAGTGCAGCTATGCAATACTGGAATACTAACAGGAAGATGTGTAGCAGGAAGATCACACCGATTATCTTTATGAAGACCATTAATACGGAGAATACCTGTCCCGAATGTGTCATATTAAGGAATATACCGAATATGTAAATAGGGAGCAATGGCAGAATGACTGCACTGATCATGCGAACAATAATTTCCTGGAAATCGCGTGCAGCATTCTTCAACGTATCGTTTTTCAGTTGAGCAAGCCCAAGTCCTAACATGAAAGCTAATACCAGAGCTGTCATAACATTCATCAGCGGAGGTATGGCAACAGAAAAGAAAGGCAATATGCCTTGCGCTTCACTGACTTCTTCCAGCGGAACTCCGGGTTCTATCAGGTGAGGAAATACTGTTACACCAGTAAAGTAAGACAAGAAACCGGAAAATAAGGTTGCCCCGTAAGCAATCAGTGCTGTAATTAATAATAGTTTTCCGGCACCTTTACCAATATCGGCAATTGCCACTGTCACCAACCCTACAATAATAAGTGGTATGGAGAAGTTCAGGAACTCACTGAAAATACTGTTGAACGTAACGAAAAAGCGTACCATACCTCCGGGAAGAAAATTACCCAAAAGAATGCCCAATGCTATGGCTATTATGATACGCGGCAGTAGTCCGATATGTAGTTTTTTCATAAATCTGTATTTAAGTTTTTCAGGTGAAATGTAGTCATGTTTGCAAAAGTACGATTTTTATTCGAAATTCATACGAACAAATGCCCTTGGCATATTGTTTCCATTTCAATGAAACAATAACAAAAAAATGCAAGTTATGACCAAAAACAAACAAAAGACAGACATCGGCTTAATTGGACTTGCCGTAATGGGGGAGAATCTGGCCTTGAACATGGCAGATAAGGGATGGCACGTATCCGTGTATAATCGGACCGTTCCGGGAGTAGAAGAAGGTGTGGTAGAACGCTTTACCAATGGCCGTGCCAAAGGAAAGACTATTGAAGGATATACTGAAATACCCGATTTTGTGGAGTCCATTTCTACACCGCGCAAAATCATGATGATGGTTCGTGCGGGCAATGCGGTAGATGAGTTGATGGAACAGCTTTTTCCGTATCTTTCTCCGGGAGACATACTAATAGATGGTGGAAATTCAAATTACGAAGATACCAATCGTCGTGTGGCATTGGCTGAACAGAAAGGTTTTCGTTTTGTCGGAGCTGGTGTTTCCGGCGGAGAAGAAGGGGCGCTGAATGGTGCTTCTATTATGCCGGGTGGTTCTGTTACTGCATGGGATGAAGTGAAACCCATTCTGCAAAGTATCGCTGCACGTGCTGCCGATGGTACTCCTTGCTGTGATTGGATTGGTCCGGCTGGTTCGGGACACTTTGTCAAGATGATACATAATGGTATCGAGTATGGCGATATGCAGCTGATTGCCGAAGCCTACTGGGTGATGAAGAATCTATTGCAACTGGATAATGAAGAGATGGCTTCTGTATTTGCTCATTGGAATGAGGGTAAATTGCGCAGTTATCTGATAGAAATCACTGCCAACATTTTACGCCATAAAGATAAGGCAGGTGGATATCTGATTGATAAGATTTTGGATACTGCCGGACAGAAAGGTACTGGTAAATGGTCTGTTATCAATGCTATGGAACTGGGAATGCCCTTGGGACTGATTGCTACGGCTGTTTTTGAGCGTAGCCTTTCGGCACAGAAAAATCTGCGTGAAGCGGCTTCCAAGCAATTCGTTTGCCAGCGTTCACAAGTGGTATATAATAAACCGGAACTGGTGAAGGATATTTATTCGGCCTTGTATGCTTCCAAATTGGTATCTTATGCACAAGGTTTTGCTGTATTGCAAAAGGCATCCGAAACTTTCGGTTGGGATCTCGACCTGGCATCCATTGCCCGTATGTGGCGTGGTGGTTGTATTATTCGTAGCGTATTCTTGAATGATATAGCCGCAGCTTTTGAAGCATCACAGAAGCCGAAGCACTTGCTGCTTGCTCCTTACTTTCGGGAAGAAATTAAAGAATTGCTTTCGGGCTGGAAGCATCTTGTAGCTCATGCAATGAAAGAAGAACTGCCTGTTCCTGCTTTCTCTTCTGCACTGAACTATTTCTATTCACTGGTATCTGCGAAGTTACCTGCCAATATGATTCAGGCACAACGTGATTACTTTGGTGCGCATACTTTCGAACGTACTGATGAACTTCGCGGGCAATTCTTCCATGAGAATTGGACCGGACATGGCGGAGATACAAAATCAGGTACTTATAATGTATAAGCAATGATTAGTGATCACTAATAAAATAGCTAATCAAATAAAATCAAAGTTCTATGAGTAAATTTGTAATGATCATATTCGGCGCTTCGGGTGACCTGACGAAGCGCAAACTTATGCCGGCACTCTACTCTCTTTATAAAGATAATCGGTTGCCGGAAGAGTTTAGCATTTTAGGAATTGGGCGCACAGACTACGCGGATGATACTTACCGTGACTATATATTGAATGAACTGGAACATTTTGTCACTCCCGCTGAAGTAGGGATGAAGGAATTCTGTACTCATTTACATTATCTCAGCATAGATCCTGCCAAAGAAGAAGGGTACGAAATGCTGGGCAAGCGTTTACAGGAAATCACAGGTGAGAAAGCTCCGGATAATTTGCTGTTCTATCTTGCTACGCCTCCTTCACTTTATGGAGTTATTCCCCTGCATCTGAAAAAAGCTGGATTGAATCGTAAGCATACCCGTATCATCGTTGAGAAACCTTTCGGCTACGACCTGAAGTCAGCACAAGAACTAAACAAAATATATGCTTCCGTCTTTGAGGAGCACCAGATTTATCGTATCGATCATTTTCTCGGTAAAGAAACAGCTCAAAATATTCTTGCTTTCCGTTTTGCTAACGGCATCTTCGAACCGCTGTGGAACCGTAATTATATCGATTATGTAGAAGTTACTGCAGTAGAGAATCTGGGTATTGAACAGCGTGGCGGTTTCTATGATGGAACAGGAGCTTTGCGGGATATGGTGCAGAACCATCTTATCCAGTTGGTAGCTCTTACCGCTATGGAACCTCCTGCAGTTTTTACGGCTGACAATTTCCGTAATGAAGTGGTGAAGGTCTATGAATCCTTGAAACCTCTGACGGATGAAGATTTGAATGAACATATAGTCCGCGGGCAATATACGGCTTCCGGTTCTAAAAAGGGCTACCGTGAAGAAAAGAACGTTCCTGCCGACTCGCGCACTGAAACTTACATTGCCATGAAAATCGGTATCGATAACTGGCGCTGGAGTGGTGTACCTTTCTACATCCGCACAGGAAAGCAGATGCCTACGAAGGTGACGGAGATTGTAGTACATTTCCGTGAGACACCGCATCAAATGTTTCATTGCCATGGTGGACACTGTCCGCGGGCTAATAAACTTATCCTTCGTTTGCAACCCAATGAGGGTATCGTACTGAAGTTTGGTATGAAAGTGCCCGGGCCGGGATTCGATGTGAAGCAGGTGATGATGGATTTCAGTTATGACCAATTGGGCGGAAAGGCTACAGGTGATGCTTATGCCCGACTGATAGAAGATTGTATTCAGGGTGATCCGACCCTTTTCACTCGTAGTGATGCTGTCGAAGCTTCCTGGCGTTTCTTCGATCCGGTATTGCGCTATTGGAACGAATATCCGGATGCACCTCTCTATGGCTATCCCGTCGGAACCTGGGGACCTCTGGAGAGTGAAGCTATGATGCACGAACATGGTGCTGACTGGACCAATCCGTGTAAAAACCTAACGAACACTGATCAATATTGTGAGTTATGAAAACTTATATCTATAGTACAGCTGTTGAAACGGCACGAGCTCTTATCAAACACATCATAAGCCTGATGGAGGCAGAGCCGCAAAAGATTTTCCACATAGCATTCAGCGGAGGCAGTACGCCTTCGCTCATGTTCGATTTGTGGGCGGATGAGTTCAAGGATGTCACTCCCTGGTTGCGTATGCGCATCTATTGGGTGGATGAACGTTGTGTACCTGCCGAAGATTCGGAGAGTAATTATGGCACTATGCGGCGTTTGCTACTTGAAAAAGTCCATATGCCGGAAGAATATATTTTTCCTATTGACGGAAACAATCGTCCCGACGATGAGGCGAAGCGTTATTCCAGTGTAGTGCGTTGCCATGCCTCTCTTTGGCATGGATTCCCAGCTCTCGACATCGTGTTGCTCGGTGCAGGCGAAGATGGGCATACCTCGTCTATTTTTCCTGGACAGGAGCATTTACTTTCTTCCTTTCATCCTTATGAGGTGAGTGTGAATCCTTACAACGGTCAGAAGCGTATTGCTATGACCGGCTGTCTGTTATTCAATGCCAAGCAACTGATCTTCTTCGTTACAGGCAAAAATAAGGCTAATGTCGTACAAGATATTCTGGATTCGGGTGATACCGGTCCGGCTGCCTACGTAGCCCATCATGTATGGAATGTAGAAATATTTATGGATGAGCTAGCAAAACCTTAGCCCATCCATAAAAGCAATTATTGAGAGAGTGATCTATTAGTTGGATGTTCCGCTTTCGAGGATGCTGACGATGGAGAACAGTGTGAAACAGATGCCACCTAATCCGGCCAATACACGAGCAGGGACAAAGTAAACATCGTCCAGTGTCGCCATTTCAAACATAAAAGCAGATAAGAAAAGGCAGGTCAGTGCAGTGAGTACTGGAATAAGCGGAATGCGATTCGCCAGTTTGAAGACATTCCGCCAGATAACTGCCAGCAGGATCACTTTACTGGAAATGCTGTAACAAACTAAACCCAGACCTATCATTATATATCCGATGGAGGACTTATCAGGATCAATGTCAGTCAGTATCCAAAGTCCCCAGAGGATACTAAGTGTACCCATTGCCAATACAAGGGCAGGCCACCATTTCCGTTCTGAACCGGCATAAGTGTTCCGTATCTGGCGTGATATGGTAGCTACAAGTGCCACTAAGCTGGTGCATATGCAAGCTAATCCTGCCATAACATGTCCGGCTACGAAATAAGCAATATGAGTGCTGCTTTGTCCTAATAGCCAGAAAGTCCATACCCATGTAATTACAGCAAAGATGACTGCAAGAATAATCAGTGCATCTCCCTGTGCAGATGAGAAAGCTTTTGCCGGTACGGTATGATCCGTTCGTTTTGAGTTTTGCGGGATTAGAGTGAAACGGGTGGATGCAGTGGCAGTGGTAGCTACGCAGGCTGTGATAAATGCTACTCCACAGATGACGTGCCCTGCTACGAAATGGGCGGCAGTAATACCGTCATTTATATAAGTCATTCCGCCAATGAAACATACGATTGCAGCCAGATAGCCTAGGATAGGCAATACGTATTTTGCCGCAGTGCTGTATGTGTGGATGAGTTGCCGAATGATGGTAGCTGCAGTAGCAAACAATGCAATACATATCATTCCTAATGAAAATACTACGGGCCCGGCAACAAATCGGTTTACGTCCGTCCCCATGTCGAGCACAAAGGCTCCGTAGCCAAAACAGAAGAGAGCCATCAGCAGTGGGATAGCCCTGAAAAGGATACTAATACCGTAATTCATAACTATTATCGTTTTTAAGTTTCTCCTTCCAACAGCATTTCTTGTACTTTGTTTTTATTTTTAATATTTATTTATTTCCGGAAGACAATCTCCCGACTCCTTTCAGAACTTTGTAGTCTGTGCTTTTGTTAGTATTTATACTTACTAACAACTTAATATCGGATAATTATGTGTAAGACAAATGTATTTCTAATCACAGTACTTGTGATTATATTCTCAGTAATATCTCAAGAACGTCTAAAAGCTTGTACGCGTGTAGTTTATCAAGGAAGCAAAGATATGGTGATAACAGGTCGTACCATGGACTGGAAGGAAGATACCCGTAGTAATATCTGGATCTTTCCACGAGGCATGGAGCGTAATGGAGAAGTAGGAAAGAACCCGATGCGTTGGAAATCCAAATATGGTAGTGTCGTTACTTCGGCTTATGATATATGCAGCACTGACGGCATGAATGAAAAAGGACTCGTTGCTAATTTATTATGGTTGGCAGAATCGTCTTATCCTCAATGGGATGGTGAAAAACCGGCTTTGTCCATAGCTGCCTGGGTGCAATATATGCTTGATAATTTTGCAACGGTGAATGAAGCGGTTTCCGGAATAGAAAAGAATACCTTCGATGTGGTATCGGATATGATGCCTGACGGTACACGTATGGCTACTCTTCATCTCTCCATTTCGGATGCTACGGGTGATAATGCTATCTTTGAATATATAGATGGAAAGCTGAATGTCCATCATAGCAGGTTCTATCAGGTGATGACCAATTCACCCGTTTTCGACCAGCAACTGGCACTCGATGATTATTGGAAGACTATTGGTGGAACGACTTTCTTACCTGGCACTAACCGGGCTGCCGACCGTTTTGTGAGGGCTTCATTCTATATTAATGCAATTCCTAAGACCGAAGATACACGTACGGCACTGGCCAGTGTTTTTAGCGTGATACGCAATACTTCTGTTCCGTTTGGCATTAGTACTCCTGATCAGCCGAACATATCTTCAACGCGTTGGAGAACGGTTTCCGATCAAAAGGATAAAGTTTATTACTTTGAATCTACTTTATATCCCAATGTATTCTGGGTTGACTTCAAGGATGTGGATTTTTCAGAGAAAGCACCCGTCAAGAAGTTGAACCTCCTTGATGGTAAGACGTATGCGGGAAATACTGCTAAAGAGTTTGTTACTGCAAAACCTTTCCAATTTTTGGGAATAAATTGAGTGGGAATAGCTGAGATATGCAAAAGTACTGCATATCGTTACTGTTATTTTTACTGCTTATACCTGTTTTTCTACTACTTATCTCTAAATGCGTTAATATAGTTACTTTTGTTGTAAAACGTAGTTTTACCATTTTGGATAGAATAAGTACTTTTGTAAAAAAAGTATGTTCTTATGAGATGTAATAGTATGGTTTTAACATGCAAAAGGATTATAGTTGTTCTATTAATGTGTTTGGTTTGTGTATTAGGATATACTCAAGAAGTGAATATTCATGTAGAGGAAGCTGGAATGCTCTCCACTTATATTGATGCTTCAAAGAAGAACCAAATTAAAAAGCTAACAGTGACCGGATATCTGAATGGTTCTGATGTATATTATATCCGGCAGATGGATGGACTCGAAACTCTGGATATGACTAACAGTACAATTGTAGCAGGAGGTAGGGGATATACAACAGAAAATAATACTATAGGTTATCAGCATTTTAAGGGATGTAAACTGTTGAAGAAAGTGCGACTGCCTTCTTCGGTCCTATATATAAGATACCAGGCTTTTGATCAGGCTTATATGCTTGAAAGTATAGAAATAGGTGAGAAGCTGATTGAGATTCATGATCAGGCTTTTGTGAATGATATGAATGCATACGGACATGCCATACGTACATGTAAGAAAATGAAGGAGTTCATTGTTGCAGAAAACAATGAGAAATTCTCGGCTGTTGAGGGAGTTTTATTTAATAAAGAGAAGACAGAACTTATATTTTATCCGAATGCGAAATCAAAGGAGTATATCATACCAAAGGGAATAACTTCTATTCGTCAAAGAGCTTTCAGTGCGTGTGATAACTTATTTAGTATCGAAATTCCTGAAAGTATGACTTTCATTGGTCGCAGTGCTTTTGAAAATTGTAATCACCTGATGAATATTTATAGCTATACCTCTACTCCTCCTACTGCTGAAAGTAGTTTAGCTGGTACAATTTTTTATGGAGTTGATTTGGATGCCTGCATTTTGTATGTACCTGAAGGAAGTTATTTGAACTATTGGTTAGCTCCTGCTTGGGGAGGTTTCAAGAATATTGTGGAATATGATCCTGCTACTGCTATCTATAATATACAAAATGAGAAATATGTTATTGAGGCCATTGAAGGGGGCTTAAGTATACGGAATCTGCCTTTGGATGTGAAGGTGAAAGTATATTCGATGAATGGAACACTCGTGTACAATGGTGATGGAGGAGCTATTTCTTTGAGTTCTGGAATTTATGTAGTAAGGATCGGGGAGAAGGCAATGAAGGTAGCAGTTCGATAATTTATTTTTAGTCCTTTATATAATACTTTTAGGATCGTGAAGCACCTTGTCTTTATCATTCTGTGACATTAAATATAACCCCCTACCTACCTTATCTGTATCAAGTCCGTATCAAGCCCGTGCCAAGTCCGTACCAAATTCGGTTGTATCTGTTTGGAGATGGTACGGAGATGATGCGTTTTTGGTACAGTTTGAGGGAGGAGAGCAGCAAGAGACACATTTAAACAATAATAATTTTGTGTATCAAATTTGTACGCAATGATAATTATTACTATCCGAAGAAAAAACATGGTCACGGAGAATCAATAGTGAGCATCGCCTCATTTATCAAATTAAAGAGGATGTAGTAGTAGTGCTTGTGTTATCTGTATATGGGCATTATAAATAGAGAATAAAAAGGCAGCTCTTATTGGCTGCCTTTTCCTTTTATTCCTACTATAATTCATTATCTTTGCCCCTCTCTCTAATCTTTAAATGCTTGAAAAACAATAAAACAAAAAGCACTTCCTGTCGTTCGCTCACGGAGGAAGTGCTTCACACAAAAACTAAACTAGACTTAACTAAACTATTCTATTGGGGGAAGTTTCACAACTTCCTTTATCTGTTCGATGCAAAGGTAAAAAAACATTTTTTAATATGCAATAGGAAATTATGTTTTGTCGACAGATTCGGATATTTTATCGACAAATGAATGTTATATTCTAACTTCTTTTATCCAGGAATGCTTGAAATACCTGTTTATAACTATCGCTGACGGGGATATACGTTTTATCGAACACAATTCGTCCGCGGTCAATAACTCTTATTTTTTCTTTCTGGACAATATAAGATCTGTGAACCCGCATAAAACGGGAAGCTGGCAATAATTCCTCCATTGATTTCATACTCATAAGAGATAATATTGCCCGAGCACTATCCTCTGTATAAATTTTAACATAATCTTTCAAACCCTCCACATAAAGTATCTTTTTAAGCTCTATTTGCACCAGTTTATAGTCGCTTTTAACAAATATGCTTTCAATTTCTTCTTTGGGCTGCTGCAATAATTCAAACCATTGCACTGCTTTGTTTGCTGCCTGCAAAAAATCTACGTAGGAGATTGGCTTTAACAGATAATCCAGAGCATTCACTTTATAACCGTCGATGGCATATTGCTCAAAAGCAGTACTAAATATGATACGGGTATGCGGATCTACCATTTTAGAGAACTCAAGGCCATTAAGTTCTGGCATTTGTATATCGAGGAAAAGCAAGTCAACTCGCTTCTCCGGTAGCTCTTTCATAGCCTGTACGGCACTGGAATACTTTCCGTCCAATGTCAGGAACGGGGTCTTATTGACGTAGCTTTCCAATAGGTCTAAAGCTAACGGTTCATCGTCTACTATGGCACAAGTCAGGTTCATAATGTTGAATATTTAGGGGTGATAGGGTTATAAAGTGATAATGTGATATTACTTTATCACTCTATCACTCTATAACCCTATCACCAATATTGATTTATATTCTTTCCCGTTGTCACTCACTCCCTGTTTCCATTCATACTGGCCGGGATAGGTCAGTTCTAGACGTTTCCGTACCTGCTCCAGCCCTATACCACTACCACTTTTATCAGCTTGGCTTTTGGGGTGGTAGCTGTTGGCTATTTCACAACATACCTGACCGGGACTTTCGCTGAAATGAATGCGGATAAAGCTGGACTCAGTAGGGGAGATACCATGTTTGAAGGCATTCTCTATGAGGGAGATGAAAATGAGTGGAGCTATTTCCGTACGGCTATCGGCACGGACATCGATTTGGGTCTCTACGGTCACGTTGGAGGCAAGACGGATACGCATCAGCTCGATATAGTTGCGGATGAAATCCATTTCTTTGCCCAAGGCAACGAAATTTTGTTGGTTATCGTAGAGTACATGGCGCAAAAGACGACTCAGCTCCTGGACAGCAGCTTGCGCTTTATCGCTGTCGAAAGCGATAAGGGCATAGATATTATTCAGGGTATTGAGCAGGAAGTGCGGATTCAGTTGATTACGCAAGTTTTTCAATTCAGCTTCCGTACGGCTTTTTTCTGCCTCACGACGGGCAGCTTCCACTTTTATCCAGCGACCGCTCATACGGATAGCAGCTGCCAGACCGACAGTGAGAACCATTGAGAATACGTCGCGCAGAATAAATATCCAACTGGGAGGTCCGGGACGCTTGGGAGGAGTGGACTTCACATAGGTATGGAAGATGAAATCCTGCCAGAAGTGTACACCAATAGCGGTGCAAAGTATAAGCAGGAGGTTCAGTATGATATACTGTTTAATTCGTCCTTCAAACAGAAAGCGGGGAATAAAGAAGCAGTAGTTTATATAAAACACGATAAGGAACGATATCGGCACTGTACTGCCATGACGCAGGTAGTCTATCCAGCTAACCGTGAATCCACTGCGGTTCATCAGCAGAAATGGAAAGGCAAAAACAATGCCCCATCCGATGATATGAATGAGGACTTCTACAATCCGGCGTGTTTTGGGTTCTTGCATAATCATATTACAAAAATAATAATTTTAATGAAAAATGAAGAATGAGGAATGAAGAATTTCCATACAAATATGACTGCGCAGCATAATTCTTCATTCTTCATTTTTCATTCTTCATTTACTCGTATCTGATTGCCTCTATCGGATCCAGATCTGCTGCTTTCTTAGCCGGATACCAGCCAAAGAACACACCAGTGACGGTACAGACTGCGAAGGAGAGGAATACACTCCATGCCTGGATGTAGATGGGCCAGTGGGCTACGTTCTTCACAATGAATGAGGCTCCGCAGCCGATGACGACTCCAATGATGCCACCTGTAATACTAATAAGGATGGCCTCAATCAGGAATTGTGAAAGAATATCCACGCCACGTGCGCCTACGGACATACGCAGACCGATTTCACGCGTACGTTCGGTTACGCTGACATACATAATGTTCATGATACCGATACCACCTACTACCAGAGAAATGCCGGCAATACATGCCAAAAGTGTGGTCATCAAGTCAGTGGTAGAATTCAGCATCGTACTGAGTTCCTGCTGGCTACGGATGGTGAAGTCATCGTCATCATTTTCTTTCAGCTTGTGATTACGGCGCAGGATGGTGGTAATTTCGTCCGTGGCATAATCTGTCATGTCTTCGGAGAGGGCAGAGGCAAAGATACCTTGAAGATAGGTAACTGCCAGCATACGTTTCATTACGGTGGTGTAGGGAGCCAGCACGATTTCATCCTGGTCCATACCCATGGAGTTGTATCCTTTCGCTTTGAGCACACCTACTACACGTAGGGGAACCTGATTGAAACGGATAATATGTCCGATAGGGTCCTGTCCGTTAGGGAAGAGGTTGTCTACAATAGTCTTACCTATGATACAGACTTTTGCTGCATTCTGAATGTCAGCTTCGGTGAACATCTCGCCGCTTTCCACACTTAACTGGCGAATTTCGAGGTATTCGGTACCTACACCATTTACGGAGGCAGGATAGTTATTGTTTCCGGCAATAAGCTGTCCGCTGGACGATACGTTTGGACTGACAGCTGCCAGAAAGTTAGTCTCATCCCGTAATGCTTCATAATCGGTCAGTTTCAAAGTCTGCATGGAAGAAGCATCTTGACGGACACCGCCACGCGTATCACTGCCCGGGTGAATCATGATCATGTTCGACCCCATTTCCGATATCTGTGCCTGGATACTTTTCTTCGAACCCTGTCCGATGGCAAGCATGGTGATGACGGAGGCCACACCAATGATGATACCCAGCATGGTGAGGAAGGCGCGAAGCTTGTTGTTGGCAAGGGCGCGGAGGGCTATTTTGAAAAGGTTTGTTCCGTTCATAATTTATATTTCTTAATCTTCATCATTTTTCGGTAATGCTGCCAGTGCCGCTGCTGCCGATAGAATTTTCGTATTCACCGTGTCTTCCGTCACATGCCCGTCACGCAGACGAATGTTCCGGCTACTGTACTGGGCTATTTCGGGATTATGGGTAACGAATATAATGGTGCGTCCTTCGGCATGTAGTTTTTGGAAAAGAACCAATATCTCAAAAGAAGTACGCGTGTCCAGATTACCTGTTGCCTCATCGGCAAGGATTACCGCAGGGTTGTTTACCAAGGCACGGGCAATGGCTACACGTTGCATCTGTCCACCCGACATCTGGTTCGATTTATGTTCCAGACGGTCGCCCAGCCCTACGGCTTGCAGAGCTTCTATGGCCCGGCGTCTGCGTTCGGCTGCTGAGACAGAAGCATTATACATTAAAGGCAATTCTACATTCTCCACGGCAGTTGTCTTTGCCAGCAAATTATAGCTTTGGAATACGAAACCGATTTTCCGATTTCGTAATATGGCGCGCTGAGGCTTGCTCATGGTACGTACGGATATACCGTCCAGCAAGTATTCTCCACTGGTAGGAGTATCGAGGCAACCCAGGGTATTCAACAGTGTCGATTTACCGGAACCGGACGTACCCATGATGGTGACGAACTCTCCTTCGGCAATGGAAAAGGAGATGCCACGCAGGGCATGCACCGTTTCCTCACCCACTTGGAAATCACGCCGGATGTTTTGCAATTCTATGACTGTTTTACTCATAATATGATTACTTATTATTTTTCTTTTTATTGTTTCCCGGAGGGCCAGGCATGAAAGGACTTCTTTCTCCTCCTTCCTGTCCTTCGGCTACAGCTGCCTGTCCGCTGCCTGTGCTGATTACTGCATCAGCTACGACTTGCGTGTTTTCATTGATGCCACCTGTAATTTCCGTCATAATTCCGTTAGAGATACCGATGCTGACCGGATGTGCGGTAAACGTATCTCCTTCACGGGTCCATACCTTATGCTCTCCTTCGCAGTCCTTGATTACGGCATCCTTGCCTACCAATGGAACTGCCGGTGTAAAGCGTAAAGCCTTTGTTGGAACACTCAGTACTCCTTGTTTATCCAGTGTATAGATTGTAATGTTTGCTGTCAATCTCGGTTTCAATTTCAAATCTGGGTTATGGGCGGAGATCACTACTTCATAAGTTACCACAGTGGTAGATGTAGTGGTACTGCTTGAACTGCTGGTTGCTCCAAGACGGATTTGTGTAACTTTACCTTCGAATACATCATTCGGATAAGCATCTACTGTAAAGCTCACACGTTGTCCTTCTTCTACATCGCCTATGTCAGCTTCATCTACATCGGCCACTACTTGCATTTGTGTCAAGTCCGCAGCAATGGTGAAGAGGGTCGGAGTTTCGAAGCCGGAAGCTACTGTCTGTCCTTCTTCTACATCACGGCTGATAACAACGCCGTCGATAGGAGAGGTGATGGTGGCGTACGACAAGTTACGTTCTGCCTTGGCAAGAGATGCCTTACTACTGTCATAGGCGCTTTTGGCTTTCTGGTAGTTGTAGAGGCTTTGCTCGTAATCCGTATCGCTGATGAGTTGCTTCTCGTGCAGACCTTTGTTGCGTTCGTAGTTCTTCTGTTGATATTCATATTCGGCTTTGGCACCATCATAGGTTGCTTTTTGTGAAGCAAGCTCACTTTGCAGGGTCACTTTATCCATTTCGGCAATGAGTTGCCCTTTGGTCACTACCGAATTATAATCTGCATACAGCTTATCAATGATACCACTGACCTGTGTACCTACTTCCACTTCAGTCACCGGTTCAATGGTGCCTGTGGCAGTCACAGAGTTGGAAATGTCGCTACGACTTACGGTAGTCGTCTCGTATACCACTTTCCGTTTTTTGGCTTCTCCGCCAAATGCCCAAATAGCTAGGCCGGCTACAATGATGACTCCGACCGCCATACTGATAATTTTCTTCTTGCTCATATCGTTTCTTTTATTTATCACTAATCACTCTATCACCTTATCATTCTATCATCTTATCATTCTATCACAACCTTATCCCTTCTCCCTGGTAGAATCGCAATAACTGTGCATTCAGTATAGCCATATATTTGGCTTGCAATGTTTCCTGTTGCGCATTGAGCAGGTTATTCTTCTCTGTCAACAGTTCTACTGTATTCTTCATGCCCAGGTTGAACTGCTCTTGAATGAGATCGTAACTTGTCTGTGTACTACGTAGTTTCTCGGCAGCTGCTACATATTGTTGTTGTGCACTATTGGCATCTAACCATAAACTTTCAATAGTCTTGTATAATGTCTTCTGCTGATCCTGCAAGTCCAGTTCGCTGGTCTGTTTTTGCAGGCGGGCTTTCTGTACCGCACTTTTGGTTTGACGGTTGTTGAAGATAGGAATGCTCACGGTCAGACCTAATGAGTTGTTCCAGTTATTCTTCACCTGTTCGGAGAAAGAGAAATCATTGCCGTTGGCGTTCGTAGTACCGATACCGGCACTGAGGCTCAGTGTAGGGATATATCCTGCTTTGGCAATGCTGATATCCAAATCGGAAGCCTGTACATTCAGCTTACCCGATTCTATCTCGGGACGGAAAGTGAGAGCAGCTCGATACACATCTGTTTTGGTGGGCAGGGGTGTCAGTACATTTTCATCACCTAAGGCAGGCAGATAGAGGTTCATTTCACTTTCACCATCCAACTCCAGAAGTTGTTTCAGTTGTAATTTATAATCTTGCAAGGTGGCTTGTGCTGTCACTAACTGATATTTATCAGTGCTGACTTGTGATTCTAACTGTGCGAGGTCGCTCTTGGCGATACTTCCGGCTTCCAGCAATTGCTGCCCGCGATCACGTTCGGCCTGGCTGACGGCAAGAGTGTTCTCGTTCACTTTAACAGCTTCGGCAGCGTAAAGTATCTGCACATATATTTGTGCAATGCTCTCTTCAATAGAATTTTCACTTTCGGCTACATTGAGTTCGGCAATACGGTTGTTCAGCTTCTGCTGCTTGATGGTGTTCAGGCGCTTGCTACCATTGTAGAGGGTCCAACTGGCATCAATACCATAGCTACCATTGTACGACGTCTTACTGGTGCTGCTGGTGATGTTGTCACCATCGATAATCGTATTTGTCTCGCTGTTGGGGCGGTTTACGATACGTTGGCTGACACTTGCCGACAAACTGGGAAACAGGGCTGCTTTCGCAGTTTTCACATCCACTTCGGCGCTTTCCGCACTGATACGGTTACGCTTCAGGGTGATGTTGTGTTGCAGGGCATAGTCAATGCAGGTTTGCAAGTCCCACTGAGAGGGGAGCGCCGCATCGTCTTGCGATGAAGTACTTTGTACTGTGATTTCCTGCGCTGCAGTGGGAGTCGCATCCTGTGCCTGCAGTGTCGTGCTGCCGACACAGGCGCTTGCCACACTGAGTGTTATCACTGTCAATCTTCTTACGTTTCTCATATCTTCGTTATGCTATATTGTTTTACGATTGCGAAGATACAGTGTCGTAAAATGCCCTGCAAAATAGATAGACGGTTCGGAATTTTTCGACGCCGGAATGCTTTTTTGTGTCGATAACTAACTTTTTGCCCTTTTATTTGTTATTTAGAATATAAAAGTTTTATATTTGTAATGATTATAATTTCTCTATTATGAAGAATACAATCCAGAAAATCTGGCGGTTTTACGTCGATGGATTCCGGGGTATGACGCTCGGGAAAACTCTGTGGCTCATTATTCTGGTGAAACTGTTCATCATGTTTTTCATATTGCGTATATTCTTCTTCCCCAATTATCTGAACTCGTCTGCGGTAGGCGAAGATAAGGAGGAGTATGTGGGTAGGGAACTTATTGACCGTGCTCTTGGTGATTCCCCTTCTTCCACTCCGGATTGACCAGCGCTTAATACTGTAAATTACTTATAACTTCATAATTAATAACTTGATTTCTTATGCTTGAACACATTGACACTTCTCTGATTGACTGGTCGAGGGCGCAATTCGCACTGACCGCCATTTATCACTGGATTTTTGTGCCGCTCACATTGGGGCTGGCAGTCATCATGGGTATCATGGAGACCATGTATTATCGTACGGGGGATGAGTTTTGGAAACGCACCACCAAGTTTTGGATGAAATTGTTCGGTATCAACTTTGCCGTGGGAGTGGCCACGGGATTGATTCTTGAATTTGAGTTCGGAACCAACTGGAGTAACTACAGCTGGTTTGTGGGCGACATTTTTGGAGCACCACTTGCCATCGAAGGTATTTTGGCTTTCTTTATGGAAGCTACTTTTATTGCAGTCATGTTCTTTGGCTGGGATAAGGTGAGCAAGAAATTCCATCTGGCATCTACCTGGCTGACGGGATTGGGGGCCACAATATCTGCTTGGTGGATACTTGTGGCGAATGCATGGATGCAGAATCCGGTGGGGATGGAATTCAATCCTGATACGGTGAGAAATGAGATGGTAGATTTCTGGGCAGTAGCATTATCACCTACAGCAGTAAATAAGTTTTTCCATACCGTGTTGTCCGGTTGGGTGCTGGGTGCTGTATTTGTGGTAGGTGTTGCCTGCTGGTTCCTGCTGAAGAAACGGGATAAGAAGTTTGCATTGTCAAGCATAAAGATTGCTGCCTGGGTAGGTTTGGTTTCGGCTGTGCTTTCTGCATGGACCGGTGATGGGTCGGGTTATCAGGTGGCGCAAACGCAGCCGATGAAGCTGGCAGCAATGGAAGGTTATTACGAGGGGCAGCAAGGGGCCGGATTGGTAGCAATCGGTATGCTGAATCCTGAAAAGAAGACATACGATGACGGACAGGCTCCTTTCCTGTTCAGGATGGAGATACCAAAGATGCTCTCTTTGCTTGCTGAAAGAAAAATGGATGCATTTGTACCCGGTATTACAGACTTGTTGGAGGGCGGATATGAATTGAAAGACGGTACCAAAGCACTTTCCGCAGAAGAGAAGATAGAGCGTGGGAAGACAGCAATTGCTGCATTGGCAGCTTATCGTGATGCCAAGTCGGCAGGTAACGAGGAAGATGCGAAGATAGCGGCCAAAACGTTGAAAGAAAATGTAGCTTATTTCGGCTATGGATATATTAAGGATGTGAATGATCTGGTACCTAATGTACCGTTGACATTCTATGCTTTCCGTGTGATGGTGATGCTGGGTGGTTATTTTATATTATTCTTTATTGTAATACTGTTCCTGGCATATAAGCGTGATTTGTCGAAGATGAAGTGGATGCATTGGGTTGCATTACTGACCATTCCGTTGGGCTATCTGGCGGGACAAGCCGGATGGGTAGTTGCAGAGTGCGGACGTCAGCCGTGGGCTATACAGGATATGTTGCCTGTGAATGCGGCTATTTCTAAGCTGGATGTGGGTTCCGTACAGACGACATTCTTTATCTTCCTGGTGTTGTTTACTATTATGCTGATAGCAGAAATCGGTATTCTGTTGAAGGCAATAAAGAAAGGACCGGAGAATAATTAATAATTAGAAATTAATAATTAAAAATTAAAGTTCATGTCTTACGTTTTTCTACAACAATATTGGTGGTTCGTGGTATCATTGCTGGGGGCCCTTCTTGTATTCCTGCTGTTTGTGCAGGGAGGTAATTCGCTTATCTTCTGTCTGGGTAAGACGGAAGAACATCGGAAGATGATGGTTAACTCTACAGGGCGGAAATGGGAGTTCACATTTACGACGTTAGTTACGTTTGGCGGTGCATTTTTTGCATCGTTCCCATTGTTCTACAGTACGAGTTTTGGTGGTGCATACTGGTTGTGGATGATTATCCTGTTTAGCTTTGTGTTGCAGGCTGTCAGTTATGAATTCCAGAGCAAGGCGGGTAATCTGCTGGGAAAAAATACATATCGTACTTTCCTGGTGATTAACGGTGTAGTAGGTCCGGTGCTGCTGGGTGGTGCGGTGGCTACGTTCTTTACAGGTTCGGAGTTTTATATCAATAAAGCCAGTATGACGAATACGGTGATGCCTGTTATTAGCCATTGGGCAAATGGCTGGCACGGACTGGATGCATTGGCTAACCCATGGAATGTAGTGTTGGGATTGGCTGTATTCTTCCTTGCACGTATTTTGGGTGCATTGTACTTTATTAATAATATTGATGATAAAGATTTGGTGGCACGTAGCCGTCGTTCCCTGATTGGAAATTCGGTGTTGTTTCTTGTATTCTTTTTGTCATTCGTTATCCGTACACTGTTGGCGGATGGATATGCTGTGAATCCGGAGACGGGAGAAATCTTCATGGAACCTTATAAGTATCTGACGAACTTTATTGAAATGCCGGTGGTGTTGGTGCTTTTTCTTATTGGGGTGGCACTGGTGCTTTTTGGCATTGGGAAGAGTTTGTTGAAGCTTAAATTCGATAAGGGTATTTGGTTTACAGGTATTGGTACGGTGCTTGCTGTGTTGGCATTACTGCTTGTTGCGGGCTACAATCATACGGCTTATTATCCTTCTACAAATGATCTGCAAAGTTCATTGACTTTGGCAAACAGTTGTTCCAGTGAGTTTACATTGAGGGTGATGTTCTATGTTTCTTTCTTGGTTCCATTTGTGCTTGCGTATATCTTCTATGCTTGGAGAAGCATTGATATACATAAGATTAATGAGAAAGAGATGAAGGACGGAGGGCATTCGTACTAAGAGCTTATTGATTCATTTGTTCTATATAAGGGATTGTTTTGTTCAGGACTAATGAATATAACGTTTGCTCTTAGGAATAATTGGGTGTTAACCAAGGTTGACACCCAATAAGACTTACGGTAAAGATGCAAAAAGAGCCGGGCAAATACCTGTTTAGTTGGTTTCTTATTTATAACTAACCTGTTGCATACCAATCAGTCGGTCATACCTCTCTCCAAAAGGCCGGTGATAAACAAGTATCAGATATTCATTCTCCGTTTCATAGAAATTCCCCTCTGCCTGTGCGGTGCTTCCTACTGTACTTCCGGGGGCTACATACAGATACTGGTAATTATATGCTCCCTGCTTCAGCAATCGGGCACACTCATAAGCGTGAGTCTCCGGATTATATTTCAGCAGATTCTCTTCATTAAAATCATCATACGTGAAAGCTCCTTGCAGATAAAACTTTCCCTCTGTAAGCGGATTCTCCCATAACAGAGAGAAATGTACAAAGAAGTAATCTGCTTCCGTATTGTTATCCACCGCTTCATCATACCGTATTACAAAACGTCCATTTTGATCCTGGTCATAACTATAATTGAGTAGACGAGGCAGGTCCGGTTGCAGCGTGACGTGATAGTAAGGGGCATGATAGCGGATACTTTCCACACCTTGTGAGGCATATCGTGTACTTACCATTTCGAAACGGCGATATTCGTTTCCTGCTGGAAATATCAGCGCACGGTTATGTTCGTAGCGTAACTGGTCAGGACCAACGTAAGAAGGTTGAAGATTGGTAACTTCGTTGTCTGTACGATTATCTTGTAAAACGTGCACTTTGATTTCATTCTGAGGGTTACGAATGGGATATCCCTTATGCTGGATACTGAAGCTGACTTGCTGATGGGTCTTGTTACGATCTATCTCTGTATCACTGCTGACTTGTGCTGATATGTTTACCTCTTTCTCCAATATCCGGAAGCAAGTGCTGAAAGCGGGTTTATTCTTGCCCTCTGCATCATCATAAACCACCAGACGATAGTTACCGGAAAGTTTGGGACGTACCTGGTCATTAGGAAGCGTTAGGCGATAGTGTGTGTAGGGCAGAGTAGTGTTGACGGAAATATCGTGATCCTCTATCGGATTATCATTGAAACCATCCAGGTATTCTGTTTCGGAAAGATCGGACGGGGTCCAGTCTGCATTGCAATGTGTGAGGACATACTGATAACGATGGTAATCGTGTGTGAGGTGGTCGAATGAGATTTCTACAGTTTCACCTTCACCTAACCGGATGGCGGCAGGAGCCATATAGTCGTTGTTGGCGATGACCTGCACCGTATGTATATGCGGGTTATAAACTTCTGTACGTTGGGCATGTGCTCCACAACAGATAAGTATGCAAATTAAGAACAATGGCAAGGCTTTCTTCATTTCTTTTCTGCTTTTTTTACCGGAGGGAATTTGGGAACTAACTTCATCAACCTTAATATCTGTGACTGCCTGCGCAGGATGTAAGCTGACGGGTGTGCAGAATTAAAGCGTATGGGGTTAGGAAGGGTTGCTGCAATCAATGCACATTGGCCTGCTGTTAGTTTGGCAGCAGTGGTGTGGAACTTGTATTTGGCGGTAGCTTCTGCTCCATAAATACCTTTTCCCATTTCGATAGAGTTAAGATATACTTCCATGATCCGTTCTTTCGACCAACAGAGTTCAATAAGCCAGGTGAAGTAAACTTCAAGTCCTTTTCGCATCCATGAAGATTGGGGCCAAAGAAATACATTTTTTGCAGTCTGTTGGCTGATGGTACTGGCTCCTCGCTTCCGCTTTCGTGTTTCATTCTCTTTCATAGCTTTTTTTATTTCTATGAAATCGAAACCATTGTGAGTAGCAAAGCGATTGTCTTCCGAAGCGATTACCGCCATCGGCAGGTGAGGAGAGATTTTATCAAAAGAAACCCAACTGTGATGCCAGACCGGTTTTTCGCCTTTAAAAATCTGTTGAGTACTCCGGATAACCATGAGGGGAGTGAAGTAAACGGGAATAAAACGATAGATCACCACTGTGAGAATAGTGGAGATAAAGAAAAAGAGTATCAGATTGCGTAGAATTCGCAAAACCTTCTTCATACTTATTGTCGTGGTTTTTGTTAGTTAGTAACGACAAGCTACGAGCTACGAGTTACAAGCTACAAGTACCTTTCGGACTGATAGCGTAGCAACTTGTAGCTCGTAGCTTTGTAGCTTGTAGCTTATTTTCCTGCTTCTGCGTTCTTAATCATCTGTTCGCTGGCATACATATAGATATCCACACGACGGTTTTGACTGGCTGTCATGCTGTCATCATACTGATTGTAGCCTACGCCTTCCACTTGCTTGAATTGTGCAGGAGAAACGCCGCAATCCTGCAGATAATTCTCTACAGTATATGCACGGTCCTTTGAAACTTTCATATTGGCTTCATACGTACCTACTTTATCTGTATGACCTACGATAGCAATGTCCGTTGTAGGATCTTCTTTCAGGATCTGGGCCAGTTCGCGCAAAGAAGCTTTAGAAGTATTGCTCAATGCTGATGAGTTAAAGCCAAACAGGATGCCTGATTCGAAAGTTACTTTTACAGCAGCAAGTCCGTTGGTATCGGTTACTTTCTCTACCTGTGCACCTTCAATTTTGGCAGCTTCGGCAGCTTTCTTATCCATCTTATGGCCAATGGCAACACCGGCACCTGTACCTACTGCCGCACCTACAGCCGCACCAATAGCTGCGCCCTTACCTTTACCGATAAGTCCGCCAATAATAGCACCGGCTGCTGCGCCTGATCCACCACCAATCACACCGCCTTTTGCGGTATTGTTCATTGTACTGCAACTTCCTAATAATATAGCACCGCTCAATAACAGTACACTAATTTTCATCTTTTTCATAATTTGTTCTTTTAAAAATGTTACTATGTTTGTAATGCAAAGTTAGATATATAACAAATATGTTGATGTTATGTTTAGGTATTTTGTTCTCCTTTTTTAGAGAATTTTTCTTTTTATAAGTATAAACCAGAATGTGAGTATAAGTCCCTTAGCAATGGTGGTTGCACTTACGGCCCACCATATAGCATCTACCCCCATTCCCATATGTACCAGAAGCAGGGCTACGGGAATACGCATATAGTTACATGATATACTGATGATGGCTGGCGGAATTGTTCTTCCTAATCCGTAGAATACGCCTTGCATGGTGATTTCCAGCATCATGAAGAGCTGTGAATAACCGTCTATACGCAGGAAATCACCACCTACGCGGAAAGCCTCCGGTTCGGGTACGAAAATGGAAAACACTTCACTTCCAAAGAAAATGAAAAGCAATGAGCATAGGGTACCGAATATGGAGGTCATCCACAGTGTAGTATACCAAGCCCTTTTTACTCTCGATTTTTCTCCGGCAGCATAATTCTGTGCAATGAAGGTACTTAATGCAGTAGAGAATCCTTGCGAAGTATTCCAAGTGATAGCTTCTATTTGTCCTCCGGTAGTGAAAGCCATAAGTCCGATATGTCCTCCTTGTTCCGAAGCCGTACGCGAAAGGAACATATTGACAAAGGCAAACAAGGTATTCAGCGTAGCTACCGGAAGCCCGAGCTTGAATATGCGGCGGGTGTATTTCTTTTTAAGACGGGTAAGAAAAGGGAAGCCTCCCAACAGATTGTCTTTGTACCGTAGCTGATAAATGAAAATACCGAATACAGTAGCTTCGGATAACCATGTGGCAAGGGCTGCACCTACTGTTCCCCAGCCAAAACCGAAGATAAATAGCGGGTCGAGTATGATATTCATTATCAACCCGGTACCACTGATGTAAAAAGGTGTCTTGCTTCGTCCTGCCGCATTGTATATTCCTGTGAAGGCGGCCGATAAAAATACGAAAGGTAATCCTGTTGAGACAATGCGCAGGTAAGTTACGGCATTTTCTGTGATATGCTCTTTCAGTTCGAATATATGCAGGACAGGATTGGCAAACAAAAATAAAAGAGCAGCCCAGCATACAGAAATGAGCAGGGCAATACTGATATTATGTGAAGCGAACTGCCGTGCATCTTGTTCGCTACGAGCCCCGATAGATTGCCCTACGCTGACTTCAGAACCTACTTTATTCAGCAAGGCTATGGAACCAGACATCCAGGTGAGTATACCTACCGCACCGACAGCAGCAACTGCTTCACTGCCTAAACGACCTACCCATGCCATGTCCGTCAGGCTGTATGCCATCTGGATAAAGGAAGTGGCCATAATAGGTATCGCCAGATTAAATAACTGGCGATTGATAGACCCTTTAGTCAGATTCTTTGTTCCTTGCATGATTTACAGTCTGTAAATTTCGGACTGCAAATTTACGGATTATTTGTTAATAATCACACTGCCGGTTGCTTTTCTGTCTATTGAGTTACCAGGAACCTTTTTATAAGTAGCTGTGCCTGGTACTTCTATACTACGGGTAAGGGTGGCTTTCCCGTCAATCAGGTCTATGGCAGCTTTAAATAAGTGTTCATTCGGATCTCCTAAAGGAAACATTTCAATGGGAGATACTGTTTGAGCATCAACGTATGTGAATGCTTCGTCAAGTTGTACATCCGGCGCTATTCCATCAGCATAATCAGTAAAGTCTACTGAATTATATATTTGACAAACAATAGGGTGTATTTCCCACTTCTTGTCGTTGCTTGTATATTCCAGTGAACCGACGTTTTTACCTACAGTCGTTTCTCCAATTACCACAACATTCATAAAAGGTTTCAATGAGTTGATCACCATTTCCGAAGCGGATGCACTGGAGCTACTTACTAATACATACAGTGTCTTCAGGTTCAGGTTTTTCCCGTTTGATCCGAGCAAACTCTGGTTGGTGTTAAATTGTACCTTTTTATTTTTTTGTTTATCATTGTATTGTAGGTAACCTAATTTACTGCCAACTTGATTTTCCGGTTGGAGAATAGTACATAATAAGATACCGGAAGATAATGCTCCACCATTGTTGTATCGTAAATCCAAGACAAATTCATCCACTCCGTTGAAGTCAGAGCCTGAAAGAGATTTTAAATGGTCGTCGTAAGACGTGTCATCATCGCTTTTCCCTGCAGTGAAATGGTTGTAAAGCAGATAACCTACTTTTTTATTTTTAACAGGACTTTCGATGACGTTCCATGTATACACCGGATCATCTTCAACTTTCCGGGCTGATGCTAAATTTATTTTTTCATTCTGAATCACAAACTTCTTTGTTGCCGGGTCCCATTTGGCTATTGTTAATGAACAGGCCTCACCTCCGGATAATGATGCAAAATTAGCATCTGTAACTGGAGCATCATTGATTTCTGTAATCCAGTCGCCTCGTTGCAATCCGGCATCATCGGCCGGAGAACCTTTCACTACATATAGTACGAGCGCAAGTATATCCTGATGTGTTTTATCAGCATAAATACCCGTAAATTCAAAACCGTATGAATACTCTTCATTTATCGTGCTACGTGTATTTTCTCCTGTGAGTTCTTTGATGTAGGAGAAATATTGATGTTTGCTTCCACGAACTTTCCCGTCTTTATCAGACAATAATGAATAAAAGAAAGTTTCCGGATCATTCGCATAATTCAGCTTGCCGGCTGCCGGTATTTCATTGTACCAATAATAATGTTCGCGCATGGTATCTTCTATCCATGCCTGCGTCTCAGGACGATCACTGTTACCACTTGGATCGTCATCATCCTTGCAGGCACTTAAAGAGAGACAGATAAACAGGAATAATAAAGTTTTGATCTTCATATATGAGTTTGTTTTATAGTAAACGCAAATATATGAATTTATATTCTTTATTAGGTTAACTTTCGGTGGATTATCTTTTTATTGAACGTAACTTAATACTCATTAAACTTTTCTGTGGACGAACTTTCCCTCTATCCAGTAAGTAGCATGGTTAGCCTCAAACTTTAGTATAACATAGTTGGGGTCAGTCGGGCCACCGGGAAAATGGTTGATGAACCAGTCTTGCCAAAGTTCTTGTTTGGTATCTGCATCTGTGATAACTTCTACATCACCGGTCATGCAAACGCTGTCTCCCTGAGCATAGAAACATAAACCCCCTTTCGGATTCTTACGAAAATCAATTGTTTTCCATGAGTCGTTTCCGGTTGACATCCAAACGGTTGAAATACCTTCGGCTTTAACCATACTCATAGGTACAGGGCGGGGATACCCCTCTTGGTTAATAGAGGCAAGAACTACTACTTCGCTCTTTTGAAGCATTTCTGCGGCTTTCTTTTCAAGTGTTTCCATCTTTTAAATCTGTTTTGTTAATTGAATGGTGCAAATATAAGTAGCCGGAGATATTCCTTCATTGTATAAAAACGACATTTATGCTTCTATGTAAGTCAGCGTGACTTCTTCTTCCGGCGAAGGAAGGGCCAGAAAAGAGTAGGGGGTATTACCTGACATCCTTTTTATTTCTCTTGAAAGATGGGGGACATCATAGTATCCTGCGTGAACAGCAGTAGATAACAGGTTGTCGCAGGTAGCACTCCTCAATAAATCTACCGCATTTTTGAACTGCATAATTCTGCTGTATATTTTGGGAGTGTATCCTGTATTTATTTTGAATTTACGTTCGAATTGTCGTTGGCATAGGCAAATATCTTCCACTAATGATTGTACCGGGAGCTTTCCCTGATGACGGTTTATTTGTTCTATGGCAAACGCAATCTGTGGGTCCGTCTGTAGATCATATTTGTATAAAGACTTGATGAATAATTCTTCTATTATCTTTATTCTGTCTCCAAAGTTATCCTCTTCACATAGTCTTTCTGCAAATGAGGCATCGAAGAAGTTAGTTACTTCATCAGCACAGATTCTTTGATTGGTAAGTTCATGCAGGGGTAATTGTATGAAACGTGATAATCCGGAAGGTAGAAAACGGACTCCCAGCATATGAATGGTTTCCGCATAAGCTACCAGTTCCGAGTAACTATTCATCGGTCCAATGAAGTAGGAACGGTAAGGTTTCATGGTTAGCCTGCCATCTACCGTCTGTGTAGCCTCTCCAAGGGTGAAGATAAAATCCGTGCATCCGTCGGGAAGTATGTTGATGCGCATTCCATATTCAGGATTGCCTTTAAATTCCCAATATTTGTCAATATAGGGGGAGAGCAGACTGCATGGTGGGTATTCTTTGTACATAAATTTAGGATGTCATTGCACAAAGGTAATCATTGGCAGGTTATATACCTTATTTTTCCATTTCTTTTTCCGTCATATCTACTTCTCCCTGAAAGTTGATGGACTGGCGGTTTTGCATGTTTACGAATATGGTAGAGGAGCCGTTGCTAAAAATATCGATATCAAAATCGAATTTATCTTCCGTGCTCCGTGCGGTGAATTTGATTTTTGCTGTTCCTTTCTTATCCCAATCCAGTTTATAGTCGGTAAGTGGAGCTTTGAAGTTAAGCCCTTCTCCGCCACCATAAGGAATTGAATAGGCCCTTCCGTAATAAGGTAGATGGGATATGATGGAATCGTTCCTGATTTCTACAGAATATGGAGAAGTCAGCATCACGGACCGTCCCCTTGCAGGAAGTGCCCGGTTCACATCTATTCTATATTTCCCGGATGTGATGAGTTTTTCAACCGCTTGTTTCTTTAGCTCTTTCTTTTCTTTCTTAGTTTGTGCAGAAAGAGTCAGTATACTGATTGCCATAATCAGCAATAAGGAAAAAATAATTCGGATTGCTTTCATACATACTTATATTTTATGGATTATATATATGAGTAACAATCAAATGTACTGATAAAGATAATCAGGTACGTGCTCATTTAATGATATTTAGAATTATTTTACCAGTCGGTAAACAAAAGATGCACCTAATTTGTAGGGTAACCATTCGGCGCTGGCGTTTTTGCCCACATACATTTCTCCGGTAGATTTTATATAACCTTTATATCGGGAATGCTGCCATCCATAGCTTGCGAAGAGGTCTACTGCCCAACGGTCGTTAATTTTAATTTGATAGCCTAAAGTTGCTCCGAAAGACATGCCATTGCCTTTTTGATATTTATCATGATTGATATAATTCCATTTTGTGAATTTAAACAGTCTGTGATAACTGCCATATCCTCCTACATAGAGTCCGTTGAATGCTCCTTTAGGGTAATATCTGCCTTCTACAATTAATTGGCCGAATCTCATAGGGTTGCCCTCGATGCTTTTCCAGGGTGAGTATACGGCATCTCCATTGAATGTCCACTTATCTGCAAGTTTGGTTTCTGCCGACATGTTCACTACACCCATGGCCCAATATAAAGCGTTCCATTTGAGTTTGGTTTGAGCCTGAACGGCAGATAAAGATAGAGTTAAAAGGATCAGCAATAGTAATTTTCTCTTCATGACGAAACAGTTTAGATATAGTTATTTAGTTAAAGTCTTCTTTGTGTTTTAATTTGTAAGGGGCTAACAACCAGATGATTTAGCCTGCTTTGAATAAAAAAAGGAACTTTCAAAGTTCCTTTTTATGTGATCCGCTTGGGGCTCGAACCCAAGACCCCAACATTAAAAGTGTTGTCTCTCAAGACCTTTAAAAGCCTTCGCCTGCGGCTCGACTTTCAAAGGCAACCTGCTGAGCAAGCGAATCTTAGCTATCAATCAGTAGTTACACAAACTCTCTGTTCTTTTACCTTTGGTTTAACTCTCGGTTTAACTGGTTCATTGATTTAACATTAAATTTACTATCTCTAATATGGCTTATCTCCTGTTACAATTTAGGGGAAATATCCACTCTTAAATTTGAATTG
>OJJK01000126.1_pt1 | contig 55465 bp, 47 predicted proteins | sample 1596271 | NCBI WGS metagenome assembly OJJK01 (sample SAMEA4350142, study PRJEB24818) | metagenome | biome: human; feature: gut; material: faeces | place: Denmark | collected 2013-09 | reverse complement strand
TCTCACGATGTTGAACAGTTCCACATTATTATATAGAGAATGTAATGATGCTCCTCTCAAAAAAAGTCTATAAATGTACTACTTTAAAAGTACAACAACCCCAAAAAGTATTATCAATTTTAAAAATCAAAAGAATATGAAACTTAAAAGTTTATTTTTAGCAAGTTTGGCTGCATTGGCAATGGTTTCTTGCAGCAACGAGAACGATCCTGCCATTGACGGTGGTGTAGATAACGCAGAAAAGAATGCCCTTTTAAATTTGGGATTTGCTTTTCCGAAGTCAGCAGTAACAAGAGCTGATACTGAAGCAGGCAGTGAAGCTGAATATGAGTTTAATAATATAGCTATCATCATAGATTATCAAGAGCCCATTGATAATAAAGGTACTAAGAGAGAAGTAAAAATGCTGGATCGTGCTGCTTTCAGTCGGGCCACGGTGGCACCAAATAGCAATAATGTCGTGATTTATACCAAGGAATCCATTCATGTGACAAAAGGCACAGCTACCATTCATGCAATTCTCAATACTAATTATACGGAAAGTATCCTTCTAAATCCAATAATGCAGGATTTGTCTGCTCAAACATTTATGCCTGGTAAATATGAAGCACTGAATGCTTTGACACAAAACGGGCCGGCTACTGCCAACAACTTCATGATGACAAATACAACAGAAGGAATAAGTGCAACATTCATTGAAAATAAAGCTACTGATGTCACGATTCCAATGAACCGTGTAGTTGCAAAATTAATGGAAACAAGTACAACGAGAGTATTTAAAAATGTACCGTTGGATTATGAACCTGCAACAACAGGCCTAGTCGAAAAACTACATATAGTCTTGAAAAAGGCTACTTATGTGAATCTGGCAAAGAAAACCAGTCTGTTCCCATCCGAAACCGCAATAAGCACAGATTGGTTTCAGGGATATCCCATGACTTGGAATACATTGCCAGCCAACAATGGTAGTTTTGAATATATAGACTTGACAAGTGACGCACGCACCCATTACTGTTTTGAAAATGAATCGGAAAGTACTCATACAGGCATCATCTATGAAGCAGTAGCCACTTGGGATGAAAAAGCAGCACAGACATTTTATATCTATGGAGGAAAAATTTATCTGGATTATGCAGCATTGAAGGAAAAATGCCCAGGTTGTCCTCTAGAAACTGCAACTTCCAAAGACTTTCATGAAAAAGACATCAGAAAATATGTAGATGGAAAGTGCTACTATTACAAGGATATCCAGACCACGACTGGAACAGGATCTGTTCCTAAAATCCAGCGTAACAACGTTTACAAAATAAGTGTATCCAGCGTTGTGAAAATCGGTACCCCAACCATCATCTTCGAAGATCCGGAAACACTTATGAACGTGAGCATTGAGGTTGATCCGTGGACTGTTAATGATAATTCATTAACCCTTGAATAGCCCTCTATAATCTTTAACCATCAATCAATCCTGAGACGGAAGAGGGGGAGTCCCCTCCCCCTCTTCCGTTTTTCTCTCAAAGAACTATCAAACAAAACATCATTATCCCCAAAGCTTAAAAGACAGAAAGCATGAAACGAATATTCACTCACATACAGAAATCAGCAAAGAGTGTACTGCTGCTTACAACAGTATTGGCTGGTGCAATGGCATCCTGCGACTCAGTCCTGGATTTTGAAAAAGGCGATTGCAGCATCGAATACCAAGTCAAGTTCAAGTATGACTATAACATGGAGAAAGTGGACGCATTTGCAACAGAAGTGAAAACTGTTACGCTTTATGCTTTCGACGAAAACGGAAATTTCGTCAACCAGAAAACAGAACAAGGTGAGCGTCTTGCCACCGAAAATTTCGCCATGACCATAGATTTAGCTCCCGGAGAGTATGACATGATTACATGGGCAGGTCTGGACGACCAATCGTTCGCCGTTCCCTTGCTGACCCCGGGGGTATCGAAGCTGAAAGATCTCACCGTACTGACCAGACGTAATATCGATACCAAGGCTACCGGCGAAGAAGGAGAATACATCGTACAACATAACCTCCCCTCCCTGTTCCACGGCAGAGTGGAAAGAGTAACATTAAGCGATAAGCCCAATACCCGCGCCATACAACAATTAGTGACCACTATTCCTTTGGTTAAGAACACCAACAACATACGCATCGTCATCGCCCAAATCAATCAGAACCCCGACCAACCCGTGACGCGCGCCATCAACAAAGAAAGATTCTCATACGCCATTTACGATGACAATGGCTATATGAACTACGATAACACCCTGCTGGAAGACAACATGCTGACTTACCTCCCGTTTGTCACCGAAGACTCCAAAGTTACAACCCGTGCCTTTGGCGACGAAGACGCTGAATATCCGGCAGCCATTGCCGAAATAAGCGTAGCGCGCCTGCTTGAAACGCAAACTCCACAACTGGAGATTATTGACCAGGAAACAGGCAAGCAACTGCTCCCCGGCAACTCACTCATCAAACTCCTGGGTCTACTGAAAGAGCAGGATTTCATAGACATGTCCCTTCAGGAATATATGGACCGCGAAAGCCGTTTCGGCGTAATGTTCTTTGTTGACGAGAACCTGACAATGATAAACACCGTGATTCAAATCAACGACTGGATTGTAAATATCAACGATATCGAACTTTAAAAACGGACAAACAATGAAAAAATGGTTATACATATTAGCAGCTATCCTCCTTCAGATACAATTCGTATCGTGCATGGATGAGCAACTGGTCGACGGTTCTTACGAAAGCGACATGACCAGCCTGAAAATAGTACTCGATATCCCGGTAGAGAACGCACAGTCACGGGGTCTTGTTTATGGCCCGGACGAAGATGAAGCAAATGTATACGAAAGCGAGATAAACGATATATACGCATTTGCCTTCGACAGCGACAACAAATGTGTTGATAAGTTCAAGACCGTTTATTCATCCGGTACACTCACTGCAACAATCAATCTTGAAAAGACAGCGGCGGACAAACCCATCACCGTAATGGTGATTACCAACCTGAAGAATCAGGAGAACGGAGACGAGTTAGTCGGCAAACTGAATGGCATGGAAGGCAAGACAAAAGAGCAAGTGCTGAAAGAACTGGAATATACCTTCTCCGGAGCATGGAACATTACAGAACGTCAACTTCCGATGTGGGGTGAAACCAAAATCACTCCCCAAAAAGGTAAAACCGTGTTCGGTGATGTAAAATTGTATCGTGCCGTATCCAAAATCAATGTAACGGTGAATAAAGGTAAAAGAATACAAGACAGTGGCACAGATATATTCAAACTACGCAGTGTACGTGTATATTATGCACGTACCAGCGGTTTGGCCGGTTCATTTTATGCGCCTGGAGATAACGAACCAGACAATCCAACAATAGGTTCGCCCACAATCACCCAGACTTCTATGCCCGACGGCGTAGAGTATATGCCAAGATACACAGCAGAACAGGAACCTAACGGAATTCAATTTACAGTAGATAAAGGCAATGACTATGCACTCGAAAACAAAATATATGTGCCCGAAGTAAATCAGCAGGGCGAGGAGCCAATGTGCCTGGTAATAGGCGGTTGCTACATGGGCAGCACTGAAGAAACCTACTATCGTGTAGACTTCAAAAAAGGCAACAAAGGCGATGAATATTATGATGCCCTCCGCAACCATATCTATAACTTCGACATCACAAACGTGAAACGACCGGGAACCGATATACCCGACCCGGCACTGGATCATGTGGTAGTGGGTATGGATGTGAAAATCACAGAGTGGGAAACAGAATTTATGCGCGGCATCGGCGGACAATATACGCTGGAGGTGCAAGGAGGAGGCGTAATAATGGATGCAACCAACGAACAAGGAACCAGCCTATGGGTAAAAACAACTTATAATGGAGGCTGGAAAGTCGGCTCCCAAGTAGGCGATTGGTATACAGTTGAGAAAGATGGCGATAAGGTAAAAATTGTACCTAACTTAAATCAAGGCGGTCAACGTCGCGGTAGTTTTGTTATCACTTCCGGCAACCTGAATAAAACAATCATGGTACGCCAGAGAGGAAAGGGTACGGCAAACTGCTACATAGTATCAGATAATGGTCGTCAGATGGTGCAAGACTTAGTTGTAACCGTGAAAGGAAACGGCGAGGAAGGCTTGATAGCAGATGGTAAGCCTCTGGATGAAAAGGAGCCCAATATGGCTCCTGCCTATGCGAAAGTTATCTGGGAAACAGCTGAAGGATTGGTGCAATTACAAAATGTGGTCGATGGAAAAGCCCAGGTCAACGAAAATGGCATTGTACAGTATGCAATTGATTTGGATAAACAAAATACAGATTTAAATATAAAAGGAGGCAATGCCCTGATAGGTGCATTTGATGCTGAGAATCACCTCTTATGGTCATGGCACTTGTGGGTATGTCCCGAATTGGATACAAATGGAGATGGCTACATTAAATATAAAGTAAATGATGAAGAAAGTGATGATGAAAGTAATGATAATTCGGAACCTTTCTTTCAAGAATGGAGCACCGGTTATACATTTATGGACCGTAACCTGGGAGCTCTCAGCAATAAGCCGGGATTGGCTTCACTCGGACTGCTCTATCAATGGGGACGTAAAGACCCGTTCATCGGAGTGGGTAAGATTGAGGAAAATGCAAAGACAATGGATACAAAGAATCTTACTGGTTTCTCATGGCAAACCAGTGGAAGCGCCTTGAGTGTGGAAGAAGCCCGAACAGCGCCGACAACCTTAAGCAAGGAAGCTCTTACCGGTATCGACTATGCCCTTCTATGGGGAACGGATCAAGGTTTCACCTCTAATGGAGAAAGGGATGCAGGAAACAAGACTATCTACGACCCGTGTCCGGTAGGTTATCGTGTGCCGCCGGTAGGCTCGGTGGTATTCACAGATGGAAACTCAAGTAGTGAAAAAGAGAACTGGGATAAAAACAATATATATTGGCCGTACCTTCAGGATCTAGGCACGTCAGAAGATGGAAGATATAAAACCGGTGCGAGTTCTTATGGCTTTTGGCTTAATCGAATAGCCGGAGATAGCAAACCGGAAGGTGTACCCTATTATCCGAGTAATGCCGAATCAGTAGAAAACGCCGCCTGGCTCCCCATATCAGGTGTATATGATGGTGATATGACGAAATTTGCACTGGTAGATGGTCAATGGAGTGTTACTGTAAACAGTATTATATGGACCAACTCATCCATTAAAGCCAAGGTCACGGAAAATGGTGTCAAGGTCGAGAAGACACGTCCGGGAGCCTTATTCTTACATGGAACGGAAGATTGGCGTACAGGCCTGGGACTTTCCCATAATGCTGAGAAGAGTGGGCGCCATATACACAAATTGATTGAGGAAGAGAAAGATTTGTACGCCAAGCCAAGCCATGCCGGTTCTGTACGTTGCATCAGGGATACGAAATCGACGACAGAGGGTTTAATCAAAACTCCGATAAACGTCACATTGGGATCAAAAGAAGGCTCTATATCTCCAGCAACTTTAGTGTCTATCACAGAAAGTTGGGAGGTTGTGAATCCGGGAGCATCCTGGTTCACCATGACACCGGATGAAGGAGGAGCTGGTAGTTCTCAAACAATTACATTCACCGCAACGAAAGAAAATACTACAGGCAAGGAACGTGAAGCTACTTTGACAGTCAAATTCAGTGATGGAACTCAAAAGAAAATCAAGGTAGTTCAAAAAAGTAAACCGGTTTATGTATCAGAAAACTACTTGACGTTTGCAGGATATGGCGACAACGCCGAAGAACGTCCTGCCACACAAGAAATTGATATAACAAACTGGGAAAGTGCAAGTTCAAATAAGAATTGGCTAAAATTGGGAAGATACAAAAATACAGAAATTTATTATAATAGTATAACAAAATTATCATACCCTTATTTTATTATCAGATTAGATAAAAATGATAGTGGAGCGGCACGTACAGGTACAATCACTGTAAAAATAAATAATAGTACTACTGAGACCATAACCGTGACCCAAGGGGTAGACAAAGAATAATAAATGAAACAAGCTAAAATCATAGAATTATGAAGCATATACATCACATATTATACTGTCTGTTGTTCATTGCAGGATTAAGTTCCTGCATCACAGACACGGATTACGATAATTACTGCCCGGGTGACGGAAAGACCGATGCGGACAAGGCGCAAGTTATGCTTAGTTTGTCCATCCCTAATTCACAGTTTCCGTCGGCCACACGCAGCATCTCTGACGACTCGAAAATCAACTCTCTGTATGTATTGGTATTTGAGGGCGAAAAAGAGGACTACGATACGAATTTAAAGAACTATAAGCTGACCGACGTAATAGACATTACAGGCAAATATATAGCAAAAAAGCGGTTCTATGTAGCTATCAAAGAAAGCAAAAAAGCGGTATGCTTGTCTCTCGTAGCCAATGTAGAGGCAGGGAAGATAAGCACGATAAAAAACTCTCTGGACGCCACCCCTCTTACAAGAGAGGCAACTTTGAAAAGCCTGACGTTTGAGAATGCCAGTAATCTATCTTACATGCCCATGTACGGCGAAGCAGACGTGTTTATGGATGGCCTTAGCAGAGAAGTGGGCAACGACGTAACAGTCAACATGGTTCGTGCCCTCGCCAAGATAGAAGTGCAAAACCAATCGACCCAACTAACGAAAGATTTTGAACTACTGGACATTGAAGTCTTAAATACAAATGCCAAGGGATATATAGCGGCAGGGCAAGGCGATATGGAGCAGGAAAGAGTTTCAAGTGTTGCCGCAACTCCTGTTACCATCAAGGGGATACCAACAGCTTCCGTATATGTAGCGGAGACAACGAACACTAACCCCAGCAAAATCTCAGTTTTGCTTCATGCCAATTTCAAGGGTGAAGCATGCTACTATCGCTTGGATATGATTAAAGATGATGAGACAGAGAATGCAGAAATCCCGGAATTAATACGCAACTATAAATACATATTTTCACTGCAAAACGTGCAATCTGTGGGATATACAAGTCGTGATGAGGCTATAAATGGCAGTCCATCCAACGGAGTAATTAAAGCCCGAATGATGCTTCTCAGCGCAGAAGAGAGCGACATATTGGACATCACCACAGATGACTACTACTTCCTGGGAGTAAACTCATCTACCCTGCAACTGGATAGCTATACGGATGCAAGTGAAGGCTTCTTTACGAAGCTAAAAATCCTGACTAATAATGAAGCAGGATGGAAAATAGTAGATTATCCCGAGGAAGGCGTAAGGTTCACGATAGCTGCTACAGATGGCAGTACAGACGGTACTGCAGGCGGTACATTCTCCTCTGGTGAAGCAAGAAAAGTTATCTCCGTATGGGTTTCTACAAAAACCAATGAGGATTTCAACTTCTACATAACCAGTGGAAAGATTAGAAAGACGATTACAGTAAAAGCCAAACCATAAACAGAATTATTTACATAAAACGATATAAGTATGGAAATGTATGATATCCTATCCCGCGAATCGGAAAATACACAGGATGTGTATCTTTACGAAGTAGGAGGCCATTGGTACGCCTACGGGCGTTCCGCCCAACTCATCAAGCAATTGCAACAAGGGTTAGTGAAGATGAAGCAGTTTGTTAACAGCACTTACGGCAGCGTAATAGACCAGGTGGAAGTAGACTTCAAAGCAACTATAGAGAAGTGTACAATCATTCTCTGTTCCGACTCAGAGATGGTGTTGAAATGTTAAAACAAACATTACTAACCTATATATAAGAAAAGCAAAATCTTCTCTTAACCGGAAGATATTGTTTGTTTTGTTTGTATTCCTCACCCCACTTATTAATCGTCTGTGAAGATAATGGTAAGTGGGTGGGGATTTTTTTTGCCCTTTATTTACTAAAAAATCCATTCACAATAAAACATTCTATCTTGTGATTTGCTTCAAATAAGAATAATCACGACCACTTGTTATCTTAATAAAATGTTCACATGAAACCCATTTTGAACAGCTTGAACCTACTTATGCTGTAACTGCCCAAGAGATAGAAATTTATATAAAATCTTGTTTATTATAAATTGTTGCAACTTTTCTGTGCATGGGATTGTACCACTATTCAGGTAATTCATGTGCCATATAGGTACAAAAAAAATGGAGCTTTTCACAAAGCCCCATTTTTCAGTTTTCAATAGGTATTAGTTTTTTTTAAGGTAAAAAGATTGTTTTCAGGATAACGCTGCAAATATAGCGGCTTTTCGAGATACTTACCAAATTAAAAAACATGTCTTATAACATCTTTTTGAATTTTCTTTGATTTTGTTACCACTTATGTAGCCTTTTCTACATCCGCAATCGTTTTCAATGGACAAATATATATCATTTTTCTAACAAACACTAAATTTTATCTAAAAAAGAGCTTATTTCTTAGTTAAAGGGTAATGTTCGTCTGTTTTTCCGCTATGCTTTAGCACTTTTGCATCGATAAAGAAGACTATTTCTTCTGCAATATTAGTGATATGGTCGCCGGAACGCTCCAATTTACGGAAGACACTTACCAGGTTCAAACAGGGAAGTACAGTCTCAGGACGCTGGGCAATGTAGTCTGCTAAAACAGTAGTAGCTTCTGCATTGATTTCATCCAATAAATTATCTTTGGCAAATACCGAAGTCGCCAGATCCTGACTTTCTTCCTGAAGAGCTTTCTTGGCAAGTTCCAGCATAGCAAGTACCTGTCCCTGCATTTCTTCCAGGCGCAATCGTTTCAGAAGTTCCGGATCAAGAACCGGCTCCTTGCAATTCAGAACGAAGCGGGCAATACCCTCGGCAAAGTCACCAAGACGCTCCAGATTCGTATTGATCTTCAGCATGGCAAGCACAAAGCGCAGGTCGATGGCTACGGGATTGTACAAAGCAATGATATCTTCAACATCACTATCTATCTTCAATTCCAAGGCATTCACACGACGTTCGCGTACCAGTACCTGTTGCGCCAGTTCACGGTCAAAGGTCAACACAGCCTCCCCTGCCCTGTCGAGCTGGTTATATACTAAGGTCCACATTTCGTCTATTTCTTTTTTCAGCAAGACGAGTTCCGATTCGATAAACTTTACCATAAATTTCTATTTTAAGATTACTTGTATTATAAATTAAAGAAGACCTGCAGTTCCTGTTTATTTCTCCACAGAAAACAAATGCCTACCCGAAGCGTCCCGTAATGTAATTCTGGGTCTCCACTTTATCAGGGTTCGTAAATATTTTCTTGGTATCATCAAACTCCACCATTTGCCCCAGATAAAAGAACGCTGTCTTATCACTAACGCGCGCAGCCTGCTGCATATTGTGTGTAACGATAACAATCGTATACTGCTCTTTCAGTTCGTGAATAAGTTCTTCTACCTTAGCCGTAGAAATGGGATCGAGTGCAGAAGCCGGTTCATCCATCAGTAACACGGAGGGAGATACAGCCATGGCACGAGCTATGCAAAGACGCTGCTGCTGACCGCCGGAAAGTGCATAGGCAGAAACTTTCAGCTTATCCTTTACCTCATCCCACAAAGCTGCCCCTTTCAGGGATTCTTCTACACGCTGGCGGATGAAGCTACTGTCTGTCACGCCATTCACGCGAAGCCCATAAGCTACATTCTCAAAGATGCTTTTCGGGAAAGGGTTAGGACGCTGGAATACCATACCTACCTTCTTGCGAAGTTCATCTACCTGAATATCTTTTCCATAGATATTCTCTCCATCGATATGAATCTCACCTGTCAGGCGGGTATTCGGGATAAGATCGTTCATGCGATTGAACAACCGGAGGAAAGTGGATTTGCCACATCCCGAAGGTCCGATAAATGCTACTACCGAACGTTCTTCTATCGACATGCTGATACCTTTCAAAGCATGGAAATCTCCATACCAGAAGTTTACATTATTTGCTTCTATTTTACCAATCATTTTGTTTACTGTTTTATTCCCGTTAGTTCATCTTTACTTTTTTCTCAAAATGCTTCCGCAAAGCATTCGCCAGAAGGTTTACCAAAAGGATGATTACGATTAAAACCAGAGCGGTGCCATAAGCCAGCGGAAGCTGGGCATCCATATCCGTGCCACTGGTAGAAATAACATACAGGTGATAAGGCAATGCCATACACTGGTCGAGTATACTTGTGGGGAGTTGTGGAAGGAAATAGGCGGCACAAGTAAACAGGATAGGTGCAGTCTCGCCGGAGACACGTCCCAGAGCCAGAATCAGCCCCGTAATCACATTAGGCATCGCCATAGGCAGAACAACGTGCCAGATAGTCTGCAACTTGGTGGCCCCTAACGCACGGCTTCCCTCACGTAGAGTATCGGGAATGGCTTTCAACGCTTCCTCTGTGGTACGGATAACTAAAGGTACACACAGCAATCCCAACGTAAGTGAACCGGCCAGGATGCTATCGCCAAATCCCATATAGTTAACAAATAAAGCCATACCGAAAAGACCAAAGACGATGGAAGGTATGCCGCTCAGGTTGTTTGTCATCATTCGGATGAACCGGACTACCCAGCCTTTCGGCGCATACTCATTCATATAGATTCCACTCATCACTCCTACCGGAAAGGCAAACAGGGCACTGCCTATCATCAAATAGAATGTTCCGACAATGGCGGGGAAAATACCTCCTGCCGTCATGCCGTCCGTGGGGGCAGTAGTCAGGAACTCCCAGCTAATAACTCCCACACCTTTATATATAATGAAGCCGAGAATGGCAAAGAGTATCCCCACCACTGTCAGGCTCAGCAAACGGAATGTTCCGAATGCAATACGTTGCGAAAGATGTTTCCTATCTATCATACTTATTTTTCTTTTCTCTATAAGACATTATCTTTTCCGGGCTGACACAGCTTCTACCGTGAAGTTTATCAGCAAACTAATAAAGAACAGCACTACACCCAAAAGAAATAAGGCTTCATAATGTGCTCCCCCGGCAGGTGCTTCTCCCAGTTCCGCTGCAATCGTTGCAGGTATGGTACGCAACGGTTCCAGAATGGTATGCGGTATGACTGCCGCATTACCTGTCACCATCAGTACCGCCATTGTTTCGCCGATAGCACGTCCGATTCCCAATACCACACCGGAAGTGATACCTGATACGGAATAAGGTATCACCACCTTATATATGGTCTGCCATTGTGAAGCCCCCAATGCAAGGCTGGCTTCCCGCATGGCACGGGGACAGTTGCGCATAGCATCTTCCGTCACCGTTATAATCGTAGGCAATGCCATTATAGCCAATACGATGCTTCCCGCCAATCCACTTTCACCCACAGGCAGATTGAATACTTTCTGGATGAATGGTACAATCACAATCAGTCCGAAGAAACCATAGACCACCGATGGAATGCCACTCAGCAACTCAATGATCGGTTTCAGCAGATTACGTATCCTGGAATTTGCCACTTCGGACATATAGATAGCAACTGAAAGCCCAAAAGGCAATGCTATCAGGATGGCAAATAAACTCACCCACAGTGTACCGGTTATTAAGGGTAGAAAACCGAATTGTGCGGCAGGTGTAGCCGTCGGAAACCATTCCGCCCCCGCAAAGACATCTTTCACCGAAATGGTGTTATCCTGCAATAAGTGGACGGAATCCGGACGAACAATAAACTGTTGCGGTACAAAAGCAATAATGCCTGGCGTACGTTCCACCAGTTCGGTAATCTTTACTCCGGCATGTTCATAAGCTGCCCCCAGTTCTTCCTCGGTATAATACTGAGTGATATCTTCCAAACGGAAAAGCCGGATGGGCATATCCTGCCCCCCGACTTCATTCCAGTTTGTTATCTCCTCATCGAAAACATTTTTTATCTGAGCTGGGGTTAGCTCACTTACCTTATTATCTTTATTCAGTGCCAATACATATCCTTCTTCAATGACCCGGCTGTTGAACAGTCCCAACGCCTCGGAAAAGAGAAACAGAATGATGAGCACAATGGTGATGCTTGTTACAAAACCGCTACAAGCTAACACTCCTTCTATTATTTTCTCAAAAAGCTTCTTCATAAATGCCTATTGAATTTCGTATGCAAAGAAACCGCGTCGATGTTAAGAAAGTGTGACTAAGGTTTGAAAGAAATGTTTCAAACCTATTACAAAAGCGTTACAACCTCCAAAAACACAAGTTTTGTAATTAGATTGTAATGCGCAATTGTTTTATTTGCAATCAATAAACAAATAGAATAATATTTGGGTTCTATTATCACCCCATTTCAAGTATAATAAAATTCATTATAAATAGAATCAAAAACAATTTTGAATAAAATGAAAACAATAAGTATCATCCTACTCCTGACATTAGCTGTAAGCAGCCTACAGGCGCAACGCATCAAAGGCAGTGACACCGTACTGCCTGTAGCACAACAGACTGCCGAAAGATTTATGGGCCTCAATCCCGACGCCCGTGTTACCGTAACCGGTGGTGGCACCGGAGTGGGTATTTCCGCTCTATTGGACGGAACAACAGATATTGCCATGGCATCCCGCCCCATTAAATTCAGTGAGAAGATGAAAGTAAAGACAGCCGGAAAAGAAGTGGAAGAAGTGATCGTAGCTTACGATGCCCTTGCCGTTGTGGTTCACCCCTCCAATCCCGTAAAGCAACTGACGCGCCAACAACTGGAAGATATCTTCCGAGGTAAGATTACGAATTGGAAGCAAGTGGGTGGAGATGACCGTAAAATCGTGGTGTACTCTCGCGAAACATCTTCGGGTACTTATGAATTCTTCAAAGAAAGTGTTCTCAAAAATAAAAATTACATGAACAGCAGCCTCTCTATGCCTGCCACCGGTGCCATTATACAATCTGTCAGCCAAACGAAGGGAGCAATAGGATACGTAGGATTGGCTTATCTTTCCCCTCGCGTCAAATCACTGTCCATATCTTACGACGGGACACACTTTGCCCCACCTACTATGGAGAGTGCTACAGATAAGAGTTACCCCATTGTGCGGCCTCTATACTATTATTATAACACAGAAAACTCCGAACAAGCAACCCCTCTCATTCATTTCATCCTTTCACCTGCAGGTCAGGAAATCATTAAAAAGAGTGGATATATTCCCGTGAAATAAGGATATACGAAAAAAATGTCTTACTTTTGTAGCTCGATTTTTAGATTATATACATACCAATTATGGCAGATATTAAGAGCGAAGAAGCAGGCGAAAAAAAGAGCCTCAACTTCATTGAACAAATTGTTGAGAAAGACTTGAAAGAGGGTAAAAATGGTGGTAAAGTGCAAACACGTTTCCCGCCGGAGCCCAACGGATACCTCCACATCGGACATGCCAAGGCTATTTGCCTTGATTTTGGTATTGCAGCCGATCACAATGGCATTTGTAATTTGCGTTTCGATGATACGAATCCGACCAAAGAAGATGTGGAATATGTAGAAGCTATCAAGGAAGATATCCAATGGCTGGGTTACCAGTGGGGTAATGAATACTACGCATCCGATTACTTCCAGCAATTATGGGACTTTGCCATCCGCCTTATTGAAGAAGGTAAAGCATATATCGACGAGCAGACTTCGGAACAAATAGCACAGCAGAAAGGCACTCCTACCCAACCGGGTATAGAAAGCCCTTACCGTAACCGTCCGATAGAGGAAAGCCTCTCCCTGTTCAAGAAAATGAATACAGGTGAAATAGCAGAAGGCGCCATGGTGCTTCGTGCCAAGATTGATATGGCAAACCCGAATATGCACTTCCGCGATCCTATCATCTATCGCGTAGTGAACCATCCGCATCACCGTACAGGGACAACGTGGAAGGCCTATCCGATGTATGACTTCGCTCACGGACAAAGTGACTACTTTGAAGGTGTAACGCACTCTCTCTGTACATTGGAATTTGTTCCCCACCGTCCGCTCTACGATCTCTTTGTAGACTGGGTAAAGGAGGGTAAAGATCTGGATGATAACCGCCCCCATCAGTATGAATTCAACAAGCTGAATCTCAGCTATACCCTGATGAGCAAGCGCAACCTGCTGATTCTGGTAAAAGAAAAACTGGTGAACGGATGGGATGATCCCCGTATGCCGACTATCTGTGGTTTCCGCCGTCGCGGATACTCACCTGAGTCTATCCACAAATTTATTGATAAAATAGGATATACCACATACGATGCACTTAATGAATTCGCTCTACTGGAAAGTGCCGTACGCGAAGACCTTAATACCCGTGCTACGCGTATCTCAGCGGTAGTGAATCCGGTGAAACTGGTTATCACCAACTATCCGGAAGGAAAAGTGGAAGAACTGGAGGCAATCAATAATCCGGAAAAACCGGAAGAAGGCAGCCATTTCATTGAGTTCAGCCGCGAACTGTGGATGGAACGCGAAGACTTCATGGAAGATGCTCCGAAGAAATACTTCCGTATGACTCCGGGCCAGGAAGTACGCTTAAAGAGTGCTTATATCGTGAAATGTACCGGTTGCAAAAAAAATGAAGCCGGAGAAGTAGTTGAAGTATATTGTGAATATGATCCGAACACCAAGAGCGGTATGCCCGAAGCAAACCGTAAGGTGAAAGGTACCCTGCACTGGGTAAGTTGTGATCATTGCCTTGAAGCAGAAGTACGCCTCTACGACCGCCTTTGGAAAGTGGAAAATCCACGTGACGAACTGGCTGCTATCCGCGAAGCTAAAAACTGTGATGCACTGGAAGCGATGAAAGACATCATCAATCCGGACTCACTGAATATATTGCCTCATTGCTACATTGAAAAATACGCCGCCGGCATGAAACCGCTTACTTATTTGCAGTTCCAGCGCATCGGATATTTCAACGTAGATCCAGACTCCACACCTGAGAAAATGGTATTCAACCGCACTGTAGGCTTGAAAGATACCTGGGGCAAAATAAATAAATAAATAAAAATAGGATTATAGGAGTAAACAATTAATGAGCAATAAAAACCTGCTGTCCGGCAGGGATAAAGAGTTACAGGAACTTGCCGAACAATATGAAGCGGCAATGTCCGAAAACAAACCGTTCTATCAGGATGCAGATGAGTTAGCTGATCTTGCCGACTGGTATGGTACAAAGAAAAGATATGATAAGGCTTTTGAGATTGCAGAATATGGATTAAAGCTGCATCCCGATAGCACTGAACTTATGATTGAATACGCTTACCTGCATCTGGATAACGGAAAGAAAGCGAAAGCACGTGAAATCATTGAAAATCTTCCCGATACTTATTCGCCGGAAGCAAAAGTGGTGCGTGCCCATTTGCTATTGAGTGAAGGTAAACTGGATGATGCCGAACAGTTACTCGACACGATTGAAGATAAAGCTGATCTGGCAAATGTGGTAGATGTATCCTATATGTATCTTGACATGGGGTATCCGGATAAAGCCTTGGCATGGCTTGATCCGGTAAAGGAAGAATATTCTGATGAAGAAGCCTATATTGCCGTGGTTGCAGACTGCCTTTATGGCAAAGGCATGACCGAGGAAGCAATTCCTTTGTATAACCGCCTCATAGACATGAATCCATATTCGGCTCCTTACTGGTTCGGATTGGCAAGATGCCACTTCGAAGAGATGAACTTCAACCAAGCTATTGATGCTTGCGATTATGCATTGGTGGGTGACGATGAATTTGCAGACGCCTATGTAATGAAAGGGCATTGCTTCTACCAATTAGGTAACGAAGATGCTGCTCTGGAGTATTATCAGAAAGCGGAGGAGCTTCATGGACTTGCTCCCGAATTTATCTATACATACATTGGATTATGCAAGGTATCCAAAGGAGAATGGAAGGAAGGCTATGAAAACCTGGAAAAAGCAATTCTGGAAAATGAAACAGATGAAATTGCTTCTCCAATACTGCCCAGCTTATATGCCAATGCAGGGCTTTGCCTCTCCAAGATGGGGAAGAAACGTAAAGCACACCAATATTGTAAAAAAGCACATAAACTGTCACCGGAAGAGCCGGAATCTCTTCTGATAGAGGGTCGCATATACATTGAAGAAGGGGACTACGACAAAGGAATAAAGCAGTGGGCAAAGGCCTTGAATTGCTCCCCTACTGCCGACACTTGGAATGAAATAGGTATGCATAGCATGGAAATCGGTTATCTGGATTATGCCAAGATAGCTTTTGAACGTGTCTGCGAATTGGAACCGGACTTTGATGGTATCAACGAGAAGTTGACGGTACTCTACATGACACTGCATGATAAAGAGAACTTCATAAAGTATAATCAGAAATGCCCCCGCCCATTCGATTTAAAAGAATTGGAGAAGATGCAGATGCTTATGGAAAGCGAAGACCGGGAAGACCTGGCCGCTTATATGCAAAACATCATAAAAGCATTGCAATAAAAAAGAATAGAGAGTAAAGGAATCTTTACTCTCTATTTTATATATACCATCAAGATATTTGTTTGTTATCTCTTATTTAGCACTACGAGTAGAAAGCTTTTCCAGAAAATATACCAGGAAGAAACCCACTATCATCAATACTACAGCCTCAACAACATACTGATTGGGCAGAATATTACTTTCAACCAATGGCTTCACTACTCCATGATTATCAGTAAAAGTTTCTATGGTTTCCTTCCAAGGCCACACTTTGTTTAGTGAACCCAACATGAAACCTGTCAATACAGCCAATGTTATATTGCGGAAATGCTTTAATGCATACGAAAGAATCCGTGAAAAAGAAGTTATTCCAATAAAAGCACCCACAAAAAACACTAATAAAACCGTTATATCAAGTGTTTTGACAGCTTCCATTATAAAGAAGTACTTACCTAACAGTACCAGAATAAAACTTCCCGATATACCCGGCAATATCATAGCACAAATGGCAATCGCTCCACAAAGGAATATAAAAAATAAGTTGGAAGGAGTTTCAGCAGGAGTTGCTACCGTAATATAATATGCAACTGCCACACCTATAATAAATGCCGGAATCGTTTTCTTGTTCCATTCCTTTATGTCTTTTCCTACAAACCATGTGGATGCCAGTACCAGTCCGAAAAAGAAAGCCCAAACCATAACCGGATGGTCCGTAAGCAACCATGTGATAATTTTAGCTAATGAAAATACGCTGATTCCAATTCCCGCCAGCAGAGAGATCAGAAAATTACCGTTAATCGCTTTCCAGAATGCTCCCCATTTTCCTGTGAAAAACAACTTTAAACTTTTTCCGTTAATGCTTTTTATCGAATCTATCAATTCGTCATAAATACCTACAATAAAAGCAATTGTTCCCCCCGATACACCGGGAACCACATCGGCTGCTCCCATTCCCACACCTTTCAGCATGAGTAGGGCGTAGTCTTTTAAACCTCGTTCCATCTTTTTCTTTATCAATTAACCATTAATACTTGATTTATGGGACGCAAAGTAAAACAAAAAAAGCCAGTTACTTACTATAAATCAATCAAAAATATCCGAAAAACACATTGGAATTTTATACAATAGTTAGATACAGGTATAAAAAAGAAATGGTGTATAATAATCTCACGACTACTATACACCTGGTCTTTTCTAATTGCTTATTAAAATCTGAGGTTTACTACTTTACAGCCTCTATTGCTTTGTCATAATCCGGCTCCTGGGTAATTTCAGGTACCAGTTCAGTATATGCAACCTTTCCATCCTTACCGACAATAACTACTGCACGTGCCAGCAAGCCCCCCAACGGTCCATCTGCCATACGCACACCGTAACTTTCATCAAAATCAGAGAAACGGAAATCAGACAAAGGAATTACATTTTCAATACCTTCCGTAGTACAGAACCGTGCATGGGCAAAAGGCAAATCTTTGGAAATCGCCAAAACCACTGTATCTGGCAGACTCGCTGCCAGCTTGTTGAACTTGCGCACAGATGTTGCACAAACACTGGTATCCAAACTTGGAAAGATATTCAATATTACATTCTTACCTTTCAAATCTTTCAAAAAGAAAGAAGAAAGATCTGTTTTTACTAACTCGAAGTCGGGAGCAACTGTCCCTACTTTTATAAACTCACCGATAATCTTAACCGGCTGTCCTTTAAATTTTGTTGTAGCCATAGTTTTCTTGTTTTATATGTTTATATAACAAACGAACTGTTGGAAAAGTTCGCCCAAAACTTTTCCAACTGCAAATTGTTACTCTCACAAACATGATTACAATAACCATTTAAAATTAAATTTGCATGAAAACTTTATTTGACGAACTTCAATGCGAAGTAAAAAACTGGTGGATGTCTCTCCTACTTGGTATACTCTATGTAGTAGTTGCTATAAGTCTGATGTTTGCTCCGTTCAGCGGTTATGCAGTTTTGAGTATTCTGTTCAGTATATCGATGCTGTTCAGCGGTTTGTTAGAGATTTCTTTCGCCGTAAGCAACCGGAAGAATGTTTCCAGCTGGGGTTGGTATCTGGCAGGCGGTATCATCGACATGATATTAGGTTTCTATCTGATAGCTTATCCGCTGTTAAGCATGGAAGTAATTCCATTCATCATTGCATTCTGGTTAATGTTCCGCGGCTTTTCTTCCATCGGCTATGCCATGGATCTGAAAAGATATGGTACCAGAGACTGGGGATGGTATATTGCCTTCGGCATATTAGCTGTGATTTGTTCACTCCTCATTCTGTGGCAACCGGCAATAGGTGCCATGTATGCTGTCTACATGATCTCATTTGCATTCCTTATTATCGGATTTTTCCGCATTATGTTGTCTTTTGAGTTGAAGAACCTTCATAAGCGAGGAAGAAGTATGAGAGATAAAAATGAAGAAAAAGAAATTCCAGTAGGATAAGTAGCAATCCAGCCCGGAAAAACGAGTTGACTAAAGAACCTGGCAACAGGAACTCGCCAACTCGCTTTTTCATTAGTTACACCTCAGAAAGCGATGCATAGTGGTTCTGGATACCCCCATCTGACGAGCTAATTCCGAACAAGAAACACCTCGCTTGGATTCACGCATCAAACGTCTTTTATTCTCACGGAGTACTCGCATTGCAGGACAGGTTCCTTTTTTACGTCCTAACTTGACACCTTCCTGTTTTCGTCTTGCCAACGCTTCCTTAGTCCGCATGGAAATCAAATTACGCTCTATCTCCGCCATCAATCCAAATGCAAACCCCAATACTTTACTGTTAATGTCATTTTGAAAAACATATCCCTCTTTCGTGCTGTACAAAATAATTTCCTTCTTTATACACGAATTGAGAATGGTCATGATTTCTAACAAGGTGCGACTCAATCTTGAAATCTCCGTTACAATCAACGCATCCCCCCGCTGCATCCGGTTCAACATCCCCGACAGCTTTCGCTCCTTGCTACTCACACTACCGCTCACTGTCTCAGTGTACCACTTGTCAATCTTCAATCCATTTTTCTCTGCAAAGCGCAGAAGTTCTTCACGCTGATTAGCCAGAAACTGCTTTTCTGTACTCACTCTTAAATAAGCTACTACCATAATTTTGTTGTTTTTATAGGTTTAACAGTGCCAAAGAACAGCAATAACAGTGAAAAATCACAATATCATTAAGCTATGAAATACAGCAAGTTCGCGCACTTTACCCCTTTTATTTTACATCACTCATTTCGAAGATGGCAAAGCAAATTATGTAGAAATACACATTTCCATACCGGAAGCTGGTTATAAAAAGAAACAAGAAAAAATCTTCTTTCTTTTCTATAATAGACTATTTTTCCTTTTCAGCTTCCCACAAGTCCTATTATTAAGTTCTTGAAACGTTAATTATCTAATTGTGAATACATTACATTTACCAGATGTTCACATCATAATGTAAAAGCATTTACCTCAGCATGTAACGGTCTTTACCCCATATTGTAACGACCTTTACCACGGCATGTAACGGTCTTTACCGCGACATGTAACGGCCGTTACCGCGACATGCGAACAAGATTAGCATGGGGGATAAAAAGAGTCACCATGAAAGAAAACGACCGCATCTCTGTAAGATTTCAATTCCACTCTTCCCATAAAAAAATGAATAGATTCATTTTATTCTACCCTTCGTTTGCATTATCTTTGTGGTCAGTTTTATAACAAGAATATAAATTCATAATTAAAAAACAAAGAAATTATGGCAATGCATACATGGTTTGAGTGCAAAATCCGTTACGAAAAAGTAATGGAAAACGGAATGAACAAGAAAGTAACCGAACCTTATCTAGTAGACGCACTCAGCTTCACGGAAGCAGAAGCACGTATTATTGAGGAAATGACACCGTTTATTTCAGGAGAGTTTACGGTATCGGACATCAAACGTGCTAACTATAGCGAATTATTCCCAAGCGAAGAAGAAGCCGCAGATCGCTGGTTCAAATGCAAACTGGTCTTCATCACTCTGGATGAAAAGAGCGGAGCTGAAAAGAAAACATCTACTCAGGTATTGGTACAGGCTGCCGACCTCCGTGATGCCGTTAAAAAGCTGGATGAAGGCATGAAGGGTACAATGGCCGATTATCAGATCGCTTTAGTGTCCGAGACACCTCTTATGGATGTATATCCGTACAGTGCAGAACCCAATGATAAACCGGAGGTTTAATATATATTAGTATCATGAATATTGCAGATAATCTTCAACAAGTGCTGAACGAACTACCTGAAGGGGTGCGATTGGTAGCTGTTTCCAAATTTCACCCCAATGAAGCGATAGAAGAAGCCTATCGCTCCGGGCAGCGAGTGTTCGGTGAAAGTAAGGTGCAAGAAATGACTGCCAAGTACGAAAGCCTTCCCAAAGACATTGAATGGCATTTTATCGGGCATCTGCAAACTAATAAAATAAAGTATATTGTACCCTACGTAGCCCTGATTCACGGCATTGATTCATACAAGCTTCTTGTTGAGGTCAATAAACAGGCCGAAAAGGCCGGAAAAGTGGTCAACTGCCTGCTGCAACTGCACATTGCAGAGGAAGAGACTAAATTTGGTTTCAGTTTCGACGAATGTCGGGATATGTTAGCGGAAGGTGAATGGAAAACTCTCAGTAACATACAATTATGCGGCTTGATGGGCATGGCGACAAATACAGACGACAATGAACAAATAAAGAAGGAATTTTGTTCATTAAGTAGCTTCTTCAAAGAAGTGAAAGACTCATGGTTTGCCGACACAGAGGCTTTTCGGGAGTTGTCCATGGGAATGTCCCACGATTATCACCAAGCTATTGCGGCTGGCAGTACTCTGATACGCGTAGGAAGCAAAATCTTTGGAGACAGAACGTATTAATCATTATTCATTAAACATTATTACCATGGCAACATTAAAAACTACTTTTGCCGGGTTAGAATTAAGAAACCCAATTATCGTCAGCAGTTCAGGCTTAACTGATAGTGCTGAAAAAAATCAGAAATTCTATGAAGCCGGTGTCGGTGCCATTGTTCTGAAATCTCTTTTTGAGGAGCAGATCATGATGGAAGCTGACTGGCTTGGAGATCCGAATATGTATCCGGAAGGCAGTGATTACCTGGTAGAATACGTCCGCCAGCATAAGCTGTCTGAATATCTGGAATTGATTAAAGAGACTAAGAAAGTATGCCCTATTCCTGTTATTGCCAGTATCAACTGCTATCAGGATGCTGAATGGGTAGGCTTTGCACAGCAAATGGAAGCTGCAGGCGCCGATGCTATAGAAATTAATATTTTGGCGTTACAAACAGATGTTCAGTACAATTACGGTTCATTTGAACAACGTCATATTGATATTCTCAGCCACATCAAAAAGACAGTTCGCATCCCGATCATTATGAAATTGGGCGACAACCTTACTAATCCGATAGCTTTGATAGACCAGCTATATGCCAATGGAGCTGCCGCTGTTGTATTGTTCAATCGTTTCTATCAGCCGGATATCGATATCGAGAAAATGAAGCAAATCTCAGGAAATGTATTCAGCACAGGAGCTGATCTGGTTAAGTCTTTACGCTGGATAGGTATTGCCTCAGCAGCAGTAAACAAGCTGGATTACGCAGCATCAGGCGGTATTCATTCTCCCGAAGGAATCGTAAAAGCAATTCTTGCAGGAGCTTCAGCCGTAGAAATCTGTAGTGCATTTTATCAAAACAGTTATGCGCTTGTAGCAGAATATACCCGTTTCCTGAATTTATGGATGGATCGTAAAGGAATGGAAACAATCTCTCAATTCAAAGGAATGTTGAATGTTAGCGATTTGAATGGTGTGAATACCTTTGAACGTACTCAGTTCATGAAATATTTCTCCAGCAGAAAATAACAGGAACCACACAACATATCATTATAAAGCAAGAGGCTGTCTCAAAATAGGATTCACTTTATTTTGAGACAGCCTCTTACATCTTTAATCCTCTTACGGAATACTCTTATTTAACGTGAGTTCGAGACAAACTATATTTTTAAACCAGTTTCTTGTCCAATGCTTCGAAACATGAATTCTTACTGATAAATTCCGGCACAATGTCCTTCATAGCCGACACAATCTTCATCTGGTCATAAGTGTAGCTAACGTCTATCAGTTTCTGAATACGCTCCTTCACTTCATCATAGTCATATTCACGCACGGTAGCTATCATGATTTTATCATGATAGGTCGGTTTGGTCAATTCTTTCACATTTAGTAATTCCTCATACAGCTTCTCACCATGACGCAATCCGGTAAATTCTATTTTCACATCCGTACGGCCTGACAGACTAATCATACGTTTGGCAAGATCTACAATCTTCACTGGCTTGCCCATATCAAAAATATAAATCTCACCTCCATTCCCCATACTACCGGCCTCGAGTACCAGACGGCAAGCCTCAGGAATCGTCATGAAATAGCGGATAATCTCAGGATGGGTAACTGTAACCGGTCCCCCACGTTGTATTTGATCGCGAAAACGGGGAATCACAGAACCATTGGAACCCAATACATTGCCAAAGCGCGTCGTAATGAATTGAGTTACATATCCACCATTTTGTTGTAACTTCCTTGCCAAAGACTGTACATAGATCTCACAAATACGTTTGGAACATCCCATCACATTCGTCGGGTTCACAGCCTTATCAGTAGAGATCATCACGAACTTCTCCGCCCCATACTTCACAGCCAGGTCAGCTATGGTACGGGTTCCATACACATTGATCTGGATGGACTCTGAAACATTATCCTCCATCATCGGTACATGCTTGTAAGCCGCCGCATGGAAAATATACTGAGGCCTATATTCCCTGAAAATATCTTCCATACGTGTAGGATTGGAAATATCTGCAATGATAGTCTCTGCATCAATATCACGCCAACAATCCTGCAATTCCAGACGAATATCATGCAACGGAGTTTCTGCCTGGTCTATCAGAATCAACTTATAAGGATTGAAAGAAGCTACCTGACGCATGATTTCGCTGCCAATAGAACCGGCAGCACCGGTTATCATCACCCGTTTTCCTTCCAGATGAGAAGCAACTTTATGAATATCAATCTCAATCGGATTACGCTGCAGGAGGTCTTCAATCTGTATTTCTTTCAGTTGGGTACGGTTCAAGGTTTGCCCGCTCCATTCGCTCAAGGGAGGCGCAGTCATCAATTTGATGTTGTGGGCCAAAAGACGGTCAGTCATATCCGACCTTTTCAGCTCCTCCATTTTGGCAGGCGAAATAATAATAGCATGTACATCACGGTCGCTCAGCACATCAATCAACGTCTCGTCATTGGGGAATACCTTCACTCCCATCATCACTTTATTTATCAACTCCGGCTCGTCAGCAATGAAACCACGCAAGCGATAATGATTACGCAGGTTCACACGCAAAGCTTTAGCAATATTCACCCCCGCTTCCTTAGCGCCATAAATAAAAACGTTGGCGCTATGGCTTCCGTCAAAATTCAGAAGTTCATAAAACATCTTCACAACAATACGCGAACAGGACATCATGGCGAAACTGATAATATATGCCATGAAAAACACGCTCACAGGTGCCAGGCGGACATTCATGTAACTTGATAGAAGTACACTTGAAATCATCAGCAGTGAATAAGACACTGTCAATGACACAAAGATGCGCATAATATCTATAAACGAAGAAAAGCGCAACACATTGGAATATGTACGAAATACCCGAAAAAATACTAAATTGACAATGACCGTCCATACAATCGTTTTGTCAATGGTGGAAGACTCCAGAAAAATACTCTGAAAATCATACCGGAGTGCATAAGCCAATAGGCTGGATACAACGATTATCAGTACATCGATCAACAGAATAGTCCAAATCGGCAATACCTTTGCTGAGAGGTATCGATGAAAAAATTTATGTTTCATTTCATTTGACAGTTTTGCTTTAGGCGGGGCAAAGATACATCATTTTTTATCAAATAAGAGAAGAAAAAGATAAAAATATGTGATAAAATGAAATGAGGCTGTCTCAAAATAGTTTTTTTGAAGTGAACCCCAAAAGTTTTTTATCTAACTTTCAGAGGTGAGTTCAATTTTGAGACAGCCTCAGACTAATGATCTATAAAGCTCTGTTACATCAAATTACTAGCTAATTCACTTAGTTGACTACGTTCTCCTTTTAACAAATTCACATGAGCAAAAAGGTTCTGATCTTTCATACGATCAATCATGTAAACCAAGCCATTGGACTGGCTGTCCAGATACGGTTGGTCTATCTGCTGGATATCACCGGTGAACACCATTTTGGTTCCTTCGCCAGCACGGGTGATAATAGTTTTTATTTCATGTGGAGTTAAGTTTTGTGCTTCATCAATGATACAATAAGTTTCACTCAAACTACGTCCGCGAATGAAAGCTAACGCCTCGATTACCAGCTGCTCGCTTTTCTGCATATCTTCCAAACGTTTTACTTCAGTAGAATTAGAAGCAAACTGACGTTTAATAACATTCAGATTATCAAACAAGGGCTGCATGTAAGGTGCCACTTTCTCTTTTGCATCACCCGGTAGGAAACCAATATCTTTATTGGATAGAGCAACAATCGGACGTGCTAACAGAATCTGTTTATAATCATTCATCTGACTAAGGGCAGCTGCTAAAGCCAACAAAGTCTTTCCCGTACCAGCTTTGCCCGTCAGAGCAACCAACTTAATATTAGGATCAGTCAACACTTCGAAAGCAAAACTTTGTTCAGCATTTCTGGGTTCAATGCCATAGTTCTTTGTTTTATTTACCCGGCAAATGGTATGTGTAAAAGGATTATAACGCGCAAGGACACTATTCCTGTCACTTTTCAGGATAAAACATTCATTCGGATGGATAATATCTTTGAAATCAAACTCACTGATATCCAGTCCTTCTCTGGAAGAATAAATACGGTCTATCAAAGCAGGATCAATTCCTTCGAACACCTCATTTGACTTTTCAAATATATCCACATTTATCACCTTATCGTTGATGTAATCTTCGCAAAGCAGACCTATGGAACGTGCTTTCATCCGGAGATTCACATCTTTAGTCACCAGGATAGTTTTCATATCCTTCTTCTGGCGTGTCAGCCAGTCCACTACAGCCAGAATCTTATGATCGGGAATACGCTCGGGGAATGAGTCGAACACATCCGGAGCATCCACCGAACCGGCTATCACAAATAAACTTCCCAGACCTTCGCCCAGAGAGGCACCTTTATTGAAAAGATTGTCATCGGTAACTAAATCGAGTTCACGGAGAAATTCACGGGCATTGAAGTTTATCTGTTCATTCCCTTTCTTGAATTTGTCCAATTCTTCAAGAACTACGATGGGAAGATAAATGTCGTTCTCTTGGAAATTCTTAAGACAGTTATAGTCGTGAAGGATCACATTCGTATCAATCACAAAATTTTTCTTTGTTCCCATACTCTTTTAGATTTAAAATGTTGATATATTTGCCTCCAAAGCGAAGATAAGCTGCACTTCGACATAAAAAATGAACAAGTTCATTTTATTCTGCTCTCAGTTTGCATTATCTTTGCAGCTTCTAAGATAGGAATTAAAAAGAGAGAATAGCTTGCTTTCTCGTTAAATATTTTAAAAGATGGATTATCAGAACACTTTATTATACTTATATAACAGTGTCCCCATGTTTCAACAGGTGGGAAGTTCAGCATACAAGGAGGGTTTAGAGAATACACTAGCACTGGACGAACACTTCGGCCACCCGCACCAGCACTTCCACAGCATCCATGTAGGGGGAACTAATGGAAAAGGCTCATGTTCGCACACACTTGCCGCCATTTTGCAGGAAGCAGGATATCGGGTAGGACTTTACACTTCTCCACACCTTGTGGACTTCCGCGAGCGTATTCGAGTGAATGGACAATCCATCCCGGAAGAGTATGTAGTCCGATTTGTAGAAAAAGAACGAAATTTCTTCGAACCTCTGCATCCTTCTTTCTTTGAATTGACTACTGCTATGGCATTCCGTTATTTCGCCGATGAACATGTAGATGTAGCAGTTATTGAAGTAGGACTGGGTGGAAGACTGGATTGTACCAATATTATACATCCTGATTTATGTATTATCACCAATATAAGTTTTGATCATACCCAGTTCCTCGGTAATACATTAGAGAAGATAGCAGGAGAAAAAGCCGGTATTATCAAAAGCAGAATACCCGTTGTAATCGGAGAAACCACTCCCGAAACAAAACCTGTATTTACAAAAAAGGCTCGCGAAGTGGATGCGCCCATTTTCTTTGCAGAAGAAAACAAAAAAGATGATTACCCCGGATTGGAATGTGAACTAAAAGGATTATACCAAGCTAAGAATACCCATACTTTACTCACAGCCATCGCACAGCTACAGCAAGCCGGATACAATCTGAGTGAGCAGGCTGTCCGTAGTGGTTTTGCACATGTTTGTGAACTAACCGGCCTGATGGGACGTTGGCAGAAATTGCAGGACAACCCTACTCTGATATGTGATACCGGACATAATGTAGGTGGTATCACATATATCACAGAGCAATTGAAACAGCAATCTTACCGAAAGTTACATATGATTATAGGTATGGTGAATGACAAAGACATACGTGGTGTATTGGCATTACTGCCCAAAGACGCTGAATATTATTTCACGAAAGCCAGCGTCAAACGTGCATTACCCGAAAATGAGCTTCACCAGCTTGCCTTTGAAGCCGGATTACAAGGAAGTTGTTACCCGGATGTCCCTTCCGCCGTGCAGGCGGCACAAGAAAAAAGCCTCCCGGAAGACTTTATCTTCGTAGGAGGCAGTAGCTTTATTGTTGCTGATCTGTTAGCGAACTGCGATACACTCGATCTCCACTAAAGCATCTTTCGGCAGAGCTTTCACTGCAACGGCCGAACGAGCAGGGAAATCACCATCGAAATAGGTGGCATATACTTTATTCATATCTGCAAACAATGACATATCTTGCAGGAAAACAGTAGTTTTGACAATATTTGCCATCGTCAAACCTGCTTCTCCAAGGATATGCTTAATATTCTCCAATGACTGGCGGGCTTGTGCTTCAGCCCCTTCTGCCATCTGTCCGGTAGCTGCATCAATAGGCAACTGACCAGATACAAATATCATTCCATTCGCTTCGATAGCCTGGCTGTAAGGACCGATAGCCCCCGGAGCTTTCTGACTGCAAATTACTTTTTTCATTCCAATAATATTTTAATATTCAACAATTTATGATTTATACAAGAAAAAAACAAATATTCTATGCAGTATTCTCCAACTTCATGCATTTACCTAATAGGATTATACACAAAAGAAAAATTCACTTATACCTGTTTTAAAAACCTAGACTTAGCTAATTCTTTTTTGACACGGGAGTTTCCCGATAAAGGCTCGGCTTGTGAAAGCAGAGCCTTTTTTACAGACATATCATCTGTATTGCAACTACTTACAATGCTTCTCAATCAAGGCATCAACGTTCGGATCACCCAGTTCTTTTGCTTTCGCAAAACTAGCACAAGCCTCCTTGTTCTGCTTCAACTGCAATTGTGCAACTCCCATCAAACGATAAGCTTCAGCATATTTGGGATCAATTGCCAAGGCTTCTTTCAGAACTTTAATAGCTTCTTCATTTCTACCCACGCGAATATTCACCACAGCAAGTTCCGAACGATAAGTCAACTCTTTCGGATTAAGTTCAATTGCTTTTGCCATATCATCCAACGCACGTTGGAATTGTTTTGCCTGGAAAGCGGCTTGTTCACGGTAATAGTAGAATACATCATTCACATTACCACGCACAGCTTTATAATATTCATCATAATCAAGCATTGCATTACGCCCCTGTCCGGCATTCATGCGCGCTTGGGCACGTTCCAGCAGATAAGGGGCAACATCTTCAGTATACGGTTGCAGGCAATATGCTATACAGCTATCCATCAAAGCCAGCACTTCTTCCGGAGCTGCTTCCATCAATTCTTTTGTCTTAGCAGCACTAAAGAATGTAGCAGGAGAAACAATATTGGTTTTATTTACTTTCTCATAGCTGGCAAGAGCTGCTGCATAGTCTTTTTTAGCAAACTGAATATCGCCTTCCAACTGAACATAAACCGGAAGTTCCTCAATTGCTATTGCTTTACGAACTTCATCCAATGCTTTGTCATATGTCCAATCTTTATAGGTGGTTTCCGGCTTAGTCAACTGATAATTATAAATTAATTTGGCACGATTGAAGTATGCATCATCTTTCTTCTGTGCTACTTCAAGTGCTTTATCTATATCAGCAGCAGCCTTATCCATCGAACTTATTTCTTTCGACAAATACATTTGACTGTTGGCACGACGAAAATAACCATCGGAACTGTTAGGATACTGGGCAATAAAATCATTCAGCAATTCGGCATATTTCTCCGGAGTTTGCTGTGAAGAAGCCATATAAAGATATACCAGCGCTTGTTCTTCTGTATCGGGCAACGCTTTCTTAATGCCAATACTTGATAAAGCATGATCATTAAAGGAAAGAGGATTAATCTTCTGAGCCATAGCATAGTCAGCACCTACCGCATAGCAAATGGTAGCTGTATCTTTTCCTGAAGATTTCTGTGCAAGACCGAAAACTTGTCCGTCAGCAGTCATTACCGGACAACTTACCATCTTGTCTTTCAGATGCATATCAAGCGTATAATAATGATATTGTCCATCTACCTTAGATTCTTCTTTTACCTGTCCGGTAGTATAAGAACGGTCTTTCTGTGTAGAATAAGGCAACAAATAGACACTTGTACCTACAGTCGGAGCCGTAGGAGATACCAGTAATGCAGGTACTTTTTTTCCTGAAATCGCTACACGGAACTTCACAACATCGTACATGTCGTTTGCTCCCATGATAACTTCCACAGGCATTTGTTCACCCTCTGAATTAATGACTACGGCACGTTGCGCACCTTTAAACAGACTATAATCAGACAGAGCCATTCCATCCTCGGTAACAAAAAATCCGTTTCCCGTATTGAGTATCTTATCACTCTCATCGTACGTAACTACCGAAAAAACAGCACGCTTGGCTTTTTCCACCCATTTGGGTGCCTGAGCTACACTCCACTGTGCCAGCAAACAGAGGGCGAGCGTCAACAACAAGTTCTTTTTCATATCTTAGTTGGTTCTTTGTTTCACAGCTTCATAAATCAAAATACCTGCCGCAACAGAAACATTGAGCGACTCGATAGTACCCAGCATCGGGATTTTCACCCATTCATCACAAAGAGCCAGGTTCTCATAGGAAACACCTTTATCCTCAGCTCCCATTATGATACACATCGGTCCTGTATAATCAGCTTTGGTATAATCATAGTCCCCCTTTTCCGTAGCTGCCACAATGCGGAAACCACTATCCTTGAGATATTGCAATGTAGTCTTCAGATTCTGCTCACGACAAACCGGCAGCACATGCAATGCTCCGGCAGATGTTTTCATTGCATCTGCATTCACCGTTACACTTCCTTTAGCAGGAATAATAACAGCATCTACCGCTGCACACTCACAGGTACGGGCTATAGCACCAAAGTTACGAACATCGGTCACACCATCCAACATGACGAACAACGGATTCTTGCCTTCTTCGAAAAGAAAAGGCACCAAGTCTTCTGTCTTCTGATACGTAACGGATGAAATAAAAGCAATCACCCCTTGATGGTTCTTACGGGTAATGCGGTTAATGCGTTCCACCGGAACACGTTGCACCGGAATCAAAGTTCCTTTTAGTGCAGCAAAAAGTTCTTTGGATAAATCGCTCTGAATGTCTTTCTTCACCAGAATCTTATCGAATTCCTTTCCTGCCTGTATTGCTTCTATCACAGCGCGAACGCCGAAAATCATTTCACTCTTATCAACCATCTTTGAGAATTTAAAATTAGAAATTAAAAATTAAAGGCTATCTTTTGATACCAAGAAGCGCCTTTGCATTATTCAAAGCAGCTTTTGTCAAAGTAGCCCCACTGAGCATATGGGCTATTTCCTCTACCCTCTCCTCATCTGCCAAACGGCGTATGTGGCTATTGGTTTCGGTTTCATTATCTTGCTTATATACTTTATAATGTGCACATCCGCGCGCAGCAATTTGCGGCAGATGGGTAATACTGATTACCTGGCGATCCTGTTCGCCCATTTCCTGCATAATGTCCGCCATACGGTCGGCAATCTCACCGGATACTCCTGTATCTATTTCATCGAATACAATAGTGGGCAATTTCACCGCACCCGCTATCATGGCCTTGATGGACAACATGACACGTGCAATTTCACCACCGGAAGCTACCGATGAAATGCTTTGCAATGCGCCGTTCTTATTGGCAGAAAAGAGAAAGTTTACAGTATCTTCACCGTGTACGCCAGGCTCTTTTCTCATTCCCATTTCCACCTGAAAACGCACATTAGGCATACCCAGCGGAATCAAACGTGAAGCCATCTGCTTCTCAACTTCACGGGCAGCACTGGTACGGGCTTTGGTAAGAACAGCAGCCTGCTTTTTCACCTTATTATATAAGGTATCGCAAAGAATTGTCAACTCACCGATACGTTCATCATAAGAAGTAATGGCTGCCAACTTTGCTGCATATTCCTCAGTAAGCGCCAGCAACTCTTCTACGGTAGTTACTCTATGCTTTTGCTGTAAGGTATAAATCAGATTCAACCGATCGTTCACCTCTTCCAGACGCTCAGGGTTAAACTCGACATCCTCTTCCTGAGAAGAAACCTCCTGAGAAACATCTTTCAATTCAATATATGTACTTTCCAGACGTTCAGCAAGTTCTGTAGCCGGAGAATAGACCTTTTGCAGACCAAGCATTGTATTCAGACTTTCCTTCAACCCAGCCAACAAACCGCCTTCATCAGAGGTCAGCAACTGCCCGACGCGGAACAAACCGGCCTTTATTTCTTCAGCATGACTCAATGTATCCGTCTCTTGTTCCAGTTCTTCCTGTTCACCTGCAGATAAATTCGCTTCTTCTAACTGTTCCAACTGGAAACGGATATAGTCTTCATCTGCTTTATTCTGCTCAGCACGGGCTATAAGATCAGCCAAGTCCTGTTGTGCCTGCTTCCATTCTCTGTACAAAGATTGATAAGCGGAAAGTTGTTCATCATTATGAGACAATATATCAAGTACATTCAACTGGAATCCTTCTTTATTCAACAAAAGATTCTGGTGCTGAGAGTGCACGTCAATAAACTGTTCTCCAAGTTCTTTCATTTGTACAAGCGAAGCCGGAGTATCATTGATAAAGGCACGACTCTTGCCGGATGCGTAAACCTCACGACGCAAGATACACTCTTCTTCATATTCCAGTTCATTCTCCTCAAAAAAAGGTTCCATACCATAAGCTGAAATATCAAAACGAGCCTCAATCACACATTTCGATGCACCCTGGCGAATGGCTTTTACTTCGGCACGCTGCCCCAGCAACAAACCGATAGCACCTAGTATAATAGACTTACCGGCACCCGTCTCACCCGTGATAACGGAGAAACCTGCACCAAAGCTAATATCAAGCTTTTCTATAAGCGCGTAATTCTGTATGTAAAGCGAACGTAACATGACTTATTTACAATTTTAAATCTTACTCACTTCCTATTATTGTTTTATCTTTTCCCATTCGGTAGCCAGCGAGGGATTGACAGAAGAAAGCAACTCACAAACCTCTTCTTTTTCCTTCATTGCAGCACGGGAATAAAGATTAATCAATTCATCTTTCTTTATTTCAGTAAACAAACCTGGCAATGCCGACATAGGTTTATTCTGTTGCGCCTCTTTCAGGTCGCTAAGCATAGATGTTATTGTAGCACGGGCACGGGCAGCATTCACTGAAAGTTCATCCATACCTGTACGATGATACCCATACATCAGTTTACGCAAAGGCGTCATGCCATCTTCCAGATAATCGGAAACCAACGCATAACGATTCCGACTGCTATCGAACGCTTTCCAACCGGTTTCACCAAGATTCTGTGCAGCTGTTACAATATCTTCAGCTGCCCGAAAAACCTCCGTACCACCTTGTGGAGCCATCGTATCCATGTCCAGTCCGATAATCATATAAACATAATAAGCAATTACTGCCGTCAGATTACTGTCAATAACATTATCCCGCAATTCCAGCGGATCAAACTCACGATAGTTGAAAGCAACATCCGTATCTTTAAAGCTAAAAACTACCGTCTGATAACCGGATTGCCAGACAGGGCGTGTAGACTGTACAATCAACTCACATTTCCAACGCCCGTCCGCCTCATTATACTCTTTCACTGTCAAGTTCATAGAGCAACGAATCCGTTCATTCATTTCATACTGTGCCTGCGTCCACCGACGGGTATTGACAAACTCCATCAAAGCATTTTCAAGCGTAGTAAAAACTTGTGTACTCGTACCTTGTATCTGAGAATAATTCACCGTAAATTTACAATTCAATTCCTGGGCAGCAGACTTTAACACCACCGCAACCAGAAGCAGAATCATATAAAGTGTCTTATTTCTCACTACCTATATTTACTTATTCTTCAATACTTCCACCAAACGATCTACAATATCCGCAGCTACTTCCGCTTTTGATTTCAACGGAAAATCCGTCTTGCTTTCACGGTCGATGATGCTGATTTTATTCGTATCGTACCGGAAACCGGCTCCCTTATCATTCAAGGAATTCAACACGATAAAATCCAAATTCTTCCGCTGCAACTTATCTTCAGCACTATGCAACTCGTCATTCGTTTCCAAAGCAAAACCTACCAGCACCTGGCGATCTTTTTTCATCTGTCCCAAACAAGCGGCTATGTCTTTCGTAGGTTTCAAACGCAACGTCATTTCCCCTTCCTTTTCCCGCTTTATCTTGGCATCAGCAACTTGTTCCGGTGTAAAATCAGCAACAGCAGCCGAAAGAATTGCAGCATCAGCCTCCATAAAAAAGTTACACGCTGCAGCATACATCTGATCTGCCGATTCCACAGTAAACCAATCTGCCGGATATTTCAATTGCTGTTGCACAGGACCTGATACCATAATAACCTTAGCTCCACGAGCAGCACATTCATCAGCAATAGCAAAACCCATTTTACCGGAAGAATAATTTCCGATGAAACGCACCGGATCAATCTTCTCATAAGTAGGTCCGGCAGTAATCATAATGGTCTTACCCCGCAAATCACCTTCTTTCCCGGCAAAATAATTCGCCAAATGCTGAATAATAACTTCCGGTTCTTCCATGCGTCCCTTACCTACCAGATGGCTGGCAAGTTCTCCCGTACCCGGTTCTATAATATGATTTCCGTAAGAACGAAGCGTATCCAGATTCTTTTGTGTAGAAGTGTGGGCATACATATCAAGATCCATGGCAGGTGCCACAAACACCGGAGCTTTAGCCGACAAATAAGTTGTTATCAGCATATTGTCAGCCACACCGTTGGCCATCTTGCCAATCGTTGAAGCAGTAGCCGGAGCTATAAGCATAGCATCCGCCCATAAGCCCAGATCCACATGGCTATTCCATGTACCATCACGCTGGGCAAAAAACTCACTGATAACCGGTTTACTCGTCAGTGCCGAAAGCGTGATGGGAGTTATAAATTCTTTCCCCGCAGGAGTTATGACAACCTGTACTTCAGCACCTTGTTTTATCAATCCCCGGATTATATAACAAACTTTATAGGCAGCAATACTTCCGGTTATACCTAATACAATTTTCTTCCCTTTCAGTGTATTCGCCATGATACTACTTATTGGTTAATTCACGTAGACGAATCTTAGTCAACATTGCCTTGGTATTCAATGTAAAGTCGCTGTTCAGTATCCAACTATAATAACCCGGATCACGCTTCAATACATCTGTCACCGACATCCCTTTGTATTTTCCAAAGTTGAATACTTCCACGCCATTATCATCATAAACCATACGTCCTGCGAAATCCACATTCTTGTTAAAACTGGAATATTCAGCCAGGAAAGCGATGTCATTCTGCAATTCCGGATAACGGTCCAGCTGTGCCATCAGCACCTCGTAAGTGGCTTGTGTATCAGCTGCCGCCGTATGTGCATCCTCCAGATTCTTTCCACAATAGAATTTATAAGCAGCAGAAAGTGTACGTTGCTCCAATTTATGGAAAATGACCTGTACATCCACAAACTTGCGACGGCTCAGGTCAATATCTACACCGGCACGAAGAAATTCTTCTGCCAACACGGGAATATCAAAACGATTGGAGTTAAATCCTGCCAGGTCACATCCTTCTATATCATTGGCAATGGTACGGGCCACTTCTTTGAAGGTAGGGCAATCTACCACATCCGCATCATAGATACCATGAACGGCAGATGCGCCTTCGGGAATATGCATTTCCGGATTAATACGAAGTGTTTTTGCTTCCTCATTACCATTGGGATGTACTTTGAGATAACAGATTTCAACGATACGGTCTACATTGATACTCGTTCCGGTCGTCTCTAAATCAAAAAAAACAATCGGGTTTTTGAGGTTTAATTTCATTATTATTATAAGTATAAGCTACAAGCTACGAGCTACAAGCTACAAGTGGCTACGCTATATCCCCAAAGGCACTCGTAACCTGTAGCTTGTAGCTCGTAGCTATAGCAATTATTAATCATTCAGCATCATCGGCATCAGCAGCATCAACAAATCCTCATTTTCTTCTTGTTCAACGGGGATAATAACACCTGCACGTGACGGGTCTGCCAGTTCAATTATCACTTCATCAGCAGCAATATTATTCAAAATATCAATCAGGAAAGTCGATTTAAAACCAATACTCATCGGATTACCATCATACTGGCAAGCCAATGTTTCTTCAGCAGAAGTAGAGAAATCGATGTCCTGGGCTGAAATCACAATCTGATTGGTCTGCATACGCAACTTGATAAGACTACTTGCTTGTGACGAGAAAATAGAGACACGACGCAGTGCACCTACCAACTGCATACGGTCCACAGTCACTTTATAAGGATTATTCTGCGGTATTACCGAATTATAATTAGGATAACGTCCTTCAATCAGACGACATACCATGCGGTATTTCTCCAATGTAAATACAGCATTACGCTCATCGAACTCAATAACAACCTGTCCTTGTTCTTTAGGCAACAGGTTCTTAATCAATGAAGCCGGTTTTTTAGGCAGAATAAATGCTGCACGTTCATTACCTTTGGCCGCTAATGTTTTGCAACGTACCAGTTTGTGACCATCAGATGCCACCATTGTAATATCTTCTGTAGTGATATCAAAATAGATACCATTCATCACCGGACGAAGTTCATCATCAGCCGTAGCAAATACGGCACGATTAATGCCACCCAACAATACGGATGCTTCCATCTCTACACGTACGGCATTATCGCCCAGCATAGCCGATTGAGGAAATTCATCGGCATTTTGCCCCATCAGACTATACTTACCGTTTTGATACTGTACTGTGATTTCCAAGGAATCAGTATTCACTTCAAACGACAGCGGTTGCTCGGGGATTTCCTTCAAAGCATCCAGAATTGTTTTAGCAGCCACGGCAAAACGTCCGTCAGCATCACTTTCATTCACTTCAACTGATGTTACCATCGTCGTTTCACTATCAGAAACAGTAACCGACAATGTTCCATCTTTCAGTTCAAAGAGGAAACAATCCAAAATGGGCAACGCATTCTTCGAATTAATCACACGGCTGATAGCCTGTAAATGGCTGGAGAGCGCAGTACTCGAAACGATAAATCTCATATGTTCTGTGTATTTAAGTTTTATATTATTCCCTATTCGTACTATAACTTCATAGTATCGGACAAAGTTACAAAAAAAGATCTTCCCACAACAAAGAAAATTAAGAAAAAACGCCCGGAACTTCTCCGGATTTCCCTAAAAAATTGTAACTTCGCCGCATCATTTAAAAAGAATGCAATGGAATTTACAGGAAAAATTATCGCTATACTCCAGCCAAGAGGCGGAGTGGCAAAGTCGGGCAATGAGTGGAAAGCACAAGAATATGTGATTGAAGACCACGGCCAATATCCCCGCAAAATGTGTTTCGATGTTTTCGGAGCAGACAAAATAGAACAGTTTAACATCCAGATGGGTGAAGAACTGACCGTATCATTTGATGTAGATGCACGCCAATGGCAAGACCGTTGGTTCAATAGTATCCGCGCTTGGAAAGTAGAGCGTGTCAGCGCTGCAGCTCCTGCCAGTGTACCGGGTGCACCTGTTCCGCCACCGGCACCGACTGCCGCACCGGAATTCCTGGCAGGTGATGCTAAAGACGATCTGCCGTTCTAAAGTATATAAAGTTTAAGCATAATAAAAAAGAGGAGAATAATTCTCCTCTTTTTTATTATATAATTACAAGTATTTAGAACCTCACGTTTACCCTTTGTATAAAAGCACCAAATTCGGATATACCACCTCTTCTACACAAGTAAACTGTATAGAAAGTATAAAATGGCGGAAAAACTTCGCCTGACGAAAGAAGAAGTTAGGTATCAGACGTACATATGTTTCCGGTTGCTCTACCATCCTTTCCATATCCACCATCATCACAAAGCTATACGATGGTGAAAGACTTCCTATCCCTTCCTCGTAAAGTGCCGTACCATCCAGCACCTCTCCATTCTCCATAGAATCTATATATGCAGTAAGACTAACCACATCCGGCGCCATCAACAAATGTCCACGATAAAAACAGACATATGTATAAAGAGCCGATTCCGTGATACCTGTCAACTGGGTCAGTAAAGTATTTCGAGGCAATACATAATAACGGTGTCCCCATGCTTTGGGATAAAGATGATAATCAGGACATTCCTGCGGAACAGGAGGTGCATCCACTTCCTTAGGAGAAGTATAAAGCAATGATTGCAAACGACGCTCAGCCTGTGACATATTCTTCACCGGAACGCTCATCACTGCACATGGATACTCACTTAATGTATCTTTCGGTTCAAAGAGACAAGAAATCACCTGATCTCCCGCATAAGTTTTCAGAAAGTCCATCCACTCCTCATCCCTCTCTTTGATATAATCGGAATAAGTAGCTTTGGCATATTCCTGCTCTGCCGTAAAGCTACACATGGCATCCATATCTGAAATAGCCCAACAGTCATAAAAAAAAGTAGAGAGTGGAAGCTGTTCTCCCGGAAACCCCTCCACCGGCTGCTGATGACGTAAAGCATTAATAAAAGTGCGTGTAGTGTCCGAGCCATGGCTGATACCTGAACAATAAATGGCAGTTTCATTCAGCTTCAAATCAAACTCCGCCCAACTTCCCAAATAGGTTTGCGAACGAATACCATCCGTATTTTTCCCCATATCTACTGACTTGATGCGCACATACATCGTAGCTTCCACATTCGTATTCTTTCCCGCATGCATCAGTTTGAATGAGGGCATATCTATTAACGATTTCTTAGAAAGCCGTGCATCAATCACTTGTTCTACCAACCGTTTCTGAAAACTAATTGCCAGGAAGTCCGGTGTAAAATACGCAGCCAGAAAGCGCCCCTCAGGCATAGGATAAATACTAATCTCTTCACCCCTGTAATCAAAGAATTTAGAGGGAAATGCACTGGAACTATATTTCCTGATAAACGACTCCACCAACTCATAATCTCCCGAACCCAGACTGCAATACAGCACTTGATTCAATGGGTTATCCGGTTCATGGAAACTGATAAGCATTTTATTCATCTGCTTACTAAGGCCATGCGGAGTATCATCGAGCAAGGTATGCAGATAGTTTTTCAGATAGACAAAGAGTTCGGAAGCATAAAGGAAGTGATTATCTTTGCTGCAACTTAGTTGATTGATACCATCAACCAGCTCAGCCATGCGATCTGTCTCCAACACAGCCATTGCACTTTGAGGGACTAAAGTATAAAGATTAAAATCTTTCTGACTCTCCACCTCATTCAACCTGAAGAATGAATACACCCCAAACCCCGTACATAGCAATACTATGGACACAATCACGGCAATTCTTATGATAAGACGTAACTTCATGGTTTTTCAGGCATCAAGTTTCGGCAAAAATAATTATTTCTACTAATAAAACAAAACAAATGTTTCAAAAACTTTAGTAGATATAAAAAAGTTTTAGAATGCCTGTGCCTCAAAACTCAATTTCCATACCATCAAAGGTCAAATGTACATCAGGCGGAAGCTGTTTTTCAAGCTCGGCATGCAATCCGGCATGATGACTCATATGGATAAAATAAGTTTCCCGTGCGCCAATACGCTTCGCCGTTTCCAAAGCCTCGGAAATACTCTGATGCGTAGGATGCGGTTTTACGCGTAAGGCATTCACAACCAGAACATCCAAGTCATGTAATTGTTTATATGATTCTTCGGGCATAGTCAGCATATCTGTAATATAAGCCATACGTTTACCGATACGATACCCCAGAATAGGCAGACGCCCGTGCATCACCTGCAAAGGGGTAATCTCCGTATTATTGATGAAGAACGTTTTTCCGGCTTCCACTTCCTGCAAGAAAATTTGAGGAACACCCGGGTATTTATGCTCCAGAAAGCAATAAGGCATCCGTGCACGCAGGTGAGTTGCCGTATACTCATCGGAGTATATAGGTATTTCACCGAAACGACAGAAAGGACGAAGATCATCCAGCCCACCTACATGGTCATAATGTTCATGGGTAATCAACACTCCATCTATTTTTTCAAACGAAGCTGCATGCAACATCTGCTCCCGAAAATCCGGTCCACAATCAATCAATATCACCGCATCATCCGTATGCAACAAAGACGATGCACGCAAACGGTTATCACGCGGATCGGCAGAAGTACAAACTTCACACTTACAACCTATTTCAGGCACTCCTGTCGATGTTCCGCTCCCTAATATTCTTAGTTTCACGTCTATTACCTATTAATTATCAATCTTTCAAATAAAATTCACTTCGGGATGAATGTCAATACCAAACTTCTCGCGAACTGACGCCCGCACGGCATCCGAAAGTGCTACAATGTCAGATCCCGTTGCCCCACCCCGGTTTACTAATACCAACGCCTGCTTATCATGCACAGCGGCAGGTCCCAGCGCTTTACCTTTCCAACCACACTGGTCTATCATCCAACCTGCAGGAATTTTGATACGATCAGTCCCCATCTCATAAAAGGGCATTTGAGGATATTCTTCCCTCAAAGCCTCAAAGACCTCACGAGAGACGACAGGATTCATAAAAAAACTCCCGGCATTACCCAGTAGTTTCGGATCAGGCAATTTGCTTTCACGAATATCAATGATCACCCGGCGCAATGTTTTCAAATCTACTTTCGGGTATTTTTCAAGTTCCTGACTGATCGTACCGTAATCCAGCGTATAACGTTCTTTCTTACTCAGAAAGAAACAAACATACGTGACGAATACCTGCTTCATTTCCGGATTTTTAAAAATACTGTTCCGATATGAGTAATTACATTCATCCACTTGGTAAACATGTTTCATTCCTTGTATGTTCACCGTCTCCACGGAAGAAATCAGGTCTTTCACCTCCACACCATAGGCACCAATATTCTGTACAGCTGCCGCTCCTACCTCACCAGGTATAAGAGACAGGTTCTCAGTCCCGTACCAACCATGTTCCGTGCAATAGGCCACGAAATCATCCCATACCACACCGGCACCTACACGCACCAAAACCTTTTCTTCATTTTCAGCCATTACTTCAATGCCACCAATGCGCGAATGCAATATCACTCCTTCATAATTTCCAGTAAACAGCAGATTACTCCCTCCGCCAATATGCAGATAAGGAGAAGTGATACGCCCATCAGCAATCAACTCCTCCAATTCTTCTACCGAACTGTATTCCAGAAACACGGCAGCTTCCACGTCAAGTCCGAATGTATTGGGTATCTTCTTCATCTCATGCTCCATCATTCGTCATTTGTAATTTCTTAAATGCTCGTATCTTCATATTTATGTAATTCCCACTCTCCGCGATGTCTGCGGAAATAGAAGATATTGGTATATCCATTTCCAATCCCGTTCACTTTCAGGATTTTCGTATTTGAGTTATCACTATTCTTCTGTCCATAATTGATATTGGATAGTTTATCCACAGGCAATACAGGGCGGAAAGCATACCACTGGTTCAAATCAAGCGTAGTCTCCAGAATAGAAAACTCATCATCCGGATCTATTGTGATATACTTCAAAGGTTCCCGGATATGTCGACTCTGATAAATGCTGTCGGTTACAAAGCGAGAGTAAAACGCAACGAAGTCTTCATTTTCCCCCTGCTCTATCTGGCGAAGATTGATAGCTTCCAACATCCATACCCCCTTAGTACGTTCAAAATAGTATTTCTTCACCATACGGTTTTCTAGAAAAATCCATTCCACCTGTACAGAAGTAAGTGCAGTATCTCCCACCAATTCCAGATCATCTTCATCATCAAAGAGCAATGTATAATAACTCTGCTGGGTAAACAAATAATCATGCTCCCAGTCCTCCTTCTCTATTTTCGAAGATGTATCGACGTTGTAAAAAGGCAATGGAAATTTGGTCCGCTGCCGTTGCAGGGCGTCATCCGAAGCATAACTATAGATAAAATCATCAAATGATTCATCCGCTTCTATGGGCTTAGGGTCGTTATCCTCTTCAACCTCCGGCACAGTATCAGCCTTATGTGAAGCTGAATCCACCAAATTGGTGATTGTCGCAAAAGGGTCCATCTTCGTTTTCTTGTTGCCACATGACATCAAGAAAACGAGAAGAAAGAACCCCAATCCTATTTTTCTCATTCTTTACCGAGACCTCATCAGGTCACTTATTTAGTTTAGCTCTTAACTTTTCAAGCATGTCCACTGTCATGGACTCTAAATCATACTGCGGTTTCCAATCCCACTCTTCACGAGCACAGGTATCATCCAGACTATCAGGCCAACTGTCGGCAATAGATTGTTTCAATGGATCAATTTCATATACCATTTCAAAGTCGGGCACATGCTTCTTGATAGCCTGGCAGATCTCTTCCGGATCAAAGCTCATAGCAGCGATATTGAAAGCATTCCGATGCTTCAGACGTGCCGGAGCAGCCTCCATCAATGAAATAGCTGCATTCAGCGCATCAGGCATATACATCATATCCATATAAGTACCAGGTCTCAAAGGACATACAAATCTTTCACCTTTCACTGCGGAGTAAAATATATCGACTGCATAGTCGGTAGTACCTCCACCCGGAGGGGTCACATTGGAGATAATACCCGGAAAACGAACCGCACGGGTATCTACACCATATTTTGTATAATAATAATCACTCAATAATTCGGTAGTTACTTTGGTTACACCATACATTGTACGGGGACGCTGAATCGTATCTTGCGGCGTCTTCACATGAGGTGTAGCTTCTCCGAACGAACCGATAGAACTCGGGGTAAAGACTGCACAACCATACTCGCGCGCTACTTCCAGCACATTCCATAATCCATCGATACCGATTTTCCAGGCCATGGCCGGACGGCTTTCAGCAACAACTGAAAGCAAAGCTGCCAGATTATAAATCGTATCAATCTTGAATTGGCGTGCCACCACTTCAATAGACTGACGGTCGGTCACGTCGGCAATAGCTGAAGGACCTGATGCCTTTAATTCCCCTTTAGGCATAGCACTCGGAATGTATCCAGCGATAACATGGTCATCCCCATAACGTTTACGCAACTCCAATGTGAGTTCCGAACCTATCTGTCCGGTTGCTCCAATTACCAAAATATTCTTCATACGACTTATTTATAAGGTACTCCATACTTAGAGACGCGCAAATATACATACTTTTTTTTCATTATTCTATCATTTTGCTATTGTTTATTTGAAGAAAAATCGTGTCCTTTGTATCGTTTAGTATTAAGATGACAAACTTTTAATTTATAAAGCTATGTACGGGAAAATGAAAGAACATCTCAGCAATACACTTGCTGAAATTAAAGAGGCTGGACTCTATAAAGAAGAACGCCTGATCGAGAGTGCACAACAAGCCGCCATCACCGTAAAAGGGAAGGAAGTGCTGAATTTCTGCGCCAACAACTACTTGGGTTTGTCCAACCATCCGCGACTGATTGCCGCTGCCCAAAAGATGATGGATCACCGTGGCTACGGCATGTCTTCCGTACGCTTCATCTGCGGAACACAAGACATTCACAAAGAACTGGAAGCTGCTATCTCTGACTATTTCAAGACGGAAGACACCATACTATATGCTGCTTGTTTTGATGCTAACGGTGGTGTATTCGAGCCGCTATTTACGGAAGAAGACGCCATCATCTCCGATTCTCTGAACCATGCCTCCATCATCGACGGTGTCCGCCTATGCAAAGCCAAACGCTACCGCTACGCCAATGCCGATATGACCGAACTGGAAAAATGCCTACAGGAAGCCCAGACACAGCGTTTCCGCATCATAGTCACCGACGGTGTATTTTCTATGGACGGCAATGTCGCCCCAATGGACAAAATTTGCGATCTGGCTGAGAAATACGATGCACTAGTGATGGTAGACGAATCGCACTCTGCAGGCGTAGTAGGTCCTACGGGACATGGTGTAAGCGAACTGTATCAGACTTACGGACGCGTAGATATCTATACTGGAACATTAGGTAAAGCCTTCGGCGGTGCTATGGGCGGATTCACGACCGGACCGAAAGAAATCATTGACCTGTTACGTCAGCGCAGCCGTCCGTATCTGTTCTCTAATTCAGTAGCTCCGGCTGTGATAGGTGCAAGTATCGAAGTATTCAAGATGCTGAAAGAAAGTAATGCGCTACATGACAAGTTAGTAAACAATGTGAGCTATTTCCGCGATAAGATGACTGCTGCCGGTTTCGACATCAAACCCACTCAAAGCGCCATTTGCGCCGTGATGTTGTATGACGCCAAATTGTCTCAGATATATGCCGCACGCATGCAGGAAGAGGGTATCTACGTAACCGGGTTCTACTATCCCGTAGTACCGAAAGAGCAAGCCCGTATCCGCGTACAGATTTCGGCAGGACACGAGAAAGAACATCTAGATAAATGTATCGAGGCATTTATTAAGGTAGGAAAAGAACTTGGAGTATTAGCGCACTAAAGTGCGCTAAGTTACAGGCTACGAGTTACGAGCTACAAGTCACTCGTAGCTTGTAGCTTTTAGTATCACCGCAAATCTGCTCCCTTTCCCCTGTTCCGAGTGCAGTTCAATCCTTCCCTGCAATTTCTCTATAATAATCTGGCAGATAGAAAGCCCCAAGCCCGTTCCTTGCGAAAATTCATTCTGCTTGTAGAACCGATTAAAAATCATCTTCTGCTCGGCGCGAGGAATGCCACAGCCTGTATCTTCCACATAAATTTCCACTTCCGAAGTCTCAGGTAAATAACGATATCCCAGCTTGATATACCCTGAAGCTGTAAATTTAGAAGCGTTATTCAGGAAATTAGTGACCACTTGCACCAACCGTCCTTTATCCACATTTATCCTTACCGGCACTGTATCCTTATCCTTAATAAATTCCAACTGTTCCGGTATTAACATCTGATGGGTCTGATAGATTTCATCCACCAATTCCTCCACTCCGCATGGAGCAAATTCAAAGGACATATAGCCCGACTCAAGCCGTGAAAGTTCCAAGATATCATTTATCAGCATCAGCAGCAAATCACTATTCTTGTTGATCGTCTTGATATACTCACAGCGCTCATCTGGTTCCAGTTCTTCATCCGCTGCCAATATATTGGAAAAGCCGACAATCGCATTCAGCGGAGTGCGTATCTCGTGGCTCATATTCGCCAGGAACGACTGTTTCAGCTCAGCTTTTTCCGCCAGCAGACGCGCCTCTTCCAGTTCATGTTCATGATCTTTAATGTCCTGTATATTCAGCAACAGTCCGGCAGCCTTATAGCCGCCATCCGGCAATGCAATGGTCTTATACCGGAATTCCCACCATTGATATCCTTTTCCGTTAAAGTCGCAACGCACCTGCACCGCCACCTTACGGATTAAGGATATCTTCCTCCAGTTTTCCTCCACCTCATCCCGGCATTCCGGATGAATAAACTTAATGAGTTTATCAAACGTAAGTACCTTCGACATCATTCCCTGCGACTTCCAGAAATCACTCTCAAATATAAAATAATCATTCTCCAACTTCCACGCGTACGTATCACTCCCCTCAATAGCCAGCGCCAACGTTTCTTTTTCATCCTCCAGCGCATTGAGAGCTTTCTTTTTCCTCCCCTGCTCCCGACGATAAAGGAAAAACAACAAGACAAACAGCGTAATCAATAGAACTGTAACTGAGAAAATAATTCCTCCCCACAGCCAAGGATATGCCTCACTGAATGGAATATGGATAATAGAATACTTCTCTGGAATATCCGCCTTCGAAAGCCCCCTCTGCTCCATCACCTCCCAATCTACCACATACTCTTTAGCACTGTTTGCGATGGGCATATCCAAAGGCTTCTCACCATGCAAAATCCTGACCGCCGCATCCACCATTTCCCCTACCTGTATTGGGATCGTCGTCATATATCCCCCCAACAGTTTCTCGCCATAGCCAAAACCTTCATTAATGGCTGTCAGGCTGGGACTGGAACAGATATTTCCGATATTGACAGTCGTAAAGTCCCTTTTCAATTGAAGATAACACCTATCTCTTGTGTATTGGCTCAAACTCCAAAGTAGTCCGGCATCCGAACGATCCTTCTGAAGCCGGACAGTAAGCCCGGCAAAATACGTATAACTCTTGTCTTTTACAAACTCCTTCCATTCCCTGGAATTGAATTCTTTTGAGTTCATGAAACCTTCCACCTTCTCGCCTTTCAACTGTTCCCAAGCATCCTTCCTTATTTGTTTATCCAGATAAGTGGAGTCTATAATAGTGAAGAGATGCATCCCCTTCCCGAATATCTCTTTCGCAACCTTGATATTCGCCATAAAATCTATTTTATCACGAAATCCGGTCACATTGGGATATTGCTTTATAAAAGACCAGTTAGGGTAATTCACTCCACCAAAAACAACGGGGAGTTGCTTCGCCAGCGGATGTCCGCACTTCAGCAGTGAATAAGTTGCCTGGTCATCATTGACCAATATAATTTCCGGTTCCCAGTTTTCGGAAACTTCATCCAACAGAGAGTGCAGATACAAGGATTCTAAGTTATCCTGATAAGCCTCGCAATCTAAATACACTGTACGGAGTTCGACATCAATCCCTCTCTTCCGGAAAGTTTCGGCAATCATTTTATTAAAATCAGGATAAGCAGCATAAGTTTTCTCATAAGAGTGCACCACCAGCACTTTCCGTTTTTCCATCTCCGAACAAGCGCTCAAGACATGGCAACTCAACATTATCCAAAGGAGGAATTTAAAATTTATTTTGCCCATACGCATAGTAATTCACAGTACGTGTTAAAAAGAGTAACAAAGGTAGACTAAAATACTGAAACAGCAAAAATAAAAGAGCTGCTTAAAAAATCAAGCAGCTCTTTTTTTGACTTAGCAATTCTATATCAAAAGATTATTAACGTTCGCCCAATTTTACGTCTACAAAGAAGATACCCGTTGCACCGGCTTTCTTAATCATATCAACAATGCCTGCAGCAGTTGCTTCTTCTTCTACTTGTTCACGCACAAATCCCCACAGGAAGTCCTGCGTTGCTTTATCTTTCTCAGCAGCAGCTACATCTACCAACTTGTCAATCATTTCGGATACACGACATTCGTGTTTGTAAACCTGTTCAAATACTTCCAGCGGAGTACCAAAATCATTAGGAACTACATCCAGCTTATCGACTTTGGCCTTACCACCACGCTTAATTACGTAATCGGCCAGTGAACAAGCATGTTCATTCTCTTCTGCCCACTGTTTCTTCAACCAATGTGCCATACCACAAAATCCTTCTTTTTCCATATAGAAAGACATAGCCAAATACATGTTAGCGGACCACATTTCAGCCGTAATCTGCTCGTTAATTGCATTCTGTAATTTTTCAGTAATCATAATCGTATTTTTTAATTAAATTGAAATCATTACAAAAGTAACAATGATACACAACATTTGTTCATTTGATAACATTTTTTAAACAAATAAAATCAGAAGTACATTTGAAGCTAGTATATATATGTCCGGCGTATAACTCCTCCATTGCTTTTCCATTTCCAATCACATCATACAAATATAGATATTGAAAATAAAAAAGATAATTTCTATATTTCAAATACAAATAAATTAAATACAAAATGACAAAAAGCGTGCAAGATTTAAATGATAGTCTTACACGCTTCCTACAATATATTCAATTCTTTCACACCAGTTCGTCCGAAGTGTACCCCTGTGGCAACTCACGACAGTTATAGCTCGAAGCCATTATCTCACCATAAGCACCTGCAGAACGTAATGCAATCAGATCTCCACGCTTCACCTTATTCAAATCTATCGCTTTCCCGAAAACATCCGACGATTCACAGATAGGACCTACCACATCATACGCCTCAACTGCATCCTCGGAAGTAATATTCTCTATCTTATGATAAGCCTGATACAATGCAGGACGAATCAAATCCGTCATACCAGCATCAAGGATGGCAAATTTCTTATTTGCTCCCTGTTTTACATAAAGCACCTGTGAGATAAGTGAACCGCACTGCCCCGTTATGGCACGCCCCAATTCAAAATGAAGTGTTTGATAAGAGCGCAGTTTCAGATGTTCGGCATAAGTAGAGAAGTAATCCTTAAAATCAGGTATTGCTTGACGGTTGGGATGCTTATAATCAATACCCAGTCCACCACCTACATTGATATGCTCGATGCGGATGCGATGTGCTTCCAGCTTGTCTTGCAATTCATTTACACGATTGCACAGGGCAACGAAATCACCCATATCTAATATCTGCGAACCAATGTGAAAATGCAATCCGATAAACTTCACATTCTTCATCTCCAAAGCCACTTCTATCACATGATCCATGTCTTGCATACTAATGCCAAACTTGTTTTCCGCTAGTCCGGTAGTGATATTGGCATGAGTATGAGCTCCTACATTCGGATTGATACGGAAAGCGACATTAGCCACTTTACCTTTAGCTGCAGCCAGTTCATTGATAATCTCCAGCTCAGGAATAGACTCTACATTAAAACAGAAAATATTATAGTCCAGACTCAGATTTATTTCCCAATCAGACTTGCCCACTCCGGCAAAAACAATCTTATTTGTAGGAAAACCTGCCTTAACAGCAGCACGCACTTCTCCTCCACTCACACAATCGGCACCCAGCCCGTTCTCACGGATAATAGAAAGCACCTTCGGATTAGCATTTGCTTTCACAGCATAATGCACCTCAAAATTGCCATATTTAGCAGCTTCTGCACGCACGCAGGAAAGAGTGTCGCGCAACACCTTCGTATCATAATAATAAAAGGGGGTACGCAGTTCACGGAATTTATCTATGGGAAATGTTCCTTTCATACTTCAAAACCTTATTGATAAAGAAAAGAGCGCAAATTACGCGAATTACACAAGAGCCTTTATCAGCGAGTTGTGCAATTTGTGTAGTTTGCGCTCCATATCATTTTATATCTGTACTTTCTTATTTCTCTTATTCTTCGTTGAACAGTGCATCACTAAGCGACTGCAATGCCTGATTCTTATCGCACTCACGAATGAGGAAAGAAATGTTGTAGTTACTACCACCGAACGAAATCATTCGTACCGGTATGTCGCGCATGGCATCCAGTGCCTTCGCTTCGAAACCGACATTCTCCCATTCCAAATCACCTACCACGCAAACGATACACATATCCTTATCTACTGTAACGGTTCCGTACTTCTTCAGGTCGTCCAGAATCTCGTTGAGGTGCTTCGTATTATCAATAGATACAGATACTCCTACCTCAGAAGTACAAATCATATCGATAGAAGTCTGATAGCTCTCGAAGATTTCGAAGACCTTGCGCAAGAAACCGTGGGCAAGCAACATACGACTGGATTTAATCTTGATAGCTGTAATGTTATCTTTTGCTGCAACTGCCTTGATTTTACCCTTCTCAGTATCATTGGAAATCATAGTACCGGGAGCAGTCGGGTCCATCGTATTCAGCAGACGCACCGGTATATTGGCATACTTGGCAGGCTGTATACAAGTGGGATGAAGAATCTTCGCACCAAAATAAGCCAGCTCAGCAGCTTCTTCAAAATGAAGATGACGTACAGGAGCAGTCTTGTCAACAATACGCGGGTCATTATTGTGCATACCGTCGATATCGGTCCATATCTGGATTTCGGAAGCATTGATAGCTGCACCGATCAGAGAAGCGGTATAATCGCTTCCACCACGTTGCAGATTGTCTATTTCTCCGTAAGCATTACGACAAATGTATCCTTGTGTGATGTAAATCTCAGCACCGGGATGCAATTCCAACTGCATCTGAAGTTTCTCCTTAATATATACAGGATCAGGCTCCGCATTCTTATCGGTACGCATATATTCCAAAGCCGGAAGCAAAATGGACTTCACACCACACTCTTGCAGGTAATAGTTCATCATGGCAGTAGAGATCAATTCTCCCTGTGCCAGAACCACTTTCTCCTCAAACAGCGTGAAAAGATCTTTGGTGTAAGAACGGATGTAGTCAAAATGAGATTTAATCAGTTCCTGACCTTTCTGTTTATACTCGGGAGTGGAATACAACTCATTCACATGCTGTTTATATTTAGCCTCCAGCTTGTTAATGATTTCGTTGGCACCCTCCGGATTTTTCTTGTACAGATAGTCCGAAATTTCCACCAATGTATTAGTTGTGCCCGACATAGCCGAGAGTACAACTATCTTTTGTTCACCATCAGTGATCAATTTGGCTACTTCCTTTATCCGCGATGCAGAACCTACGGAAGTACCTCCAAACTTTAAAACTTTCATTTTCGTTCCTGTATTAAATGATTATATATTATTATTTGTTTCTTCTACAGTCGGCATCATACCCGAATACTCGGACGTCACATCTGTTATCTGATGACCTGCACAGCGATATACCTGTCCCGGAAACTCGTGAAGCAGATGGAGATTGTGCGTAGTCATCAATACCAGCGAGCCACCCGTGCGGCTGATGTTATGTAATAGTCCTACAATAGCACGTCCCGTTTCCGCATCCAGATTACCGGTCGGTTCATCCGCCAGGATAATCTCCGGAGAGTTGAGCATAGCACGGGCAATAACGATGCGTTGCTGTTCGCCTCCCGAAAGTTCGTTAGGAAACTTATATCCTTTATTACCCATTCCTACCTGCATCAGCACTTCAGCAATACGATCTTTTATTTCCGATTTGTTTTTCCAGCCCGTAGCCTTCAATACAAAAGCAAGATTATCGTTCACCGTGCGGTCCGTCAACAGTTGGAAATCCTGAAACACAATGCCCAACTTACGACGCAACTGCGGAATATGCTTACGCTTAATGCGACTCATATCATACCCCAGTACCATTGCTTCGCCGGCAGTAATATCCAGTTCTCCGTAGAGGGTCTTTAACAAACTGGTCTTACCCGAACCTACCTTACCGATCAGGTACACAAACTCTCCCTTCTGCAGCTCAAGGTTTACCTCATTCAGCACGCACAAGTCCTGTTGGTGTACTTCCACATCTTTATATCGTATCAGCGGTTCAGCCATTCCCATTTAATTATTAATTGTCAATTGTTTAGTGTTTCTTCCACGAAGCGCTATGACGTTCTTGCAACTCGCGTGCCAAATCTTCCAGACTGTATCCTTTGGATGTTAGCAGCACGATGAGGTGGTATATCAAATCGGCTCCTTCATAGATCAACCGTTCATCAGTTCCGTTGCAAGCTTCGATCACTGTTTCCACAGCTTCTTCACCCACTTTCTGTGCCATTTTATTCACACCTGACTCAAACAGACTGGTTGTATAAGAACCTTCCGGCATCTCTTCATGGCGCTTAATAATAAAATCCTGAAGATGCTTCAGGAACATTACAGGCTGTTCATTCTTCTCACCCCAGCATGTATCCGTACCTGTATGGCAAACAGGACCCACAGGGTGTACCTGAATCAGCAATGTATCCTGATCGCAGTCTTCTTTGATAGAAACGACATTCAGAAAATTGCCACTCTCCTCACCTTTCGTCCAAAGACGGTTCTTGGTGCGGCTGAAAAAAGTCACTTTACCGGTTTCTACCGTTTTGTCGTAAGCTTCTTTATTCATGAAGCCCAACATTAACACCTTAGCGGTGTCTGCGTCTTGTATGATTGCCGGAATAAGTCCGTTCATTTTATCAAAATCCATTTAGGTAATTATTAATTATAAGCTATAAATTATTAATTGCTATGCAGCGTGATGCGGTAATATTCTGTCATCTTTATCGCCTTATCACTTTGCCACTCTATCACTTTTACATCACCCGCATTGGTATTCCCTGGGCGCAAAGATACGATTTTAAATCGGGAATTTTAATTTCTCCGAAATGAAAAACACTGGCTGCCAATGCTGCATCTGCTTTTCCTTGCAAAAACACATCACGAAAATGCTCTTTTGCTCCTGCTCCGCCCGATGCAATCACCGGAATAGAGAGGTTATCAGACATTTCAGCAAGCGCTTCATTAGCGTATCCGGTCTTTACGCCATCATGATTCATGCTGGTGAAAAGTATTTCTCCAGCACCACGTTCCTGGGCTTCTTTGGTCCAGGCAAACAGTTCTTTATCTGTTTCTACACGACCTCCATTCAAATAGCACCACCAGCCTTTTTCAGTCTGTTTGGCATCTACCGCCAACACACATACCTGCGAACCGAAGTTCTTAGCTATTTCATCAATCAATTCGGGACGGCGAATTGCAGAAGAATTGATAGATATCTTATCTGCACCGGCATTCAGCAGACGGTCTACATCACTCAATTCGTTGATACCGCCACCTACCGTAAACGGAATACTAATATTGGCAGCAATGCGCTTCACCAACTCTGCAAATGTCTTGCGACCTTCAAAACTGGCTGTTATATCCAGAAAAACCAATTCATCAGCACCTTGCTCACTATACGCACGCGCCAGTTCCACCGGATCGCCCGCTTGACGCAAATTGACGAAATTGGTTCCTTTCACTGTTTGTCCGTCTTTGATATCGAGACAGGGAATAATTCTTTTCGCTAACACCTTTAATGATTTATGATTTATAATTTATGATCTATGACTTATGAATGTCGATTTAGGAGCTGCATGTATCCGCCCCATAAATCAGAAACCAGAAATCATAAATCTTTCAATTTCCTTCAGAGTAATATGCCCTTCATACAGAGCCTTACCAAAAATTACAGCCGGTACTCCAGCCACCTCCAATGCACGTATATCTTCCATACTGCTGACACCACCACTTGCTATCAGGTAAAGGTCGGAATGTTGTTCCAGCATCTCCTTGTACAGTTCAATAGAAGGCCCCTGCAACATACCATCGCAACTAATATCCGTGCAAATCACTTTCTGAATGCCTTTCTCTACATATTCTTTCAGAAAAGGGAATAATTCACAGGCACTTTCGTCCTTCCAGCCATTCACAGCTATCTTCCGGTCTTTCACGTCCGCACCAAGAATTATCTTCCCACTGCCGTAAACTTCCAGCCAATGGCAGAATAGCTCAGGATTTTTCACCGCAATACTGCCGCCTGTAACCATCTGTGCCCCATTCTCAAAAGCAATTTTCAAGTCTTCATCACTTTTCACGCCACCACCGAAATCAACTATCAGAGAAGTCTGTGAAGTGATTCTATTCAAAACATTATAATTGACTACATGATGAGAAGCCGCTCCGTCCAGGTCTACCACATGAAGCCGGCGAATACCGTGTGCCTCCATTTCTTTGGCCACTTCTACCGGATTTTCGTTATACACCTTCTTACTGTCATAGTCACCTTGCGAAAGGCGTACACACTTTCCGTCGATAATATCTATTGCAGGAATAAGCTCTATCATATATTCATCTACTTAATTATAATTCTAAAAAATTGCGCAGGATACGCTCTCCCACACCTCCACTCTTCTCCGGATGGAATTGGGTAGCGTAATAATTATCCTTATGCAAGGCAGCGCTAAACGGTTGTATATAGTCCGTCACAGCAGCCGTATATTCATTGACGGGAACATAGAAACTATGCACAAAATAGACAAACTCTTCTTTTGTAAAGCCTTTGAATAAGCCACTGTTCGTCTCTGTGAGCGTATTCCAACCCATGTGAGGCACTTTATCCTCATGCTTCTGTGGAACGAAACGCTTCACTTCCGTATCAAAAATACCCAGACAATCTACATCTCCTCCCTCTTCAGAATGTCGACACATCACTTGCATACCCAGACATATCCCTAAAAGAGGCTGTCTAAGTTCCTTAATCAATGCATCCATACCACTGGCACGCAGAAACTTCATGGTGGTTTCCGCCTCACCCACACCTGGAAAGATCACTTTGTCCGCCGCACGCAATTCATCTTTATCCGCCGTTACCACAGCTTCCACGCCCAAACGCTTCAGCGCATAATCCACCGAATAAATATTGCCCGCATTATATTTGATAATCGCTACTTTCATGAATATACCTTAACTAAATATCACTGTTTTATTCTTATATGCCAGTACCTTGCGCTCAATATGCTTCTGCACGGCACGCGAGAGAACGATCTTTTCCAAGTCCTTCCCCTTATTAACAAGATCTTCTACAGTATCTTTATGAGTGATACGAACTACATCTTGTTCAATAATCGGTCCTGCATCCAGTTCTGTTGTTACATAATGACTGGTAGCACCAATGATCTTCACACCACGCTCAAATGCTGCATGATAAGGTTTTGCTCCCACAAATGCAGGAAGGAAAGAGTGATGAATATTGATAATCCGATTGGGATAGGCATCAATCATCCGCTCTGAAATCACCTGCATATAACGCGCCAGTACAATGAAGTTCACCTTATGCTTTGCCAGCAATTCCATTTCTTTTTTCTCCTGTTCTTCTTTAGTCTCCTTTGTAATAGGGAACAGATAGAAAGGTATTCCGAAACGTTCGGCTACATGTTGTAAGTCGGGATGGTTGCTTATAATAAGAGGAATCTCGACATTCCACTCTCCTGCTGTATAGCGTGCCAGCAAATCGAACAAGCAATGCGACATCTTAGATACAAATATTGCCATGCGTGGTTTCGTATCCGAGAAATAGAGACGGAAAAACATTTCATATTTCTGTGCGTACAACGTAGCAAAATAATCTTCAATTTTCTCTTGCGGTATCAGGAAGTTCTTCAATTCCCACTCAATACGCATGAAAAAGATATTCTCCACGTGATCGACATATTGGTCCAGATAGATAATATTTCCCTTGTTTACCGTTATAAAGTCTGTCACTTCTGCCAGAATTCCCGGTTTGTCGGGACAGTGAAGTAACAGTTTGGCCGTTTTCATCATCCTAAATTATCGTTTTTATCGTTTTCAAATTACAATTTTCTCGATTTGAGTTTGCAAAAATAACGATTTATTGTAAAATAACGAAGTTTTCGAGCAAGAAGTTTAAATCAAGCAACAGAAAGCTTCGTTTTCATTACAAAACCATCCCAATCCCCTTTTGCAAAAAGCTCTGCAAGAACTTATTTTTTTTCATATTCCAATGTTCTCAAAATGAGGATATAAAAGGAAAAGTGATAAAATCAAGCAAAAAAATTTCATCGTAGCTATTGCAGGTTTCAAAGAAATGCCTACCTTTGCAACCGCAATCGAGAGAGAAAGCAATTAAAGAAATGAAATTATGGTGCGTTAGTTCAGTTGGTTAGAATACATGCCTGTCACGCATGGGGTCACGGGTTCGAGTCCCGTACGCACCGCTTAAAGCTCTGAAATCGAATGATTTCGGAGCTTTTTTCTTTATAAACACGCTGTACTACTCAAAAAGATAAGGCATTTTGCAAGATAGAGAGATTTTACGCAGATCTTAGTATAAAATATACGCTCGCTGCCTTACCAAGTCCACACCAACCCTGTACCACCCCCGTACCTGCTCCGTATCAACTCCCAATAAAGGTACCTTTATACGGACCAGGTACGGAGTTGGTACGGAGCAGATCAGGCCCAGACCCGGTTCAAGTATGTTTTAAATATTATTTCAGAGTTTATTCAGCAAATGTGCCTGTAGACATAAAGATTACCGAATTCATATAATAATCCTCACCCTCTGTCTGTGGTTGTTCAAACAGTTGTTTATAAATAGGCTCCGGCTCAGGTCCGAAAAGTAAATCCGCATCCGGAGTGTAGATACCACAATACCATACAGGAGCCGCTTTCATATTAAAGCGCGGAATGCCTTCTATTACAAATTTATAAAACCCAACCTTTTCACCATCTTTTACGATTCTTGTCAGCCCTCCGTAATTGGTACCCATATTATATCTCAACTCTTTTAAAGAAATATATCCATCTTCAACCAAGCTACCCCCTGCAAATTTCTTCGCTTTACAGGTAAAAGGTATTTCATATTCACCACCTTCGGGAGACAGAATAAAAGGATTAGGGCCATCTACTTTTATAGTGTATTCATACTCTACTTTTGCCTTCGATATTACATCTATCAATTTATAGACAATGCTACTCCCATCAGCAGGAGGATTAACCAAGGTTCTTTTCTCAACCCATAAAGCATACTCATAGCCTTTTTCGTAAACGAAATCAGTAATTCCTTGAAAATCCAGCGTTTTGTAGTCACTTTCACTTTCTTCTTTTACCAGCATACAATCGATAGGAGAATCACTCCCCCAAGGCTGATAAGTACCAGTTTTGTCAGAAATAAACATTTTTACAGTTTCTACCTTGTCTTGCGGTTCATCATCACTACAAGCAACAAAGCCAGTGATTGGCAGGATTAATAGCAATAATCCTAATAAGCGTTTTGTCTTCATTATGTTTCCTTTAAGTCTAATTTTGTAATTATGCAAAGATATACAAAATCTCTTTAAGCCTATTATAAACAAAGCCTTTTATTTC